>Ga0136622_10000711_pt1 | contig 13677 bp, 19 predicted proteins | sample AntDrymUQ4482106_2_FD_104803 | JGI IMG/M metagenome (GOLD analysis project Ga0136622, IMG submission 104803) | Polar desert sand microbial communities from Dry Valleys, Antarctica - metaG UQ448 (21.06) | ecosystem: Environmental > Terrestrial > Soil > Desert | place: Antarctica: Dry Valley...
CGATCTGACAGAAGTCGGCCCACCGGCCGGGCTCGAGCAGCCCGATGTCGTCGCGGCCGAGCGCCGCCGCGCCGCCCCCGGTGGCCAGCCAGAATGCATCGGCGGCGGACAGCGCGTTCGGATCCAGCGCCCGCAGTCGGGCCAGCTGGGCGGCCAGCCGAATCTCCTCCCACAGATCGAGGTTGTTGTTCGACGCCGGGCCGTCGGTGCCCAGGCCGACCCTGATGCCGCGCTCCAGCATCCCGGTCAGCGGGGCGATCCCGGCGGCGAGCTTGGCGTTGCTCTGCGGGCAGTGCGCCACGCTCACGTCGTGTTCGGCCCACACGTCGAGGTCGGCGTCGCTCATCCAGACGCAGTGCGCGGCCAGCATCCGGCCGCCGAGAATGCCGTGGTCGGCCAGGATCCGCGGTACCGAGGCGCCGTGCTCGTCCTCCAACTCGGCCGCCTCGCCCTGCGTCTCAGCGACGTGGATGTGCAGCAGCATCCGGTGCTCGCGGGTCAGCTCTGCCGCCCTGCGCAGGATGTCCAACGGGACGGTGTACGCCGCATGCGGCCCGATGCCGACCTCGACGTACGGATCCTTGCCGACGCTGTCGGCGTGGCGGACGGCCCGCTCCAGCTGCTCGTCGAGCGTCCCAAGGTGTTCCCAGCCCGGCGCCGCCAGCAGAGGTGACATCACCACTGCCCGTGCGCCCGATTCGCGCACGGCTTCGACCACAGCGTCGGCGTACATGTACATCTCGACGCTCGTCGTGATCCCGTGGCGCAGCATCTCGGCGCTGGCCAACCGCATGGCCGCGCGCACGTCGTCGGCGGTGAGCCGGCCTTCCCGCGGCCACATGACCTCGCTCAGCCAGCGGTTCAGCGGCAGCCCCTCCCCGATTCCCCGAAACAGCGTCATGGGCGAGTGGCAGTGCGCGTTCAGCAGACCCGGGCTGATCAGCCCAGGCAGCCGGGTCTCCGGCGCATTCGACGGCGGCGCGTCAGCCACCGGTCCGATCCAGGTGATGCGTCCCTCGGCGACATCCAGTACGGCGTCACGGAGCACGGTCCCCGCACGGTCGCCGAGCACCACCGCCCCGGCCCGATATCGCCTCGCGGTCACTTCGAGCGGCCGGGTCATGGGCGGTCGCCACGGTCGATCCGGATGACTCGGGTGTCGGTCACGATCGCCGTGACCAGCGTGTGGGGCGTGACGTCAAAGGCCGGGTTGAGGGTCACGGTGCCGCTGGGCGCCGTACGACGGCCCGCGAATCCCGACAACTCGTTGGCATCACGGTCCTCGATGTCGACGTCGGCACCGCTCTTCGTCTCACAGTCCACAGTGGACTCGGGTGCTACCACGACGAACGGGATGCCCGCGGCCTGTGCACCCAAGGCGTGTGCATACGTGCCGATCTTGTTAACCACGTCGCCGTTTGCGCAGATCCGGTCCGCGCCGAGCACGACCGCGTCGACGAGTCCCTGAGCCATCAAATACGGTCCAGCCGAGTCCGCGATCAGCCGGTGCGCGACACCGCTCTCGCGGAGTTCCCAGGTCGTCAGTCGGGCACCCTGCAGCAGCGGGCGGGTCTCGGACACCAGGACCTCGGCCAGACCGCCGCGTTCATGCAGGCTGCGTACGGCGGCGAGCGCGGTGCCGTACTCCACTGTCGCCAGACCGCCGGTGTTGCAGTGCGTCAAGATTCGCATCCGCTCGCCGGCCAGTTCCTGCAGCAGGTCCGCGCCACGGCGGCCCATCTCGTGCGACGCGATGAGTTCCGCGTCGCGGATCGCCAGCGCCTCGGCCAGCACGGCAGCGGGACCCTCGGCAAGGTGCGCCGCCGCCCGGTCGACGCCCCACGCCAGGTTGACGGCTGTCGGCCTGGCGCTGCGGATCCTGCGTACCGCGTCGTCGACATCTCCTCCGAGCCGAGCGGCCAGCGCGACGCCCATCGCGCCGGCGACGCCGAGCGCCGGGGCGCCGCGCACGGCCAGCCGCCGGATCGCGGTGACGACTTCCTCCACTGTGGACAGTGATATGAAGTGCACGTCGTCCGGCAGCAGCGTCTGGTCGATGATCAGCGGGCATCCGTCGACCCAGTCGATGGTCCGCATAGCGCCACCCTAGGCGGCGGACGAGGATGGCGACATGCCAACCGCACTGCGGCCCTATGTGGTCGCGTTCGACGTGAACGAGACGATCGTGTCCCTGGAGCCGGTGCGGGATCGGCTGGTGGCGGCAGGGGAACCGCCCGGGACGCTCGAACTCTTCTTCGCCCGAACGCTGCAGCACTGCTTCGTGCTGGCCACCCTCGATCAATGGCGACCCTTCCGCGACGTCGCTCGGGCGGCGCTACAGCAGAGCACCGCCCTTTCCGGCGACCAGATCGCTCATGTGCTGGCCGCCTTCGCCGAGTTGCCGCCGCAGCCGGACGTCGAGCCGGCATTCGAGCGGCTCCATGCAGCCGGGATCAGGATCGTGGCACTCACCCATGGGCCGGCTTCGACCGCGACGGCGATGCTCAGCCGGACAGGCTTGGACCGCTACGTCGAGCACGTCATCACCGGCGAGACGGTCAGGTCATTCAAGCCGGCGCGGGCGCCGTACCTCTATGCCTGTGCGGTATGCGGGGTCGAACCGGCACGGATGGCCCTGGTCGCGGCGCACGCGTGGGACTGCCACGGCGCCCGGACGGCCGGGCTCAGCACCGGGTGGGTGTCGAGGCTTGAAGGCGCCGTGTCGACCCTCTACGTGCCGGCGGACATCACCGGCGACACGCTGGCGGACGTCGCCGAGGGGCTGCTCGGGTTGCCCGACTGAACCGGCCCCATGGCGCCCGCGAACGGCTACGGTAACGTAACCTACGTGACCGTAACCTGCCGTCGAGTGGAGAGTCGTGAGCCCCACACCCGCTGACACCGCCCTGCTGTACGAACTGGAGCCCGTCGTCGCCCAGAACCTGGAGCGCCACTTCGGGCTGGCCAAGGAGTGGCACCCGCACGATTACGTTCCGTGGAGCGAAGGCCGCGACTTCGCTTTCCTGGGCGGCGAGAACTGGGCGCCGGAGCAGTCCCGGCTCGACCCGGTGGCCAAGGTCGCCATGATCACGAACCTGCTGACCGAGGACAATCTCCCGTCGTACCACCGGGAAATCGCCACCCGGTTCGGGCGGGACGGTGCCTGGGGGACGTGGGTGGGGCGGTGGACCGCGGAGGAGGGCAGGCACGCCATTGCGTTGCGCGACTACCTCGTGGTGACGCGCGGGGTCGACCCGGTCGAGCTGGAGCGGGCCCGGATGGACTACATGACCGCGGGTTACGACTCCGGTGACAAGACCGCCCTCGAGGCCGTCGTATACGTCTCCTTCCAGGAGCTGGCGACCCGGGTGTCCCACCGCAACACCGGCAAGGCGACCGGGTGCCCGATCGCCGAGCAGCTGCTGTCGCGGATCGCGACCGACGAGAACCTGCACATGGTCTTCTACCGGAACATCGTCGCGGCGGCGCTGGACCGGGCGCCCAACGATGCGATGAAGGCGGTCGCGAACGAGGTGATCAACTTCTCCATGCCCGGCGCGAACATGGCCGGGTTCACCCGAAACGCGGTCACCATCGCCAAGGCCGGCATCTACGACCAGCGGCTGCACCACGACGAGGTCATCATGCCGATTCTGCGGCACTGGGACATCTTCGAGCGCGACGACTTCAGCGGCGACGGTGCCCGCGCCCGCGACGAGCTCGCCGCGTTCTTGAAGGGCCTGGACGAGCAGGCGGCGCGGTTCGTCGAGCGCCGCGACCAGCAGCGCGCCCGGACGGCGGCGAAACCGGAGCAGGCTTCCGGCTGACCGGTCCGGACCTGAACCGGGCATTGTAGTACCGTTCGTAGTACGCTGCTGACATGCGTCAGGTCGCGGTGCGAGAACTCAACCACGACACCGCCGGCGTGTTGGCGTCGGTCGAACGCGGCGAAGCGGTGGAGATCACCCGGAACGGCGTGCCGATCGCGCGTCTGGCACCAGTCTCGCCGCACCCGCTCGCCGCGCTGATCGAGCGTGGTGAGGTGCGTCCGGCGCGCCACTCGCTTCCTCTGGACCGGTTGCCGTCCGGATCGGGCAGCGACCGCAATCTGTCCGACCAGATCGTCGCCGACCGCGCCGAGCGATTGTGATCTACCTCGACTCGTCCGCGCTCGTGAAGTTGGTCCATGTGGAGGAGCACACCGACGAGTTGCGTGGCTGGCTTGCCGTTGAGATGCCGGCGTTGCTGGTCGCCTCCGTCCTGGCCGAGGTGGAGGTCAGTCGAGCCGTGCGCAGGCACGCTCCTGATCGGCTCGAGCACGTTCCCACCGTGCTCGACAGCCTCGACCTGGTGAAGATCACCGGCAGCGTGCGAGCGAAGGCGGCCGGCTACCCAGATCCGTTGCTGCGCAGTCTCGATGCCCTCCATCTCGCCACCGCGCACAGCATCGCGTCAACAGCGGGGGCGGCCGTCACGGCGCTGGTCACCTACGACGAACGGCTGGCCAAGGCAGCCTCCGAGGTGGGTCTCCCGGTCGTCATGCCGGGGGTCGAAGCTCAGGAGGATTCCCCGGACCGGTAGAGCATCGATCCGCGCTCCAGGCCTCGTGCTTGTCAAACGGGCGGATAGCCCGGTTCGAGGAGTGGTTCTACGCGCCGTAGGACGAACGCCCTGGAGTCCAGGCGTGAGGTGTCTGCGGCATGCTCGGGCGCGGGCGGTGCTCCTGAGTCAGCCATCCGCCGTTGGGTGAGCTTCTCGAGCCGCAGGGCCGCATGCTGGCTATCTTGGAAGGATGCGGCGGGTCGGACGCTCCGGTTTGTGCGTCGCGGCGGCGGCGACGGTGGCGGTGACCGGTTGCAGCGCTCCGCTGGGTGAGGGGACCCCGTGCGCGGCCCTTCTGGGATATCACTACGAAGGCGGCGAGGGGGCGGTGTATCTCCTGGGCGCCGACCTTGAGCCGCTCGGCCAATTCACCGACAGCGACGTTTCGGAGCCGGCGTTCTCGACGGACGGGGCGATGGTGGCCTTCAGCCGGGGTGAGGGGGCTGTCTCCCGGCAGTGGTCCGATGGATCCGCTGGTCGACGTCCTCGTCCACGGACAGGACACCGAAGCTGCGGCCGCGCCACTGGCGTACGTGGCGACGAACCCGTTCTTCGGCGCACCCGCCGGCCTCGCCCAGCTCAGACTCGTCGCCACCGACACAGGAGCGACGCTGGGAGAGGGGTCGGAGGAGGTGCGCGGGACGACGGACGACCTGCTGCTGGTCGCGACCGGACGGTCAGCCGGGCTCACCCACCTCGCTGGAGCCGGGGTTGACCGCCTCACCGGTCGTTTCCCCGCCGTCGCGTGCTGAACGGCCGGCCGCCGGCGGCGCTCGTGTGTGGGCCTCGGTAGCGCCCTGATGGACGGCGCGGACCCGGACCGCTGGTCCGCCGTCGCAGCAGGATGGGCCAACTTGTGGGGCGACCCAGCGCTGCCGGCCTGGCGCACTGCCATTGCCGCTACCGAGATCGGCGCAGGCTCCCGGGTGCTCGACGTGGGATGCGGAAGCGGGACTTCCTCGCCCACACCGACCAGCTCGGTGCCTCTACCGCTGGCATCGATCCGGCCGTCAGCATGGTCGATGCCACCCGTTCCCGCGTGACCAGCGCCGACATACGACTCGGTTCGGCCGAGCACCTCCCCTGGCGCGACTGCGAGTTCGACGCCGTGACAGCGTTCAACGCCCTGCAGTTCGCCGTCCACGATCTCGACGCCCTCTTCGACATGGTGCGCGTCTCGGGTACCCAGCCGGATTCGTCGCCATCGCCAACTGGACCGAGGACGCTCTCAACGACTTGGCCGTGATCGAAGCCGCGGTGGCCCAGGCCGCTGGCGACGAAGTTCCTTCAGGCGGCCCGCTGCGGCAACCAGGTGGTCTGGAGGAACTACTGCCCCGCGGTGGTCTCGACATGCATCGCACGAGGCCTGAGCCGGATCAGACGTCAGCCTTGCCTACCCCGCTTGCCCCGGAGCGGTGCGCTGCGTGGCCGCCGCCGAACCGGCACGGTGTCCGGCTGCAGGAGGACAGCAAGACCGCTTTGATGATCGGCTACGCCCGCGTCTCCACCGACGAGCAAGATCTCACCGCGCAGCAGGACGGTCCCGCTAGCCTCGGAGTCGCACCTGAACGGATCTACGTCGACCACGGGCTGACTGGCACCAACCGCGAGCGACCCGGGCTGCGCGAAGCGATGGCGGCATGCCGCGACGGAGACACCCTGGTCGTCACCAAGCTAGATCGCCTCGCCCGCTCGCTGCCCGCGAGATCATCGACGACCTCACCCGCCGGCAGGTCAAGCTCAGCATCGGCGGCTCCTTGCACGACCCGACCGACCCGGTTGGCCGCCTGTTGTTCAACGTCCGCCTACGGATCATCCCCCTCGCCGCCTTCGACCCTGCGCGCTACCTCTGACCTGCCCGTCACACCCAAGATCCTCTAGTGGGGACAGGCCAGTGGAGGACAGCCAGCGCAGTCGCGCTACTACTCCGACGCGCGGCCGATGAGCTGTCGACGGTTGCAGAACTGGAGCTGTTGGCCGCCGACCGCGCAGGCGGTGACCCCAAGCCCGGACATGGCGGTTGGGATACCGCGTTGCCCCTCGGCGCTTTGAGCCGGTTGATGCTCATCCTCGAGTACAGGCACGGCGCTGTGTGGCCTATCCGTGGCAAAACACGGGCAGTGGTCTTTGCCCATAGTTCTGGCTACGATGACGGTATGGCTGCTGTACCGCTGGGCGAGGTCCGTGACCGGCTCTCCGAGTACGTCGCCGATGTCGAGCGCACCCACGAACGGGTCACCATCACCCGACATGGCCGCCCGGCCGCCGTACTGATCTCCGCGGATGACCTCGCCTCCATCGAGGAAACACTGGAGATCCTTGGCACCCCCGGTGCCGCGCAGGCGATCCGGGAGGGTCAGGCCGACGCCGCATCCGGTCGATTCGCCGACAACGCCGAAATCAAGGCCCGCTACGGAGTCGCGTGACCGAGCCGTACCAGATTCGGCTTACCGCCCGCGCCGCGCGTGACCTACAGCGACTACCGGAAAAGATCGCGACGGCATGCGTCGAGTTCATCTTTGGCCCACTCGTCGAGAACCCCCGACGGGTCGGGGGTTCTCTCCGTGATGAATTGTGTGGCCTGCACTCTGCCCGCCGCGGCGACTACCGCGTCATCTACGCCATCGTCGAGGACACCCGCGTGATAAAGATCGTGCACATCGACAGGCGCAGCGACATCTACCGATAGCGACACGGACACCCGCGGTCGCGTTCATCGACGGCTGCCGCGACACGCGCCCGCTGGCGGATCCTCTACCGGACGCTCCTCATTGCCAGAGTGGCATACTGATGGCATGAACCGCACACGATTGAGTACGACCGTGGATCCGGAGCTCCTTGACAGTGCGCGGAGCGTGCGTCCGGGGGGCACCGACGCCGCCCTTATTGATGAGGCCCTCGGAGCATTTCTCGTTCGTCACCGATCTGCCGAGGTGGACGCGAGCTACGCCGCCTACGACGAGCACCCGGCCGACGAGCCGGACGAGTGGGGCGACCTGGCGTCGTGGCGACACGCAGTGGCTGCCTCGTGAGCGCGCTACCGGCTCGTGGGGAGGTGTGGTGGTGCGAGATGGCCGAGATCGGCCGGCGCCCGGTCGTTGTCCTGTCCCGCGACGCGGTGATCCCGCGGCTTCGACGGGCACTCGTCGCGCCGTGCACGACGACGATTCGAGGGCTCGCCAGCGAGGTCGTTCTCGAACCCGGTGACGACCCGGTCCCCCGGCGTTCGGCGGTCAACCTGGACTCGGTCGAAAGCGTCTCGGTCGCAGTACTCGTCAACCGGCTTGGCCGGTTGGCCGACACTCGGATGCGGGAGATCTGCGGAGCCCTTGAGGTTGCGGTCGACTGCCCTGGCTAACGCCGGGTGTCGCGGAAGAGATCCGCTTGCGGGAACGAAGCGGTCACGGCGCCTTGTCAGCGAACCCACCACCCTCGGCGGGTCTGAGGCTGCGTACGTCGTTCTGCTATTGCGACAGGCGGATGCGACGGTGGCAGTGTCGAGGTAGGCGGCTCGTTCGGCGGGGACAGCTTTGCGACGCGTCTTCGCGCACGGCGGCTGCTGCGTCGCCGACACGCTGTTGATGACCCACATCGGCTGCTCGCCGATAGAATCCTTGATGGGCGTCCTTCCGGACGGCCGCCGCGTTGTCAGGAGCCCTGGCTAGCGTCTTGAGTCATGGACTGGACGATCGAGGATCATCTGCGTGACAAGCCCGCTGCCGCGGTAGCGATGTACAACCGTTTCATCGAACTGGTCGAACGATGTGGACCCTTCACCTACGCCGTAGCCAAGACGACGATCACGCTGAAGGGCACGCGCCGCGGCTTCGCCGGCGCACGTCCGACCGCTCGCGGCCTGCTCGCCGGCTACTTCGACCTGCAACGGGAGGCGCGAGATCCGCGCATCATCAGTGTCTCGCCCTACACCGCACGCCTGTTCGTCCACCAGTTCCGAGTGAGCACGATGGACGAACTCGACGACGACTTCGGCGGGCTGCTCTGCGAGGCCTACCAGGTCGGTGCGGGCGCCCACGTCTCCCGGTGACCGGGCCTGGCGGGCGGGAAGGAACCCGCACGATCTATCTCGGTCGGTCCGCCTGACCCGCTAGCGGATCTACGTGCGGGGCGAGTTTTTGGAACGCCCGCGCGCTGGGCGCGATGGTCACCTACCGCCCAGCCTCGGCTGGAGATTTGTTGGGGCACCCTGCGAGGTAGACCACCCGATCGGCCCCTCGCCTCGCCGGCCTCGGGGTGCGAAGCACCGACTACAGGGTTGGTGCTGGTTGCAGGATCTGGGCCTGGGGTGCGCCGACGAGGGCGGGGGCGTTCTCGGGGGAGGACCAGACGTTCGCGCGCAGGAAGGCGAGGAATCGGCGGGCCTCGTCGGCGGTGTCGAAGTCGAGATCGATCACGATGTAGTGCGGATCGTCGACCGGGTGCTGGACGCGTTGCGCCCGCACGCCGGACCGGGCGCGCACGTCAGCGAAGCGCTCGAAGGCCGCGTTCCACAGGGGGAAGTCGGTGATCGCGTGCTCGATGTGCAACGTCGTCATGGCGGGCTCCTCGAGTCTGTGCGCGGTGTTGCGCCGCTCCGACACTAGGTACGCGCCACTGCCTGCCCTATCCCAGATTTCTGGGTTTGTGCCCTTCGGCGACGACCTCCGTGGAGACGGTGCGCGGCGTACTCTGCCTGCCGTGTCCGACGCCGGCGCCCACAGGAGTTCGCGGGCGCGAATCGTGGGTATGTGCCAGCTCGCCCGGGACGCGTGGAAGCTGCGTCTGGACGTCATCGAGGAACTCCGCCGGGCGGTCGGCTTTGATGCGTACGCGTGGTTGATGACCGATCCCGCGACCTCGGTCGGCGCGGCGCCCCTAGCGGATGTCCCGTGGCTGGCCGAGCTGCCCCACCAGATTCGCTTGAAGTACCTCAGCCGAGTGAACCGCTGGACGGCGCTGGGGGACGCCTCGGTCGCTCTGCTGCATGAGGCGACGGGGGGCGATCTGACCCAGAGCCTGGTGTGGGAGGAACTGCTCGTCCGGTACGGCGTGCGCGACGCCGCCTCGGTGGTCTTCCAGGACCGGTTCGGCTGCTGGGCCTTTCTCGAACTCTGGCGGTCCAGCCCACCCGGCACGTTCAGCTACGCAGAGGGAGCATTCCTGGCTGACCTCGTGGAGCCGTTGACGTTGGCGTTGCGTCGCTGCCAGGCAGGCACGTTCGCCGCTCCGCCCGAGCGCAACCGGTCCAGAGCGGGTCCGGTCGTCTTGCTCCTGTCACCGGAGCTGCATGTGCGCGGCCAGACCCCCGAGACCGAGGAGTACCTGCGAGTGCTCGTTCCGCCAGAGGCGGGCCGCCAGCCGGTTCCGGCGGCGGCCTACAACGTGGCGGCGCAGTTGCTGGCCACTGAGGCTGGCGTCGACAGCAACCCGCCCACGGCGCGGGTGCACTTGACGGGCTGCCGCTGGATGACGGTGCGCGCGGCCAGAATCGAGGGCGCTGATCCACCGCACCAGCGGGACATCGCAGTCACCATCGAGGAGACCCCGGCCGCCCAACGGATGGACCTGTTCGCCCGAGCGTGCGGTCTCAGCGAGCGCGAGCGGGAGCTCCTCGACCACCTCGTGGCAGGCAGCGATACCCGCGAGGTCGCGCGGCAGATGCTTCTCTCCCAGAACACCGTGCAGGACCACCTCAAGTCGATCTTTGACAAGACAGCGGCGCATAGCCGACGCACGCTGCTGGCACGCGCCCTCGGAAGTTGACCTCGGCCCCGTCCGGCCAAGTCCATACCGTTGGCTGAGGGCCGCAAATGACAGTTCAGCAGGTTGCCAGGACCCCGAACCCATACTCGCGGTGTGGTGTAGGTCATGGGCTTGACCCGTGGATCGTTCCGCAGGGGAACGGGTACGGCGCCCCCGTTCACGGCCCCGGGTGGCTCGGAGTGGGGCTCGGCATCACCGGAAGCGGAACGCGAACCGGTGCGGAACTGCACGTGGCCGCCCTCGTCGCGGCGTCGTTCCGTCGAGGTCTGCTATGCGGGACGCTGACATCGGTGGGCTGCCTTCTACGCTCGTGTGGGTGAGGACAACTCGGTTGCGGGTGCGGTTGTGCGACGTGGTTCCGGAGGTTGTGCGGGTGATCGACGTCCCTGCCGCCAGCACCTTGGCTGAGCTGCACGAACTACTGCAGGCCGGGGTCGGGTGGACCGACAGCCACCTGCACCAGTTCGTGGCCGGGGACGTGCGCTACGGCGTCCCGCACGAGGACAGCTGGGACGAGTCCGAGCTCGACGAAGCTGGCGTCCGCCTGAAGGACCTGCCCGCCGCGTTCACCTACCTGTACGACTTCGGCGACGGGTGGACCCACGATGTCGAGATCATCGGGTCGGGTGGCCAGGAGCCGGGGTGCCCGTTCGGGCACGGGGCGTGCCCGCCGGAGGACTGCGGTGGTCCGCCCGGGTACGAGGAGCTGTTCAGGGTCCTCGCTGACCCCGCTGCCGAGGAGCACGAGCAGATGCTGGCCTGGGCCGGGAACCTGCCGTCCTTCGACCAAGCGGCCACTGACGTGCAGGTCAGGCGCGCGGTCGGCCAGGTGCCCGACGCCGTCCGCCTCGTCCTGGACCTCGCCCGCGATGGGGTGAAGCTCACCCCGGGAGGACGCCTGCCCCGGTTGTTCGTCCGACAGGTCCAGGAGCACCGACCCGGCTGGTACCCGCTCGGTCGGCCCGCCTCGGTCGAGGAGGACCTGATGCCACTGGCCGTGCTGCACGACCTGCTGCGCCAAGTCGGGCTGCTGCGCCTGCGCGGCGGGGTGCTGCGCCCGACCAAGGCCGCCGCCGACGACCTGGAGACCGTGCGCAGGCTGCGATCCGCATTCGAGCCCGGGCAGTTCGACACGATCGTGGCCACCACCGCGATCGCGACCGTAGCCGCTACGGGACCGCACCGACCAGACCACCTCGCGACACGGCTGTTCCCGCAGATCGGACACGGGTGGACCAAGAACGGCCGGGCGATCACCGAACAGGACGTGCATCTCGAGCTGCGACGCCTGACCCCGACCCTCCAAGCACTGGACCAACTCACCACCGACACACTCGCCCGCACCTGGGACGCCGGACCCTCCGCCCGCACCCTGCTCCCCCGAGCCACCGCCCTCGCCGCCCTCTGGGAATGAGCCCCCCACCGCAGACGTCGTCGCCGAAGGAGGATCGGTCAATAGGGCGGCGCCGCGAGGCCGGTCGGGGCGTTCAGTCGAGTCCCCAGATGGCCAGGTCGACCTCGTTGCCCTCGGGGTCGGCAAGCGTCCACCAGCCCGGTGCGTTCGCGTCACTGACGATGTGCCCGCCGGCGGCGACTGCGGCTGCGATGCGGGCTTGGACCTGGTCGTGGGGAGATTCGGGAGCAGCCTTGTAGCCGAGAAACGCCGAAGCGTCAGCGTCGGTGCTGCGGAGGCGCCAGATGAACATGCCGGCCCGAGACTTCATCGAGGGCAATCGGCGTGGCGGAGGTGGGTAGACGGGTCTGCTCGCTAGCTTGCCTTGATGCGTCGGCGAACGTTTGTCCGCAGGTTGGGGTTCGGTGCCCTCGCCTTGGTCACCGGCTGCTCCAGCGCCAAAGCCGCGCAGTCGTCCCGCCCTACACTTCCGCCCATCCCGCCGCCGCGGGGCGGCCTGCCGATCGTGCTGTATGCCGGGGCGGCGCGAACCCGCCAAGTCGCCTTGACCATCGACGATGGCTACAACGACGAGTGCGTCGAGGGCTACCTGCGATTCGCTGAGCAGTCCGGCATTCCAATTACGTTCCTGCCCAACGGGATCTATGCCCATGCGTGGGAACCACGAGCCCGGCGGCTCAGGTCGCTGATCGAGAACGGGCAGGTGCAAATTGGCAATCACACGATGAGTCACTTGAACCTGCTTGAGTCCGACGATGACACAATCCGAGCCGACATCGAAGCCAACGAGCAATGGATTCAGCGAGTTTTCGGCGTCACTGCGCGGCCGTATCTGCGTCCGCCGTACGGCGCCCACGACGAACGAACTGACCGGATCGCGGCCAGCCTCGGCTACACGCACATCACGTTATGGAACGGCATTCTCGGTGACTCTGGGGCGATCGAGCCGGCCGTCTTGCTGGACCTAGCGCGCACTCACCTGCAACCCGGCGCAATCCTGCTCGGCCACGCCAACTCTCCGACGGTGCTCGACCTGCTCGACGAGATCCGCAACCTCATCATGGAGCGCGATCTGAAGCCGGTCACGCTGGACAGCATGTTCGGCACATCCCGGGCGCGAGGCTGATCGGCGGAATCGAGTGCCGACCGGCATGCCGAGTCGACGCCAACAGTTGGGCGCGATGCGGTGACATGCCGTTGCGGACCGCCCCCGCAAACTTCCAGGGTTTGCCTACAAGGTTCGGCGCTCGGCCACTGAACGTCGTTCATCGAAGCCGCTTCTTGCGTCTCCGCGACTGCGGCTGGGGGCTTAGAGGCGCTGTCTTGTGGTCCGATGATCTAGGCACGTCGCGGAACAGCTATCCACGCTGGCGGCGAGGCAGTTCGGTTAGGACCGCCTCCTCGCGTCGATTGCTTGGCATTGCTTTCAGCGAGCATAGCTTGGAGTGGCGGTCCAGCTGGCCGCCACGTCGTCGTGGTAGCCCCGGCCGTTCAAGGCCACCGCCTGCGGCCGCCCCCGGCCACATGCTGGCTCTTCAGGTTCGTTGAGCACGCTGATCGGATCCGACCGCCTCTTGTTTCTCGGGGACGACCCGCCTCAGCCCTGCTACGGTGCGCCCGCACAAGTTGGCGAGCGAGAAAGGACTGGCGATGGCAGCGATGGCAGCAATGGCAGCAATACCCGAGAGAGTAATTGCGTCCGTGGTGATTGTATCGGCAGGATTGTCCATGTGGGCGCTGCGCCAGTCGAATGAGTCCAATAGGTTGGCTGAACAGTCCGCCGTTACAGCGCGAGATTCTTTGGCATTGGCGGAAAGAAACGAGACTCGGCTTGAAAAACAGGATCTTCAGCAGATCGCCATCAGAGTGTATCTGGGTGAGCCTTCGAGGCAAGGGTACGA
>Ga0136622_10000715_pt1 | contig 13665 bp, 13 predicted proteins | sample AntDrymUQ4482106_2_FD_104803 | JGI IMG/M metagenome (GOLD analysis project Ga0136622, IMG submission 104803) | Polar desert sand microbial communities from Dry Valleys, Antarctica - metaG UQ448 (21.06) | ecosystem: Environmental > Terrestrial > Soil > Desert | place: Antarctica: Dry Valley...
CTGCAGTGCATGGTCATCGAGTTCGCCCGCAACGTGGCCGGGCTCAGCGACGCGGGCTCGACGGAGTTCGACCCGTCGGCCGCCCAGCCGGTCATCGCGACCATGGCCGAGCAGCTCGACATCGTCAAGGGTGACGGAGACATGGGAGGGACCATGCGGCTCGGCCTCTACCCGGCGGACCTCCAGCCGGGGTCGGTGGTCTCCAAGGTCTACGGCTGCGACCGGGTCGAGGAGCGACACCGACATCGCTACGAGGTGAACAACAAGTTCCGTGGCGTGCTCGAGGACGCCGGGCTGGTCTTCTCCGGGCTGTCTCCGGACCGTGAGCTGGTGGAGTGCGTCGAGCTGCCGAGCGACGTCCACCCGTACTACGTCTCCACCCAGGCGCACCCTGAGCTTCGGTCGCGACCGACCCGGCCCCACCCGTTGTTCAGCGGGTTGGTCACCGCGGCGATCGAGCGCCAGCGCGAGCTGCGCCTGCCCGTCGACGAGAGCTCGCTGCGCCGGCTGCCGGCCGAGGTCGACGGCGTGTGATGCAGTAGGTTTCCGGGCACTGGGGTCTCGACACCAGGCGTCGACGCGCGAAGAGTGAGGGACATGAAGGTCGGCATTCCGAGAGAAGTAAAGAACCACGAGTACCGCGTGGCCATCACGCCGGCCGGTGTGCACGAGCTGGCGACCCGCGGTCATGAGGTCTACGTCCAGGCAGGTGCCGGGCTCGGGTCGTCCATTCCCGACGACGACTTCGCCACTGCCGGCGCGACGATCCTCGACACCGCCGCAGACGTCTGGGAGACCGGGGAGCTGGTCCTCAAGGTCAAGGAGCCGGTCGCGGAGGAGTACGACCGGATGCGTGACGGGCAGACGCTCTTCACCTATCTGCACCTGGCGGCGTCGCGTGAGTGCACTGACGCGTTGCTCGAGAAGAGGGTCACCTCGATCGCGTACGAGACCGTGCAGACCGCCGACCAGGCGCTGCCGCTGCTGGCTCCCATGAGTGAGGTCGCCGGACGGCTGGCACCGCAGGCAGGCGCTTACCACCTGATGCGGCAAGGCGGTGGCCGGGGCGTGCTGATGGGTGGCGTCTCCGGGGTGTACGCCGCCAAGACGGTGGTCATCGGCGCCGGCGTGTCCGGCATGAACGCCGCCGCCATCGCCCTGGGCATGCAGGCGGAGGTACTCCTGCTCGACCGCAACATCGAGCGGTTACGCCAGGCGGACCGCATCTATCAGGGCCACCTGCAGACGGTCGCCTCCAACACCTACGAGGTCGAGCGGGCGGTGCTCGATGCCGACCTCGTCATCGGAGCCGTCCTGGTTCCCGGCGCGAAGGCGCCGACGCTGGTCTCCAACGACCTCGTCTCACGGATGAAGCCCGGCTCCGTGCTCGTGGACATCTCCATCGACCAGGGTGGCTGCTTCGAGGACTCGCGTCCCACCACGCATGACGCGCCGACGTACCTGGTGCACAGCTCGGTCTTCTACTGCGTAGCCAACATGCCCGGGGCGGTGCCGCACACGTCGACGTACGCACTGACCAACGTCACGCTGCCGTACGCGGTGGCGATCGCCGACAAGGGCTGGAAGAAGTCGCTGCGCGAGGACCACGCGCTCGCGCTCGGCCTCAACACCCACGCTGGTGAGCTGACGTACGCCCCGGTCGCCCAGGCACACGGCATGGGCTGCCTCAGCCTCGAGGAGGTCCTGACCTGAGCCAGGACGCGGTGGTGGCAGCGGTGCGCACCTATCTCGACCACCTCGTCGTCGAGCGTGGACTGGCTGCCAACACCCTGACGTCGTACCGGCGCGACCTGAGGCGCTACGTGGCGTACCTGGCCGCGGCAGACGTCGACCTGGCGGGCGTCACCGGCACGCACGTGAGCGAGTTCTTGATGCGGCTGCGCGAAGGGGACGCAGGCCATCGGGCGTTGAGCGCGAGCAGCGCCGCGCGGACGCTCGTGGCGGTGCGCGGCTTCCACAGCTTCGTTGTGGAGGAGGGGCTCAGCACTGACAACCCGGCGGCGGCGGTGCGGCCGCCTGCACCTCCACGGCGGTTGCCGAAGGCGATACCGCTCGCGGATGTTGACGCGATGATCGAAGCTGCGGGATCAGCCGGGACATCGCTCGCGCTGAGGGACCGAGCGTTGCTCGAGTTCTTGTACGGCACGGGAGCGCGAGTCTCGGAGGCGGTCGGCCTCGACGTGGACGAGGTCGACTTCGGCGACGACGTGGTTCGGTTGTTCGGCAAAGGAGGTAAGGAGCGCATCGTGCCGATGGGGTCGTACGCTCGCGCGGCCTGCGCACGCTACCTCACCTCCGCGCGACCTGGTCTTGTCTCCGCGGGTAAGGGGAGTGCTGCGGTCTTCTTGAACGCGCGAGGCGGACGGCTGTCGCGGCAGTCGGCCTGGACCGTGCTGCGGACGTCGGCTCGACGAGCCGGACTCGAGGTGGAGGTCTCGCCACACACGTTGCGGCACTCCTTCGCGACCCACCTGCTCGACGGAGGTGCCGATGTGCGGGTGGTGCAAGAGCTGCTCGGGCACGCCTCGGTGACGACGACCCAGATCTACACCCTGGTCACGGTGGACCGCCTCCGCGAGGTGTATGCGACATCGCACCCGCGGGCCCTCGGCTGACGGCCGGATCATCTGCGGTCTCTCTGCACAGAGTTGTCAACAGGCAAAGGCGCACTGTGGACGTTGACCGCACGCGCGTCAACAGATGCGAGCGGTTGCTTGTCGCCCTGACGACGGGGCCCTAGAGTCACAGCGGCGGGTGACATACCGACGTGTAGACAAACCGACGAGAGGCCAGACGTGAGCGAACCCACCTTCTCAGCTCCGCCCAAGAACTCCCGGGTGGCGCGTCCGGCCGACGGTGACGACCCGACCGCGACACCGGCGCCGGTCTCGCCCTTCGGCACGGGTCAACGGCAGCCCGCGTCGACGGCTGTCACCCCCGACGCCGCGGTCTCGGCTCCCGCGCCGCCCGCAATGGGACCCACCGGCCGTCCGATGCCGGACCTGCCCGACCCGGCGCCCGTGACCGAGCATGGCGGCGCGCTCGTGCTGACGCTCTGCAACCAGAAGGGCGGGGTCGGGAAGACCACGACGGTCATCAACCTAGGGGCCGCGCTCGCCGAGCACGGCCGTAAGGTGCTGCTCGTCGACTTCGACCCGCAGGCATCGCTGACCGTCGGGCTCGGCATCAACCCGCATGAGCTCGACACCACGATCTATCACCTGATGCTCGAGCGCCACGTCCCGCTCGACGACGTGATCGTCAAGACAGGAGTCGAAGGCATCGACCTGGTCCCCTCGAACATCGACTTCGCCGGCGCCGAGATGCAGCTGATCAACGAGGTTGCCCGCGAGCATGTCCTCGCGCGTGCCCTGGCTCCCGCGCTGGAGCGCTACGACGTGATCCTCATCGACTGTCAACCGTCGCTTGGCTTGCTCACCGTCAATGCGCTGGCGGCGGCGGACGGCGTGATCGTGCCGCTCGAGTGCGAGTACTTCGCGCTGCGTGGTGTCGCCCTGCTGACGGGGACGATCGACAAGGTCAAGGACCGGCTCAACCCCAGGCTGCGAATCGTCGGTCTGCTCGGGACGATGTATGACGGCCGCACTCTCCACAACCGTGAGGTGCTGCGGACGCTGGTCGACGGCTGGGGCGAGGCGGTCTTCCACACCGTCATCCGCCGCACCGTGAAGTTCTCCGAGGCGACAGTCGCGGGTGAGCCGATGACGGCATACGCGAGCACCTCCGCCGGTGCGGACTCCTACCGCCAGCTGGCGAAGGAGGTGCTGGCACGGTGTCACGACGTGTGAGCCTGCCAGGGGCGGACGAGCTGTTCCGCTCCACGCAGGGTCCACGCACCGAGGAGCCGGCCGCCGAGGACACCGCCCAGTCGACCGAGCGAGTCGAGGAGCCGGCCGACGCGCGGGAAGCCGGGGCGGAGGATGCGGCAGCGGACGAGAGGCGTGCTCCCAGTGGTCGCGTCCGCCATGACGAGAAGATCACCGTCTACGTCACCTCTGACGAGCTGCTCGACCTGGAGCGCACCCGACTCGTGCTGCGCGGCGACCATCGGCTTGCCGTCGACCGCGGCCGCATCGTCCGGGAGGCGATCCACCTGGCACTCGAGGGTGTCAGGGACGACGGTGCGGGCAGCGCCTTGGTACGACGGTTGAGAGAGCAGTGAGCTCGGGCATCGACGACCCCGAGACACCGGCTGCCGCCTTCGCGGTCACCCTCGACAACTTCGAGGGCCCGTTCGACCTGCTCCTGCAGCTGATCTCCAAGCACAAGCTCGACATCACCGAGGTGTCGCTGTCCCGGGTCACCGACGAGTTCATCGCGCACATCAAGAGCTTGGGTGACGCCTGGGACCTCGAGCAGACGACAGGGTTCCTCGTGATCGCGGCAACACTGCTGGACCTCAAGGTGGTCCGCCTCCTGCCGTCCGCCCAGGTCGAGGACGAGGAGGATCTGGCGCTGCTGGAGGCCCGCGACCTGCTGTTCGCCCGGCTGCTGCAGTACCGGGCGTTCAAACACGTCGCGGGGGTCATCTCGGCGAGGATGGCGGCCGAGTCACGCCGGGTCGCGCGCAGCGTCGGCCTCGAGGAGCGCTACAGCAGTCTCCTGCCGGAGGTGCTGATCTCCATCGGGCCCGACGAGCTCGCCGCTCTCGCGGCCCGAGCGCTCGAGCCCAAGGAGGAGCTCCGGGTCAGTCTTGGTCACCTGCACGCGCCGACCGTCAGCGTCCGCGAGCAGGCGGCGGTCTTGGTAGACCGTCTCCGTCGCCGCGGCACCGCGACGTTTCGCGCCCTCACGTCAGACTCGCCTGACACGCTGACCACCGTGGCACGGTTCCTCGCGCTCTTGGAGCTGTTCCGCGAGGGTGTGGTCCAGTTCGAGCAGGCCGCGGCGCTCGCTGAGCTCAGCGTCCGGTGGACCGGCACCGACGAGGGGGAGGTCGACGTGGCGGACGAGTACGACGAGGCGCGTCGAGATGAGGAGACCGTGGCCGAAGCCGTCACCGACGTCGACGTCCGCAACCTGGCCGCGCGGGTGCCCCAACCATCGACTGTGACTTCCTCAGAGCCTGGCGGGTCACCGCGATGACCGACGGATTCGGCCACGACCCAGCCAGGAGGAGCTCCGTGAGCGACATCGGCGACCATGACCTGAAGCCGGCGCTCGAGGCGGTGCTCATGATCGCCGATCAGCCGCTGGACCACCTCAGCCTGGCGCAGGCGGTGGGGTCCCCTCCCGACGAGGTGAGGATGGCGCTCGAGGACCTGAGCGCTGAGTACACCCACCAGGGGCGCGGCTTCGACCTGCGACAGGTGGGAGACGGCTGGCGCTACTACACCCGCGAGGAGCTCGCGCCCGTCGTCGAGCGGTTCGTCGTGGACGGGCAGCAGGCCAGGCTGACGCAGGCGGCGCTGGAGACACTGGCCGTGGTGGCCTACCGGCAGCCGGTCAGCCGAGCGCGGGTGTCGGGGATCCGAGGCGTCAACGTCGACGGCGTGATGCGCACCCTGGTCGCTCGTGGCCTCGTCCTGGAGGCTGGTCACGACCAGGAGACAGGAGCGCACCTCTTCCGCACGACGTCGTACTTCCTGGAGCGGATGGGGCTCACCAGCATCGATGAGCTCCCGGAGATCGCGCCGTTCCTTCCCGAGATGGCCGAGCTCGAGGACGAGCTCGACTTCGCTGCCGAGGTCACCGGGGCGGACGACGAGTGACGCAGTCTGCCGACGGCCGCCTCGTCCGGCTGCAGAAGGTCCTCGCTCAGTCGGGGGTCGCCAGCCGCCGGGCCTGCGAGGCGCTGATGGCGGCAGGGCACGTCGAGGCGGACGGCGCCGTGGTCACGCAGCTCGGCGCCAAGGTCGATCCCGAGACGGCCGTGATCAGGGTCGACGGCCGGCGCATTCCTGTCGCGCAGGCCCACGTGTACCTCGTGGCCAACAAGCCACGCGGAGTGGTCAGCTCGATGGCAGACGAGCAAGGTCGCCAGGACCTGCGCAGCCTGCTCGGTCGGCGCCCTGAGCGGCTGTTCCATGTCGGACGCCTCGACACCGACACGACAGGACTGATCGTGCTGACGAACGACGGTGAGTTCGCCCACCGGTTGGCGCATCCGTCGTACCAGCTGACCAAGACGTACGTCGCCGAGGTGGAGGGGGTCGTGAAGCCAAAGGTGCGTGCTCAGGTGCTCGCCGGGGTCACCCTCGACGACGGCCCACTGATGGTCGATGCCTTCAAGGTCGTGTCCAGCCACGGCGACAGGTCGATGGTCGAGGTGGTGCTGCACGAGGGACGGAACCGGATCGTGCGCCGGCTGCTTGACACTGTCGGTCACCCGGTCCTGCGGCTGTCGCGGACGGCGATCGGCCCCATCCGGCTCGGCGACCTCATGGCCGGCGATGTGCGCGACCTCACGGGAGACGAGCTCGGCACCATGCTCGATGCTGTGGGACTGTGAACGAGTCAGCCCGTCAGGCCATCCCTGGTCCGACGGCTACGCTCATCGCGTGACCATCGACGCTGCAGGCAGCGAGCCGTTGATCGGCGGTCCCGTGCTTGTCGTCGGAGCCGGACTGATCGGTGCCTCCGTCGCGATGGCACTGACCTCGACCGGGGTCGAGACCTATGTGAGCGACCTCGATCCGAGGGTGGCGCACGTGGCCGCCTCGCGAGGAGCGGGCGCGGACACCGAGCCGCCGGACAACGTGTGCCTCGTGGTCGTGGCGACACCTCCCGACGACGTGGGCAGCGCGGTGGTGCGTGCCCTGACGGCATACCCGGGTGCGGTGGTCACGGATGTCAGCAGCGTGAAGGCCAAGCCCTTGGCTGAGGTGCAGGCGGCGGGGGTCGATGCCTCCCGCTACGTCGGCGGTCATCCGCTGGCGGGCAGCGAGCGGTCCGGCCCCATGGCGTCGGCCGCGGACCTGTTCACTGGGCGGGCCTGGGCTGTCGTCGCCCGGGACGACTGCGACCCAGATGCGGTGCGGATGGTCCGGGCGCTCGTGCATGCCTGTGGGGCGACCGCCGTCGACATGGCGACGGACGACCATGATCTTGCCGTTGCCCGCACATCTCACCTGCCACATCTCGTGGCGGCGTTGACGGCAGGTGCGCTGGCACGTGCACCCGAGCGCCACCTTGCGCTGAGCGGGCAGGGGATCCGTGACGTGACTCGGATCGCTGCCGGAGACCCACAGCTGTGGCGCCAGATCGTGCTCGCCAACGCCGACACGCTGAGCGGCCTGCTGAACGAGGTGCGTGATGGGATCGACGAGCTCGTCACCTCGCTGAGTGGTCGCGACGGCAGCCGGGTCGAGGCGATCCTGCAGGCCGGGGTGGCCGGGACAGCCGCGATCCCCGGCAAGCACGGCGGTCCGGCGCTGCCACTCGCAACCGTGACGGTGGCGATCCCGGACGAGCCTGGGGCGTTGGCGCGGCTCTTCGCCGACGCAGGGGATGCGCAGGTGAACATCGAGGACCTGCGGATCGACCACGATCCCGGACGGCGGTTCGGCCTCGTCGAGATCGATGTCGCCGAGGACCGGGTCGCGCCGCTCATCGAGGCGCTCCGCGCTCGCGACTGGTCCGCCCACCGGTAGCCTCGTCTCGCACACGTTGGGGGGGCAGGGGCGCTGCTCGGCGTCCACGATGGACCGGGAGGTGGTGAGGCCATGGGGTCGGAGATGACTGCGCTGCGACAGCTGGTCATCGCCATGGACGGCACGGCAGGATCCGGCAAGTCGACAGCCAGTCGAGGCGCCGCCACCACGCTCGGGCTGCGCTATCTCGACACCGGAGCGATGTATCGGGCGATGACCTGGCAGATGCTTCTCGACGGCATCGACGTCTCGAACGCGGACGCGGTGGCTCAGCGTGCGGAGTCGGTGGAGCTCGAGTCAGCGACCGATCCGGTCAACCCAGGGATCTGGCTCGGTGGCGTCGACGTGTCACGCGAGATCCGTACGGCGCAGACGACGACCTCGGTGAGCGCCGTGAGCGCTGTGCCCAGAGTGCGGGAGCGGCTCGTGGAGCGGCAACGGGAGATCATCGCGGCCGGCGGGATCGTCGTGGAGGGTCGCGACATCGGAACCGTCGTCGTCCCGGACGCCGCCTTGAAGATCTACCTGAGCGCCGACCCGGCGGCGCGTGCAGCGCGACGCTCCGCGGAGCTGACGGGAGAGCAGGCCAGGGATGTCGCGACAGTGGAGGCCGACCTCGTACGGCGAGACTCCTACGACTCGACCCGGACGACGGCACCGTTGAGCGCCGCCGATGACGCCGTCGTACTCGACACGACACACATGGCCCTGGATGAGGTGATCGCGACTGTCGTCGCCCTCGCGCGCGAGCGTTCCGCAGCCGGCGGCCGGTAGCGACGACCGACCTTCCCGATCTCACGTTCGTCGGGTCGATCCGCTGTCCGTCGACCGCCTCGATGCCCGCGATCGGGGCGAGGCTCGATACAGTCGGGGCGCGATCTGACCAGGCGATCGCTTCCGGCGATGCCCACCATCCGATAGGCGAACATGACCAGCGACGAGCCCAGAGCCGACACCGATGGCTCTGCTGCCGCATCTGGAGCCGCATCTGCCGGGGCCAGCGCGCTGCAACCACTGCCGGTGCTCGCGGTCGTCGGCCGCCCGAACGTGGGCAAGTCGACGCTTGTCAACAGGATCCTCGGTCGCCGTGCGGCCGTCGTCCAGGACATCCCCGGCGTCACAAGGGACCGGGTGACGTACGAGGCGATCTGGAACGGACGCACGTTCACGGTCGTCGACACGGGTGGATGGGATCCCGACGCGCGCGGACTGGCCGAGCAGATCTCGCTGCAGGCCGAGGTCGCGGTGACGCTGGCGGACGCCGTGCTCTTCGTCGTGGACGCCGGGGTCGGCATCACCGACTCCGACGAGACCGTCGTCAAGATCTTGCGTCGCTCCGGGAAGCCGGTGATCCTTGCTGCGAACAAGGTCGACGACCAGCGCGCCGAAGCAGACGCTGCCGGTCTGTGGAATCTCGGGCTGGGGGAGCCGTACCCCGTCTCAGCTCTCCATGGGCGTGGAAGCGGCGACATGCTCGACGCCATCCTCGAGGCGCTCCCGCCGGCCCCCGTCGAGGACTTCGACGCCCCGCGCGGACCGCGACGGATCGCGATCGTGGGCAAGCCGAACGTCGGAAAGTCAAGCCTGCTCAACCAGCTGGCCGGTCAGAGGCGGGTTGTCGTCGATGATGTCGCCGGTACGACGGTCGACCCCGTGGACGAGATCATCGAGCTCGGCGGCCGGACCTGGCACTTCGTCGACACGGCCGGCATCCGCCGTCGGGTCAAGGAGGCGAGTGGGCACGAGTTCTACGCCAGCCTGCGCACAGCCGGTGCCATGGAGCGGGCCGAGGTCGCCGTGGTGGTCATCGACGGGGGAAACCCGCTGACCGAGCAGGATCAGCGGATCATCGCGAGCGTCGAGGAGTCCGGCCGCGCCGTCGTCATCGCGTTCAACAAGTGGGACACCGTGGATGAGGAGCGGCGCCGCTACCTTAACCGTGAGATCGAGCGCGAGCTCGTCCGGGTGCAGTGGGCGCCGCGTATCAACCTCACCGCGCTGACCGGCTGGCACGTCGACCGTCTCGTGCCAGCGCTCGACCGTGCGCTCGAGGGATGGGAGACGCGAGTCCCGACGGGAACCTTGAACGCGTTCCTCGGTCGGCTGGTCGCTGCGAACCCGCACCCGGTGCGGGGTGGCAAGCAGTCACGGATCCTCTTCGCGACCCAGGCGACGGTGGCTCCTCCGCGCTTCATCTTGTTCACCTCCGGCGCGCTCGAACCGGCATACACGCGCTTCGTCGAGCGACGCCTGCGGGAGGAGTTCGGGTTCGTCGGGACCCCGATCCACATCACGGTGAAGCCGCGGGAGAAGCGCAAGCGCCGCTGACGGCTCGGGAGCCGACGGTGCTGCGAGTCGGTAGGTCAGTGGGTGCGCATTGGGCCACCGCGATCTCAGGTCGGTGGCTCGGGTCCTGCGTGCCCACGCAGGTGACGGACGAGAAGTTTCAACAGTCGCTGCTCGCTGCCGGAGTCGGGTGGGTGCAGGAGGAAGTGCCGCAGCTGCAGCTGGCGGGTGTCGCCAGTGCCGGAACCCAGCGCAGGTGGCGGCAGGTTGCGGTGGACGAGCCCGGTCGCAGTCTCCCACCTGACGACCGCGGTGTCGGGGTCGCGCCCGACCGTCATCCGTGGGTCGTCCCTGCCGACGTGACAGCTCTTCGACAGCCCCTGACCGTTGCTGGGCACCGTGCGCCCACCTTTGCGGTGCTCGATGATGTGGTCGACGTCGCGAATCGGTGACGCGCACTGGATGCCCTGGCAGTGTTGGTCGCGCAGGATCACGAGCTGCCGCGCGAGGCCGTCGAACCTGCGGCGCCGCGCGTCGATCTCGCTGACACTCCCATCGACTGGGTCGGTGACGATCCGGCGCAGCCACGCCGTCTCACTGGTGGCGAGGTCGCGTGCGACCGGAGCGGGCAGCGGCCCACCGCCGTAGAGATGTGCGGGGGAGTCGTCGAGGCCGAGCAACGTCTTGTCTGTCATGACGACGTTCACATGTGCTGGGACGACTGCGCCTTGCTGGAGCCCGGTGAGCCGGGCGACGAGTGTGTCACTCATGACCTGACCGAGGGAACGCTCGTCGCCCCCCGCTCGCGCCCGCAGGGCGCTCTGCCTGAGCGACTCGATGCAGGCAACCCCCTGCTCGGCCGGCAGGTAGGCGTCGAGGTATGACATCCCTGAGCCGGAGTGGTTGAGACGCACGTGGCGCTCCGCCTTCTCGCGCCGTCTGCGTCGAGCCGCTGCTTCGGGGTCGATGGAGGCGACTCGTCGCTCTGCCAGAGCGCGAACCTTGCCGGGGAGCACGTCGACGGCTTCGGCGGCGATGAGGCGGTCAGCGGTGAGAACCTGCTCCGGCGTGTCGAGCAGTGCCGTCTCGGTGGCGATCGCACGAGCCGCGGGCAGCCCGAGCCTGCCTTCGCGAAGGGCCTGGAGTGTGTTGGGGTTCTGCGTCGTCAAGAGATAGGCGTCGGCCATCAGCGCCTCGGCAGTGATGACGGAGACGTGCCTGGCGATCGCGACCTCAGCCACCATGCCGCGATGCTGCCCCGGCCCGCTGAAGCAGCCGGCGCGTTCGTCGTACGACAGCCGGTCCTCGACATAGCCGGCGATCTCCTCGAGCTGGGCGGCCTGCAGCGCGCAGATCTGGCGCTCGACCTCCGCGATGCGTTGGAGCCGGTCGTACATGGCGTCTTGGTGGGCGATGAACTCCGCAGTGTCGACGGGTGCTCGTCGACGGGCGCGCGCGAGGACCAGCGTCTCACCACCGTCGTCGTGTCGCGGTTCGTTGTTCATGGTTCCACGCTAGGGCAGGGGTCCGACATTTCTGTGCGGTCGCTTGCGCGCGGCGCGGCAGGTCACCGGTCTGACAAGCCAGCGGTGCAAAGCCGGTCGTGGAGCCGGCCACTACGTCCGTTTGTCAACAGCTCTTCCCGCTGAGATAGGCTGACGCCGCTTCCGTCGGACACCGTCCGACGTCGGCCTCGGGCTGTAGCGCAGCTTGGTAGCGCACTTGACTGGGGGTCAAGGGGTCGCAGGTTCAAATCCTGTCAGCCCGACCGAAAAACCGCCTCTGAACTGCGGAAACGCAGCTCAGAGGCGGTTTTGGTTTTGAACCCGAAGGCCCTATTCCGCACTTATTCCGCAAGTATTCGCGGACGGAGGTCGACTCAGTCGTCCTCAGTCCGGGCCAGCTCCTCAAGCACGTGGGCGACGTCAGCCGCGATGGCCGGCTTGGAGATGTAGAACTCGCGGGTGATGGAGGGGGAGGAGTGGCCGAGCTGTTGGGAAGCGGTCTCGGCGTTGACCCGCTCCGAGATCAGGGTCGCAACCGTCTTGCGGAAGGTATGCGGAGTGACCCACTCGAGGCCGGTGTCCTTGCGGATCTGCCGCCAACGGCGCTCGACGTTGTTGACCTGCTGCCAGGTGCCGTTGCGGGTCGGGAACACCGCGTCGATCGGGTTCTCTCGCGCTGCCGACCGGCGGCGCCTGAGCACTGCCATGGCGAAGTCCGGAAGGACGACCGTCCTCACGCTCGAGTCCGACTTCGGGCTGGCCTTTCGATAGGTGCCCTTTCCAGGCTCGGTCTTGACTGTCCCGTTGATGGTGAGGTTCGGACGGTCAGCATCGAGTGTGACGTCGACCCATCGCAGGGCAAGAATCTCGCCAATCCGCGCTCCAGTCGCCAGCATCAGATCGACGAGGTCGGCCATGTCGCCGGACGCCTTGGGTCCGGGCCGCTGCGTCGCCGTCCACGCGCGGAGCGCCTCGCGCACCGTGTTCAGGTCCTCGAAGGTCAGCGACCGGGTCTCGGACTTCTCTCGATGGATGCGCGATGTCTGCTGGACCGGATTCACGGCAAGAGCGTCGTGACGCACCGCCATCCCAAGCATCGCGCTCATCACCACCTTGGTCTTCCGCTGACGGCTCGCGCTCGTCGCCCTGAGCCGAACGAGGAACAGGTCGAGTCGACTTGTTGTCAGCTCGCGCAGTCGGACGCCACCCAGTTCAGGGATGACCACCTTGATGAGCACGCGCTCGTACTCGTTGATCGTCGTCGATTCGATACGGCCCTCGTCTCGCAAATACTTCAGCCAGAGCACTGCGAGCTTCGCGATGGTGGTGTCTGCGGTGATCGACTGCTGCGTCGGCGTCGCCCGGTCGACCAACTTCTCGCGCAATGCACGCTCTGCGGCTGCGGTGGTCGTTCCGGTGGCCGTGACTTCTCGGGTCACGCCGTCTTTGTCCCGGATCCGGGTGTGCGCGCGGTATGCACCCTCGCGAACTTTCATTGTCCGGATCGTGCCCCAGGTGCCGAGCGATGTCGGTGGGCGTCCGCGTCCCATGTCCCCAACTCCTTCTCAGCGGGGCCGGCTCGCTCGGGACAGCGAGACGCCGTCGCCCGACCACTGCTCGGGGATGTTCGGGTCGTCGTCGAAGATCTCAACGTGCTCGGCGACCCACGCATCAAGGTCCGAGCGCCGGTAGCGCAGGCAGCCGCCCAGCTTGACCGCCCGGGGACCGAAGCCGGCCCGCCGGGTCCGCCACGTGTACAGCGTCGCCTTCGGGATGGAGAGGTAGGCCGCCGCCTGGTCGATGGTGAGGATGCCGCCCTCCACGTGGGCGTCGATCGTGGTGCTCATAGTGTGCTCCTTCGTAGTGGCGAGGACAGGCTTGCCCTCGTGACTACAGGTGTGCAGCGATGACCGACCTTCCTGTGGATGACGGCGGCGGGGGACAGGCGGTGGAGCCCTGCGCTCGTCAGTTCGGAGTGGCGACCACCTTGGCTGCGAGCTGATCGCGGTTGCCTTACCGTGATCTGTCTTGCTGTGGCATGACGCGTTAGCCAGAGGTCGCAGGTTCAAATCCTGCCCCCGCTACGAATTTCAGGCTCGGAATCTACGGATTCCGAGCCTGAAAGCACCCCATTCCACCGCCCACCAAACACCAGCTCGCACTCATGATCTGGATCGCGGTCTTCCCCACCCTGACCGCGCTCAACCTGGCCTTCGGCGACACCCTCGCCCACCTGCCCA
>Ga0136622_10000718_pt1 | contig 13649 bp, 16 predicted proteins | sample AntDrymUQ4482106_2_FD_104803 | JGI IMG/M metagenome (GOLD analysis project Ga0136622, IMG submission 104803) | Polar desert sand microbial communities from Dry Valleys, Antarctica - metaG UQ448 (21.06) | ecosystem: Environmental > Terrestrial > Soil > Desert | place: Antarctica: Dry Valley...
CCCGCCGGCAGCTCGCGATCGGTCCGGCGACCTAGTAGACGCCCGGCACGCGCGGCTGGCGCTGCTGGGAGTTCGTCTGCAGCTCCAGGCTCTCCGCGCGCCAGAGCTGGAGGCGATCGAAGCGCTCGCGCGCCTCGGCGATTTCGACCTGGTGCAGCTTGCCCCAGCCCAGCAGCGGCGCGAGCGCCATCAGCAGCGCCTCGCCGGTGTCCGAGAGCTCGTACTCGACGCGCGCGGGCACGCGCGCGTAGACGTGACGTACGACGAGGCCGTCGCGCTCGAGCTGGCGCAGCGTCGACGAGAGCATGCGGCGCGAGACGCCTTCGATCTGCCGCAGCAGCTCGTTGAAGCGGTGCGTGCCGATGGTGAGCCGCGCAAGCACAGAGAGGCTCCACTTCGCGCCCAGGACCCCGAGTGCCCCTTGCAGCGCCGCGAGCGCGCGGTCGTCAGGAATCCAGGGGCCACCAGCACCGGCCGTTACGGGACGCGACTCCACGACAGCCGGAAATATGCCACTTCCGAGCCGCGCGTGAAGGCGTCTTAACGATGGCTCAACGCCGTGCGGGTGACGTGCTCCGCGCGACCTACGCGGGCAGCTTGTCAGGATGCGCCGATGGTGAGCTGGCCCGAGCGCCCCGTGCTCGTCGCGCCCGGGCCGTTTGCAGGCGCGCTGCGTGCCGCCGAGGTCGCAGGCGCGATCAGCCGCGGGCTCGAGCGCGCCGGCCTCGCGCCGCCGGACCTGTGCCCGCTGGCCGACGGCGGTGCGGGCACGCTGGAGGTGCTGCTGCTCGCGCTCGGCGGGGAGACGATCGGCGCCGAGGTGCACGACCGCTCGGGCCAACCGCTGCGGGCGGCGTTCGGGCTGGTCGAGGACGGCGGCACCGCCGTGCTGGAGCCGGTGGCCGCGGCAACCACGCACGCCACCGGCGAGCTGATCTGCGCCGCCGCGGAGACGGGCGCGCAGGTCGTCGTGCTGGCCGCAGGCGGCGCGGCGCAGAGCGACGGCGGCGCGGACGCCCTGGCGGCGATCGACGACCGTGGCGGCCTGCACGGCGCACGGCTCGTGGTGCTCACCGGAGCGGGCGGTGGCGGCGGCCTGGCCGAGATGCTGCGGGCGGTGATTGGAGCGCTGCTCGAGCCGGGCGCGCCGTGGATCCTTGACGCGCTCGGCTTCGACGCGCGCATGCGCGCCGCGCGCGCCGTCGTGACGGGCGCGGGCAGGCTGGACGAGCGGACGCTCGCGGGCGGGCTCGTCGGCGAGCTCGGGACGCGCACGCGCCAGGCGGGTGTGCCGCTGCACGCGATCGTCGGCAGCGACGCGCTCGACGGCTTCGGCAAGCGGATCATCGACCTCCAGGTGGTGCTCGAGGCGCCCGACCGCGCGCAGGTCGAGGCGGCCGCGGAGACGCTCGGCCGCGCGCTCGCCGACGGTTCCGCGTGACAGTGTCCTGAGTCGGAATTTCGGCGGCACCGCGGCGGATGCCGGGTCGTGACTGCCGGTGCACGGCATCCGCGAGCATGCTGGTGGCACGTGACCGGATGCCGGGTGCCGGCAGGCGCGGGCCGGCGCCGCCGACTGCCGTCGAAATTGCGACTCAGGACACTGGCGTGGGACACCGAGCCGAGCCACCCGGAGGCGGATGACGATGAGCGTGCAGGATCCCAGCGAGCAGTTGTGGGGCGGGGAGACCGCCAAGGCCGTCGCGAACTTCCCGGTGTCGGGGGAGCGCGTGCCCGTGGCCGTCGTGCACTGCCTGGGCGCCATCAAGGCAGCAGCCGCCCGCGCCAACGCGGACCTCGGGCTGCTGGACGCGGCGCTGGCCGAGCGGATCGCCGCGGCCGCCTCGGAGATCGCCCGCGGCGAGCACGACGACCAGTTCCCGATCGACGTCTTCCAGACCGGCTCGGGCACCTCGACGAACATGAACGCCAACGAGGTGATCGCGACGCTCGCCGGCGAGGGCGCGCACCCCAACGACCACGTCAACATGGGCCAGTCCTCCAACGACGTCTTCCCGTCCGCGGTCCACCTGGCCGCGCTCGACGAGGCGACGCACCGACTGCTGCCGGCACTCGAGCGCCTCGAGCGCTCGCTGGCCATCAAGGCGGACGCGTTCGCCGACATCGTCAAGGCCGGCCGCACCCACCTGATGGACGCCGTTCCGGTAACGCTCGGCCAGGAGTTCGCCGGCTACGCGGCGCAGGTCCGGCTGGGCGGCCGGCGTGTCGCCGGCGCACTGCCCCAGGTCGCGCAGATCCCGCTCGGCGGAACCGCGACGGGCACGGGCCTGAACACGCACCCCGAGTTCGCGGCCAAGGTGCGCGAGCGGCTCGCCGCCGAGCTGGGGCTCGAGGCGCGCGCGCCCGAGGACCCGTTCGAGGCGCAGGGCAACCGCGACGCGCTCGTCGAGCTCTCGGGCGCGTTGAAGGTGGTCGCCGTCTCGCTGACCAAGATCGCCAGCGACATCGCGCTGATGGGCTCCGGCCCGCGCGCGGGCATCGGGGAGCTGCTGCTCCCCGAGCTGCAGAAGGGCTCCTCGATCATGCCGGGCAAGGTCAACCCGGTGCTCCCCGAGGTCGTGCTCCAGGTCGCGGCGCAGGTGATCGGCAACGACACGGCGATCACCATCGGCGGCATGCAGGGCCAGTTCGAGCTCAACGTGCGGATCCCGCTGATCGCGCGCAACCTGCTGCAGTCGATCGCGCTGCTGAGCTCCGCGAGCGAGCTGTTCGCGGAGAAGTGCGTCGACGGCATCGAAGCCAACGTCGCAGGCTGCGAGGCCTCGGCCGAGGGGACGCTCGCGGTCGCGACGGCTCTGAACCCGTTCATCGGCTACGACAAGGCGGCCGGGATCGTCAAGGACGCCACCGCGAGCGGCCGCACGCTGCGCGAGGTCGCGCGCGAGCACGGCGTCGACGAGGCGACGCTCGACGCCGCACTGGACCTGCGCAGGATCGCGGCAGGCTCGTCGTCGGGCGACGGATGACCGCGGTCGGCACGGACGCCGAGCTGCTGGAGCGGATCGAGGAGCACTTCGACGCCTCCCCGCGGTCCGCGGCGGACGTCGAGGAGCACGGCGCGCTGACCCTGTTCGTGTCGCGCATCCCGTGGCGCTTCTACGGCCGGCCGCGGCTCGGGCTGGGGGAGGACGTCGGCGCCGACGACGTCGCCGCGGTGCGCGCGCGCCAGCGCGAGCTGGGCGTGCGCGAGGCGTTCGAGTGGGTGCACGAGACGACCCCCTCGCTCGCGGGCGCCGCCACAGCCGCCGGCCTGGAGGTCGTGCGGGTGCCGCTGCTGGCGCTGGATGCGGCCGACTGGGCGCCGCCGCCCGCTCCCGCCGGCATCGCGCTGCGGATGCTCGCGGCCGACGACCACTCGCTACCCGCCGCCCAGGCCGTCGCCGAGCTCGCCTTCGCAGCGGCGAACGGAACACCGCTGGATGCCGCCGGCCCGCAGGCGCGCGATCTCGCGGTCGCAAAGCTCGGCGACCTCGGCTTCGTGCGCGACCGGATCGCCGGCGGCTGGACGGCGATGGCGGTCGCCGAGAGCGAGGCGGAGGGACCGCTGGGATCGGGCTCGCACCAGCTCGTCGGCGCCGCGTCCGAGGTGACGGGCGTCGCCACGCTGCCCTCCGCGCGGCGGCGCGGCATCGCCGCGGCGCTCACCGGAGCGCTCGTGCAGGATGCGCGCGAGCGTGGCGCGGCGGTCGTGTTCCTGTCGGCTGCCGGCGATGCGGTCGCGCGCATGTACGAGCGAATCGGCTTCCGGCGCGTCGGCACCGGCTGCTTCGGCTCCGCGGGCGATTGACGGAGACCCGCGCCGAGCCGCGGCGCAGCCGCGCGCCGGCGATCGCGTTCGCGGGCGCGCTGACGATCGCGTTCTCGGCGATCCTCGTTCACCAGGCGGACGTCCATCCGGCCACCGCTGCCGTCTACCGCTGTGCCTACGCCGTGCCGGTGCTCGGCCTGATGGCCTGGTACGAGCGACAGCGCTACGGGCCGCGTGTCGGCGGCCAGCAGCGACTGGCCATGATCGCCGGCCTGTTCTTCGCCGCCGACCTGATCTTCTGGCACCAGGCGATCGCCGACGTCGGCGCGGGGCTGGCGACCGTGCTCGGCAACCTGCAGGTCGTGATCGTGCCGTTCGTGGCCTGGGCCGTGCTCTCCGAGGCCCCCGGCCGCCGGATCCTCGCGGCGCTCCCGCTCACGATGATCGGTGTGGCGCTGATCTCAGGCGTGCTGGAGCAGGGCGCGTACGGATCACACCCGGTACGCGGCGTGCTGTTCGGGGCGTTGACGGGCGTCGCCTACGCCGGCTTCATCCTGATCCTGCGCCACGGCAACGAGGACGTGCGCCGGCCGGCCGGACCGCTGTTCGACGCCACCTGGGTCGCTGCCGCAGGCTCGCTGGCGGCGGCGCTCGCGCTCGGCGTCGACGACCTCGCCCCGGCCTGGCCGTCAGCCGCCTGGCTGGTGGTGCTCGCGCTCAGCTCGCAGGTGCTCGGCTGGCTCTTGATCTCGATCTCGCTGCCACGCCTGCCGGCGGCGCTCACCTCGACGATCCTCACGATCCAGCCCGTCGGCTCGGTCGTGCTCGGGATCGTGTTGCTGGGGGAGGACCCGAGCGCGCTCCAGCTCTGCGGCGCGGCCTCGATCCTCGCGGGCCTGATCTCCGTGGCGGCGCGTCGCCGCGCTCAGGCGCCGGCGTCGTAGCCCGCGACGAGCCGCTTGGGAGCCATCAGCCGCCAGGCGTCCTCGACCAGATCTCGTAGCACGTCAGGATCGACGGCCGCGAGCCGGACGAGCACGTAGGCATAGCCGTCGTAGTGCGGCGTCGTGGAGAAGACGTCAGGCTCGCCACGCAGCAGCGCCTCCTTGTCCTCGAGGTCGACGACGCGGATGACGAGCGTCTCGCCGTCCTCCTTCATCCGGCACAACGACTTCTTGCGCACCTTCAGCGAGGGCGTGCGGAACCACGTGCTCTCCTCGACCTCGGGCAGCCGGCGCCCCGCGGCGACGACGTCGGACCAGTCCGGCATGGGCGCAGCCTACGGGTGGCGCGCCAGGCCGCGCACGACCCCGTCGACCGCCTTGTGCGGCGCGCGCAACGCCAGCGCGACGAGGTCGAGCTCCGCACCTCTCGACTGCCAAACGGCGAGGTCGTCACGCACGACGACGGCCAGCTTCGTGTCGAAGTCGGTCACGCCCATGTCAGGGAGCCAGCCGCTCGGAGCGCCAGCCGTCATCCGCCGCGTGCACGTGGCGCACCCGGTCGTGCAGCCGGTTGGGTCGCCCCTGCCAGAACTCGACCGCCTCGGGACGCAGCACGTAACCGCCCCAGTAGGCGGGACGTGGCACCGCGTCGGGATAGCGCGCGCCGAACTCCACGACCCGCTGCTCGAGCGTCTCGTAGTCGGGCAGCACGGTGCTCTGGAGCGACGCCCAGGCGCTCAGCCGGCTGCCGTAGGGACGACTCGCGAAGTAGGCGTCGGACTCCGCGTCCGAGAGCGGCTCGACGGGCCCCTCGAGCCGGATCTGGCGCTGGAGCGCATGCCAGTGGATCGCGATCGCCGCATAGGGGTTCGCGGCCAGCTCGCGGCCCTTGCGGCTCTCGCGGTTGGTGTAGAAGCAGACCCCGCGGGCGTCGATTCCGCGCAAAAGCACCATCCGCACCGACGGGCGTCCGGCCGGCGTCGTTGTCGCGAGCGCCGCCGCCTCCGGCTCAGGGACACCCTCGGCGCGTGCGAGGTCGAACCAGGCGACGACCTGGTCGAGCGGACCTCCCTCCCTCCCATCCGGCCCGTGGGCTGACCCGGCGGGGACCATTCTCAGAGGGCCATCGCGACGTACTTCGTCTCGAGGTACTCGCCGATCCCCTCCTTGCCGCCCTCGCGGCCGAAGCCGGAGGCCTTCACACCGCCGAACGGCGCCGCGGGGTTGGACACCATGCCCTGGTTGAGGCCGACCATGCCGGTCTCGAGGCCCTCGATGACGCGGAACGCGCGCTTGAGATCGGACGTGTACACGTAGGCGACGAGGCCGAACTCGGTGTCGTTGGCCGCGGCGATCGCGGCCTCCTCGTCGTCGAACCCGATCACGGGCGCGACCGGGCCGAAGATCTCCTCCTTGAGCAGTCGCGCATCGGCACTGACGCCCGCGAGCACGGTTGGCTCGTAGAAGTAGCCGGCGCCCTCGCGGGCCGCGCCGCCGACCACCGCCTGCGCGCCCTTGCCGGTGGCGTCGCGCACGAGCTCTGAGACCTTGTCGCGCTGCGTGCCGTCGATCAGCGGCCCGACCTTGACGCCCTCGTCGGTGCCGCGTCCGACCCGCATGTCACCCAGCTTGGCGGCGAGCTTCTCGGTGAACTCGTCCTGGAGTTGCGCGGCGACGTGGAACCGGTTCGCCGCCGTGCAGGCCTCGCCGATGTTGCGCATCTTGGCGATCACGGCGCCCTCGACCGCCGCGTCGACATCGGCGTCCGCGAAGACCAGGAACGGCGCGTTGCCGCCAAGCTCCATCGACGTGCGCAGGACGCCCGCGGCCGACTGCTCGATCAGCTTGCGCCCGACCTCCGTGGATCCCGTGAACGTGAGCTTGCGCAGCCGCGGATCGGCGATGAGCGGCGCAGAGACGTCGCCCGACGAGGAGGACATGACGAGGTTGAGCACGCCCGCCGGGAGGCCCGCCTGCTCGAGGATCTGCACGAGCGCGAGCATCGAGAGCGGCGTCTGCTGCGCGGGCTTGATCACCATCGTGCAGCCGGCTGCGACGGCCGGGCCGATCTTGCGCGTGCCCATCGCCATCGGGAAGTTCCACGGCGTGATCGCGTAGCACGGGCCGACCGGCTGGCGCATCGTGATCAGCCTGCCCTGGCCGTTGGGCGCAGTCGCGAAGCGTCCCTCGATGCGCACGGCCTCCTCGGCGAACCAGCGGAAGAACTCCGCGGCGTAGGTGATCTCCGCCTTGGACTCCGCGAGCGGCTTGCCCATCTCGAGCGTCATGACCAGCGCCAGCTCGTCAGCGCGCTCATTGATCCCCTCCCAGGCGCGGCGAAGGATCTCGCCGCGCTCGCGCGGCGGGTGAGCCGCCCACTCGGCCTGCACCGCGACGCACGCGTCGAGCGCCGCCCTCGAATCGTCGGGCGTCGCGTCGGCGACCTCCGCGAGCGTCTCGCCGGTCGAGGGATCCTCCACCGCGAGCGTCGCACCGCCGCTCGCGTCGCGCCACTCTCCGCCGATGTACAGCCGCTTCGGGATCGCTTCGACGGCGGCCTGCTCCTGCGATGCGCTGATGGTGCTCATGCGGCGGTGGTCTCCGTTCCGAGTTCTTGCGAGATTGAGACGTCCAGCGAGTAGTCGATCGGCAGCACGATCAGCGACGGGACGTCGAGGTCGAGCGCGCGGCGCAGCGTCGGGCCGAAGTCGTCGGCCGCCTCGATGCGCCACGCCGGCATGCCGAACGCGGCCGCCAGCCCGACGAAGTCCGGGTTCGTGAAGTCCGTGCCGAAGTGACGCCCGAACTTCTTGTCCTGCTTCCAGACGATCGAGCCGAACTGCCGGTTCTCCCAGATCACGTTGACGATCGGTGTGCCCAGCCGGACCGCGGTCTCGAGCTCCTGCACGTTCATCAGGAAGCCGCCGTCGCCGTTGACGGTCACGACCTTGCGCTCGGGGTAGACGAGCTTGGCGGCGATCGCCGTCGGCAGCGCGATGCCCATGCCGGCCAGGCCGTTGGCGATGAAGACGGTCTCGGGCTCGTGCGCCGGGAACATGCGCGCGATCCAGAGCTTGTGCAGGCCGACGTCCGAGACGAGCATGTCCTGCGGGCCGAGCGCGTCGCGGATGTCCCACAGCGCGCGCGGCGGGCGCATCGGGAAGTCGTCGTCGCCGCGCCCCGACTCGAAGCGGCCGAGCACGATGTCGTTCAGGCGCGAGTTCGTCTGAGCGCCGTGGCCGGCGTCGCGCAGCTCGACCGCCAGGTGTGAGAGGATGTGGTGGAGGTCGCCGACCAGGTCGACGGCGGTGATGAAGTGCTCGTCGACCTCGGCGGCAACCGTGTCGATGCAGACGATCTGCTTGTCGCGGCCGGGGTTCCAGTTCTTGGGCGCGTGCTCGACCAGGTCGTAGCCGACCGTGATCACGACATCGGCATCCTCGAACCCGGCGAGCGCGTAGTCGCGCGACTGCAGCCCCACGGTGCCGAGCGCCTGCGGGTCGCGGAAGTCGAGCAGGCCCTTGCCCATGAACGTCTCGGCCACGCCGATGCCGGTCGCGCGCGCGAACTCGCGCAGCGCCGCTGCCGCGCCGACACGCGCCACGCCGTTGCCGGCCAGCACGATCGGGTGCTCGGCGGCGCGGATCAAGCTCGCAGCCTCGAGCAGCTCGCGCCCGCTCGGCTCGGGCCGGCGCACGCGCAGCTGCGCGGGCAGCGGCTCCGCGTCGACGAGCTCCGCCATCACGTCCTCGGGCAGCTCGATATGCGTCGGTCCCGGCTTCTGCGCCTGCGCGACCTTGAACGCCTTGCGCACCACCTCGGGGATCACGCGCGAGGAGTTCAGGCGCACGTTCCACTTCGTCACGGGCTTGAACATCGAGACGATGTCGATGTGCTGGTGCGATTCCTTGTGCATCCGCTCGAGGTCGGCCTGGCCGGTCAGCGCGACGAGCGGCGAGCGGTCCAGGAACGCGTCCGCGACGCCCGTGATCAGGTTGGTCGCGCCCGGCCCGAGCGTGCCCAGGCAGACTCCGGCGCCGCGGGTGAGGCGACCGTACATGTCGGCCATGTAGGCGCCGCCCTGCTCGTGGCGGACGGGCACGAACGTGATCGAGGAGTCCTCGAGCGATTCGTTCAGGTCCAGGGTCTCCTCGCCCGGGATGCCGAACACGTGCTTGACGCCCTCGACCTCGAGGCACTCGACGAACAACTCAGACGCCTTGCGCTCCGCCACGTCACCCTTTCCGCTCCGTCGCAACTTCCGGCCGCCGACAGTGTCCGGCTACCTTAGGGAAGCTTTCCCCTGGGGATCATGGCCGCAAGACTCTGGACACTCGCGCTGGCTCTGTCGGTCGTCCTCGCCGGCGCCGGGACGGCGCACGCCGCCAAGCGCTTCACGATCCGCGGCGCGGGCTTCGGGCACGGCGTCGGGATGAGCCAGTACGGCGCGCTGGGCTACGCCTCACACGGCTGGGACTACAAGGCGATCCTGGGCCACTACTACACCGGCACGGAGCTCGGCGTGCTCAAGGCTCCGCGTGACGTGCGCGTGCTGTTGCAGTCCACGAGCGGCGCCGCTGCCTTCTCCGGCGCCTCACGCGCAGCCGGGCGCACGCTCTCGCCGGCCGCCACCTACCGGGCGCGTGGCCGTGCGGGAGGGCAGGTGGAGCTGCTCGACGCGCGCGGGCGCTCGCTGGCCACCGTCGCCGCGCCGCTGCGCGCGACCGGCCCGGGCGCGCTGACGCTCAAGGGCCGCGCCGGAAACGGGCGCACGGACGGTGCTTACCGCGGCGCGCTCGAGTTCCGCGGCGGCACCTTCGGCGGCGTCAACGCGATCAACGCGATCGCGGTCGACGAGTACGTCAAGGGCGTGATCCCGCTCGAGTCACCCGCCTCCTGGCCGCTCGAGGCGCTCAAGGCGCAGGCGGTCGCGGCGCGCACCTACGCGCTCACCACCTCAAAGGGCGGCGCCGGCTTCGAGCACTACCCCGACACCCGGTCCCAGGTCTACGGCGGCGCGGGCGCGGAGCAGCCGTCGACGAGCAAGGCCGCCGACGAGACGGCCGGGGAGCTCGTGACCTACGCGGGCGCGCCGGTGCCGACGTACTTCTTCTCCACTTCCGGAGGCCGCACGGAGGACGTCGAGAACACCTCACTGGGCGACGCGCCCAAGCCGTGGCTCAAGTCAGTGGTGGACAAGTACGACAGCGTCTCGCCGAAGCACCGCTGGGGACCGATTCGCATGGGCTACCGCGCGGCGGGACGCAAGCTCGGCGGGCTCGTCCGGGGTCGTTTCAAGGGCATCAAGGTCGTCCAGCGCGGCTCCTCGCCGAGGATCGTCGGAGCGGACGTGATCGGCTCCGGGGGTCGCACGCGCGTGGACGGCGCGACGCTGCGCGCGCGCTTCGGGCTCTACGACTCGTGGGCCTACTTCACGTCGATCAAGACCGCACCGATCGCTCCGCCGCCCGAGGTTGACCCGGAGACGGGCGGCGTCGTTCCCGTCGTCGCCCGGGTGCCGTCCATCGCCGGCCTCGCAGGACACGTGAGGCCGGCGCGCCGTGGTGCCCGCGTGGACGTGCAGCGGCGCACGGGCGGGCGCTGGGTCACGGTCGAGTCGACTGCCGTCCGGCGCGCCGGACGCTTCCGCGTGGGGTTGCCCGCGACGGGCCTCTACCGCGTGCAGCACCGCGGTGATGCGGGACCGGCCGTGCGCGTGCGGTAGCGGCATACGCCGTGTATCACACGTGATACATTGCTACGTATGGCTGACGTGACCATCCGCGAGCTGCGCAACCACGGCGGCGACGTCGTGGATCGCGCAGCCGCCGGAGAACCGATCACGATCACCCGCGCGGGCAAGCCGGTCGCGGAGCTGCGCCCCGCTACACGTACGGCTCTGACCGCGAGCGCGCTGCTCGATCGCTGGCGCAGGATTCCTGCGGTCGATCCCGTGGCCATGCGGGCGGATGCCGACGCGATCGTGGACCCGGGCTTGTGAGCCCGCCGGTGCTTCCGGGCTCCGGGCGCGGCATCCTCGACACCTCGACGGTCATCATGCTCTCCCGCCTCACGGACGCGAGCGCGCTGCCTGCCGAGCCCCTGATCACCACGGTCACGCTCGCCGAGCTGTCCGTCGGGCCGCTCGTCGCTCGCGACGAACGGGAGCGCGCCGGGCGCCAAGCGACCTTGCAGCAGGCCGAGGCGGATTTCGATCCGCTGCCCTTCGATGCCGCGTCCGCGCGCGCATTCGCTCGGGTCGCGACGTCGCTGCGCCGCGCGGGTCGCAAGCCGACAGCACGCTCATACGACGCGATGATCGCCGCAATCGCGCTCGCGCACGACCTCCCGCTCCACACCTGCAACCCGGACGATTTCACCGGCATCGACGAGCTGCGGTTGGTCGCAGTGCCGCTCCCTCTCGGCTCCGATCAGCCCACGTAGACGCGCGCCAGCGTCTCGGCGACGCAGACCGGCTTATCGCCGCCCTCGCGCTCGAAGGTGCACTCGATCGTGACCTGGGCGCCGCCGGGGACCGGCTCGAGCGACTTGAGCTTCGCGTGCATCCGCACGCGTGCGCCGACCGGCAGCGGCGCCGGGAAGCGGACCTTGTTGAGACCGTAGTTGACCGCGAACGCGAAGCCCTCCAGCCCGAAGATCTGCTCGTTGAACATCGGCGCCAGCGCCAGCGTGTAGTAGCCGTGGGCGATCGTGCCGCCGAACGGCGTCGACTTCGCGCGCTCCGGGTCGACGTGGATCCACTGGTGGTCGCCCGTCACGTCGGCGAAGGCGTCGATCGCCTCCTGGGTGACCGCGTGCCAGTCGGAGGTCCCGAGGTCGTCGCCCTCGGCCAGCTTGAGCTCGTCGAGCCCGGAGATCGTGCGCATGCGCCCGGACCATAACCTGTGCGGCGATGCCACAGCCGCTGTTGCTCGCCGACACCCCGCACCTGCTCTATCGCGCCTTCTTCGCGCTGCCTGACTCGATCACGGACGAGCACGGGCGCCCGGTCAACGCGCTGCTGGGCTCGGTCAACCAACTGCTGTGGTGCGTCGAGCGCCATCAGCCGCGCGCCGTCGTGTGCTGCTTCGGCCAGGAGTCCGCGACCTACCGCACGGACCTCTACCCGCCGTACCACGCCCACCGCCCGCCGATGCCCGACGACCTTGCGCACCAGTGGGAGCGGGCGCCGGCGCTCTACGAGGCGCTCGGCTGGACGGTCGCCGCCCACGACGACCTCGAGGCGGACGACCTCATGCACGCCTATGCAGCGGCGGAGGTCGCCGCAAGCGGGCGCGCGCAGATCCTCACCGGCGACCGCGACATGTTCCAGAGCGCGCGCGACGGCATCACGATCTTGCTCCAGCGCGCGCGCCAGGAGGGGCCTGAGGAGATGGGCGCGAAGGAGGTCGAGGAGCGTTATGGGATCCCCCCGGCACTCGTGCCGGACTTCATCGCGCTGCGCGGCGACCCGTCCGACGGCCTGCCCGGCGCGAAGGGGATCGGGGAGAAGACCGCCGCCGACCTGCTGCGCCGCCACGGCAGCCTCGAGGCGACGATCGCCGGCGCGATCCGCGAGCGCCCGGCGGTCCGGCGCGCGCTACTCGAGCAGGCCGACGAGCTGCGCGCGTTCATGGACATCGCGACGCTCCGCGATGTCGACGTCGAGCGCCCGCCCGATCGTCCGACCGAACGGGCCGGCGGCGGCGCGGCGGCCGCCGCGCTGGGGATGGGCCGGCTCGCGGAGCGGCTCGCGGGCTAGCTGCCCCTCCGCGCTCCGCCGCCCCGCGCGACGCCTCAATCGCAGCCACCGTCCGCTGCCGGGAACACCCGATCGCGGCCTGCCTCCTTGGCCATGTAGAGCGCCTTGTCGGCGCGCGCCAGCAGCTCGTCGGGCGTATCGCCCGACCAGTGCGCCCAGCCGACCGACACCGTGACGTCCAGCACCGTGCCCGCGACCTCGATGGGGCTCGCGGCGACGGCGGTGCGCAGGCGCTCCGCGGCCCGTAGCGCGCCCGCCTCGTCGGTGTCGGGTAGGAGCGCCACGAACTCATCACCGCCCCAGCGAGCCAGCTCGTCGCCGCCGCGCATCCCCGCGAGGAGCCGGCGCGCGACCTCGATCAGGACCTGGTCGCCGGCCTGATGGCCGTGGGTGTCATTGATCGCCTTGAAGTGGTCGACGTCGACGTGCATCAGAGCGAGCAGGCGCCCGTGACGCACGCACAGCGCGATCTCGCGCCCGAGTTGGTGCCCGCCGTGACGGCGGTTCGCCAACCCCGTCAGGTCGTCGGTCAGCGCCTGGCGCGCGAGCCGCCGGTTGGCGTCCAGCAGCGCATCGTGGAGCCCCTTGACCCGCAGCGTCGCCATCATGCGCGCGTCCAGCTCGGCGGGATCGACCGGCCGGCGCAGCACATCGTCCGCTCCGCGCCGCAGCGCGCCCACCAGCCGCTGGGGATCGCTCGAGTCGGTGAGGATGATCACCGGCACCGCCGCGAGCCCCGGGTCGGCGCGCAGCCGGTCGAGCACGGTCATGCCGTCGAGTCCTGCGAGGTCGTCGTCGAGCAGCACCACGTCGGGCGGCTCGCGCGCCACGAGCGCGAGCGCCTGCTCTCCATCGCCTGCGCCGGCCACGCGGTGCCCGTGCGCCTCGAGCTGGCTCAGCAGCTGGGCACGGGTTGCGTCCGACGTCTCCGCGACGAGCACGAGGTGTTGTCCCGGTTGGGCCATTACACAGACAACGGCCCTAAGGGGTGAACTTGACGGTGAGCACGTCCCCGTCGGCAATCGGGTAGTCGCGCCCCTCGAGGCGCAGCACGCCGCGGTCGCGCGCGGCGGCGTAGCCGCCGGCGTCGACGAGCTCCTGCCAGCCGATCACCTCCGCGCGCACGAACCCGCGCTGGATGTCCGAATGGATCGAGCCGGCGGCATGCCAGGCC
>Ga0136622_10000719_pt1 | contig 13646 bp, 22 predicted proteins | sample AntDrymUQ4482106_2_FD_104803 | JGI IMG/M metagenome (GOLD analysis project Ga0136622, IMG submission 104803) | Polar desert sand microbial communities from Dry Valleys, Antarctica - metaG UQ448 (21.06) | ecosystem: Environmental > Terrestrial > Soil > Desert | place: Antarctica: Dry Valley...
CCGCGCCGTATCGCGAGTTACATGCCGATGACGGTAACGACCCAGCAGAGGTCGCTGATCCTGGGCGGGCCGTCTGAACCGCCCGAGCTCTTCAATCTGGCCGAGGATCCGGGTGAGGCCAGAAACGTATGGGCTAAAGAAACTGGCGAAGGGCTGGAGCTTGCCCGGGCGGCGGTCAACTTCCTCGAGGAACATGAGACCGCGGCCCGGTTTGTTGAACCCCGGAAACTGGCGTTGGAAACGTTTGGGGGCCGGGCTTGAGTCGGCGGCCCCCAAGCTCCTGGATTGTTTCGTGAATTTTCAGGGGTCGAGCGATGAGTTTCCGGCTCCCTCCCCGTCTTGAGTAGGTGTAGCGACCTGGCGCCGTCACGACGGCAGAGAAAAGGGGAAGGCATGGGACAGCCGGTAGTTCATTTCGAGGTCATCGGGAACGATGTAGAGAAGCTAAAGAGCTACTACTCCGACCTGTTCGGGTGGGAGATCAACTCGGACAACCCATCCAACTACGGGATTGTGCAGCGCGAGGCGAATATCTCAGTCGATGGCATTGGAATCGGTGGCGGCTTCGGCCAGGCGCCCGAGGGATATTCAGGCCACATCACCTTCTACATCGAGGTGCCCGACGTAGAAACTGCGCTGGCGAAAGCCGAGAGCCTCGGCGGCTCGCGAATGATGGGCCCGGAGAAGGTGATGGAGGGGACCGAGATAGGCCTCTTCACCGATCCCGAGGGTCACACCGTGGGCGTCGTTCACTCAGCTTCGTAGCAGTCTCGATCTCCATACAGTCGTTGGGTGCGAACGATATTGGCGTAACCGGTGGTGTGTTGACGTCGCTAGGTTCGGGACTCTCCTAGCCTTTCAACTGCTTTGGCGATGCGACGCTGCCGAGTCTCGGCCGACTTAGCTTCCTCGATCGACATAACGTAGCGGCGCTTGTGGCTGTAGGACAAGCCGTCGAACTTTCGTCGAGCGTTCGAGTCACGGTTGAGCACCTCGGCGAAGTCCGGAGGCACGGTAACCTCACGAGGCTCGGTATCGAGCTCGATGCCGACGTCCACCTCGTCACCGGCCGCGACACCAGCGCCCGTACGGTTCTCTGCGCTAAGAGGGACCATGAACTCTCCGCCCGTGACGGCAACGGTCGTGCGGTAGGTGTAGCTGCCGATCGTCACCCGCACCGGAGAACGCTTGCGCGAACCGAGACGCTCAACGACTTCAGGAGGAACACGGATACCAGTGGCCGTCTTCCCGCCGAGCAGTACAGTGGCATGGAATCTCATTCTTCCTCCCTCTCTGATCTCACGTGTCTTCTCTCGATCCCACACCGTTAGACCCAGTAGCAACCCCGAACTCATCGAGAGACTCTCACAGCCCTTCCGATCTGTGAGACTCGATGGGTGGAGCGATGGCTGAGCGCGTAGATGTGGTGGTGGTGGGTGCCGGTCTCGCCGGTTTGTCCTGCGCCCGAGTCGTGTCCGAGGCGGGGCTGACATGCGTCTTGCTGGAAGCATCCGACGGTGTGGGCGGGAGAGTGCGGACCGACCGAGTGGACGGCTACCTCTTCGACCGAGGGTTTCAGATCCTGCTGACAAACTACCCTGAAGCGCGTCGCCAGCTCGACATGGACAGGCTCGATCTGAGAGCGTTCGAATCGGGTGCCGTGGTGCGAGCTGAGGGACGATGGCACAGGGTCGCCGATCCGCGGCGCCGCCCAGCGCTGGCGTTTTCATCTCTCACTGCCGGAGTCGGCACCCTCGGCGACAAGGCTCGCCTATTGCGTCTGATAACAAGGGTGCTGAGGAGTGATGCGACTCGCCTTTTGCAAGTCGAGGATCGCACGGCCGGAGACGCGCTGCGTGCAGAGGGCTTTTCAGACCTCATGATCGAGAGGTTCTTTCGACCGCTGTTCGGCGGCATCACTCTTGATCCTGCGCTCGGCGTTTCCAGCCGCTTCTTCTACGTGGTCCTGAAATCCTTGACCGGAGGCGACTCGGCCGTACCCGCCGAGGGCATGGATGCGATACCTCGCCAGCTAGCACAGATGCTTCCCGAGGACATCGTTCGGTTGAACTCGAAGGTCGACGTGATCGACGGCACGGCAGTGAGTTGTGGGAGCGGACGCGTCGACGCTCGGGCCGTGGTGGTGGCCTGCGAAGGACCCGAGGCGGCACGACTGCTGGAATTGAATCCGGTCCGCTCGCGCCCGGTGTCGTGCGTCTACTTTGGTGCCCCGAGCCCGCCTCGAGACGAGCCCTCGATCATCCTCGACGGAGACGGCGGCGGACCGGCCGCACACGCAGCCGTGATGACCAACGTTGCTCCCAGTTACGCGCCACTCGGTCGGGCCCTCGTTTCGGTCGCGTGCCCCGGCACGGTTGCTCCGGGGCTAGAAGCTGCAACGCGCAAACAGATGAGAGCCTGGTTCGGCGCCGAGGTCGACAACTGGGAGGTGCTGGCGATCTATCGAATTCCTCACGGCCACCCCGACCAAAGTCCACCTTTCTCGCCCAAGCTCCCCGTGCGGCTGGGAGAGGGACGCTTCGTGGCCGGCGATCATCGCGATACGGCCTCGATCCAGGGGGCGCTGTACTCGGGACGCCGCGCCGGGACCGCGGTGCTGCAGGAACTGGGTGTTCTGGATCCGCGCGCAACTTAGAGAGCCGCCGCTCGCCTCTGATGCCACGCTCCCGACCGGGCAGGGCATTTCCGGACGTGGATTCGGTCAGCCGGCCTTGCTTTCCTTGAGGACCTCGAGGTACTCGTCAAGCCGTTCCATGGACTCGGCGGCACCGGACTCCATCCCGGACTCGAGCATCCCGTCACGCTCCTCGACCGAGTCGAACACGGAGGTACTGGTTAACGTGGTTTTGCCGTCATGCTCCTCCAACGTCATCGTCTCGACCGTGAAGTGGCCGGGCATGCCCTCGAACTCGAAGGTCCAGACGATGCGCTCCGGCCGCACGATCTCGCGGTACTCACCGCGAAAGGCGTACTCCTCACCGTCGGCCCCGTGCACGATCCGCCACGCGCCACTCGGGCGAAAATCAATCTCACAGCTGACGAACTTGTAGCGTCTCGGGCCCCACCAGTGCGACATGTGTTCGCACGAAGAATGGGCCTCGAACACGAGGTCACGCGGTGCGTCGAAGTCGCGGGTCATGACCATCTCCCGATCCGACGGCGTTGTCACCTTGAGCGCGTTGCTACCGCTTCTGCCCATCATCCTTCTCCTTTCCTCGGTCCTGGAGCTCTTCCAGGTATCCGTCCAGTCGGTCGTAGCTTTCCTCCCAGAATCGCCGGTATCGCTCGGTCCACTCGGCGACCTCTTTGAGCGGTTCAGCCTCGAGTCGGGCGGGCCGCCACTGCCGCTCCCGGCCCCGTGCGATGAGCCCCGCTCGCTCGAGCACCTTTAGGTGCTTCGAGACCGCCGGGAGACTCATCTCGAACGGCTCCGCCAGCTCGGTGACCGAGGCCTCACCCGTCCTGAGCCGGGCGAGAATCGCCCGCCGCGTCGGGTCCGCAAGGGCCCCGAAGGTGCGGTCCAGACGCTCGGTCGCCGTGGTCATTGAACCCTCCAGTTAAATAACTACTTAGTAAAGTAGCACGCACTACGGGCCGAGTCAAGTGGAGAGTTACTGGATGCAACGGCGGGTGGCTTGCTCTGCGTAGCAGGAGCTTCTCCACCTACCGTCGGCGACTAGGGCGCCCGGTTCCACCATTCCTGAGTCCACCGGGTGAGATGTCAGCTCGCGGCGGTACTCAACCTATGACTCTCAAAAGTCCTAAGGCCGCTCGACAACCAATTCGTGAAGCAGGGTTTCCACCCGCTGCTCGATTTCGTCTCTAATGGTGCGAACTTCGTCGACGGACTTGCCTTCCGGATCTGTGAGTTCCCAGTCTTCATAGCGCTTGCCGGGAAAGATCGGACACGCGTCTCCACACCCCATCGTTACGATCACATCTGCTGCCCGCATGACTTCGTCGGTCCAAGGCTTGGGATACTCGTTAGCGATGTCGATCCCCACTTCAGCCATCGCTTGTATGGCGGAAGGATTGACCTCATTTGAAGGATCCGATCCTCCAGAGAACACCTCAATACGGTCGCCGGCGAGCCGCTGTAGCCAGCCCGCCGCCATCTGGGAGCGTCCAGCGTTGTGGGTGCAAAGAAAGACGACGCTCGGGACCTCGGAAGTCACCTTGCCCTCGACCTTGCCAAGTGCCCGCAGGCGCTCCCGTGTAAAGCGCTCGACGAGCAGCGGTGCGAAAGTCTGCACTCTCCCATGGCCTACTCGCTCCCAGGAATCGGCTATGAAGCGCTCGATAGTCTCGGCCGCAAAGATCCCTGTGAACTCGCGATGGAGTCGCTGAGCGGCACGACTTATCAGATGACGTACCTCGAGCGGCACCTCATCGAGGTAGCTCTTCGTCGGGAACACGGCAGCCTCCTTAGTCATGGGTTGGAAGATACGAGCGGAGCTAGCTCATGAACTCGATCAAGGATCTGGGTGACAGCTTGATCGAAGGCGTCCTTAGTCCCTGCCTCAGCGGGGTCCGGGATCGACCAATGAAGAAGCCCCACAGCGTCATTCTTGGCGAGGTCCTCGTGAGCCCGATCGCAAACTGTGATCACCAACACGGACGCTGTCGGGTCGATTGGAGCCAGCGGGCGTGGGATCGCATCCTTCAGGTCGATGCCAACTCGCTTGGCGGCGGCGACCGCCTTGGGATCAACGCGTTCGGCGGGATGTGTACCAGCGGAATCAGCCGGGACCTGATGGTGTTGATTCCAAGCTCCGGCTGCAAGCTGTGACCGAGCCGAGTTCGCTGTGCAGACAAACAGAACTCGTCGCGCACTCAAAGCAAATGGCTTGGTCACCTCGTCGAGCGCGCCGCGCTCGAGCCGGAGGTAGCGACGCCGGCGATCCCCGTGAGAGGGCATCCGGGTCACGAGGCCGACATCCTCGAGCACTTGGAGGTGGTGAGCCAGAAGATTGGAGCGAAGTCCAAGCGCCTTCGCTAGCTCGGAGGGGGAACGATCCGAGATGGCGAGCTGGTCGAGAATACATAAGCGGTGTGGGTCCGATAGGGAGGCGTGCCGGTTCGCTCGACGGCTGAGTTCTTCAGTGACCATTGACTCAATAATTACTGAGTCACCGAGCTACGTCAAGAGGGACCTTCTTGTCCCGGAGGCCCTGGGGTGTTCGTTCTGGAGGTTCCATTGACAAATATCGATGTATATGCCACTCTCCATATAGACGTTCTTCGATGAAAGGTTCTTCGATGAAAGGAGCCATGTTTGTCACGGTGGACGAGCAAGACCCTTGATGAGGCTCTTGCGGCGGCACAGCTCGGCCGGGTGCCCACTGGAGCGCTCGGCTGCGCGGACTCAAGACGGGAGCCTTTCGATTGCGACACTAGAGCAAGGGGCTGGGCGGGTCGATGAGCTCCCTCAACACGGTCGTCGAGTCGGGGAGCGCCGTCACGGGATGTTGCTCACCCCTTGCGGGACCCGGGATCTCTCTCCAGGAAGCAGGAGCAACGGCAGGGCTGTTCAAAGCCCTGGCGGACCCTACCCGAGTGCGGATCGTCAACCTGCTGGCAAACAGCACAGAGCCCATATGCGTGTGTGAAATGAATGCCCAGTTCGACCTGGCGCAGCCCACCCTGAGCCATCACCTGAAGAAGTTGGTGGCCGTCGGTCTGCTGACTCGAGAACAGCGCGGCACATGGGCCTACTACGCGCTCAACGACGGATCGTTGCAGCGTCTGGCAGAAATCGTGAGAGTGAAGGGAGACAATGGTGACTGATGTTCGGGAGGAAGTAAGAAGCAAGTATGCCGAGGCGGCAAGGTCTGTGGTGGCGGGCGGTCAAGAAGCGACGGACCTTCAAGCAGGATGTTGCGGCGCCCCGTCGGGTTCATGCTGCGGGGACTCAGCAGATGGCCCTGCCCAACAACTCTACGACGTTACTGAACGTGAATCGCTTCCCAATGAAGCGGTGCTGGCGAGCCTCGGCTGTGGGAACCCGACGGCCGTTGCCGATCTGCACGAAGGCGAGACTGTTCTAGATCTCGGCTCGGGCGGAGGCATCGACGTGCTCCTCTCGGCCAAGCGAGTAGGGGCCTCAGGCAAGGCTTATGGGCTGGACATGACCGACGAGATGCTGAGCCTGGCGCTAGAGAACAAGCAAAAGGCCGGCGTGGAGAATGTTGAATTTCTCAAGGGTTACATCGAGGCGGTGCCGCTGCCTGCAGGGACTGTCGATGTCATCATCTCGAACTGCGTCATCAACCTATCCACAGACAAGCAGGCGGTGTTCGAGGAGATGCACAGGGTTCTCCGTCCGGGAGGACGCTTAGGCATCACCGATATCGTGGCGTCGTCAGACCTTTCTCAAGAGGAACGAGCGGAACGCGGAAGCTACGTAGGCTGCATCGCCGGAGCAATGACGTTCGACGAATATGAGCGCGGGCTTGAGCGGGCCGGCTTCACAGCAGTCGAGATCACGCCGACTCATTCAGTAGCCGAGGGCATGTTTTCTGCCGTTGTCAAGGCGGCTCGGGGGCATAGCGGCACTCGTACGATGCATCCTCCCGAACATTGATCGTCCTTCCATCTGCAAGGCGGCGAGACCCGATGATCTAACCGGTGACGAACGTGTCCCGGCAAGCATGGCAGAGCCGAGGGCGTGGTGTTTGGTTCGCCAAATAGTGGACGCCTGTCGAGAGACATCCTGGACACCTGCTCGGGAGGTGTCCAGGATGATTGTTCTCGCTTCGTGGTGGACGCGGTGGTGCTGGAGGGACGCAGCCTGCGGGCGGTTGCTCAGGAACATGGGGTGTCCAAGAGCTGGTGGCGGGTTTCAGAGCGGGCGGCTATGAGGCTCTAGGGCCGCGCTCCAAGGCGCCGCGTCGCGTTGTTGATTCGGCCGCTCGTTCGTTAGCGAAGGTAAGTATCAGCCAATCCAGCCCGATGTCGACGGCCCGGGGAGACGATCTGCCAGAGAACCGTCGCGAGGCTACGGCCAGTAACACCCCACCGATAACCCCCCCCGAAATCAGGCTTCACAGCTCACCACGACCCATCACTTACGAGCGACTCGTTTCTTGATCGTCTTGACTTGCTGCGGAGGCACTTCGACCGGCGAGTCGTTGTGCTGAACGCCGAACCCCTTCTCTTCGTCAATCTCCTTGAGGGTCTTGACACCGCCAAGGACGTCAGACCCTTTGATGTCGGCCTTGCCCTCGTCGCAGAGGTCGAACCACGGAAAGCCGAATTCGGTGTAGAGACCGGCACTGACGGGAGTCGGAGGTGGTTCCTCACCAGTGATATCACGCCACGCCATGCTGTTCGCGATGTGGACGAACAGGCGCCCGCATGACCCGGTGTCCCACGTCTCGATTCCGTACTCGTCCGGATAAATATCTTGCTTCAACTTGCCGCCGGCGCCGAGACCCATTGAGTCATGCGGTGGCATGCAAGCCATCACCATGTCGCCGTCGAAGCGGTCGAAGGTTCGGCGGGGAAGCTTGTTCTTGAATGCCTTGATCTGGATGCCGCCTTCGTCCTCAGGATGCTGAAGCATGACGGCTGGGAGCAGGTCGTCCGGTCCCCCAGGCTCACCTGGCCCCACAGAGAGCGAGGGGGTTCCTACTTGGGGAGGACACCAGGTAGTATAATAGTATGAAACTCAGCGTGAGCTTGCCCGACGAGGATGTGGAGTTTCTGGATGCCTACGCCGCTGCGCAAGGGTTCCCCTCCCGCTCGGCAGTTGTCCATAGGGCCGTTCGGCTCCTGAGGGCTTCGGAGTTGGGCGCCGCATACGAAGACGCATGGGAAGAATGGGAGGCGGCTGGTGAAGCCGACGCCTGGGACGCGACGACAGCCGACGGACTTCAGTCCTGATGCGCCGTGGCGAAATCCGAATCGTTGACCTTGATCCGACACGTGGAGCGGAAGCCGCCAAGCGTCGGCCGGCGGTAATCGTGAGCAACGACGGAGCAAATATCACGGCTACGCGACTCGGCCACGGCGTCGTTACCGTGGTGCCGGTGACGTCGAACATCACGCGCCTCTACCCTTTTCAGGTCTTTCTTGAAGCACCCGAAACCGGTCTCGACGTCGACTCCAAGGCTCAGGCTGAACAAGTTCGTTCCATCGCCGTCGAACGACTTGGTCGCCGTTTAGGTGCCGTGCCTCCGGCGCTCATGGCCAAGCTTGACGAGGCACTCAGGCTTCATCTAGCGCTGTAGCGTCAGCCTCCTCGACCCACCGAGGGTTTCCTCGCAATGGCTGAGGAAGGCCATGATTCGGAGATAGCCCCGCGCTGCCGGGTGCTAGCTTTGAACACGTAAAGCGACATATTTTCGCTCCCGACGTCTCTGATTGGCTGACTGAGAATATAGAGCGACCGTCTCGGGTTGGGGCCGCCTACCGGCCTGGAACGCAGCAAGCGCTACGCTCTGTCGGTCCTGGTCGTTCGCATTCCCCATAGCTGGGTGAGCAGCCGGATAGTCGTGGCGGAGTGACGGGACCCAGTCGTAGGTCCACCCACGATTGGAATCGCATTTCTGGTCGACCCGGGGAGCGCTCAGCCGGCTTAGCGATTGCCGCTTCGAAGACCGTGGATCCAAACGGGCATCGGGGACAAGAAGAGATAGGAATGAAACTATTCCTGGGGTGATTCAGAACGAAGAAGCTTTCAGGGGTCTGGTGGGAACCGCCCGACCGGGCGCCAACTCGTCCCTGTGGATCTTGTTGGATTTCCTTCTGGCGTCGCTTCCGATCGTGCGCAAGACTCATTCGGCCGGACGGCAAGGCGTCGACAATCCGTTGACAATTCACGGCTGCAACAGTTCCGGAGGCGTTCGCGCGAATACGCGAAAACTCTGGTCACAGCATGCGGAGGGCGTGGGACTCGAACCCACAAGTCCTTCCGGACAACGGTTTTCAAGTGTGTGGCCGGGCGTCCTGACTGGACCTACCTACTTCTGCCCGAGGCTATTTGTGCAGGTCAGCGAGAAGACAACTACCTGATCGGTACTAGCCGGTCCCGACCTTTCCTAGCGCGTTCGTTGACAAAGCGTTGACAAAACAGCGTCGTAGGAGGGTGCGCAGGTGCGAATCCTGGGCGGGGCACCAACCAGAAGGAACGGGCACGATCTGCCATTTTGCGCGGCAGCCTCGTCGTTGTCAGCGGATTTGAGGTGCCGAAATCGTCTTGGGCACGATGACGTTCGCGGTTGCCTTCGCCAAGTCTCGTTGCGAGCCCAGTCATGGGCATGTCGCATCGCTCGATCCGCGGCTATCCGACCTGAGGACGACGGTGGCCCTAAGGAGCGAATGAGTCAAGGGGTGAAAATGCACAAGCACGCGAGCTCCAGCGACCGACCTTGACGCTGTATCGAGCGGCGCGACAGAGACTAAAGCTGCTGACAGAGGGGCAGGGCCATAAGAGGTGCGGGGCGCGAGGTCTACTGCGACTAAGGTTAGATGCAATGTCGCATACCGCTACATGCCATCTCGATCCGACGCACACGCACGACCGACCTGAACTCGACGCCCGCACGCGCCATGGTCTTCGCGCGGTGGGGCTGTCGCTCGGGATCCTGGGAGTGACTACCCTCATCCAGGTCGTCGTGTTCGTTGCAAGCGGTAGTGCCGCGCTTCTTGCCGACCTGACGCACAACCTCGGCGACGCGCTCACGGCGGTGCCCGTCGGAGCCGCGTTCCTGCTCCGGTCGGCCCGCTCAGAACGATGGGCGGGATACGCGGTCGTTGTAGCCATAGCGATCAGCGGAATCGTGGCCGGCACCATCGCGGTGGACAAGCTCATCAACCGGCAGACTCCCGACCACTTGGTGGCACTCGCCATTGCGGGGATAGTCGGTGTCTTGGGCAACGCCATCGCGGCGCGCGTCCGGTCGAGGGCGGGCAAGCACCTCGACAGCCCGGCTCTTATCGCGGACGGCTATCACGCCAAAGTCGACGCGCTCGTTAGCGCCGGAGTCGTTGTGACAGCCGTTCTGGTTGCGGCCGGTTGGCCGCTGGCTGACCCGATCATCGCGCTCGTGATCACGGCCATGATCGGCCACATCCCATGGGAGGCGTGGGAGATCGTGCAAGGAAGGGACCATCACCACTAGGTCATGTCCCGCAGTCCGCCGAGGTCGCAGCCCCAAGGGCCTTACCGCCTTGGACTCTGCGTTATTACGTGGCTGTGCACCTGACCCTTTTGGAGCTTGTTGCCAACGATAATCACGCCGCCGCCGATCTCCGTGATGGCGCCCAGCGTCCCCGAGATGACGCCGAGGAAGGCGATTGGAGGCCAACAGGAAGGTCGTTTACCACGTCCAGCGCGTGCCTTTCGGGATGGGTGTCTCCTACGGCGCCGGGGTCGTGTCGGGACTGCTGGGCGTCGGCGGCGGCTTCATCAAGGTGCCCGCCATGACCCTCGTCATGGGAGTTCCCATCAAGGTCGCAGCCGCAACCTCCAACTTCATGATCGGTGTGACAGCCGTGTCGAGTTTTCTCGTCTACCTCGGGCGAGGCGAGGTCCACCCTGCTGCGACAACCCCTCTGATCCTGGGCACTATCGTCGGCGGCTTGGTGGGCACCCGCCTTCACGTGCACATCGGCGACCGCCGTGTCCAGCTGATACTCGCCGCGATCCTTGTGTTCGCAACGCTGCAGATTCTCTTGCGAACTTTGGGGGTCGGCGTTGGCTGACCGACTCCGTAGGGAGCGCCGTCGCTTCATCCAAGCCTTGATGCGCGCGAGTCTCACCCTATCTGCCGCGCTCATGACGGTCGGCCTGGTGATCTGGAGCTCGTCGAATCAAGCGACCGCGCGAGCAGTCACCCTCGATCGTCTCTTCTCGACCCTCGATACCGGCAACCGCCTCATGCTCGCGGGCATCGCTCTTCTCGCGATTACCCCAGCCCTGCGGGTGCTGGCACTGCTGGTGCTGTGGGTGCGCGAGCGAGCCTGGCGCTTCGCTGCGACATCCACGATCTGGGTCGCGAACAGATTCTGGTCGTCGCTCGAGACGTGTATGAGCATCATCCACGCCCCTTCTCTTTGGAAGCTCGAAGCGTCCCACATAACCGGAAGCCCGTCTTGTAGGTTCACCGAGGGACATAGCGGAGCGCGTTCCGCCAGAACGCCGACACCGTGTCGAAGTCATTGCTATCGATAACGACAGACCCGATCCTCAAGGCGCGACCCTCCTCATGTAGCTGTTGAAGGCTCCATCCGTCCCAGGAGCTTGAGAAGGAACCGTGGCTCATCTTCGCGGGTTCCACATTTGTTCCACGTTGCGGCGCAAAATCTGCTGAATGAGCGCGAAGGAGCGACAAGCGAAAAGCTAGTCAACCTGCGGATGAGCTCTAACTGGTCGGGTTTCGTTTCCTCATCCCCGGCGCCTACAACGCAGGGTTGGGCGTTCGAACCCGTCACCGCCCTCGTAGAACCCTGCGTCAACGAGTGGATCGGCGGGTACACGACAGTGAGGAAGCGAGGTTTGGGGGTTGAGGAACCCGAAAGCTGTCCAAGGCACTCCAGGTATGACGACGGAGGGCTAGCTTTCGAGGGGCAGGCCGGCGGCTTCCCAATCTGGGAGGCCCGAATCCAAGACCCGGGTTCTGTAACCCTTCTTGTCGAGATAGCGTGCTGCTTCAGGAGCAAAAGCACAGAAGGACCCACGGCAATAGGCGACGATTTCCTTGTTCCTCGGTAGTTCCTTTAGGCGCCGCTTGAGTTCTGCGACTGGGATCGACACGGCTCCGGGGACGTGGCCGGCGGCATATTCCTCGGCCGGGCGCACATCCAGGACCAATAGATCGTCTTTCCGCCGAAGGCGCTTGGCGAGTTCGTCCTTGGTCAGGAGTTCTATCCCGTTGAGCTCGCCCGTGTAGGCGCGCGCCAGACGATCGATCTCCGCCACCCTGTCCCTGGCTACATCCTGTAAGCCTCGCCACAACATGATTACGTCGGATGTTGCGAGTCGATAGAAGATCGAGGTTCCCTCGCGACGCGACGACACGAGTCCGGCACGGCGCAGGATCTGGAGGTGCTGGCTCGCGTTCGCCACCGACAACTCGATTTCGGTCGCGATGCTCTCGACGCTTCGCTCACCGTTGGCGAGCAGGTCGACGATCTCGGCCCGTCTGCCGCTCGAGAGCGCCTTGGCCACCCGAGCGAACTCGTCGAACAGCGCTTCTTTGGAGGCTCGATCTGCCATGACGCTCATACTAGACTATTCAAGTTATCACTTGAAGAGCGAAGGTTGACCCAGGCATCCCAGCCGGATAGCGCGGTAGCCAGCGCCACGATCACAAGCGCGGTCCCGACGCCGAAGAGGTCGGCCAGCACCCCTGCTGCAACCGCCCCGATCACATAACCCCCGTCCCGCCACGTTCTATAGACGCCAACCGCAGCCGCCCGTCACGATGGGGCCGCGAGATCGCCGACCACCGCCAGGAGCACCGTATAGGTGAGGGCGGTCCCGAGGCCCAGCAAGCCGAGGCTCCGATCATGTGTGAGAAGTCGCTCGCCTTCCAGAACAGCAGCAGTGCAAGGGCTTGGATCCACATCCCGGCTGCGACCGGGATACGTCTGCCTATCCTGTCGCTAAGCGCGCCGGTTGCGAGTTGCGCGATGCCCCACATCGCGGGATAGATGCCGGCGACGGTTCCGATCTGCAAGGTGGTAAGGCCTTGGCCCACCATCACTACCCGCAGCAGTCCCCAGGCGAGAGCGTCGTTCGCGTTGTTCACGAGGCCGGTACGCGACGCGGCGGCGAGGCCACGGGCCGGTAGCTCGCGAGCGCGGCAACTTCTCCGAAGCCCTTTCCCGCAGTCTTTCCGTTCTCGAGCACCATGTGGGCTGATGTCTCCTTCACGAAGATGACCGACAGGCCGAGGCCGAGAGCAGCGATGACGAGCCCCAAGAAGAGCGGCTCGGGCCGAAGTCCGTAGCGCGCCGCCAGCCATCCGGTTACGGCGGCGGAGATCGCGACCGCGAGGTAGCCCGAGAACTCGTTCAGACCCATCGCCAGTCCCCGCTGGCGCGGTCCGGCGAGGTCGATCTTCATCACGACCGTCGAAGACCACGCGAGACCCTGGTTGATACCGAGCAGCACGTTCGCCGCAATGACCCAGGTCCAGGTAGGAGCCAGCATCAGCGCAATCGGAACAGGGATCCCCGCGATCCAACCGAGGAGCAGGACGTTCTTGCGGCCGATGCGACCCGCTAGGTAGCCGGCCGCGAGGTTGGCCCCAGCTTTGGCGAGCCCGAAGCTGACGATGAAAAGCATGAGCGCGGTGCTCGAGCCGACCGCAAAGACCCGCTCGCCCAGCAGCGGCACGAACGACCGCTCCTGGCCGACGAGCGCGCCGACGAGCCCGTTGACCCCCACCAGGAGGGCGAACTGGGCCAGGTTTGCCCGGATCCCCAGAGAGATGGGGGAGGGCCGGGGCTTGGCTGCGAGGAGGTTCACCTTTCTATAGTATTCAAGAAAGTACTTGACAAGCAAGAGAGAACCCGAAGAGAATGGTGCCAACGCCAACAAGGGAGGGTGGGATGACGCCAGCAGTGGTTTCTCAGGTCGACGCTCGAGGCCTCGTCTGCCCGATGCCGACGATCCG
>Ga0136622_10000721_pt1 | contig 13633 bp, 11 predicted proteins | sample AntDrymUQ4482106_2_FD_104803 | JGI IMG/M metagenome (GOLD analysis project Ga0136622, IMG submission 104803) | Polar desert sand microbial communities from Dry Valleys, Antarctica - metaG UQ448 (21.06) | ecosystem: Environmental > Terrestrial > Soil > Desert | place: Antarctica: Dry Valley...
CCGGTGTTGATCGCCCAGTTTCCGCCCGACTCGCACTCGGCGAGCTGGTCCCACACGGTGCTGCCGCTGACGTAGTTCGTGGTCGGCTCCGGCTCCGGCTCCGGCTCCGGCTCCGGTGCCGGCTCCGGTGCCGGCCGGGTGGCGCTGCCGCGCACGATGACAGTCGTTACCGGCTTGTCGACAACGGTGCGCTTCAGCACCTTGGTGTTGCGCAGCTTGCCGTCGGCAAGGATGCGGCGCAGCTTGACCCGCTCGCGACCATCCTGACCCGATCGCACGGTCTTCTCCTGGCCCTTGTACATGTCGCCGGTGTAGCGGACGACGGTCTTGTGCGCGATCGGTTCGATCACCGAACGCTCTCGCTTGTCGATGGTGGTGAGCGTGATCCGCAGGCCGTCGGCAAGCTCCCGGCTGGCCCGTGGCTGCAGCTCGTCGTCTCTGTCCGCGTCCAGCTTCAGCTGCCTCAAGGCGCCTGCGACCCGGGACGCCGTGGTGGTCACCCGGTCCTTGCCCTTGGCGCTCACCACGGTCACCTGCTTGGGCGTCGACACCTCGAGCTCCAGGCCGTCGCGGCCGAGGTAGCGGCTACGGCTGGCCGACAGTTCGGAGGCGGCGAAGCGCTGTCCGATCTGCGACAGCGCGTCACCCACGCTGGTCGCCGTGACCCAGTACGACGAGCTGTCCCCGTCCACGCTCAGCTCGAGCGGACGCGCGTAGCGCACCGCGATGCGGGTACCGTCCTCGAGCGTCGCGTCGACGCCGGGCTGGACGACGTCGCGTGCCGACAGCTCGATCCCCTCCTCGGCGAGCACGTCGCCGACCTCGTCCCCGTAGGTGTCGACCTCGGTCTGCTTGCCGTCGATCGACATCGTGACGGTCTTGCTGAACGTCGCGGTGGCGACGATGCCGGCCACGAGGGCCACGGCGACCGCTACAGCGGCGGCAGTGACGAGAACAGTTCTTCGCACGGGTGCTCCTGATGTCTGCGCATTCCGGGCACGGACAGGAGGCAGCCCTCGGTCCGCGTCTCGACACGGCACACATGCCGGGTGCGGCTGTTGCTGCACCCGCCGGCTGCCACCGGTCGATCTCCGATCCCGGCGGACCAGCATCCGACGATAACGACTTGGTAACGAGTTGCAAATCGGCGGGCCGCAGACCCGGCGAGCCACCGGCCTACCAGCGCCCCCCGTACGCCTCAACCGTGGCGGCGTCGATCTCCCGGCACACCCGGCCCAGGTCGGTGTCGCGCGCCTGCGCGATGCAGCGGACGGTGTACGGCAGCAGGTACGACGCGTTCGGCCGGCCGCGGTACGGGACCGGCGTGAGGTATGGGGCGTCGGTCTCGACCAGCACCCGGTCTGGCGGTGTCACGCGCAGCGCCTCGCGGAGCGTCTCGGCGGTAGCGAACGTGACAGTGCCGGCGAAGCTCAAGAACGCGCCCCGGTCCAGGCACTCGCGGGCGAAGACGGAGTCACCGCTGAAGCAGTGCATCACCGTGCGCGGCGGCACACCCTCCTCATCGAGCACCCGCAGCACATCGGTGTGCGCCTCCCGGTTGTGGATCACCAGTGTCTTGTCGAGGCGGTGCGCCAGCCGTACGTGGGCGCGGAACGACTCCTCCTGGGCCGCCCGCCCCTCCTCGCCGGTGCGAAAGAAGTCCATCCCGGTCTCGCCGACGGCGCGGACGCGGTGCGAGCTCGTCGCCAGCCGCTCGATCTCGGCCAGCGCCTCGCTCAGCCGGCCCGCGTCGGCAAGTCGGGGTGCCTCGTTGGGGTGCAGCGCCACGCCGGCCACGATCGCCGGGTGGGTCTCGGCGGTGGCCACTGCCGAGCGGGCGCTCGGCAGGTCACAGCCGATCTGCACGATCCGCGGCACGCCGACGGCCGTGGCCGCCGCCAGGGCCGAGTCGACGTCCAGCCACCCGCTCCCCTCCTGACCGTCGGCGATGTCGAGGTGGCAGTGGTTGTCGACCACCTGGTACGGCAGCGGCTCAGGAGCCGGTGGACGCGACCTGTCCCGGCGACGGCCGCTCCGCTCGTCGGTGGCCGCCCGGGACCGGGTCGGCCCTCCACCCTCAGCACTCACACCCGGCCCCCGAGTCCCGCGCCCTGCAGCCGGGCGAGCTCCTCGTCCACAACCGACGGGTCGAGCTTGGCGAACACCGGAGTCGGCGTCGCGACCGGCGTGCCGGCCACCAGCGGCACCGACGTCCACGCCGCTTGTGCGGAGTAGTCGCCGGTGATGACCGGGTAGCTTCCCTGCCCGTCCAGGTCGTCGACCTCACAGATCTGCGGTCCCGGCGACACCTGCCCGGTCCGGCCGAGCTGGGCGTGCACCCGCTGGGCGGTGTGCGGCAGGAACGGCGCCAGCATCCGGTTGCAGTCGTCCACCACCTGGGCGCCGACGTGCAGGACCGTGGCCATCCGGTCGGGGTCCGCCTCGCGCAGCTTCCACGGTGCCTGCTGCGACAGGTAGACGTTCGCTGCGGTCACGATCCGCATCGCCTCCCCGATCGCCTGCTTCTGCCGGTGCCGCTCGATCAGCCCCCCGACGGTCTCGAACGCCTGCCCGGAAGCGGCCAGCAGCTCCCGGTCGTCGTCGGTCAGGGCGCCGGCCTCCGGCACCGCGCCGAGGTTCTTCGCGATCATGGAGACCGTGCGGTTGACCAGGTTGCCCCACGTACCCACAAGCTCGTCGTTGTTGCGCCGCAGGAACTCCGCCCAGGTGAAGTCGGAATCTTGGGCCTCAGGGCCGGCGACGGCGATGAAGTAGCGCAGCGCGTCGGCGTCGTAGCGCTCGAGGAAGTCCCGTACGTAGATCACCACCGAGCGGCTGGTGGAGAATTTGCGGCCCTCCATGGTGAGAAACTCGCTGCTCACCACCTCGGTGGGCAGGTTCAGCGTGCCGAACGCGCCCGGCTGACCACCACGGGCGCCGCGCCCGTCGTAGGCCAGGAGCTCGGCCGGCCAGATCTGCGCGTGGAAGGTGATGTTGTCCTTGCCCATGAAGTAGTACGACCGGGCCTGTGGGTCGTTCCACCATGCCCGCCACGCGTCCGGCTCGCCCTGCCGGCGGGCCCACTCGACCGACGCGGACAGGTAGCCGATGACGGCGTCGAACCAGACGTACAGCCTCTTGCTCGGGTTGTCCGCCCAGCCGTCCAGCGGGACCGGGATGCCCCAGTCGATGTCGCGGGTCATGGCCCGTGGGCGTACGTCGGCCAGCAGGTTCCGGGAGAACTTCAGCACGTTCGGACGCCAGTCGGTGCGGGTCTGCAACCACTCGCCGAGCGCGCCGGCCAGCGCCGGCAGGTCGAGGAAGAAGTGCTCGGTCTCCACGAACCTCGGCGTCTCGCCGTTTATCCGGCTGACCGGGTGCTTAAGCTCGATCGCGTCCAGCTGGTTGCCGCAGTTGTCGCACTGGTCGCCGCGCGCTCCGTCGTGGCCGCAGATGGGGCAGGTGCCCTCAATGTAGCGGTCCGGCAGGGTGCGCCCGGTGCTCGGCGAGATCGCACCCATCGTGGTCTGCTCGACGAGATAGCCGTTGGCGTGCACGGTGCGGAACATCTCCTGCGCCACCGCGTAATGGTTGGGCGTGGTGGTGCGGGTGAACAGGTCGTAGGACAGCCCGAGCGCACGGAGGTCCTCGACGATCTGCCGGTTGTAGCGGTCCGCGAGCTCCTGCGGCGGTACGCCCTCACGCTCGGCCTGGACGAGGATCGGCGTGCCGTGCTCGTCGGTGCCCGACACCATCAGCACGTCGTGCCCCGCCATCCGCATGTAGCGGCTGAACACGTCAGACGGCACGCCGAACCCGGAAACGTGCCCGATGTGGCGCGGGCCATTGGCGTACGGCCAGGCGACCGCGGACAGGACGTGGCTGCACACCCAGCCGATCCTAGGTGTGCGGCACTCGCTGGCCCCCCGGCGACGCGGGCGGCCGCGCGGCGCACTCGTGGGATCGTCGGCGCCGCGCGGTTGGGTCATCGATGGACGGCGGCATACACCTCGCGCCTGGGCACGCCGGTGCTACGGGCCACCTCGGCGATCGAGTCCCGCCGCGAGCTGCCGGTGGACTCCAGCTCGGTCACGGCCGCAACCAGGTCCGCCTCGGACGGTGGGGATGGCTCGGGTGCACCCTCGACAACCAGTGTCACCTCACCGCGTACCCCGGCGGCGGCCCAGTCGACCAGCTCCCAGAGCGGTCCGCGGCGGACCTCCTCGTGGGTCTTTGTCAATTCGCGGCACACGGCTGCGGACCGCTCGGGTCCGAAGGCGTCGGCCATCGCGGCCAGCGTCGCGGCCGTACGGTGCGGCGCCTCGAAGAGCACCATCGTGCGCCGTTCCGCCGCCAGGTAGGCGAGCCGGGAGGCCCGCTCGCCGGTCTTGCGCGGTAGGAACCCCTCGAAGCAGAACCGGTCCACCGGCAGGCCGGACACGGCCAACGCGGTGAGGACCGCGGACGGCCCGGGGACCGCGGTCACGCGGACGCCGGCCTCGACCGCAGCGACCACCAGCCGGTAACCGGGGTCGGACACGCTCGGCATCCCCGCATCGGTGACCAGCACCACCCGACGACCGGCGAGCATGACCTCGACCAGCTCCGCGGTGCGCTGTCGCTCATTGCCCTCGAAGTACGACAGCACTCGGCGGGGAAGCTCGAGCCCGAGGCCAGCCGTGAGCCGCCGCAGCCGCCGGGTGTCCTCGGCGGCTACCACGTCGGCGGCAGCCAGCTCGGCGGCCAGCCGCGCCTGGACGTCGGCCGGATTGCCGATGGGCGTGGCAGCCAGTACCAGCAGGCCAGCGGCGTCGGCGTCGGCGTCGGCGTCAGTCACGGCACCATGCTGGCGCACGGCCGGCGACAGGCGCGCAGACCGATCGACTGGTGCAGCAGCGTCCGAATCGCCGCCAGATCACGAGCACTCCTGCGCCAGTCGATGCCCGGGCGTCGATGCCACCTACGATGCGGAGGTGACGGCGACCCGGGCCACACCGGCGCCGACGGCGTCGACCGCGCCGGACGACCAGCTCGGGTGCACACCCGCCGGTGCCCCGCTTCCGCTCGTCCCCGAGCGCTTCGGTGCGCTGGTCGCGGGCTCTCCCCGCCTGGTCGGCTGGCTCGGCCCACTCGCCGTCGCCGGGCTGGCCCTGCTTCTGCGACTGTGGGGGCTCGGGACGCCAAACGAGATCACCTTCGACGAGACCTACTACGCCAAGGACGCCTACTCGCTGTCCGAGCACGGCTACGTCCATCAGTTCGCCGACGACGCCGACAAGCAGATCAACGCCGGCGACCTGACCGGCCTGTACGCCGACGGTCCGGCCCAGATTGTGCACCCGGAGGTCGGCAAGTGGATGCTCGCGGCCGGCATCCGGCTGTTCGGCATGGATCCCGTCGGGTGGCGGGTGGCGGCGGCGGTAACCGGGGCGCTCACAGTGCTGGTGCTGTGCCGGTTGGTGCGCCGGATGTCCGGCTCCACCCTGGTCGGCTGCCTGGCCGGCTTGCTGCTGAGCCTCGACGGGCTGCACCTGGTGATGACTCGTACCGCGCTCATCGACGGCCTGCTCGCCTTCTGGTTGGTGTCCGCAGTCGCCTGCCTGGTCGCCGACCGCGACTGGGGTCGACGGCGGCTGCTGGCCCTGCACCTGCGCTCCGGCACCACTCCGGGCTCTCCCGTACGCGGCTTCGGCCCGATACGCGGGCTGCTGCTTCGGCCGTGGCGGATGGGCGCGGGAGTCTGCTTCGGCCTGGCGTGCGGCACCAAGTGGAACGCGGTGGCAGTCCTCGCCGCGTTCGGACTGCTCACCTGGGCCTGGGACGCGGGCGCCCGCCGAGCCATCGGGGTCTCAGGGGCATGGCTGCGCTCCGCCCTCGCCGACGCGGTTCCCGCCTTCTGCTCCCTTGTCGGCGTCGCGTCCTGCGTGTACGTCGCGTCGTGGACAGGCTGGCTGGTGCACCACGACCTGATGCAGGACGCGTACGCCGAGTCGTACTCGTGGGGGGCATACGCGCAGACCGAGCCCGACTCGGCGCTCGGGGAGACCGGGCAGTCCCTGCACGACCTGTGGAACTACCACGAGCAGGTGTGGCGCTTCCACACCGTCGACGTGGTGCGAACCACCCGCGACGACCCACACCCGTACGAGTCCGACCCGCGGGGGTGGCTGCTGCTGAACCGGCCGGTCGGAATCGACCTGCGCGGCGACGTGCCTTCGGGCGAGCAGGGGTGCACGGCGGTCGAGGGGTCGACCTGCCTGCGCCAAGTGCTCGCGCTGGGAAACCCCGTGCTTTGGTGGACCGGCGCGGCCGGACTGGTCGCGGCGCCGTGGGGGTGGGTGGTGCGACGGGACTGGCGCTTCGGCGTGCCACTGGTCGGCGTGGCCGCGACCTGGCTGCCGTGGTTCGCCTTTGACGAGCGGTCCATCTTCTCCTTCTATGCGGTGGCGACCATCCCGTTCACCTGCGTGGGGCTGGCACTGGTGCTCGGGTGGGCCCTCGGGCCGGCCGACGCGTCTCGCCGGCGCCGTGCGGCGGGGGCCGCGGTTGTCGGGACCGTGCTGGTCGCGGTGATCGCCGCTACCGCCTTCTTCTGGCCGATCTGGACCGACCAGCTGATCACGCAGAGCCAGTGGGAGCAGCGGATGTGGTTCGACCGCTGGATCTGAGCCTTGCCGTCGACTGGGTGCCTCGCGGCGTTCCCGTCCCTAGCGACCCGCCTCGTACACAAGCAGGGTGGTGCCGCCGGGCTCGTCTCCGTCGTCGGGGGCGGCCAGCAGCCGGACGGTGTCGCCGTCCAGCTCGAGCGCGACCGGGTTGCGGGTGGCGACGTGACCGGCCGGTGAGAAGTACGGGAACGGCACCTCGTGCCGGATCTCGTCGTCCTGCAGCCGCAACAGCGCGAGGCCGCCGAGCTCGTAGACGTCGGCCCCGCCCGACGCGGTCGGGAGCTCGGTGACACCACTGCAGATCTGCTTGCCGCGCTCGACGTACGCGCAGTCCTGGTAGTCGACGAAGTGGCTACGGTTGACGGTGACCTCCTCGACCCTCCCGTCGGCGCTCCAGGTGAACAGCTCACGTGAACCCCAGCTGACACCGTGCAGCCGCCCGGTCATCTCGTCGCGCACGATCCCGCCGACGTGGTCGCCGTACCCGAATGCCTCGCGCACCTCGTACGTGCGGGGGTCGACCGTGTAGACGACGGCCCTGCTGTCCGGCCGGTACTGCGCGACCGGCACCCACACTTGGCGGCCGTCGAAGTCGATGCCGCCGGGGTGATACATGTGCCCGCGCCCGAGCTCGATGTCGCGCACCAGCTCACCGTCGCGGGTCAGCACGAGCACGTGTCCGACCCCCTTGCCCGGGGACCGGTCGTAACCGTTCCGGGGCTCGTCGTAGATCACCGGCTCCTTGATGATCTCGACCGTCGACATGAAGATCAGGTCGCCGACCAGCGCGAATCCCTGCGGGTGGTACGTCGGGAAGTCCAGCGCCACCTGCCCGGCCAGCTGCCACGCCGTGTCCCGGTCAAGGTTCTGGAACACGCGCACGAGCGGCTCGTCCCGAGGCGCTGCCCGATCGATCGGGTCGGCCGCGGAGCCGGCGGCACTCCCACCGAGCAGCACGACGAGCAAGGGCAGGGTGGCCGCGGCGGCCAACCGCCGGTACGAGCGGTGCATGGGCGCTCCAGTGGTCGGGGGACAGCGGTGGACGCCTCGTACTCTGCACCCTGCTTGGGGCCTGGAGCACCACGCCCGCATGAACGACCGGTGACGTCAGGTGCTGCGGTCCTCAGCGACCGTCGACCGGCAAGCCTCAACACCGCTTGCTCTCCGCGGCGACGCCGCGGCCGAAGTGCCTACCGCGCCGTGGTGGAGCTGAGGGGATTCGAACCCCTGACCCCCTCGATGCGAACGAGGTGCGCTACCGGACTGCGCCACAGCCCCAGGACGGTCGGATCCGTCTCTGCCACGACTCCCAAGGACGTCCCGACCGCGAGCGACGATAGCAGTCTGGACCCGTGGTGTCGGTCAGTCGCCGACGGCTCGAGCCCGGGTGGACCCGCTGGCCCCGGCACCTGTCTCACCGTCGGTCTCGCCGCCTGCCGCCTCGGTCACTGGCTGCGGTTGCCGTGGGAGCGCACCCTCGTGCTGGGCGCCAGACCCGGACGTCCACGTCCCCGGACCGCTGAGGTCGATGGTGCGCACCGTGCGGGTGGCCCGCGGCTTGAAGACGTACGTGGGCAACGTGATGGGCAACGGGTCCCACAACGAGCCGCCGCCGGTGGTCGCCACCACCGGCTCGGGGTCCACGGCCCCGACGGTGTCCAGCACCTCGGTTGGCGCCTCGTCCGCGTCTGCGGCAGCGGTTCGAGTCCGGACCGGGTCAGCCGACAGCGGTGGCAAGGGATCTGCAGCCAGCGACTCCCCAACCGGACGATCGGCCGCCAAACGCCCGGCCGCTGCACGATCGGCCGCGCGTCGGCTCGCGCGCGCCACCTGCACGCGCACACCCACCACGAACACCACCACCAGTGCCGCCGGCACCGACAGCACCCACCAGGCGAGCAGACCGTACGCGCAGACAGCCGCGATGCCACCGGTAGCTATGAGCAGCACGCCGAGCACCCGGCGCCGCCGACGGGCGGCGGCTCTGGCCGCGCTCCTACGGGCTGTCCTGCTGGCCCCCGGCCTGGCCGCGCGCGCGGCGCGGCCAGCGACCACCGCCTGCGAGGCCTGGGCCGGCTCGGTGCGCCCCAGCACCCGCATCGCGGTCGAGAACCGTTCCACCGAACGAGACCGGGAAGCGTCGTCGTAGCGACGCAGAGCGAGCGGGACGAGATAGCACAGCCACAACACGACGATTCCGCCGTAGATCACGCCCGTGAGACTCACGGAGTCGACCGTACGGCTCGCGCCGCGGCGCCCTCGGCAGCAGGCGCGGTGTGTCGGCGCAGCAGTTGTCAAGCAGGCTGGATTCGGCCTCTACATCTGGGACGGATGGGACGACGACTCCAGCCGCGCCACCATCCCGGCCGGGACCTCCTCGCGGGTGACCGCGAACAGCAGGTGGTCGCGCCAGTCGCCGTCGATGTGCAGGTACCGTGGCGCCTCGCCGACCTGCCGCAGTCCGAGCTTGTCCACGACGCGCAGGCTGGCGACGTTCTCGTGCCGCACCGCGACCTCGATGCGATGCAACCCGACGGTGCCGAAGCAGTGGTCGATGGCCAGCGCCACCGCGAGCGGGGTGATGCCCCGACCGGCGACCGCTCGGTCGACCCAGTAGCCGATGCTCGCCGACCGGGCCGAGCCCCAGGTGATCGACGAGACCGTGACCTGACCGACCAGCCGGTCGTCCCAGGTGGTCGCGAACGGCAGCGTCCGCCCGGCCCGCGCCTGCCGGTCCAGCTCGCGGGTCATCGCCCGGAAGGACTGCGGCGCGCGGTCGACGCCGGGCGGGAGGGTCGCCTCCCACGGCCCGAGCCAGACCCGGTTGCGGGCTCGGACCTCCCGCCACGCCCGGGCATCACCGCGGGCCAGCGGGCGCAGGCCGACCCGGCCTTGTCGCAACTGAATAGGCCAGCCGTCCGGTCGCATCACGCGCCGCCCGTCGCGTCGTCGCCAGTCAGGTGGTCACCGCCGCGGACCTGGTCCACGGCGTGTGCAAGCACCTGCTCCAGCACGGCCAGCCCGTCTCGCACCCCGCCGGTCGATCCGGGCAGGTTGACCAGCACCGTACGAGCGCTCACACCCGCAACGCCGCGGGACAGGCTCGCGGTGGGCACCCCCAGCGCTCGGCCGTGGGCACGAATCGCCTCGGCCAGGCCCGGTAGATCGCGATCGAGCACTTCCGCGGTCTGCTCCGGTGTCGCGTCGGTGGGGCTGATGCCGGTGCCGCCGGTCGTGATCACGACGTCGACCTCGTCGGCCACGGCCCGCCGCAGCGCCTCGCCCACCGGGTCGCCATCGGGGACGACCACCGGCTCCCCGACCTCGAAACCCCAGGCCCGCAGGGCCTCTGCGATCAACGGCCCGCCGCTGTCGGCGTACACGCCGGCAGCCGCGCGGTTCGACGCGGTCACCACAACCGCGCGCCACGGGCGGCCGGCCGCAGACTCGCTCACCCGTCCTCCCGCCGCGGCTCGGGTGCGCGCTGCCAGGACCCGCGCCGCCCGCCGTCCTTGGACTCCAGCCGGATGTGCTCGACCGACGCCTCGCGGTCGACGGCCTTGACCATGTCGATGACGGCCAGCGCCGCGACCGACACCGCGGTCAGGGCCTCCATCTCGACGCCGGTTCGGTCGGCGGTCCCGACCAGCGCCGTGATCCCGACCCCGTCGTCGTCCACCCGCAGGTCGACCTCAACACGGCTCACCGCTATCGGGTGGCACAGCGGCACCAGCTCGGCAGTGCGCTTGGCCGCCATGATCCCGGCGATCCGAGCCACCGCGAGCACATCCCCTTTGGGCACCCCCTCGCCGCGCAGCAGCCTCACCACCTCGGCCGACACCCGGACCCGCCCGCTGGCAACGGCGGTGCGGGCGGTGATCTGCTTGGCCGACACATCCACCATCCGCGCCGCGCCCGACTCGTCGACATGGCTCAGCCGCGACGTCGGGCGGGGCGCCGGGTCGATCACCTCAGTAGTCCCGGTCGAGCACCAGCACCGACAGAATCTGGCCGTCGGCGACCTCGGTGACGTCCTCGGGCACGACGACCAGGGCGTTGGCCGTGGCCAGCCCGCCTAGCAGGTGCGACGCGGCGCCCCCCACCAGGCGCACCGCCCCGGCACCATCCGCGTCGACGGAGAAGCGGGCACGCAGGAACTGCCGGCGTTCGGGGATCGACCGCACCGGACCCTGCACCCTCGCCGGCTCCAGCGGACGGCTGTACGGCGTGCGACCCATCAGCCGGCGCAACGCCGGTGCGACGAACACCTCGAACGAGACGTACGCAGAGACGGGGTTGCCGGGCAGGGTGATGATCGGCGTCTGCTCCTCGCCGACACGGCCGACCCCCTGCGGCTTGCCCGGCTGCATGGCCACCTCGCAGAACTGCACCGTTCCCAGCTGCGACAGCACGTCCTTGACCACGTCGTACGCCCCCTTGGACACCCCACCGCTGGTCACCACCAGGTCGGCGCGAACGAGCTGGTCGGACAGGGCGTCGCTGAAGGTGCGCGGGTCGTCGCCCACCACGCCGACGCGGTACGCGATCGCCCCGTGCGCTCGGGCGGCGGCGGCCAGCAGGTAGCTGTTGGCGTCGTAGACCGAGTCGTACCCGAGCGGATGACCGGGCTCGCGCAGCTCACTGCCCGTGGACAGCACCACGACGCGCGGCCGCGGGCGGGTGCGTACCTGGGCCAGGCCGACCCCAGCGAGCAGGCCCACCTCACGCGGGCCCAGCACGGTTCCGGCAGGAAGCAGTTCCGCGCCGGCCCGCACGTCCTCGCCGACGTGGCGCAGATGCTGCCCGGGCGCAGGGCTGCCGAAGATCCGCACCGTCGCGGTGCCCGCGTCGGTCCACTCCACCGGCACGACGGCGTCCGCGCCGGTCGGAACCGGGGCGCCGGTCATGATGCGCAGCGAGGTGCCCGGCGGCATGCCGTACGGGCCCGACTGCCCAGCGGCGGACTCACCTACCACGGGCAAGTGCACCGGGCGGTCCTGCCGGGCGCCGGTGACGTCGGAGTGGCGCACCGCGTACCCGTCCATTGAGGAGTTCGTGAACCTGGGCAGGTCGATGGGCGACACCACCGGGTCGACCAGGGGCAGACCGACCGAGTCGAGCAGCGACTGCTCGTACGGTGCCAGCGGTTCGACGACGTCGAGCACCTGACGCAGGTGGTCCTCCACCGACTCCACCGACCCGGTCGCGCCGGACGGTCCTGTGGACCCCGTCGCCTCGGTGGAGGACGCGGCGGACGTACCGAGGGACATGTCGGCCACCCTAATCGCGGCGGCGCATCCAGCCCCCCTGTCCGGCCACCCATCGGGCTCCCCGCCGCGAACTGCGGGATGCCGGCGGGGTCAACCGGACAGGTGCTCGGCGTCGAGCACCGTGCCGCCCTCGCCATCGACGACGACGTCGCCAGTGACGACGACCCCGGCGCCGAAGGTCCAGTCGCCGCGCACGGTCAGCCTGCGCGCGTGGACCAGCGACGGGGGACCGGAGGGGAAGCGCCGGTCGAACCCGCGCAGTAGGGCGTAGTGGTTCGGATCGAGGTCGACCAGCGGCGCTTCGTCACTGCGGCGGTGCAGCCGCCCGTCAGCCCCCAGCTCGTACACGTCGGAACGCATCACCAACAGGTCGTTGGTCGTCTTGACCGGCAGGAACCGGCTGCGGTCGACCTCGATGGCCTCCGCGCCGTCGAAGACCTCGACCGCGGCTCCCATCGCGCACTCCACCTGCACCACCGCCGGGGAGGAAGGGTCTGACGGGTCGACGGTCTTCTCGTTGCGGATCAACGGCAGCCCGAGGACGCCGTCGCGGTCACCCAGGACACCGGCCAGCGCGGCCAGGTCGAACCACAGGTTGTTGGTATGGAAGTACGGGTGCCGGTCGATGTCGGCGGCCACCTCGGCGTCGTCGGCTCGCGTCTGAGCGGTCTCTCGAAGCACCAGGCGCCCGTCGCTGCGGCGACGCACGAGGTGGCCGCCCTTGCGGTCGGCTTGCGTACGCCGGCACACCTCGGCTGCGTACGGTGCCCCGCTGGCCGCGAACCAGCCAGCGACCGCGGGACTGGGCGAGGCGCCGAGGTTGTCGGCGTTGGAGCAGCTCGCGAAGCGGAACCCGGCGTCGAGAAGCCGTCGGAGCGTCCCGGACGCCTCCAGGGCGGTGTAGACGTCGCCATGCCCGGGCGGGCACCACTCCAGGCTCGGGTCAGCCTGCCACTCGACGGGCGTCAGGTCGTCTGCGCGGAGCTTCGGCTCCCGGTTCTGCAGGAAGTCCCCTGGCAGGTCATCGACCGCGAGTCCGTCGTGCCGCTCGAGTGCCGCCAAGGTGTCGTCTCGGGTCCGGAAGCTGTTCATGAACATCAGCGGCAACCTGACACCGTACGCAGCGCGGGTCGCCTGGACCTGCTGCACCGTCACGTCGAGGAAGCTGGCGCCGTCCCGCACCGGGAGCAGGGACTTGGCCCGGTCCATGCCCATGGAGGTGCCGAGCCCGCCGTTGAGCTTGAGCACCGCGGTTCGCGCCAGCGCGGCGGTGGCCTGCTCGTCGTCCACGACCACGTCAGCAAGTCGGGGCAGGGCGGTGACCGGGTCGACCTCGTCCTCGGCGATCACCCCGGTCGCGCCGGACTCCAGCTCGCGGTAGTAGTGCGCGAAGACCTCGATGGCGTGCGGGTGCACGCCGCCCTGCTGCATCTTGTCGCGTGCCTGCGCGAGCCCGTCCTCGGTCACGTCGGCGATGCTAGGACAATGACCGACCCGCACTCGAAAGGGCAGTGGCGTGCAGACATAGCCACCCGACGCCGGGCGCGGCCGGCCGCCGAGCGGCAGACCGCTGCGCTGGCGCTTGCCGCGCGGGTGCTCGAGCTGCCCGCGCTCAGCTCCGCGCGAACGGTGGCGGCTTACGTCTCCCTGCCGACCGAGCCGGGCACCGGCCCGCTGCTCGCGGCCCTGCGCGAC
>Ga0136622_10000722_pt1 | contig 13629 bp, 13 predicted proteins | sample AntDrymUQ4482106_2_FD_104803 | JGI IMG/M metagenome (GOLD analysis project Ga0136622, IMG submission 104803) | Polar desert sand microbial communities from Dry Valleys, Antarctica - metaG UQ448 (21.06) | ecosystem: Environmental > Terrestrial > Soil > Desert | place: Antarctica: Dry Valley...
CGAGGTCGGCCCGTTGGTGCAGGAGATCGCCGAGGAGACGACAGAGCGCACCCCGGAGTCCTGCAGTGGGTCGGCCAGCGCGCGGTCGTCGATGACTGCCGGGGCATACGGTTTGCCGGACCTGGCCGACCCCACGCGGGTCGAGTCCGTCACCGTGCAGGTGAGCTGCACGCTCGACCTCAGCGACCTCTTCGCCCTGCCGCTGCGTTCAGTCGTCGTCAAGCGGACGTTCACCAGTCCGCTCGACCGCTACCGGGGCTACCAGTGAACGCCCGTCGCCGCGAGACCGGCTCGATCACCCCGTTCGCACTGATCTTTGCCATCGCACTCCTGCTGCTTGCCGGGTTGGTCATCGATGGCGGGCGCCAGCTCAACGCGCGAGGCAGGGCCCTTGCCTACGCGCAGGAGGCGGCGCGAGCCGGCGCCCAGGCGGTCGACCTGGACCGCCGCTCCCAGACCAAGCTGGTGACCGACAACGCACTCGCCATCGCGAGCAACTACTGTGCGCAGGCCCAGTCAGTGGACAGCCAGCTGACGACGTGCGCGGCGACCATCGAGCGCGACCGGTCCGGTGAGACCAACGACGACACCGTCCGCGTCGAGACCGTCGTGGAGATCACCCCGATCATGCCTTCGGTGCTCGGCAAGTCGATCCTCACCGCTTCGGCGACGGCCGCCGGCCGTCCGGTGAGCGGTATCCGCGAGATCGACGACCTGGACCGCGCCGAGCTACCGTCCCCGACCATGTCCGACCCCGGCGACGACGGTGACCCCGGCTTCCCCCCTGAGGAAGGTGCACCGCCACCACCGCTGATACCTAGTTGCGCGACGACCACGACCCCTCCGCCAGAACCGCCGCCCGAGGACCCGCCGGGCGGCGGCGACCCGCCTGGTGGCGGTGACCCGCCTGGTGGTGGTGACCCGCCGGGCGGTGGCGATCCACCGACCACACCCACCACTCCGCCGACGGTCGACCCCGGATCGGGGACCTGCGCGCCTACAACGGTGCCCGTCCCATGAGCGCCACCGTCGCGTGGGTGACCCTCGAAGCACTACACTGGGCGATTGTAGGGCCCGAGCCGCCAGGAGGACCGCTACGACGGGGATCGGTGCGCCGCCCCCGATTGCCACGCTCATCGAGAGGTCTGGCATGAGGAGCAAGCTCGTCGCCGTGGTAGCCGCGCTGTTGGCTGCGATGTTCAGCTGGTCCGCGGCACCGGCGCAAGCCGGCAGCGGTTCTGATCCGGTGGGCACCAGCTGCGTGGCCTATGCGACCGGGTCAGGCATGGGGTCGTACTGCAACACCGCTGGCGGCGGCGGTGGGCCGGTCTACGACCTCAACCAGCTCTACCCCGGCATGGCGTTCCAGCCGTGCAAGTACGAGAAACCCCCGAGCTGGGTCAACCTGCCGATCGAGCGCAACAACGGCGGAGACTGGTGGTGGCGGGTCTGTCTCAACGGTGTCGACCTCAACACCCCCTACGGTGGCAACAACAAGAAGCTGAGCATGCAGCTGGTCTGGCTGGAAGACTCCTTCGACACCACCTACGAGGACAACGCCTTGTCTGACCTGCTGTGGCAGCAAGCGGCCGCCGACACACAGTTCCCGGTGCCCTATGCCAGGCCCAAGCCCACCACCAGCCCAGTGGTCGGCAGCCGCGCGTTCTTCGAGTTCGGGTGGGTCGACCCCGAGACCAACAAGCCGATGCAGCAGGGGCCGTACGCCAACGCGGAGTACGGCGGACCGTTCGCCGAGCTGAAGAACGGCGCCATGGAGATGAAGGCCGAGCCGTCCAACATCAACCTGGACCCCCAACAGACCGACATGGAAGACGTCGACTGCGGGCCCGGCAACCCCGAGTACGACACCTCGATCGATGCCAACCATCAGCTCGAGCAGAAGTCGCCGTGCTTCCTTCGCTTCGCCCGATCCTCGGCGTCAGCACGCCAGTTCGCCACGGCTGACGGTGAGATCCCCGGCCCGATCGTCGACGCGTACTACATCAAGGTCACGGTCACGTGGGACGTCCAGCACCGCGAGAACGGTGGCCGGTGGGAGCGTCTCGGCAACGGTGAAGGCTATGACATGGTGTCGTACCAGCCGCTGTCGGTGCTGGAGACGCAGGGCAACAACATCCTTCCCGAGATCATCCAGTGACAGGGCGGGTGGATGGTAGCGACTGACCGTCACCGCCTCAGGTTGCCGGTCGCCGCGGACGTTCCCAGCCGCGGCACGCAGATCGTCGGAGGAATCGCCGCACTGGTCGGCCTGCTCGCCATCATCGTCGGACTTCCACTCGTACTGTTCGCGGCCTTTGGCGGCCCCTGGCCCGACTCGATGCCGTCAGGCAGTCTGCTGTCGGCGGAGATCTCTGCCGGAACGCTGTTCTCGATCCTCATGGCCGCGGTGTGGCTCGCGTGGGCACATTTCGGCCTCTGCGTGGCGGTCGAGGTCTGGACCGAACGCCGTGCCCGCGGGTTAGCGCCACGGATACCCGGCGGTGCGATCGGCACCCAGGCACTCGCTCGCCGCCTCGTCGCCGCAGTCATGGTGCTCACCGGTTCGGCCGCGACGGTTTCCGCCGCGTCCGCGGCGGCCAGGCCTTTGGCATTTCAACAGCCTCACTCGTCCAGCGTCCAGTCGTGGAGCCCTCCCGCCGCCGCGGGAGCCGAAGGCACGAAGGACTCCACCGCGTCCGGTGCGTCCTCCCCGGCGGCTCCGGACCAGGTCGCCGGCCAGCGCAAGGGGCGGGTCACCTACTACGACGTCAAGCCGCCCCACGGCCGCAACTACGACACCCTGTGGGACATCGCCGAGCGCTACCTCGGTGACGGCTTGCGGTACAAGGAGATCTACCGCCTCAACAAGGACCAGACCCAGCCCGACGGTCAGGTCATGACCCGGGCCGACCTGATCCACCCGGGCTGGGTGATCCAGCTGCCCTCTGACGCCAAGGGGCCAGAGCTCAAGATCGTCGACTACGGCCGCGGCGAGGACGACATGGCCGCGGTGACGCGGGAGGTCACCGCTCGCCCAGCCGCCGCGCAGAGCGAAGCCGGGCTTCACAGCGATGTCGCGCCGCAGAGTGATGTCGAGATGGACAGTGCTGCCGCGGGCCGCAGCGGGGATGACGCCGACACGCGTGCGACTGAGCCGCAGACGCCGTCATGGGCGCCGGTGTTCGGGGTCGCCGGCGGCCTGCTGGCTGCGAGCCTGCTGATGCGGTTGCGGCGTCGCAGTGCCAGCATGAGCGCCGCGGCACTGTGGGCGGGACGAGCCGACACCGAGCCAGACACGCACGGTGCCGGCAGTGGCGTCCCGATGCCGGTCATGGCGCTGCGCGAAGAGGCCGACGAAGAGACCGCCCTCTGGGTCGATCGCGCCCTGCGTGCGTGGAACCCCGTCAACGGCACGGTGCCCGCTCCCGCCCGCTGCACCCTCGGCACGGACGGCCTGGTGATGGCGTTCGCGGCCGCGCCGGAGACGGCCGTACGCGAAGGCTGGACAGCGCGGCAGGACGGCAGGGTCTGGGTTGCCGACCGGTCGGCGGCGTTCGGATGGACCGCCCCTTCCGCGCCGTCGCCCGTGCCGGGTCTGGTGGCGCTCGGACGCCGCGACGACGGTTCGCTGGCGATGTTCGACCTCGAGGGCGTACCCGGGCTGGTGTCCATCGGAGGCGAGCCGGTCTCTGCACGTGCCGTCGCCCTCAACATGGCAGTCGACGTGGCGATACATCCCTGGGCCGACCTCACCCGAGTCACCCTCGTCGGTTTCGCCGACGACCTCTCGGCATTGGGTGACATCCGGCACGTCGATGACGTCGAGCGAGCCATCGAGTCGCTCGACAACGTCGCCTCCTTCCAGCGATCCGGTTGCCGACGTGCCGACGCCACGTCCGCCCGTACCGCGCGCATGCTGCCTCAGCGCGAGCAGGAGTGGACCTTCGAGCTCGTCGTGTGCTCTGCGGTGCCTGACCCCGGGGCGGTCAAGCGGCTGACCGACCTGGCGGCCGACACGCAGGTCGGCGTCGCCGTGGTGGTCGTCGGCGACTGCCCCGACGCCGCGGCGAGATTCGCCATGTCCGCGCAGAACCGCATGACCAGCGGGGTGCTCGGCATCGATGTCGAGGCGCAGCTGCTCACCACCTCGGCGTACCGGTCGCTCGCCGGCTTGTTCGCCGAGCCGAAGGATCCGGCAGCCTCGCAGCTGCGCCTCGACGAGGTAGCCCGTGTCCTCGCTGCCGAGGTCGAGGCGGACGTCGACCGGGCCGACGTCGTGACGACCCAGACCAACATCAACGTCCTCGGACCGATCGAGGTCCAAACCGACGGCGAGGTCGAGGAGGGGCGGCGCGAGTTGCTCACCGAGATCCTCGTCTTCGCCGCCCTGCACCCCGGCGGGGTGCACCCCGACCGTTTCGGCGCAGCGATCTGGCCGCGCGGTGTCGACCCGTCGACCCGCGACGCCGCGCTCGCCGAGGCTCAGCGCTGGCTCGGCAACGGCCCGGACCACGAGGCGCTGTTCGCACTACGAGATGGCGCCTGGGCGCTTGACACCGACCACGTGTCGGTCGACTGGGACGGGTTCCGCGCGGCCCTCAACCGCGGTGCAACGCAGCCGGGCGGTGACACCCGGCTGCTCCAGTCCGCGCTCGACCTCGTACGCGGCCCGGCGTGGACCGGTCTACCGGGCAGACGGTACGCCTGGCTGGCTCAGGAGAGCGTCGAGACCGACATGCCGTTGGCTGTCGTCCTCACGGCCCGGGTGGTCGCTGAGTCGTGTGCCCAGGGCGACGACGCCTTCGGCGCGCGTGACGCCCTGTTGCGCGGACTGGCGATGGCACCGGCCAGCGAGGAGCTGTGGCGTGCTGCGTTGCGGCTGGCATCGAGGTTCGGCGGCCCCAACGACACCAGGACCGTCGCAGATCAGATGTACGCTGCCATCGCCGAGCACGGTTCGCCAGGTGGCGCGGCGCCGCAGACCGATGCGCTGGTGGACGAGCTCCTCCCCGGGTACCGCAGCTCCGCAGCCTGATCCGTACCCTTGACATGCGATGTTGACAGTTCACGATCTCGAGCTCCGTGTGGGCTCCCGCGTTCTCATGACCGGTGCCAGCTTCGGGGTCGGGGACGGCGACAAGGTGGGGCTCGTCGGACGCAACGGCTCGGGCAAGACCACGCTCACCCGGGTGCTGGCCGGCGACGGCGAACCGAGCGCGGGGCGAATCACCAACAGCGGGACCATCGGCTATCTGCCCCAGGACCCACGGACCGGGGACCTGGACATCGCTGCCCGGGACCGGATCCTGTCGGCCCGCGGCCTGGACGAGTCGGTCCACACCCTCCGGCGGGCAGAGATCGACATGGCCTCGGCAGACAACTCGGTGCGCGACAAGGCAATGCGACGTTACGCCCGCGCCGACAGCGAGCTGTACGCCGGCGGCGGGTACGCCGCTGCGTCCGAGGCGGCGACCATCGCGGCAAGCCTGGGCTTGCCCGACCGTGTCCTCGACCAACCACTCCGCACGCTCTCGGGCGGGCAGCGTCGTCGGATCGAGCTCGCCCGGATCTTGTTCTCCGGTGCCGACACCCTGCTGCTGGACGAGCCGACCAACCACCTGGACGGCGACTCCATCGTCTGGCTGCGCACGTTCTTGAAGGCGCACAAGGGCGGCCTGATCGTGATCAGCCACGATGTGGCCCTGCTCGATGAGACGGTGACACGCGTCCTGCACCTCGACGCCAACCGGGCCGAGATCGACGTCTACAACATGGGCTGGAGGGCCTACCTCACGCAGCGCGAGACCGACGAACGGCGTCGCAAGCGGGAGCGGTCCAACGCCGAGCGCAAGGCCGAGCAGCTGATGGGACAGGCCAACAAGATGCGCGCCAAGGCGACCAAGGCGACCGCAGCACAGAACATGGCCAAGCGGGCCGAACGCCTGCTGGCCGGGCTCGAGGCAGAACGCGCGAACGACCGCGTCGCCAAGATCTCTTTCCCGACGCCGGCGCCGTGCGGCAAGACCCCGCTGACGGCCCGCGAGCTGAGCAAGTCGTACGGCTCGCTGGAGATCTTCACCGACGTCGACCTGTCCATCGACCGTGGGAGCCGCGTAGTGGTGCTCGGCCTCAACGGCGCCGGCAAGACCACGCTGCTGCGCATCCTCGCCGGCGTCGACTCAGGCGATACCGGCGAGGTGGTGGCCGGTCACGGCCTCCGGGTGGGCTACTACGCGCAAGAGCACGAGACTCTCGACGTCACCCGGAGTGTCTTGGAGAACATGCAGTCCGCCGCGCCACAGCTGACCGACACCCAGGCCCGCAGCGTCCTCGGTTCCTTCCTGTTCACCGGCGACGACTCCTACAAGCCCGCCGGGGTGCTCTCCGGCGGGGAGAAGACGCGCCTAGCGCTGGCCAGCCTGATCGTCTCGGCCGCCAATGTGCTGCTGCTCGACGAGCCGACCAACAACCTCGACCCGGCCTCACGCCAGGAGGTGCTCGCGGCCATCCGCTCGTACGAGGGCGCAATGGTTCTCGTCACCCATGACGAAGGTGCGGTCGAGGCGCTGGACCCGGACCGGGTGCTGATCCTCCCCGACGGCGTCGAAGACCTCTGGAACGCCGAGTACGCGGACCTGGTCAGCCTCGCCTGAGTCGCCCGCATCTGAGCACTAGGCTCGGCGTCATGACAGCTGCTGCCATGCCAGACGAGGGGGAGCTCACGGCAGCCGGTTTGCGGCTGGACGCGGACGGCTCGGTCCTGACCATCTGGCTCGCGCGTCCTGGCGTGCGCAACGCCCAGACCCCCGCCATGTGGCGCGCGCTGGCGGATCGGTGCGGCGGTCCCACCCGGTGTGCGCGTCGTGGTCCTGCGTGGTGAAGGCGCGTCGTTCTCCGCGGGTCTGGACAGAGCGATGTTCGAGCCTGGTGCGATCTCGGGTGATCCAGGCCTGGTCAGTCTCGCCCAGGGCAGCGACTCCGAGCTGGACGATGCCATCGCGCGGTACCAGGAAGCGTTCACCTGGTGGCGCTCTCCGGCCTTCGTCTCGGTTGCGGTGGTCCAGGGCCACGCGGTGGGCGCGGGCTTCCAGCTCGCCCTGGCCTGCGACCTGCGGATCCTTGCCGACGACGCCCAGCTGGTGATGCGCGAGACGGCGCTCGGCCTGGTGCCAGACCTGGGTGGCACCCAGCCCCTCGTCCAGGCCGTGGGATACGGCCGCGCCCTCGAGATCTGTGCGACAGGCCGCTGGGTGTCGGCCACAGAGGCGGCACAGGTCGGCTTGGCCAACATCGTCGTCCCGGTGGCCTCCCTCGACGCCACCGCTGCCGACCTGGTCGAGGCGCTGGCCGCCCCGGCGCACGGCGCCGTGACCGCGCTCAAAGGCCTCCTGCTGGCCGCCGGGGAGCGTTCGTACGGCGATCAGCTCGCTGCCGAGCGCACCACTCAGGCGGGCCTGCTCCGCGACCTGGTCCGCGCGCTGGAGTGACCGTGAACCTTGCCGGGTGCACCATGGACCCGTAGGTCTATCGAGGGAGCACGACGTGATCAGTACCGGACAACGACTGCGGGGCATGGCAGCGCTCGTTGCACTTCTGGCAGTAGTGGTCGGCGTCCCGTGGGCGCTCGTCGCCGTCGGGGGCAACCCCCTGCCCACATCCCTGTCGGGATCCTTGCTGACCGAGTCGCTCGGTGCCGACGCGATCCTGGGGGTGCTGATCGCGGTCATGTGGGTCGCGTGGGCCCACTTCATGGTGTGCCTGGTGATCGAGCTACGCGCGCACCGCCGTCACCGTGATGGCGTCACGACCGCACAAGGCACGTCCCACCCGCTGGTCCGCCGGCTGGTGGCGAGCATCGTCCTCGTGGCGAGCTCCGCGGCAGTCTCTGCGACGGCAGCGGAGGCCGCCCAGCCGGTAGCCAGCCACGCCACCTTCGTCTCCCGGGTCGCCGCCGACGCCGACGCCCTGCGTCAGCTGGCCGACCAGGCGCCGGAGGCGCACGTCGCGATCGCGCCGAAGGTCGGCAAAGACGTCCAGGCCAAGCTCGGGCTGCGCTACATCGTCCAGCCGCCGCACAGCGGCAACTACGACAGCCTCTGGGCTATCGCCGAGCGCCTCCTGGGTGACGGGCGGCGGTGGCGGGAGATCTACGATCTCAACAAGGCCGTTCTGCAAGCCGACGGCACGAGCCTTCAGGACGCGGACCTGATCTATCCCGGCTGGCAGCTCCTGCTTCCCGACGACGCCACCGGCAACGCCGTCCTCGGCGACCGTGGCAACAACAACGTCAACGACAAGTCCGACGGGCGTGACCAGAGCTCTGGACGCGACGGCGGCTCGGCGCCCCGCCAGCAGAGCACACAGACAGCACCGCAACCGGCAACGGCGGACGTGTCGAGCCCCGCTGAGGACCACACGCCCATCACCGCGTCCGTCGGAGGGTTGGTCGGACTGATCATCGCCTCTGCCCTGCTCGGGCTGCGGCGCCGCGGCACCGTCGACGTCCCGCAAGGCGGGCCCGGCCTCGGCGACAACCCCCCCGAAGGTGGCCCCCCTGGTGGCGGCGGCAACGACCCAGACCTCCTCCGGAACACCGAGCTGGTCGACCGCGCCTCGCGCCGCCTCGACAAGCACTTCGCCGACGCTGGCGCCGGCGCACCCCGCGCGATGAGCGCACGTGTCAGCGACCGCCACTTCACGATCGCCTTCGACTCCGAGCCTACCGTGCCGGCGCCGTCGGGTTGGGCCGCCATCGGTGACGGACGGTCCTGGACCGTCGAGCACGACGCACTCGACGCGGTCGGCTCCGGCATGGCGGCGGCGTACCCGCGCCTGACCTGCGTCGGCACCGACGGCGGTGACCTCGTGCTCGCCGATCTCACCGGCCTCGTCGGCGTCCGTTGCGACAACGACGCCGTCACCAACGCTTTGCTGCGCGGCGTGGCGGCGACAGCATCAACACAACCGTGGGGCGACGGACTGACCGTCGTGACCGTCGGCCTGAGCGGGTTGGACGCGTTGGTCCCGCTCACCGAGGGCTCGTTGGTGCTCGCTGATCCAGACAGCCTCGATGAGGTGTTCGAACGTGCTGGCGAACGCGTCATGGTCGTCATCGGAGCCGATCCTGGCGGTCACGCCGCGGTTGTCGCCACCGAGTGGGCAGCAGACCATGGATCGACGGCGACAGTCGTCGGGCGCAGCACCGACCAATCTGGACTGCCTGCAACCTTCGAGCTGCGTTCCACCGGCCGTCTGACGAGCCCGTCGCTCGGGGTGTTCGCGTCCGCGGGAGCTCTCAACGGCGACGACATCGTCCGCATGGCATTCACCGTAGCCAGCATGACCGCGGCCGCTGGCGAACCCGGCGAGCGCCGCGTCCGCCGACCCGGTGCGGCCAACACCTCGGGTCGTCCGGCGCGGGTCGCAGTCAGCGTCCTCGGACGCGTCGACCTTCAGGTCGCCGAGGGTCATGGATCGGCACCGGACACCGGACGCCTCGCGCTCGTGCAGGAGGTCCTGCTCTATCTCGCCCTGCAGCCCGACGGTGCTCACACCTCGGTGCTGGCTGCTGCGATCTGGCCCCGCGGCGTCACCCCAGAGGTGGTGGCCGCGACGCTCGACCACGTACGCGCGTACATCGGTGACCCTGCGACCGGTGTCACGTCCGACGGTGCCTCCGCCCGGGTCCCGGACGGCATGGTCTTGGACATGCGTGACGGACGTTGGCACCTCGATGCCGCTCAGGTCGGTGTCGACTGGGAGGCCTTCCAAGAGCTTGCCGGCGATCCCGGCGGTGCTGAGGAAGCGTTGCGCCTCATCAGTGGTCCACCGTTGCAGGGCCTGCCAGATGATCGGTACGCCTGGCTGCGCGACAGTGGACTCGCCGATCGGATCGCGACCGCCGTCATCGCGGTCGCGCATGATCTCGCCCGCTACGAGCTCGGCCGCGGCCGCCTGGCCGCCGCCGAAGGAGCCTTGCGCGCCGGCCTGGTCGCTGGCCCCGCGTGCGAGAGCCTGTGGCGCGAGCTGCTGGGCATCGCCGGGCGCGAGGACCGTGCTGCTGCAGTCGTCGATGAGATGTACGAGACCTTGCAGCTGTCGGGTTCGCCGAGGGGCGCCGAGGCTGAGACCGATGCGCTGGTCCAAGCCCTCGTCCCCGGCTATCAGGTCCCCGGGAGTCGTGCGGCGCTCAGCGCCTGAGATCCTTGCGGTATGGACCTTCGGCTGCGCGAGCGTGTCTACGTCGTCACCGGCGCGAGCGGCGGCCTCGGCCGGGCCATAGCCGCTGCGCTCACCGGTGAAGGCGCCCGGGTCGTCGTCTCCGGCCGCGACCAGAGCAGGATCGACGCCGCGGCCGCAGCGATCGGGGCGGACTCGGCCATCGGGGTCGTCGCCGACAACGCCGACCCAGCTGCGGCGACGCGTCTCGTCGATGCGGCGATCTCGCGCTGGGGTCGCCTGGACGGTGTTGCCGTCAGCGTCGGCGGTCCGCCTGCGGGAGCTGCCACCTCGGTGACCGACCAGCAGTGGCGTGAGTCCTTTGAGTCGGTCTTCGTCGGCGCGGTGCGTACTGCCCGCGTCGTAGCCGAGAATCTCGGGCAGGACGGGTCGATTCTTTTCGTGCTGTCCTCCTCGGTACGCCAGCCGATCGCCGGGCTGGCCATCTCCAACGGCTTGCGGCCAGGCCTGGCGATGGTCGCCAAGACGCTTGCCGACGAGCTTGGTCCGCGAGGCATCCGGGTGAACGCGGTGCTGCCGGGCAAGATCGAGACCGACCGAATCGTCTACCTTGACGGCCGGGCTGACGACCCGGCCGCGGCGCGAGCAGCAGCAGAAGGCGCCGTCCCGCTGCGCCGATACGGTCAGCCCGACGAGCTGGGCCGCGCTGCCGCTTTCTTGCTGTCGCCCGCCGCGTCGTACGTCTCCGGTGTCATGCTGCCCGTCGACGGCGGGGCGATTCGCGCACTGTAGCCGCCGTCGTCAGCAGCGGCATCGACGGAGTAGTCGTTGCGGCGTGGACGCTTGATGCGCGGGTGCGCCTCGGTCCAGGCGAAGTAGAACCACCCGAACGCGGCGAGTGCGGCGAAGAAGAACCACTGGAGTGCATAGAAGAAGTGCGGCCCCTGGCCCATCTCCGGCCGCGGTTCGCCCTCGAACGCTGGTGCCGTCCCAGCCGGCTCCTGGGTGAGCAGGTTGAGATACCCGCCATAGACCGGCCGACCGAGCGTGGGCGCGATGGCGGTGCTCGAGATCGCCCGGACCTGTCCGTCAACGGGTTCGACGGCGTTCGCCGAGGCGCCACTGTCCGGTCGCCACCAGCCCGTGACCTCAACGGTCCCCGGAGGTGGGACAGGTACGTCGGTGACGGTCGCTGCGTTGTTCGGCGACTCGATCCAGCCGCGGTCGATGAGCACCGCCTGCCCGCTGTCGGTGACGAGCGGGGTGATGACGTCGACACCAGGTCGGCCGTCGCGTGTCTGGTACTTCAGGACCACCTGGCGGGCTGTGTCGTAGGTGCCGGTGACCGCGACCGGCCGCCACTCCTTGTCGCGATCGTCGGCGGCAGACGTGGTGGAGATCGTGGCGATGCTTGCGGCCGGTGCGTCCAGGTTTGCCGCGATCACCGTGTTCTGTTGCAACCGGTAGTCCAGCCTGTCCAGCTGCCACACGCCGAGACGCGCACACACCGTCGCCAGGACGGCGACCAGAAGCGCGAAGCTGAGCCAGCGACGAGTCAGGACGAAACCGTACACATCTCGACGTTAGCCGGTGGACCGCGCGGGGCTGGTGTCGGCACATAGGATGGGGACATGGCGTCACAACTCATCACCACCGCGGCCGGGCTGGTGGACCGTCACGGCCGGGTGGCGACCGACCTGCGCGTGTCCCTGACCGACCGCTGCAACCTCCGATGCCAGTACTGCATGCCGGCTGAGGGGTTGGACTGGCTGCCCGCGGAGCAGACACTGACCGACGACGAGCTGGTGCGCCTGCTCACCATCGGCATCGAACGGCTCGGCGTCCGCGAAGTGCGCTTCACCGGTGGTGAGCCGCTGCTTCGTCGTGGCCTGGCCTCGATCGTCGCCCGTACCAAGGCCATCGACCCCGACGTACGCACCTCGATCACCTCCAACGGTCTCGGCCTCAAGCACACCGCCCCATCGCTTGCGCGCGCCGGACTCGATCGGGTCAACATCAGCCTCGACACCATCCGGCCGGAGACCTTTGCGACGATCACCAGGCGCGACCGCCTCCACGACGTCATCGACGGAATGGCCGCCGCCAAGAGCGCCGGGCTGCTACCGGTCAAGGTCAACGCCGTGCTGCTCCGAGGCGTCAACGACCAAGAAGCGGCCGAGCTGCTGCGGTGGTGTCTGGACCAGGGCTACCAGCTGCGCTTCATCGAGCAGATGCCGCTGGACGCGCAGCACCAGTGGAGTCGTGCCGAGATGATCGTCGCCGATGAGATCTTCGAGCGCCTCGCGAAGCAGTTCGTGCTGACGCCGACCGGCCGCGAACGCGGATCAGCCCCGGCTGAGGAGTTCCTCGTCGACGGCGGTCCCGCAACCGTGGGCATCATCGCCTCGGTCACCCGCCCCTTCTGCGGGGACTGCGACCGGGTACGCCTGACCGCGGACGGCCAGATCCGTAACTGCCTCTTCGCGCGCGATGAGTCCGACCTTCGCGCCTCCCTGCGCGCGGGCGCGTCGGACGAGGAGCTCGCAGAGCGTTGGCGCGCGGCGATGTGGGTCAAGCTCCCAGGGCACGGCATAGACAACCCGGAGTTCCTGCAACCGCAGCGTCCGATGTCGGCCATCGGCGGTTAGCTGGGCCGCTGCAACGCCTCGGTGCTCCGCCAGAAGCCGCGGGCGGACAAGAATCCGCGCAGGCTCTCCTCGTGGTCGGTACACGCGAGCCAGGTCTTGCGGCGGTCCGGTGCATGGATCTTGGGGTTGTTCCACAGCACCGCGTGTGCGGCGAGGCTGTGACACCCGCGGGCCGAGCACACCAGGGGCACATCCTCGCCATCGGCATCGGCTGGCTCGGACCCGTGGCTCACCTGGCCTCGTGGGGCTTTTCGGTGAGCTCACCGATCGGCTCGGGGCGGTAGACGTCAGCGTCGGTTGGTGCGGTCTGCTTGCCGGTGTTGGCGAGGATGACGGCGACGTACGGCAGGAAGATCGCCCCGAACACGAAGAACCACCGCAGTGGTCCGGTCGCGATGACGGCACAGACGAAGCACACCGTCCGGATGCCCATGGAGATCAGGTAGCGGCGCTGGCGTGCCTTGAGATCGACGCTGTGGGCCACCCTTGCGTCGGTGATGCTCACCCGGTCGGGTTCCCTGTCGTCCATGACTCCACGGTACGCCGGTGGTGGTGGTCCATCATGGGGACCATGAGCGATCGCACGTACCGAGTCACCGAAATAGTCGGCACGTCCCCTGAGGGCGTCGACCGAGCCATCACCAACGGTATCCGCCGGGCGGGGGAGACACTTCGTCATCTCGACTGGTTCGAGGTCATCGGCATCCGCGGACAGATCACCGGGACCGACGCCTCGCACTACCAGGTCACGATGAAGGTCGGCTTTCGGCTGGAAGACGAAAACTAGGCGGAGCCGGCTGGA
>Ga0136622_10000723_pt1 | contig 13629 bp, 19 predicted proteins | sample AntDrymUQ4482106_2_FD_104803 | JGI IMG/M metagenome (GOLD analysis project Ga0136622, IMG submission 104803) | Polar desert sand microbial communities from Dry Valleys, Antarctica - metaG UQ448 (21.06) | ecosystem: Environmental > Terrestrial > Soil > Desert | place: Antarctica: Dry Valley...
AGATCCTCGCCGAGATCTCCCGCCCGCTCCTCCGCCCTATCGCGCGCCATGCCTACCTGCCACTCTTCTACGCTTTCTTCGTCGTGTGGAACGTCCCTGAGTTCCCTGAGTTGCGCGCCGGCCCTATTGCTGCCGTTTGGGATGTAAGGGGAATGCGGATGGACTGCGGCATCTTCGGACCCACAGGCGCCGGCGTTTGGTTCAGGCTTCCTCGTAGGCGTACTTGTAGCTGAGGCTCATGATCTCTCCGCCCTCGACTATGATGCGGTCCCGATCTATCGGCTCCCCGTTGAAGTAGGCTTGGAGGCAGCGGCGGACGCCTTCGGCGTACCTCGCCTGCGCTTCCAGCGACGTACCGGACACGTGCGGTGTCATCGCGTGGTTTGGCATCGTCCGCCACGGGTGGTCGGAGGGTGCGGGCTGAGAGTCCCACACGTCGCCGGCGTACCCGCCCAGGTGGCCCTCTTCAAGCGCCTCGACGAGGGCATCCCTGTCGACGATTGCCCCGCGCGCCGTGTTGACTATGTGCGCGCCCCTCTTCATGTCAAAGAGCCGCTCGCGGTTGAACAGGCTCCTCGTCACAGGCGTGAGGGGGGCGTGGATGGAGATGACGTCGCAGAGCGGGATCATGTCGTCGATGTCCGCGTAGCGCAGGCCCAAGGTGTACTCGTCGATGGTGTTGAGCTTGGTAACGTCGTAGTAGAGCATCCTGACGTCGAAGGGCCTTAGCCGCATGGCCGTCTTTTGACCGATCCGGCCCATACCGACGAGCCCGACGGTTTTGTCTTCGAGGTCGTGGGACCTCCTGGCGATCTCGCCGATGTTCCAGCCGCCGTTGACCACGTCTTTGTAGGCCGGCATGTAGTTGCGCACCAGAGTCAGTATCTGCATGACGGAGTGCTCGGCGACGCTGGTGATGTTGGAGCCGGTCTGCTCAGCGATGGTTATGTTCTTGTCGGCCGCCGCCGCCAGGTCCATGTTGTCCGAGCCCACGCCGGCCAGGAGCATGAGCTTGAGGTTGGGCGCCCGGTCCATCATCTCTCTCGTGACATAAACGGGCCAGAACGGGGTAGTGATCAAGACCTCCGCGTCCCCGAGGTTCTCCTCGAGTTCGCCGCCCTCCCTGTCCGTGGTCACCACCAACTCGTGCCCTTGACCCTCGACGAAGTCTTGCAAGCCCAGCGCGTTGTCCGCGCACCCGAGCAGTTGCTGTGGCGCACCGTCTCGGGAATCCACCGTCGTTGGATCTTCGGGGCAGGGGTAAAGTACCGCGACAATCTTCACGTGCTCCTCCTGTTCTCCGTTTCTCCCGCCCATGATACCGACAAATGCGGTAGAGCAGGCGAGGGTAGTTGGCATGGCCGTGCGCGCGCTACACAGGCGTGATTTTCCAGAGAGGGCCGAAGGTACATCCCCGAGGTTGGACGGTGCAACGCGTAGGGACGGGGCTTAGTCCTACAGTGCCACTTCGATCTCGCTTATTGGTAAAACGGGATCATCTCTCGAGAGCCTCAACTATCCTAGACCAAAGCCCTTCTTTGCACCATTTGCGGTACCTACCGTGAGCCGTGCTATTGGGCCCGAACTCCTCCTCCGGTAAATCTCGCCACGAAGAGCCGGTGTCCATCACCCACAGTATCGCGCTAAGCACTTGTCGATCATCGCGTCTGGGGCGTCCCTGGCCCGGCTTCTGCAACGGTAACAGGTCTCTAACGCGCTCCCACTGTTCGTCGGCGAGGAGGCCGGCTTTCGGCGCGCGAGCGAGGGCCGTCGGTGCGGCAGCCGTGCTCGCCCTGGCCGGATCGGGGTCGCCTCCTCTACGACCATCGTCGTGCTCATCGGCGTGATGGTCGGTGGCGTGCTTCTTCCTGCGGCTCGCCTTGTGAGAGCGCTTGGCCACGGCCTGGTGAGCTCGCCGAAACACCGACCATCCCAGCCGGAACTCCCTCTGCTCTTCGGGGCCCATCATCGCACGGATCAAGCGCCTTACCTCAGGAACGGTCGGCGGGATCAACTCGGGATAGAAGCCAGGGCCGAGATCCCCCTTTTTGCGCTATCTTCCTCATCTTCGGCTACGGAGCGCACGACCACCAGGTAGGCGTGCGCCAACAGGCAAAGGGTTATGTGCCGCTGCCAACCCTCCCACTTCCTCACCTCATACTCGTCCAAGCCCACCTCGCCCTTGGCCCGCTCGAAGCACTCCTCGATGACCCAGCGCCTGCCCGCGATCCGGATCAACCCGTGGACGTTCGTCTGCGCCGGGCCGTAGCAAAGGTAGTAGGCGATCTGCTCGGGCTCTTCGATGCTCCGACGCATCAGCAACCAGCGTCCCACCGGCGACCCCGCGCCCTCGTATGCTTCGCTCCGGGGTAGCCTCACGCAAGCCCAGTCGTAGAGCCTTTCCCCCTTGCTCCCCGACCCGGCCGAAGCCCGCATCCAGGACTCCGCCGACAGGCTTTGGGCCACCTTGCGTACCTGCCTCTGGCGACCCTCGTGGTAGATGCCTTGGGAGGAAGTGACCGCCAGTACATACGAGCGCCCCCTCTTTTCCAGCCACCCGCGCAAGCCCCTCGTCATCCCATAGACCGTGTCGGCTACGATCCACCGCGCGGGAACGCCGGCCTCGAACGCCCTTCCCAGCATCGCTTTGGCCAACTCGCCTTTGGTCGCAAAACCTACCCCCTCTGGGACACCGGCCTCGGAGAGTCGCCGCGGATCGTCCGTCCACTCGCGTGGCAGGTACAAAGCCCTGTCTATGAACGCTGCACCCTCTTCTGAGGCATAGCAGAGGAACACCCCAACCTGGCAGTTCTCCCTCTTGCCCGCCGTGCCCGTGTATTGGCGTGCTACTCCAACCGACTTGTTGCCCTTCTTCAAAAAACCGGTCTCGTCGATGATCAAGACGCCGCCGTGTTCATCGCCTAGATGCTCTACCACGTACTCACGCAGGTCATCGCGGACGGCATCCGCATCCCAGTGAGCGTCATTGAGGAGGTGTTGGACTCCTCTTGGCCTCGCCTCCCCGATGGCTTCGGCCATCTGCCAAGAGTTCTTGCGCCCGAGCTCGCCGAGCAGCCCGCTAAGGTAGCGATACGCTCGTTCTCTGACCTCGGGTCTCAAGAAGCGGTGCGCGATGCGGGAATGCAGCTCTTCGAGGTAGGTGGTCCACTGCTCGAGGGCGGTCGGAATCTCTGGTTTGTTCCCTGCGTCTTCGGTGATCACCTGGCTCCTCTCCGTCTTTTGGGTAGAGAGGATACCGCGCATGCACGTAAGTGGCACTGTAGGATTAGGGTCGCTTCGCTGGGACGGGGGTGCGCGCCGTCCCTTTCGCCCGGCCTCGAAGTCCCCGATCGGGGCGGGCCGATGCGCTATTCACCGAAGTGCGTGGTTGTGGAATTCTGCGAAGTTCACTTGCAGAATCGTGCATAGAAAGCCGCCCCAAAGTCGCGAGGATGGCTTCTTTGGCCCCTCACGGCACGCGAGAGGGGACTACATGTTGTGGTGGTGCATAAAGATCCGGGGTGGTGAATAGGCCCCGGTCCTATCGGACATCCAGACTTCTCGGAATTTACCTTCCACGCACTACTCCGGTGCATAAGGTGGGTGGGGGCTTCCCAAGCTTAAGCTGCGATTTAACCCAAGACCAATTTCACAAACCATTCAACGCATAAACAAGCCGAAAACCCCCGCTTGTAACACGTTTGTGTCCCGAAAGTAGGACCCGAAAATGCCGCGCAACCAAAAACAGAACCCCGATGTCATCGCGCGCCGTCGCAAGGTGGCGATGTTTTTGCTGCATGGGTTAAACCAGGAAGAGATCGTGGAATCGTTGCCCAAAGGCCGCGATCCCATCGTCAATCCCAAGACCGGCAAGCCCTACTCGATCGGCACGATCAACGGCGATATCCAGGCGCTACTCGCCGAGTGGAAGGAGCACGCCGCCCAGGACATAGAGACGCTTAAGGGCAAGCACCCGGCAGAGGTTCGGGAGGCCAAGCGCGCGGCGGCGTGCTAGAGCGCCAGCTCCACAACGTGGAGATAGGCCGCTTCCTTAGGCTTTGGGGCTAGGCCGAGGCGTATCCACGCCCGATACTCCTGTGTACGAGACTTACCACCCGGTCCCATGAGTCAGGGACACCCCAGAGGAGCAGCTCTTCCTCCGAGGGGGTGTTGCTGATAAGGGGGAGGACGGTGGAGTTAACCGCTCATGGCTGTTGAATCGGGGCTATTCGCGAACTTCTTAGAACTCCGTAAAGCGGAAGTTCGCAGAAACCCGATTCGCCGAAGTTCAGCTACCGAACACCCTGCGCCACCAGGGCCGCCGTACGCCCTCCTGAGCCTCTACTCTATCGGATAGGGGCTCTGCCCTCTCCGGCTCCTCCTCGACCGTCTCTGCGGCTTCTGAGGGCTCTTGCGGTGGCGCTGCAGTGAGCTGCCGCATGGTCATGGCCTGTTGCATGATTATCTCGTCCTTACGACGATTCTCGTCGCGCAGGTAAGCCACCTCGTCCCTTAGCTGGGATATGAGTGCATTATTGTTGGGGTCTACCCCTGTGTCCTGCCCGACGTCTACCCCTCGTCTATCCCCAGCATCCAGGTAGATGTATATCCGCCCGTCGTCTTCCTTTTCGTGTTCGAGCGTCCCGCGAGTGACCCGCTTGCGGACGGCTCCCTCAGAGACCCCGAGCCTGCGGGCCGCTTCTTGGATTGTGAGACGGTCTACCCCGCGTCTAGCCCCTTCGTCCATACGGGTATACTAGACCATTTGGACCGGCGCCGGTAGTCCTTGAAGCCTCTCTCGTGGTTATAGTTGCCTACTTGGAGGCCGAGGAAACTGTTTCGTATTTTTAGCTCTGCACGTCCACCCGTGCGAGCGGGGCCGCCTTCCCACCCCTGCGCGTTTGCAGGGTCTCGAGCTCGTGTAGGGCTTGGTACATCTGTCGGCTCAGGTGCGCCTCGTAGCGGCTTATCCTCTGGAGGTCGGCCTGGTCAAGAAGCACCCGCTCTCGGCGCTTCTTTAGGATCTGTGCCTGGACTTCCTCGGCCGCACCTTCGAGGCGTACGACCTCGTAGCGCGCCTCGGTATGGACGATCTCAAAGAGCTGCTCCTCGGGCCCGATGACGCTGCCGTCCACGGTCCGCGTTTCGGGCGGTATCCCGGCTTGGCGGGCGAGCCACTCCACGAGGCCCTTCAGCTGCCCCACCGTGAACTCCATGTCGTCGAGAAAAGCATCGTCGGGTATGCCGGGCAGGGCCTCCTGCAGCTTCTCAACCCGGTCTCGGACGTCGCGCTCGTCGGCGTCCTCTACGCCCGCGTGGTAGTCGGCCATCTTGACCGCTTCCCTCGCAGCCAAGTCCAGGAGGGAGCCTCCGTACCCCCCCTCGACGCGGACACCCGCCTTGGACTCATCGAAGAGGTGGCAAACGTGCTTATACAGCACGCGGGCCATCTCGAGATCGTCGAGGACGTTGGCGGGGTGGGCTTCTATGAGCACCCCAAGCGCGTCGCGGTCCTGGCCCTTGTAGATGGCATCCAACCGTCCTTTGTGGAGCCGCTCCTGCCTCAGGTCCTCTATGACGTCCTCCTGGCCCTCCTGGAGCCTCTCAGCCTCGTAGAGCACCACCCGGTTCAGCCGCCAGCTCATGAGCGCCACCCGCTCCGCTAGGACCTGTTCCATTCCGCCTTCGGGTGAAAGCGAGTCCACGATCGCCGCCCTGTGACCCTCCCAATCCTGGGGCCTTTCGTAGGCGTTTACTATGGGTTGGGGGCTCAAGATGCCGTGCGTGCTCGCGTTGAGCCGGACGGCGAGGCGGCCCTCAGGGGTCTTCGGCCCGCGCTTTTTGCGCCTGGCGACTGCCTTGGAAACCAAATCAACCTCCTCGTAGCTGGGGCTCGTGGTAGCACCTATCCTGGTGCCTCTCGACAGCCCTGTGGCGCTCGACCTGTTCCTGGTGGCACTCGCACCAGGCGGCCCGGTTCTCTTCGCGTCTGCGGGCATTGTGGCGCCTCTCAGACTCCATCCAAAGCTCTTTGGGCAGCCTCTCGCCTTCGCCGGCGATGCGGTCGTTGTGCCGTTTGGCGATGAAGGAATTTATCTCCGCCTCTACGCTCTCACCACGGCTGATGTCGTGGCCTATGCCCTGGCCTGAGGCGCGGCTATTCTCTGCTAGCTTTGCTTCCACCTACGAGGCTCCCTTCACTGGCCTGGCTGTCTCTAGTGCATTCGGTGAGACTGTGGGTAAATTTTGGAGCGGGGACGGGGTTTCTTGTCTGCTGGTCGAACAGCAGCGCCCCGCCCCTGGCTTTCGCCTGCCCCTGGGCAAAGCCCTTCGGCACGGGAACCAGAACCCGGCCGTTCGGTAGTCAGTTGCTCTACTAGGAACGTTTGTTTGCACCTGGCCATTATGCCCCATTTCGGCGGCGTTTTCACCAGCCGCACGAAGGCCGGTGAGGATGTGGCCAAAACGGAACTGGGGCGAACGCCTTGGTTTCTTTCCAAAAGGGCCACAGCCGCGTTCCACAGGGCTAGCTCCGTGGGGGATAGGGCGAAGCCCGGCGCGGGGTTCTCCTGGAGGGGCGTCATGCCGCACCCCGACGTATCTCCAGGGCCGCGTCTCTACCAGCTCTGCAATAGCTTCTGAGAGCGTCCAGGTAAGCGTGTCCCGGTCGCCGGCCATAGCCGCCCGGTGTGCGGCCTCCTCATGCTCGTCCAGGGCCCGCAGGTTCTCCAGGCACTCGGGAAAATTGCGCCCTAGATACCGCAGAGCGTCGGCGGCTTTCTCTGCGGCCCACTCCGTATCCCAGGGCCGGGCACCCACGGCCCCGGTCATGCTGCTCCCTCAGCTTTAGAGCAAGGCGGGAACACGAATCTTCGATTATCGAACTCCGGCAGCTCCTCGACGCGACACCCGAGTGCTTCGAGGGCCTGCGGGATGCTCCAAGGGTCTCCGCCCGAGTCGTGCCAGATATCTTGAAGGAGGGTGAGCCGTATGCGGCCCAGCTCCCGGAGACGGTCGCGGACGAAGGCCTCCGCCTTGCGTTGCTCCTCCGTCTTCGCGGCCGCGGCGGCGCGCTCGGCTATCGCGGCGAGGCCGTCCCGGCGTTGCTCCCGACTCCGCCTGATTACCTCGAGGCTCGCGGCGCTCGGCTCGGACTTCGGGGTTTCGTGGCGGCGGTGGAAGGCGCGGCTCTTTACCTTGTAGCGCCTCTCAGCGAGCTCTTCGGCCTCGATCTCCTTGCCGAGCCGGCGTTGTTCCTCGAGGGCCTCAAGCCAGTTGTCAGTGAGGCTCACGGTGTCGCCATCCACCTGGATTATCCCGGTGTCTTCGAGCATCGGTAGGTTGCGCCGCCGTATGTCCCGCGGGCGCTTCCGGTGAAGGGCGTCGGCTATCTCTTGCAGGGGGGCGCTCCCGCCGGCGGCGTCGAGGGCGTCGAGTATCGCGCCTCGAATCTTGCCCAGCCTTTCGATACGGTCGCGGGGCTCCGCCTTGGGCGACTGGCGCGCTTTGCGGGTGCCGGAGACCAGGCCTCTGCGCGGCGTGTACTTGGGCTGAGACCACCTCAGGCGGGGACAGCGGAGCTCTGCGCGCAAGTGTAAGTCACCAGGGTCATATGTTTGTAACTGTGGCGTTACGTTCCCCTCGACGGCCTTACCGCTACCCTTATGACTTACATTTGCGCAGGCCGGCGATGCCGAAGCCTTCAGCACGAACGCCCCGGATTTATCGGGTTTTCGGTCCTCATTGTCCCGATAGATAAGGCCCCATTCTTCTAGCCTGCCCAGGGACTTCCAGAGCGTCCGGGTGGAAATCTTCGCCTCCAGGGCGAGAGGCCCCTGTGCCTTTACGACCCGTATCCCGTCCTCGACGACCTTGCCGTGACGCCTGGCGGCCTCTATGAGCATGTGGTACACGTCGCGGGCCGACGCCCCGCCCATACCCTTCCACTCCTCGGCCCAGAAGCGGCGCTGTAGGTCCTCGACGGCGGCCCGCAGCTTCTCGTCTCGGCTCAGGCGGATCCGGCCCACGTCGTCAGGCTCGAACTCCCGCGCCAGCATGAACATCCCCCGGATGGTCCCGCCGGCGGCCAAGTAATCGTCTATACCCTGCTTGGAGCCGTCCGCGGCGGCGGGCAGGTATATGACCTTCACCGCGGCGCCGCGCTCCTCCAGGGCCGCCACGAGCGCCGCTAGGGCGTCCTGTACGCCCGCCTTCGACATGCAGTCCGAGTCGAAGGCGACGAACACCTCCCGGCCCGCGAGCCGGATGCAGTCGAAGCACGGCTTGAGGCGGTAGGGTTTCACCTTCGGTACGCACCACATCCACACGCCGGCGAGCACCACCGTGGGTATCCCTCGGCTCGTGGTCGCGTCGCCAGTCTTCGCCCCCTCGGTTATCAGGAGCGGGCTACTCCCGGAGCGGACCTCCTCGTGCATCCGCGGATGTACGTCCACCACAGGAGAGATGCCGCCTGGGGTCTCGTACTTGGGTCCGCCTTTGCGCGGCCTGTCGGGCCTCAGTTGGTAGCCGACCGTCTCGCCATCCGGTGAGAACATCGGCACGACGAGCCCACTCTTACGTTGGTAGTCCTTGAACGCCTGCGGGACCTCGGAGCGCTTGCGGGCGGTGTAGTAACCGCGCTCTCGGGCCACACTAGGGTCTATGCCGGATTCCTCGAAAAGCATCCTGCGGTGTGATTTAGATAGCGTGTGAGATTGACCGTTCGGGTAGACTGTCATTCGTACACCACCTGAACTATTGCTTCAGGGATGTGCGTGTGGACATCTTGATTTTCGAGAATCAAGATTGTCATGTGGGGGTTCGGGCTTGCTTGGAGGCGTGTACCGAACCCTCCCTTTTCTGCTATTATCACGTCAACCTCCGTTGCCGTTGGGGGTTTTGATCTGGCCGGGCTGTGGTGGTCCCGGCCTTTTCTTTGTCCTCATGTCCCTACAAGTTCCTGGTACACCGCGCCGCCCGCCGCCTCGGTCTCGTCTTCCGTGAGCATGCCTGTGGCGAGGAGCCAAACGAGTATGCCCTTCACCCTCTCGTGGTCTACGGGTTCGTTCTCCTCCACCACATAGGCAATGACGTGGATATCCTCCGGCGGACGCTCTTCTACCGAGAGGTACTGGGCGAGCACGACGGCCTCCGAGCCGTTCACTTCTATGCCGCGCTCGCGTAGCTGCTCTTGTAGGTACTCCGGGCTGCGCCGCTCGCCGGCGAGGACGTCATTGAAAGACGGCTCAGGCGGCGGCGCGATCTCTTTTGGGCGGGGCTCACCTTCGAGTAGCTCGTAAAGGCTGACGTCGAGGGCGGCCGCTAGCTTGTGAAGCGTGGCCGGGCTGGCTTCTCTGGCCCCGCGCTCGATTTGATTCACTGTTGAGGGATCTAGTTCGGCTCGGGCTGCAAGCCGGGCCTGACTCAGCCCCTTTTCGGTCCTCAGCCGCCGTAATGTCTCCATTCAGTCCTCCCGCCGCGGGTATGTTGGCGGCATTGTAGGCGAACACTTGCGCGAGTGCAAGGGGCGGGGTACAATGCCCTCAGACACAGCGAATGCCGCCCACGGCCTAGCAAGCCCGGCGGCCCTACTCAGGAGGTTGAGCTCCATGAGCAGCACCAAGAAGTCTAGCGTATACCGCTTCACTAGCGAAGCTGAAGGAGAGGACACCCACCCCCACGCTTGTTACGACGGTGTTGTGTACTTGACCTACACCTCCTTAGATGAGGCCGTGGGTGATGAGGTAGAGCGCATAGAGGCCGTGCCGTGCCGTCGATGCGCCGCCAAGGAGGGGTAGATGGTAGGACTCTCCAAAGAGACCACAAAGGCGGGGCGCTTGCAGCGCGCCTGTCTGCGCCTGCTCCTGGAGCACGAGGCGACCGGGGCGATACCGACCTCTATCAGGTTCTTGTTCTATGAACTATTGGATCAGGGCGTTATTCCGAAGGTCTACCGCGACAAAACCGGCGCGGAGAAGAAGCGCACCCCCTCCCAGGATATCTCGGATGCAGTTACGGTACTGAGGGAACTGGACTCTGGTGCTATCCCGTGGGGCTGGATCGTGGACGAGACGCGGACATTGGAGGAGTGGCGCTACGCTGTGTCCGTGCAGTCCTACGTGGAGGAGGTACTCCCGGTAGCTCGGATCGATTTGTGGGGTGGGGAGTCGCCGCCGCTCATACTGTGCGAGTCGCGCTCTTTGGCTGGTGTGCTCCGAGATATCGCCCAGGACTACCTCTGCCCCATCGCCGCCACGAACGGCCAGGCCGGAGGGTTTCTCCATACCGAGGTTGCGCCACTGGTGGCGGGGCCTCCTGGACGGGGACGGCGGGTGCTCTACCTGGGCGATCTGGACCTCTCCGGCGGGCATATAGAGGCGAACACTCGCGCCGTGCTCGAGGGATACGGCGAACTCGAGTGGGAGAAGGTCGCCATCACGGACGTACAGGTACGCGAGAGAGCGTTTCCGGCCAAAAGCAAACTGGACTACCGCTTCAAGCCCGCCCGCGCGTTCGACGCCGTAGAGACCGAGGCGCTCGGCCAGGCCCGGATTATGGAGCTGCTTAAAGAGAGGTTGGAGGCGGCGGTTCCCGAACCGCTTTCTGTGGTCCTCGGGCGCGAAGAGCACCAGCGCGTGAAAGTACGCAAGCGGCTGTCTGCCGAAGAGTAGCGCTAAGGGAACCTAGAGAGGAGGTGAGATAGATGAAGATGACGAAGGAAGAGAGGGCGCACTACGACGCAAAAGCTGACGTAGAGGCGTGGGAGTTCGCGCTGAGTATCCTCCGCCCGTGGGGCGACTCCGCGCGTGCCATCGGCTCCGATGAGCTGAGTCGCGTGATGGAGGAGGCAGAGGCACAGGCCGTGCGGGAACATGACCGGGCGCAGGACGAACTAGCCACGCTGTAGTACCGACCATGATCGGGGCCGGGGTATCCTAAGGTAGGGTGTCCCGGCCCCTTACTATGCTCAAGGTGCTACTGGTAGAAACGCTGCGCCACGCCAAATTGATAGCAGATTAGAGCAACTTTTACCCGCAAATAGCCAAAAACTATTGTTAAGAACTCTTGTCAAAAACTATTGACACCCGTATGCTCCTCCAGTAGTATTTGGCTTAGATTCCTCCTGTCGCTTCGGCGGCAGGATGCGGGGCCGCCGGGAGGCGGCCCCAGCCTTTTTCGGGGGGCTTAGTGCAACAACAGCGAACGAATGTCTACATAGACGGATTCAACTTCTACTACGGCTGTGTCAAAGACACCCCGTTTAAGTGGCTCGACTTCCAGAAGCTCTGCCACTTAGTGCTGAAGAATCACAATATCAATCGGATTAGATACTTTACTGCCCGAGTACATCCACGTCCCAATGACCCGCAACAGGCGCAGCGGCAACAGGTTTATATTCGTGCCTTACAAACCACCCCAAACCTCTCCGTTCACTATGGACATTTTCTTACCAAACCAAAGTGGATGCCGTTAGCCAATCCCCCGCTTGTTGGACCTCGCATGGTGAAGGTTATAAACACTGAGGAAAAGGGTTCCGATGTCAATCTCGCTACTCATTTGCTCTGGGACGGCGTTCAAGATGATTACGATATAGCAGTGGTAATCTCCAATGACTCCGACTTGTTAGAACCCATCAAAATAGTTCGCGGGGAGCTCAACCTCCAGGTTGGTATATTGAACCCCCATAAGCAGCCTGCACGGGTACTACAACAAGAAGCGGATTTTTTGCGACCAATTCGCGCTGGCACACTGAGCTTGAGTCAATTCCCCTCGGTTCTCAAGGACGCGAATGGCACCATTACCAAGCCTTCCTCTTGGTAAGGCCCCACAGGACCGTCAGGCGTGTTACAAGGCGGGGCCTCCAGGTTCCCTGGGCCTTAAGGCCCAGTGCGGGGTCCCGGCCTTTTTGTTGCTTTGCCCCGCCCCAGCGAAGCTAGCCCTAAGGGTTTCTTATGTACACACCTGGTGGGCCACTTTGTCTGTACATAAGACGGTGCGGGCCGGGACTTCTTTGTGAACGTCACCGCGGGGCGGGCCGTATATAAGAATGCGGAGCGCCCGGAGGCTTCCGGGTGGGGCGTCGCGAGCCCTTGCTCCGTGAGATACTCGCGAAGGACGTGAAAACCCGTGGTGGAGAGGGGAAAGAATTGACAATACGGACGCTCTATTTGCCGGCGCTAGCTTCGCTCGTGGCGGGGGGGTTGTTGGCGTGTGCGGCGGCGCTGTTAGCGCTCTCGGAGAAGGCGGAGGCTACCTTCCCTGGCAAGAACGGCAGGATAGCCTATGAATTCTACGGCGGAAGAGGAGGGATCTACACGAGCAACCCCGGTGGGGGTGGTGAGACCAGAGTCACGTACGGCTACGAACCTTCCTACTCGCCAAACGGCAAGAAGATAGCCTACACGGGTTGGGACAGAGACGGCGACGACGACCGCTACTCCGAGATCTACACCAACACCGTAGGCGGAGGGAATAAGTCTCAGGTTACCGACGCCAAAAGCATCGCCGTCAATCCTTCCTGGGGTAGTCGTCCGTAGCGGCTTCTCTTCCGAATACCGACTCGGAAGTAGTGCGGGAGTGTGGCCGAAGATGTGCCGTTGGGTGGATGCGCTAGCTTCGCGGGGCTCCGGAGCTTATAGTGCAGTCACAGAGTGAACAAGAGGGGCGGGGCAAAGAAGCTTCGCTCTTGGAGAGAAGAGGAGGGAGCGGATGTCAGCAGAAGAGCAAAACGGGGGACGCTCACCCTCAGAGAACCCGACAAAGGTAGACCATGCCTTAGACGAGCTGGCCCGAGACTTGGCCACCAGCACCGTCTCGCGAGGCCGGGTGCTGAAGATCATGGGCGGCGCCCTCCTGGGCAGTGTGTTAGCCGCCGTTCCAGGGGTGGCCTGGGCCAGCGACGACGACCGATGCTCCGAAGGACAGACTCGCTGTGGAGAGAGGTGCGTAAACCTCCGCACCAACGAGCGCCACTGTGGCAGCTGCTCCAACCGTTGTGGTTCAAACCAGACCTGCTGCAAGGGCAGGTGCGTCAACCTGCAGACGAACGAGAGGCACTGCGGCTGCTGCTTTCACCGCTGCGCAGAGGAGCAGAAGTGCGTAAGCGGGGTGTGCCAAGGTCCGTGCCAGCCGGTTGGCGGCTTTTGCACCAACAACAATCAATGCTGTAGCGACAACTGTGACCCCGACACCGGCTGCGTGCCGAGAAATCCTATATCTGTATGTTGATAGACTGCACCTCGAGCCTCCAGGTAACTGAATTCTGTAACTCCTTGTGTGGAAGCGAGTTGTCCACAGTCGATGTGTGTCTCCCCAACGGTTGTTTGCCGCCAGAGTGAGCAAGTCGTAAGAAGCGAACTCCGACCCTGCCTGGCAGCACTTGGAGGGCCATGGTCGAATGGCCACGGCCCTCCCTGCCTTACCCTTATTCACCCAAGTGCCTAGTACTACTTCGTTAGATCGACGCTCGGCCGTAGATAGCCGCTAGATTGGTAGAGAATGACCCCGGATTTTAGGTCTTTCCGGGCCGGGGTATCCTAGCTTCGCTGGGGTGTTCCGGCCCCCGTCTTTGCCGGGTGAGGAGGTTATTAGGGTGGAAGACAAAAACCGCAAGAAAATCACCGTAACGGA
>Ga0136622_10000725_pt1 | contig 13602 bp, 15 predicted proteins | sample AntDrymUQ4482106_2_FD_104803 | JGI IMG/M metagenome (GOLD analysis project Ga0136622, IMG submission 104803) | Polar desert sand microbial communities from Dry Valleys, Antarctica - metaG UQ448 (21.06) | ecosystem: Environmental > Terrestrial > Soil > Desert | place: Antarctica: Dry Valley...
CTCGTGCGGGATCGCGCGGCAGACGAGCGAGACCGCTCCGCGCTGGCGGAAGGCGTTGATCCGGAAACGAGCGAGGCCCGGCACGGCGTACGAGAAGTCGACCTCGCGCTCGGTGCGGAACTCTTCGATCTTCGCCTCGTCGGTGAGCATCTCGTAGAGGACGCCCTCCGTGTGGTCGGGCGTCAATGGCTCAGAGCCCGGGATCGGCTCGAGCCGCCCGTGCGAGCGGATCATCGGCGGGGCGGGAACCTTGAGGTGGAGGTCAGAGCCGTCCGTCTCTATGACGCGGCGGAGGGCACCATGCAGGTCGAGCATCACGGCTCTATCGGCGGGTTCGCGCCCGTCCTTGAGAGGCCTCCCGGCGGCTCCGGCGCCTTATCTCATAGTCTTGCGCGCCGGCGGCGGAATCGGAGGAAATTCAGCGTGAAGCTCGGAGTGCCCAAAGAGACCCTGGACGGCGAGCAGCGAGTCGCGCTCGCGCCCGATGGCGTGTCCAAGCTCGCCGATCGCGGCGTCGAAGTGCTCGTCGAGGCGGGCGCGGGTCGCGACTACAACGTCGACGATGCCTACGAGGAGGCGGGCGCGCGGGTCGTCGCCGACGCCGAGGAGCTGTGGCGCACGGCCGACGTGGTCGCCAAGGTGCGTGCACCTACCGAAGCCGAGCTGGAGCTCGCCCAGAAGGGCTCGATCGTGATCTCGTTCCTGCAGCCCGTGCAGCAGGCGGAGCTCGTGAACGAGCTTGCGACGCGCGAGGTCACGGTCCTCAGCATGGACGCGGTCCCGCGCATCGCGCGTGCCCAGAGCATGGACGCCCTCTCGTCGATGAGCTCGATCTCCGGCTACAAGGGGGTCGTGATCGCGGCCGATGCACTCGGCAAGTACCTGCCGATGATGACGACGGCGGCCGGCACGACCAAAGCCGCGAAGGTGCTCGTGCTCGGCGCCGGCGTCGCCGGCCTGCAGGCGATCGCCACCGCGCGCCGGCTGGGCGCCGAGGTCAGCGGGTTCGACATCCGCCCGGAGGTCAAGGAGCAGATCGAGAGCCTCGGAGCGAAGTTCGTCGAGCCGGAGCCGGAGGAGGAGCCCGAGGAGGAGGAGGTCGTGGAGGAGGAGCCGCCGCGCGGCTTCGCGGGCGTCCTGCAGCGGGTCAAGACGGCGCTCGGCGCCCAGGAGCTAGCGCCCTCGAGCGGCGACGGCGACGACTCAGAGAACGAGCCCGTGGAGGAGGCGGAGGAAGAGGAGGATTCCTCGGCCCCCGGCGGCTACGCGCGCGAGCAGGACGAGGAGAAGCAACGCCGGGACCGGGAGCTCGTGAGCGAGCGCCTGCGCGAGACCGACGTCCTGATCACGACGGCGCTGATCCCCGGCAAGAGCGCCCCGACCCTGGTGACCGAGGAGATGGTGGACGGCATGGCGCCCGGCTCCGTGATCGTCGACCTGGCCGCCGAGGCGGGTGGCAACTGCGAGCTGACAAAGCCGGGCGAGGTGGTCGAGCACCGGCTCGTCCACATCCACGGTCCGCTCGACCTGCCGAGCAGCATGCCCGTGCACGCCAGCCAGCTCTACTCGCGCAACGTCGTCAGCCTCGTCTCCCACCTCGTCGATGACGACGGCGAGCTCCAGCTCGACTTCGAGGACGAGATCACCGACGGCGTGTGCCTCGCCCACGAGGGCGAGGTCCGCCACGCGGGCGCGCGTGAGGCGCTCGGACAGGACCCGTTGCCGCCCTCGCCGGCGGAGGAGAAACGAGATCGCGAAGCGGACGATACGGGCGAAGACAACGAGGGCGAAAGCGACGACGGCGCGGAGGGCGACCTCGGCCGCGAGCGCGAGGCCGCCGAGGCCTCGGGGCGCGAGCAGTGACGCGCGACCTCCTCTCCCAGGTCACCGTCCTGGTGCTCGCGGTGGTGATCGGCTTCGAATTGATCTCGCGCGTGCCGAGCCTGCTGCACACACCGCTGATGTCCGCGACCAATGCGATCCACGGGATCGTGCTCGTCGGCGCGATGATCGTCGTGATCGGCCCCGACGACCCCCTAACCGAGGTGCTCGGCTTCATCGCGGTGGTGTTCGGCGCCATCAATGTCGTCGGCGGCTTCATCGTCACCAACCGCATGCTCGACATGTTCCGCACGCGCCCGCAGCCGCGCGGGAAGCGGAAGTAGCAGCGATGCAGACGCTCACGACGGTTGCATATCTGGCTGCCGCGATCCTCTTCATCGCGGGCATCCGCAGGCTGCGCTCGCCCGCCACCGCTCGCTCTGGCAACACCGTGGCCGCGGTCGGCATGCTCGTCGCCGTCGTCGCGACGCTGTTCGACGCGGACGTGCTCAGCCTGGCCAAGATCGGCGCGGGGATCGCGCTCGGCTCGGTGATCGGCGCGGTGACCGCACGCCGCGTGCCGATGACCTCGATGCCGCAGTTCGTGGCCGCCTTCAACGGCGTCGGCGGCGGCGCCGCGGCGCTGATCGCCTTCGCCGAGTTCTATCGGCTCTTCCTGGAGGGCGGCGAGGGCGGCTTCGTCGTCCTCTTCACGATCTTCCTTAGCATGCTGATCGGCAGTGTCAGCTTCGCCGGCAGCATCGTCGCGTTCGGGAAGCTCGAGGAGATCTTCCTGTCGGGGTCGATCTCGTTCCCCGGGCAGAAGGCGCTCAACGCGCTGGTCGCGCTGGTGTCGCTCGGCGCCGCCGGCAACGCGATCGTCGGCGGCCCCGCCCCGCTCGCCTCAGCCGTGGTCGCCCTCGTCGGCGCGCTGCTGCTGGGCGTGCTGTTCGTGATCCCGATCGGTGGCGCGGACATGCCGATCGTGATCTCGCTGCTGAACGCCTTCACGGGTCTCGCTGCGGCGGCGTCCGGGTTCGTGCTGACGAACTCGGTCCTGATCATCAGCGGCGCCCTGGTGGGGGCCTCGGGCTCGATCCTCACCTACAAGATGAGCAGCGCGCTCGGCCGGCCGCTTCAGAAGATCCTGTTCGGGGCCGTCGGCGCGGCAGCTGCGGAGAAGGAGGGCGACGGCGAGGAGAAGCCCGTCACCTCGGGGAGCGCCGAGGATGTCGGCGCGCTGCTCAACTACGACGCCGACTCGGTCATCTTCGTCCCCGGCTACGGCCTCGCCGTGGCGCAGGCGCAGACCGCGATGGCAGAGCTGATGCGGCTGCTCGAGTCGAAGGGCAAGACCGTCAAGTTCGCGATCCATCCCGTCGCCGGGAGGATGCCGGGGCACATGAACGTGCTGCTCGCCGAGGCCGACGTGCCCGCCGAGAAGTTGCTCGACCTCGAGGACGTGAACCCAGATTTCGCCGACACCGATGCGGTCGTGATCGTCGGCGCGAACGACGTCGTCAACCCTTCCGCGCGCGAGGACGGCGGCAGCCCGATCTCCGGGATGCCGATCCTCGACGTCGACAACGCCAAGCGGGTGGTGTTCGTCAAGCGCAGCCTGAGCCCGGGCTTCGCCGGAATCGACAACCCGCTCTTCTACGACCAGGACAAGACGATGATGCTCTTCTCGGACGCGAAGACCGGCCTCGAGGGAGTGATCGCGGCGGTGAAGAACTCGTAGCGAAGGCGGCGAGACGCTGAGCGCGCCCGCGCTCACGATCAGGTCCGCGACGCGGTTCGACGTCGACGAGATCGTGCGGATCGACTTGGCGGCCTGGGACGGCTGGCTGGAGCTGCTGCCTGCCGGCGTCGAGACGCCCTCCGCAGCGGCCATGGCCGCACGCGTGCGGGAGGCGCTCGACAACGGCGATGCCGAGGCCGTCGTCGCCGAGCTCGGTGGGGAGATCGCGGGGCGCGCGAGCTTCGGCAGCAGCCGCGATCGCGATGCGGGCAGCGACGTCGGCGAGCTGCGCGCGCTGCAGGTCGACCCCCTCTGCTGGCGTCAGGGCGTCGGCCGGGCGCTCGTAGGACACGCGCTCGACCGGCTGCGCGCGACCGGGCGGCACGAGGTGACGCTGTGGTCGCTTGCCGACAGCCGCCAGGCCACGGCCTTCTACGCCGCCCAGGGCTTCGTCCGCGACGGCCACACCCAGACCCGCGAGGCTTTCGGCCACGCGCTCGAGATCCGCTGGCGACGAGGCCCCGAGGGCGGCTGAGCGTTCAGAACACGAACGGGCACCACGGGGCGACCGAGGACGCCCTCAGTCAGGCGCCGGCTATCGCCGCTCAGGCGACGTCGCGGAGCTTTTGGGCCTCTGCGAGCGACTGCAACTTCTTGAGTGATTGGTTCTCGATCTGGCGGATGCGCTCGCGCGTGACGTTGAAGGTTCGCCCCACCTCGTCCAGCGTGCGTGGGTGCTCGCCGCCCAGCCCGTAGCGCAGCTCGAGCACGCGCCGCTCGCGGTAGGAGAGGTTCTCGAGCGCCTCGCGCAGCGCCTCCTTGGTGAGGATCTCGGCGGCCCGCTCGTACGGTGACTCCGCCCGGTCGTCGGCGATGAACTGGCCGAACTCGGACTCCTCCTCGTCGCCGACCGGCTTCTCGAGCGAGACCGGCGCCTGGGCTGAGCGCTTGATCTGATCGACCTCCTCGGGATCGATGCCGGTGACCTCGGCGATCTCGTCCGGCGTCGGCTCGCGGCCCAGCTCGGTCACCAGCTTGCGCTCGGCGCGACCGATCTTGTTCAGCTTCTCTACGACGTGCACGGGGATGCGGATCGTGCGTGCCTTGTCGGCGAGCGCGCGGGCGATCGCCTGGCGGATCCACCACGTCGCGTACGTCGAGAACTTAAAGCCCTTGCGGTAGTCGAACTTCTCGGCGGCGCGGACGAGGCCGAGCGTCCCCTCCTGGATCAGGTCGAGGAAGGGCAGGCCCTGGTTGCGGTAGTTCTTGGCGATCGAGACGACGAGCCGGAGGTTCGACTCGACCATCTTCTGCTTGGCGTCTAGGTCGCCGCGCTCGATCCCCTTGGCGAGGTCGACCTCCTCCTGAGCGGTGAGCAGCCGGACCTTGCCGATGTCCTTCAGGAACAGCTGCAACGAGTCGGTCGTGACGTCCGGCTTGAGGTCGATCTGGGTCTTGGCGCGGCGCCGGCGGCCCTTCGGCTCGACGGCGCGCTCTTCCTGTCCGGCCTTGAGGGCGGGATCGACCTCCTCGACCAGATCGATCTCGGACTTCTCGATGAACGAGTGCAGATCCTCGATGTCCGACTCGTCGATGTCGACCTCGGCGAGGGCGTTTGCCACGTCGGCGTACGTCAGCACCCCAGCCGCCTGGCCCTTTGTGAGGAGGAGCTTGACCTCCTCGAGCTCTTGAAGTTCAGTGACTGACATCCCGTTCCGTTCCTTCCAGAACAACCCGGGCACGCACTCCGGGCCATTCAAGCATCGCCATGAGTCTAGGTACTACATTTTCGAAGTCAACCGAACGTCGTCCGGCTATCTCCTGTTTCGGCCGTCCGCGTCGTCCACTTGACCCTCCACGCTCGCCAGTAAGCTCACCGGTCATGCCTCCGATGCTCGTTCGGGTAGCTCAGATTGGCCTAAAGACGGGCCCTGGAGTGACCGGATCGTGACCGATGCCCCGGACGACGGCGTGCTGGGAAACCTGCCTCGCTCGCGCCCGGGCACGCGCAGCGCCAAGCGCAATCCACCCGAGCAGGAGCGCGCGAAGCGCGAGCGGCCGCGCGCGCCCGCCGGAGCCGCTCGCCCCGAGCCCGTGCGCTCGGTTCGCCGCGCCCAGGAGCCCGAGCCCCAGCCTTCGTCGGACATCGTCGACCTCGGCCTGCGCGCCGCCGAGGCGTGGGCTGGGATCGTGCTGTTCTGGCCGCGGGTGGCGGTGCACGTCACGACCGCCGTGCTCCGGCGCCTGCCGCGACTCTTCTGAGGTAGCCTGCCGGCCGATGTCGCTCACCAGCGAGTCCTCAGCAGAAGGGCTGCGGGCGCGGCGACAAAGGCACGTCAAGGCGTTCCTGGTCAAGGCCTACTCGGAGAACCTGACTGGCCTGTCGGCGATGGTGGCCTACAACCTGCTGCTGTCGATCTTCCCGCTCGCGCTGCTCGCGCTCTTCATCGCCGGTCGCTACCTGCACTCGCCGGAGCTCGAGCAGAGCGTCGTCGAGGATCTCCGCTCGCTGTTCCCGAGCGCCGCCGAGTCGACGATCGTGAGCGCGCTCGCGAGCATCCGCTCGGCCTCGACCGGACTCGGCCTCGGTGCGCTGGCGGCGAGCGTGTGGATCGGCTCGTCGTTCTGGGGCGCGCTCGACACCGCGTTCTGCCAGCTCTATCACGTGCCCTGCCGCTCCTGGGTCCAGCAGAAGCGCTTCGCGCTCGCCATGCTCGTGGTGGTGCTCGTCTTCTTCGCCGCGACGGTGGCGGTGCCGACGATCCAGAGCCTGCTGGCGTCCGGAGCCAGGGACCTGCCGTTCGGGCTCTCCGAGGTGCCCGGGCTGCTCTACCTGGTCTCGCTCGGCTTCGGGCTGGTGCTGCTGTTCCTGATCCTGTGCGTGATCTACTGGTCGGTCCCCAACCGCTTCGTGCCCTGGCGCGCAGTGTGGCCCGGGGCCACGGGCGCGACGCTCGCGATCGCGGTGATCGACTACGCTTTCCCGTTCTACCTGTCGAACGTGTCGACGCTCGCAGGGTTCGGCAGCGCGTTCACGTTCTTCCTGATCGTGCTGCTGTGGTTCTACGTGCTGGCCTTCATCATCCTCGCCGGCGCGACGGTCAACGCGATGCGCTTCGAGGCCCACGAGGCGGCTCGCTGATCGGTTTCAGCGAGCGTGGACGGCGCTGACCGGGCCCCCCGGCTCGACGCCTGCTACCACCACGGCCACCCGCGCCGCCTTGGCCCGGTACATCGCCTCGTCGGCGAGCTCCAGCAGCCGCCCGGCGTCGCGGCCGTGGCGGGGACAGGAGACGACGCCGATCGAGACGGAGGGGCGGACGCCCGCCGGCGCCTCGAGTCGCGTCACCTCGCCGGCCACCCGCTGCGCCAGCACCTCGGCTGACTCCGCGGTCTGATCGACGGCGAGCACGCAGAACTCGTCGCCGCCGAGGCGCACCGGCACGTCGACGCTGCGCAGCGAGCGCCGCAGGGCGGCGGCGACCTGCTCGAGCAGGCGATCGCCGGCGGCGTGCCCATGTGCGTCGTTCAAGCGCTTGAGGCCATCGACGTCGAGCAGCAGCAGCGAGAACGGGTGTCCGTAGCGCTCGTGCACGGCGGCTACCTGCTCTAGCTGGCGCCGGAGGTGGCGCAGGTTGTAGAGCCCGGTCAGCGGATCCGTGTTGGCGAGCCGCTCGAGCTCCCGGAGACGTGCGTCCACGAGCGCCTCGACGGCGGCGAGCTGTATGCCCGCGAGCGTCGCGGACAGCCGCTCGCCGGCCTCGGCGAACGACTCGTCGTCGGCGCCCAGGTCCGCTCGGCGCAAGCCGGCGAAGATCGCCGCCTGGAGGCTTGCGACGTCGCGAGCCGCATCGGCCGGGGTGCTCGACTCCCGGCCGACGAGATCGACGAGGAGCGCCGCGAGCTGCGCCTCGTCACGGGTGTCGGGCGCGCCGTCGGCGCTGCGCTCGATGATCGCGGCGACCAGGCGCGGCAGCTCGCCGGCGATACGGTCGGTCGGCAGGCGGCGGACCTGCTCGAGCGGCGTCCGCTCGAGCAGCCGTAGCAGCCACGCCTTGGCGATCGGCTCACGCGCAGCGTGCAAGCGCGCGAGGAGGGCGCCGACGGCGGGTGGGGACGAGCGCGACTCCGGCAAGCGGCGGCGATCGTAGCCAGCGCTCCCGACGACGAGACGCGCGCGCGCCGAGCGTCCCGTAGGAAAAGCCACGGCGAGCGCGAAGACGCCGCGAGTGAGACGCCCGCCCCGCCACCCCGACCTCTCGTCAGTGCTCGCGCGCGCTCGCGAGCCGCTGCTGCGCCGCTTCCTGGGGCTGGTCGTCGAGCGCTCGAGCATGGAGGAGCTTGCAGCGCGGCCGCTCGGCGAGCGGATGCTCGACTTCGAGCTGCTGCTCGAGGCCGCCGAGCGCGAGACGCGCACGCTCGGCGCGGCGCGAGGGCGGACCGACCGCCCCGACGCCGCGACCGTGACCCGCCTCTATCCACGCTGAGCGCCCGTTCGACGGCACGGGTGCCGGGCTGCGCTGGCAAGATGGCCCGGTGAGCGCCGCCCTGATCGACATAGCGGAGGCGCGCGCGCGGGTGCTCGCTGCCGCCCGCCCGCTGTCGCCGCCCGAGCGCGTGCCACTCGCGCGGGCGCTCGGGCGCGTGCTCGCGGAGGACGTGACGAGCGCGGAGCCGCTGCCGCCCTTCGACTCCTCGGCGATGGACGGCTTCGCCGTGGTGGCCGGCGCGGCCGCCGAGCTCGAGGTGATCGACGAGTCCCGTGCCGGGCACCCGGCGACGCGGGCGCTGGCGGTGGGCGAGGCGATCCGGATCTCGACCGGTGCACAGATCCCCGCGGGCGCCGACAGCATTGTGCCGACGGAGCGGGCGGCGGAGGGAGACGGCTCCGTGCGCGTGCCCGCGACGCAGGCGGGCGCCCACGTGCGGCGAGCCGGGGACGACGTCAAGCCCGGCGAGCTGCTCCTGCGGGCGGGCGCGACGCTGGGCCCGGCCGAGCTCGGCGTGCTCGCCTCGCTCGGCCGACCGGAGGTCGACTGCGGGGTCAGGCCGCGCGTGGCCGTGCTCGTGACGGGCGACGAGCTCGTCGAGCCGGGCGTCGCGCTCGGCCCGGGTCAGATCCGCGACTCGAACCTCTACACGATGGCCGCCCAAGCGGAGCTAGCCGGCGCCGAGGTCGTCACCCGTGCGGTCGTCGGCGACACGCCGGAGGCCACCGTGGCAGCGCTTGCGGCGGCGCTCGATGCGGCCGACGTGGTGTGCGTGTCGGGGGGCGTGTCGGTCGGGCCCCACGATCACGTCAAGCCCGCGCTGCTCGAGCTCGGCGTCGAGGAGCGCTTCTGGGGCGTGCGCCTCAAGCCCGGCAAGCCGACCTGGTTCGGCGAGCGCGGCCCCGTGCTCGTCTTCGGCCTGCCGGGCAATCCCGTGTCGGCGATGGTCACCTTCCATCTGTTTGCGCGCGCGGGGCTGCGCCGGCTCGCGGGCGGGGACCCCGACGACACGCGCGCCACCGCTGTGCTCGACACGCACGTCGCGCGCAACGCCGAACGCGACGAGGTGCTGCGCTGCACGCTCTCGGCCCGCGACGACGGCTGGCACGTGGCTCCAACCAAGGAGCAGGGCTCGCACGTACTCACTTCGATGCTCGGTGCCGGCGCCTTCGCCCTCGTCACCGCCGGACAGGGCGAGATCGCCCCCGGCGACCGACTGCCCGTGGAGCTTCTGCTCTGACGACTCGGCGGCTGCGCCCGCGCGACCCCAGACGGCTGCTGCAACGGCGCGATGACACGCCCGCCCGCGTGCGCGTGGTGCGCCAGCCCGAGTCCGGTTCCTCGGAGGACGGCAGCGTCACGACGCGCCAGTGCGCGGAGCTCACGCTCCCGCGAGCCGAGCTCGAGCGGGTGTGGAAGCGCGAGAACCTCGAGCGGCTGGCGGCCACGTACTGGCGCTACCTGGGCCAGATATCGCTCGGGCTGCTGCGTGTCGTCTACACGCCGAGCTCGCGCGAGCTCGTCGTGCTCGGGCGACCGTTCGTGCTGCTCTCGTTCGAGGCGCCGCGCTACGAGCTCGGCGACTACGACGCGAGCGTGACCTACGAGCTGAGCGGCGGGCTGCTCGTGGCCCCGGCGCAGCGCGCCGGACAGGGCCACCTGAGGATCTCGGTCCACCGGCCCAAGCGCGCGACGGGCGACGAGGTGACGCTCACCGTGATCTCGCAGGTGGCCAACTTCTACCCGCTGATCGCGGGCTGGGGCTGGTGGAGCCGGGTGGGGCGGCTGCTCTATCGGCTGACACAGCTGCGGGTGCACGTGCTCGTGACGCACGGCTTCATGCGCTCGCTCGCAAACCTCGACCTTGCCCCTACGCACGTCGGCGCCCTCGGCGCGCCCGCCGGTGAGGCGACGACCCAGGCCTCACCGAGGCGCGCGCACACCGCCCTCAGCCCACCCGCTCACCGGTGATCTCGCGCAGCTTGAAGCGATCGTGGCGGGCGTGCACCCGGCGCACGGTGCCGGAGCGCGAGCGCATCACGAGCGACTCCGTCGTCGCCCCTTCAGCGCCCTCGTAGCGCACGCCCTGGAGCACGTCGCCGTCGGTGACCCCGGTGGCGGCGAAGAAGGCGTCGCTGCCCCCCACAAGGCGGTCCTGGTCGAGCACCTCGTCGAGGTCGTAGCCTGCCTCGACCGCGGCGCGGCGCTCGTCCTCGTCGCGGGGGTGCAACCGCCCCAGGATCCGGCCGCCGATGCACTTGATCGCGGCCGCGGCGATCACACCCTCGGGCGTGCCGCCGATGCCCCACAGCAGGTCTACGGGTGAGTCCGGCGTGACGGCGTGCAGTGCGGCCGACACATCGCCGTCGGTGATGAAGCGGATGCGCGCGCCGGCCTGTCGGATCTCGCGCACGGCGTCCTCATGCCTCGGCCGGTCGAGCAGGATCACGACGACGTCGCGGATGTCGGTGCCCTTCTCCCTGGCGATCAAGCGCAGCGTCTCTGGCAGCGGGCGGTCGATGTCGAGCAGATGCGCGAACTTGTTGCTCGCGGCGATCTTGCGCATGTAGACGCACGGGCCGGGGTCGAACATGGTGCCGCGCTCGGACAAGGCGATCACGGACAGCGCGCTCGGCAGCCCCCGCGCGGTGAGCGTCGTGCCCTCGAGCGGATCGACCGCGATGTCGACATGCGGGGGCGATCCGTCTCCGATGTGCTCGCCGTTGTAGAGCATCGGGGCCTCGTCCTTCTCCCCCTCCCCGATCACGACGACGCCGTCCATGCGAACCGTGTGCAGCAGCAGTCGCATCGCGTCGACCGCGGCGCCGTCGGCCGACTCCTTCTCACCGAGACCAATCCAGCGGGCGGCGGCGAGCGCCGCGTACTCGGTCGTCCTGACGAGCTCGAGCGCGAGGTTGCGATCGGGCGGCTGCTCGCCCGCGCGAGCGGACGTCTCCGTACCTGGGGCCGCGCCGTGCTCCACGGCAGGAGCCTATCCCCCACGCACCGGGCAGGAGCGATAGGTTGCCCGCGCCAAGCGATGAGAGGGGATCCATGGCGGTAGTCAAGATCATCGAGTTGGTCGGAAGCTCGAACCAGAGCTCCGACGACGCGGTCCAGCAGGCGGTCGCCGAGGCCAAGCAGACGCTGCGCAACATCAGGGCGGTCGACGTCGTGTCGACCGGGCTGCGCGGCGAGAACCTCGACGAGTGGCGCGCGCACGTGCGGGTAGCGATCCTGATCGAGCGAGTCACCGAGTAGCGACAGCGGCCACCCGCGGGCCTCGGCGCCCGCGGGTGCTCGCCTGCGCCCCGGTCAACTATCGTGGCCGCGATGCGAGCCGCTCTGATCGAGAAGGTCGGCGCTCCGCCGAGCGCCGGCGAGGCCGCCGATCCGAGCCGCGGCGAGGGGCAAGCGCTTGTCGAGGTCACCGCCGCGCCGATCAACCCGATCGACGTCACGATCGCGGCCGGCAAGTTCTACGCGGGACTACCCGACGTCCCATACGTGCCGGGCAAGGAGGGCTTCGGCCGCGTGCTGGAAGCCGACGGCCTCGACGCCGGCACGCGGGTGTACTTCGAGACCCCGGGTGGGCTCGGCGGCAACGGCAGCTTCGGAGAGCGCGCCGTCGTCGCCCAGGAGGAGCTCGTGCCGGTCGACCACGACATCGACGACGCCCTGGCGGCGTCGCTCGGGATCGCCGGGCTGGCCGCATGGCTCGCACTCGAGTGGCGCGCGAAGCTCGCCCAGGGCGAGACCGTGCTCGTGCTCGGCGCCTCGGGAGCGGTCGGCATCATCGCGGTGCAGGCGGCCAAGCTCATGGGAGCCGGGCGCGTGGTCGCTGCGGCGCGCGACGCGAGCGCGCTCGAGCGCGCTCGCGAGCGCGGAGCCGATGCCACCGTCGACCTGAGCGCCGACGGCGATCTCGCCGAGGCCTTCGAGGAGGCCGCCGGTGGCGGCATCGACGTGATCGTGGACCCGCTCTGGGGCCCGCCGGCCGTCGCCGCGATGCAGGCCGCGGCGCCCGACGGGCGTTTCGTGCACCTCGGTCAGTCCGCATCGCCCGAGGCGACGATCCCCTCGGGGCCCGTGCGCGGCAAGACGCTCACGATCGTCGGCCACACGAGCCTCAACGCCTCACGCGAGCTCAAGTCGGCCGCCTACCTGAAGCTCGTGGAGCACGCCGCCGCCGGCCGGCTCGTGCTCGACACCGAGACCTTCGGGCTCGGCGAGGTCACCGACGCGTGGCAGCGGCAGGCGTCCTTCCCGTATCGCAAGCTCGTCCTCAGCCTCTAGCCGAGGTCCTCGATGCCGGAAGCCGTGATCGTCGACGCCGTGCGCAGCCCGATCGGGCGGGCATTCAAGGGCTCGCTGATCGACGTCAGGCCGGACGACCTCGGTGCGCGCGTGGTCGACGCCCTGCTCGAGCGAAATCCCGGGGTCGACCCGGCGACCGTCGAGGACCTGATCTGCGGCTGCGGGCTGCCCCAGGGCGAGCAGGCGTTCAACCTCGGGCGCATCGTCGTGCTGCTGTCGGAGCAGCTTCCGGACACCGTCACCGCTACGACCGTGAACCGCTACTGCGCCTCGAGCCTGCAGGCGATCCGCTCCGCCTTCCACGCCATCGAGGCCGGCGAGGGCGAGACGTTCATCGCCGCGGGCATCGAGTGCGTCAGCCGCGTCGGCCCGCAGAGCGAGTTCACGCTGCCGGAGAGTCGCAACGGGCGCCTGAGCGGCGGCAACGGCCGGCCGAACGCCTACATCGACATGGGCCAGACCGCCGAGAACGTCGCCGATCGCTACTCCGTCAGCCGCGAGGACATGGACCAATTCGCCAAGCGCTCGCAGGATCTCGCGACGAGCGCGCGCGGCTCGGGCTTCTTCGACCGCGAGATCGTGCCGGTCGAGCGCCCGGGCGGGGAGACCGCCGCGCACGACGACAGCCCGCGCGCCGGCACAACGCTCGAGGCGCTCGCGGAGCTTGAGCCGGCCTTTCGCGAGGGCGGCCGCGTCACCGCCGGGAACTCGTGCCCGCTGAACGACGGCGCCGCCGCGGTGCTCGTGATGTCCCACGAGCGGGCGAAGGAGCTCGAGCTGCGCCCGCGCGCGCGAATCCTCGCCTCCGCCACCAGCGGGCTCGAGCCCGAGCTCATGGGGGTGGCGCCGATCGCGGCGATCGAGCGTGCGCTCGAGCGTGCTGGGATGACGATCGAGGACGTCGACGTGACGGAGGTCAACGAGGCCTTCGCCGCCCAGGTCCTACCGATCGCCGAGGCCTGTCACATCGACATCGACACGCTCAACCCCCACGGCGGGGCGATCGCGCTCGGGCACCCCTTCGGCATGACCGGGGCGCGCATAATGACGACGCTCCTGAACGACCTCGAGACCGATGACGGCCAGATCGGCCTCGAGGCCATGTGCGTCGCCGGCGGTCAGGGAATGGCGATGATCGTCGAGCGCTTGCGCTAGCAGGCGCCCGGCCCGCGTCGCTAGCGCTTGTCCTTCGAGTTGAGCAGGTCCTTCGCCTTGTCGGTGACCTTGTCGACC
>Ga0136622_10000728_pt1 | contig 13584 bp, 16 predicted proteins | sample AntDrymUQ4482106_2_FD_104803 | JGI IMG/M metagenome (GOLD analysis project Ga0136622, IMG submission 104803) | Polar desert sand microbial communities from Dry Valleys, Antarctica - metaG UQ448 (21.06) | ecosystem: Environmental > Terrestrial > Soil > Desert | place: Antarctica: Dry Valley...
ACCGACCTCGCCCACGCGGGCGCGCTGGTCGTGTTCGGGCTGGTGGCGTGGCGGGTGTCCATCGCCGGCATGACGCGCAAGCTCGTGAACTGAGGAGGAAGCCGGCGATCGAGCGTGGCCGAGTCGGGTGCTCATACGTCAAGCACCCCTGGGACGTGTCGCCGGTGCGCGCAGGCTGCTGCTTTCTGCCGCCGTGAATGGGTCGAACCCGCGACCTTCTGCTTGGGGAGCAAGCCTTGGGGATGCGTTTCGCGACTCTAAAGCGCTATCGGCCCGCGCCAGGTCGTCCCTCGTCGAGTCAGATCTGCTCAGTTCGGGACACGGTTTCGTCGGCAGACCATGGGAGGCGCGACGGCCTCGGTGCTCACTCCACTGCGTCCCCAGCCAGGCGGGGGTCTCAGCCGGTGCTCGGAGCCGGCTGGACGGCGTTGCGGCGGGCCTCCTCGTGGAGGGGCTCAGGGGCCATGTCGGCTCCGTTGGGCCAGCTGATCGTGCCCCCTTCGGGATCGACATCAACACGGGCGAAGTAGGCCGGGTCGCGCAATGGCTCGAACACCCCGCGCCAATCACGACCGGTAAAGTCCACCTCGCCGACCGTCCCGTCCTCGAACACCAACCGAAGTCGGTACTCACCGACCACGTCGACGGTCGTGATGTCCACGAGGGGCTCCATGGCCACGATTCTAGGGAAGTGGCGCGACGGGTTTGAGTGGCTCGTCACGTCGGGCACGCTCCCAGTTGGCGCGCAGATCCTCGCGGTGCCGCGGCGCCCACTCAGCGACGAGGGCGAGGGCGTGCCGGGGAAGCGAGCCGGCGATCAACCTGCCTTCGAGATCCACCGACGCGACCTCGCCCGCGTAGCGCGCATGGAAGTGCGGCCGCGCGTGCTTGCCCTCGTTCCAATACATCCAGATCGTGATGCCGTAGAAAGAGCTGATTCGCGGCACCCTCGCAACCTACGACCCGCATCGGCGGCACGGAAACTCGAGAAGCTTGGCATGGCAGCAACGGTCGCAGCGATGGCTGCGTTCGCGGTCGCGCCGTCGGGCGCTTCAGCAGCCCATTGCGTTTCTCCCGAGGGCGACTCTCCGGGATTCTCGTACTTCGGTAACGACCACGTGCAGGAGACGGACCACAACGGCGCTGCCCCTGGCCGACCTGAGGGCGGGGAGAACGGCCGCCACGCCGCGACCTCGGGAGCATCCAACTGCAATGAGACCTCGGGCAACCCCTCCGCTCGCGCACCGGGTCGGAGCTAGAACCGCTGTAGCAACCTTCAACGGCGTCCCTGCTCCGGTCACGGGGCGGGGACGCCGTTCATTTTGAGCGGCCCGGCGACACGCCGAAGGCGCGCTCTGCCAGAGCCGCTCCCTGCGACGGGTTGGGCGAGTAGGCCGCGTAGATCATCGTCCTGTCGATGTTCTTGTGGCCCATCCACTCTTGGAGGGCGCGCAAGGGCGCACCCGCCGCCGCCATCCCGGTGCTGAAGGTGTGGCGCAGGTCGTGAAACCGGACCGGGCGGACCCCGGCCGCGCCTTCTTGTAGACGATTGGTAGACGCCCGGCCCACCGTGCCTGCCCCTCCAACGACGAAACCCCGAAACCCGAAACCCCGAAACCCGAAACCCCCGCCTTAGCGGGGCTTTCCTTGCGAAGCGGACGACGGGGGTCGAACCCGCGACCTTCGGCTTGGGAAGCCGACGCTCTACCAACTGAGCTACGTCCGCGCGGACCCCAGTGGGGGCCTCGGACCGGCGAGTGTAGCCGTGATCGGCGGCCCGGAGGTACTGGCCCAGCGGGTTGCAAAGCGGGGATGGCGCCTGACGCAGGGGGTTGACAAGGAGGGCGGCGCGCCCCTTGACTAATACCCTGAAGGGTCGGCCCATGAAGCGCTACCTCTCCCCCTTCGCGATCGCCGCGCTGATCGGCGTGCTTGCCCTGGTCGGGCTGCTCACCTACGGCCTCGTGCAGAATGAGCCCGACCGGGGGATCGACGCGGCGCTACAGCGCGGTGAGCGGCCCAAGGCGCTGGCGTTCGAGCTCGAGAAGCTGGGTGGCGGGGGTAGTGGCTCTCTCGAGGACTATCGCGGCAAGGTCGTGGTGCTCAACTTCTGGGGCTCGTGGTGTAAGCCCTGCCGCACTGAGTCGCCCTTGCTCCAGCGCTGGCACGAGCGTCTGTCGCAGAGGGGGCGCGGCACGGTGCTCGGCGTGGACGCTCTCGATGTGACCGATGACGCTCTCGACTTCGTCCGCGAGTTCGACCTGTCCTACCCGATGCTGAAAGACAGCGACGAGGAGGTCTATCCCGGCTACGGCGTGGTGCAGTTCCCGGAGACGTTCGTGATCGACGCCAAGGGGCGCATCGCCTCCATACGGCGGGGCCCCGTCGACGACGAGTTCATGCGCGACGAGGTCCTGCCTCTGACGAAGGAGGGGGCATGAGGCGCCGCGCGGCGCTCGCGCTGGCCGCGCTCGCTCTCGCCGCGCCGGCTGCGGCTACGGCGGCTGAGTGCCCCCAGACGACCTTGGCCGACGTGGAGAATGAGGTGATGTGCCCGGTGTGCGGCACGCCGCTGGGCCTGGCAACCGAGGCCCCGCAGGCGGAGCGCGAGCGCGAGTTCATCCGCCGCCAGGTCGACGACTGCCGCTCCAAGGACGAGATCAAGGCCGCGCTCGTTGACGAGTTCGGGCAGAACGTGCTGGCCCTCCCGGGCACCGACGGGTTCGACCTGGCCGCCTATCTGGTGCCCGGCCTGGCCGTGCTGCTGGGAGGCGGCGCCGTGGCCGCGACGGCGGTCGGCTGGCGCCGATCGCGCCCCCGGGTCGACCAAGACACGGACGGCAGCGGCCCGGCCGACCTCGGAGCCGCCCAGCGCGACCGGCTCCAGACCGACCTCGACCGCTACGACCTGTGATCGCCCAGAGCCTCATCGACACCACGGTGGTCGCCGCCTTCGGCGTCGGCTTCCTCTCTTTCATCTCGCCGTGCGTGCTGCCGCTGGTGCCTGGTTACCTCTCCACCATCTCGGGCGTCTCGTTCGCCGACCTCCAGGAGGGAAAGGGCCGCCGCGAGGTGGTCGGACCGGCGCTGCTGTTCTGCCTCTCGTTCACGGTGATGTTCGTGGCGCTGGGCATGACGGCCACCGGCATCGGCGGCTTCCTGGCCGACCACCGGCTGTTGCTGCGCAAGATCTCCGGTGTGATCATCATCGCGCTCGGGCTGCTGTTCATCGCCACCCTGTTCGTGAACCGGCTGAACCGGGAGTGGCGCCCCGAGAACCTGCTATCGCGCGCCTCGACGGGCGGGCCGGTGATCGCCGGCCTGGCCTTCGCGGTGGCATGGCTGCCGTGCACGGGCCCCACCCTTGGCGCCATCTTCACCGCCGCCGGCAACCGGGAGAGCGTGGGCCAGGGCGGTGTGCTGCTGGCGTTCTACGCGCTCGGGCTGGCCGTGCCCTTCCTGCTCAGCGCGCTGGCCTTCTCCTCGGTGTCCGGCTTCTTTCGCTTCTTTCGCGATCACTACACGGCGATCACCGTGCTGTCGGGGCTCATCCTGGTCGTGATGGGCGTGCTGCTCTACACCAACGAGCTGACAAGGCTGAACGCCGAGGCCCTATCGCTGATGGACGACCTCGGCATCAACTTCTTCAGCGATATCTAGCTGCCCATCCTCCAGCCGGCCGAGGTGGCGGACCCCCCGTCAACCGAAGGGGCCGACCTTCCTCGTCATTCGAGGGGCCGGATGAACCGACCGGCGCGCGCGACCCGGCTGCGCATCAGCTCGCCGGAGGGGGCGCGCCAATCCACGCCATAGCGCAACTGCTCGGCGTCGCCGCGGTGCACGCGGATCTGGAAGAAGCCCGCCCGGTTGGTGCGCACCCTCCTCACCACGAAACGGCGTCCGCCGGTGCGGCGGTTGGCCTTGACGACCGCTCTCGCACGCCCGGCGGCGGGCCGCACCTGGCCCCACACCTCCACCACGCCGGGCGCGATCCTCTCCACGGTGAGCGGCAGCCGGTAGGCCCGCCATGAGGGCTTGAGACCCCCCTCGAGAAACCGCAGACCGGTGTTGAAGAGATCCAGGTCGTCGGGCTCCGGCGAGTCGTAGAGCTGGAACTGAGTGACGGCCCGGACGCGGGAGTCCTTGTAGAAGAGGCGGTCCGCCTCGTTCAGCGAACGGGCCTGGTCGCCCAGCGACAGCCCCCTGAACCGGTCAGGTGGCTTGGACTGGAAGCCGAACTCCGTGAGGTAGATCTCCCGCCCGCGCGGGATACGCCCACGGCGGGCGGCTCCATCGATCACGTCGTGGAGGCGGCTGAGGTAGCCCATCGTCAGTGAGTCACTGGAGTTCGAGCGCTTGAAAACGCCCCCGGAGGCGAACTGGCCGTACGGATGGTGGGCAAACCCGCCCACCGGAAGCCTTCGTGGCTGCTTGCAGCCCTGCAGCGCGCGCATCCGGCCGCGGAAGGGCAGCCCCTCCGGATCCAGGCAGAGCGCGGCGCGGAGGGTGTCGACGGGAGAGCTGATGGCCGCGGTCTCGCCGAAGAGCACCTTGTTGCGCATCGGCGGGTCATGGCGCGCGATCGCCCTCCAGCCGTGCAGCCACAGGCTGCGGTAGCGCTTGGCCGCCACGTCGACCATGCCGAAGCGCGTTCGCCGCGCCTGGGGGAAGAGGTAGTGCTCGAGGTTGGGCTCGTTGTACAGCGAGTAGAGGCTCACGCGGCCCGCGTAGCGGCGCGCGACGGCCTCCACGAACTGGGCGAACCGCCGCGTGCTCGGCTTCCAGAAGCAGCCCTCGCCCAGCTCCGGGCGTCCGGCGATGAAGTGCGGGCACCCCTCGGGCTCCTCCGACGCCCAGTTGGGCAGAGGAGGAGAGATGGTGAAGAAGACCTTCAGGCCGTGGCGCTCCGCGCGGTCGACGAAGGCGTCGTACTTGCTCCAGTCATAGCCCGGCGAGTTGGGGTCGCTCGGGTCAAAGCCGTCCGGCATCGCCCGCGAGTCCACCCGGGGAGACACGTCCCGCCAGTACATGAAGGTGCGCACCATGTCGGCACCGAGGTACTCGACCTCGGCCATCGCGGCGTCCGCGTCATTGTCGGTGAACCCCCGCAGCACCGGCTCGTCGTGGAAGATCGACAGCTGGCGCGCGGACGCGCCCGCTGAAACGGGAAGGGTCAGGCAGGCCGCTCCCACCACGAGCAGCACGACCAGCGGTCTACATCTCATTTGGCGCCTCTACCCCCAGCAGATCCAGGCCTTGGGCGATCACCCGGCGGGTGGCCTCGCACAGAGCGATTCGCAGATCCTCGTCGCCGCCTTCCTCGCCAGCGCCCACGACCTTGCAGTCGCGGTAGAAACCCGAGAATGCCTGCGCGGTTTCGGTCACGTAGGTGGTCATCCGGTGCGGCGCGCGCTTCTCGGCCGCGTCGCGTACCTCCTCGGGGAGCTCCAGCAGCCGCTTGACCAGCGCCCGCGCCGAGGGGTGCCACTGCTCGCCGCTCGCCGCCACGTCGGCAGCCAGAGCCACCTGCACCCGCTCGGGACCCGCCTTGCGCAGGATGCCGGCAATCCGCGCGTGGGCGTACTGCGCGTAGTAGACCGGGTTGTCCTGGCTCTGCCTGCGAGCCAGGTCCAGGTCGAGGTCCAGCGTGGTCTCGTGGCTGCGCTGCAGCAAGAACCAGCGGGTGGCGTCGATTCCGATGTCCTCGACCAGGCTGTCGAGGGTCACGAACTCGCCCTGGCGCTTGGACATCTGCGCGCGCTGGCCACCCTCCATCAGGTTCACCAGCTGCATGATCAGGATCTCGAGCCGATCGAGGTCCCCGCCGAGGGCCCCCCAAGCCGCGCGCATCGGGGCAATGTGCCCGTGGTGGTCGGCGCCCCACACATCGATCACCCGCTCATAGCCCCGCGCGCGCTTGTCCTCGTGGTACGCGATGTCCGCCGCCAGGTAGGTCGGCACTCCGCTGGAGCGCATCAGCACGCGGTCCTTGTCATCGCCGAAGGTCGTCGAGCGCAGCCACACGGCGTCCTCGTGCGGATAGACGTGCTCGCGCTCCTCAAGGAGCGCGAGCACGGCGTCGACGGCCCCCTGCTCGTGCTTCTCGCGCTCGTGGGCAAAGCGGTCGATGCGCACTCGGAAGCGGCCGAGCGTGGCCTGTACGCCCGCCAGGACGATCTCCACGCCACGGCGCGCCAGTTCGTCGTCCTCGAGCACCGTTGCGTCGTCGATGGCGTGGGCGATGTCGGTCACGTAGGCACCCTGATAGCCGTCCGGCGGTAGCTCCTCGCCGCCCGCGCGCGCCCGAATCGAAGCGGTGAAGCGGTCTATCTGGCCCCCATAGTCGTTCACGTAGTACTCGCGGTCGACCTCGTTGCCGGCGAGGGAGAGGATGCGGCACAGCGAGTCGCCGTACGCGGCGTGACGCCCCGCCGCGACGGTGATCGGGCCGGTGGGGTTGGCGCTCACGAACTCGACGTTGATCCGCTCGCCGCCTGCCCGATCTCCAGATCCGTAGGCGTCGCCGGCGGCCAGGATGTCGCCGACGGCGCCGGAGAACCAGGCGTCGCTGAGGAACAGGTTGAGAAACCCGGGTCCCGCTACCTCCACGCGCTCGACCGCGTCGCTCAGCCGTTCGCCCAGCGAGTCGCCCAGGCGCGCGGCCACGTCGCGGGGCGGTTGACCGAGGCTGGGGGCGAGCAGCATGGCCGCGTTGGTGGAGTAGTCGCCGAACTCGGGCTTCCTGGGCCGCTCGAGGCTCGTCTCCCCGATCGCCCCGTTGCCACGCAGCGCCGAGGCCGTGTCGGTTACCGCCGTACTCAGATCCTGAACCGGATCGCTCACGGCCCGGAGCCTAGGGACTGGCGGACTGCCTGTGCGCCGCAATGGGGTAGAGACTGGAAACTCAGTAGTGATACGGGTGCCCGGCCAGGATCTTGTGCCCCCTGTAGAGCTGCTCGAGCAGCACCACCCGCGCGAGCTGGTGGGGCAGCGTCATCGGACCCAGCGACAGCTTCATGTCACAGTCGTCCATCGACAGGCCGCGCGGGCCGCCGACCACGAAGCAGAGGTCCAGTGCCGACCGGCGGCGTTCCTCCAGGAAGCGGCTGAAGGCCTCGGAGTCGCAGCTGCGTCCGTCGGCGGCCAGCAGCACCGTGAAGCAGCGGTCGGGAATGCGCTTGAGCACGGCCTCGTCCTCGCGCACCTCCACCAGCTCCACCCGGGCATAGCCGGCCAGGAGCTTCTGGTAGTGCTGAACGTCGTCGGCGTAGGGCGGGCGCAGCCGCCCGACGGCGAGCACGAGGATCCTCACCGGGCGGCCTCCACGGAGGCTGCGATACTACGCCCGTGGCCGAAACCGACAACAACGACCGACACTTCGACATCCACGCCGACCCGGAGGTCATGGCGGGCCACTACGCGAATTTCGCGAACGTCAGCCACTCCGACTACGAGTTCACCGTCACCTTTGCCCGCGTGGACCACGAGGTCGAGGAAGAGGCGATTCCCGGCGTGGTGGTCTCGCGCATCAACATCTCTCCCCGCTTCATGCGCGAGCTGATCGATGCGATGCAGGACAACTTCTCGAAGTGGGAGACCCGCGAGGGGATCAAGAACCTCCCGGAGTTCGGCGACTCGCCCTCGGACCCGACGTCCTAGCGCCCTTCGCGGCGCACCGCTTCCCCGAAGCCAATCCGTTCTACCGTGGTCGGATGGGTGCCGAAGAGGGTGTGAAAGAGCGCCGGCGGGTCGGGATCACCGAGGTTGCGAAGCGCCAGGCTGCGCTCCAGGGCGATGAACGCCTGCGGGTCGCCCGTCAACTCCAGGGCGTAGGAGTCCGCTCTGGCCTCCACGGGGCGCGACAGCGTGTTGCCGGCGCAGGTCAGGCCGAAGCTCACCACCCCGAGCGACAGCGCCAGTGCCGGCAGGGACGCCGGGCCGCCGGAGCGCCCGCCGATCGCCTCCGTCAGGCGCCGCACCAAGAGCATGCCCGGCAGCGCCACGATGGCCACCCACAGCAGCCCCTTTGGCACGTCGCTGTTCTTCACGTGGCCCAGCTCGTGCGCCACGACCGAGCGCACCTGCCTCTCCGGGTAGTCCTCGATCAGGTTGTCGTAGAGCACCACCCGCTTGGTGTGCCCCAAGCCGCCCACATAGGCGTTGATGGCCGTGGTGCGCCTGCTGGCGTCCACGCGGTAGACCTCGCCCACGTCGACCCCCGCGCGATCGGCCAGCCGCATCACCTCCGAACGCAGCTTTCCCGGCGGAAGTGGCTCGAAGCGGTTGAAGAGGGGGTCGATCAGCACTGGGGACAGGTAGAGCGCGATCACGGCGAAGCACGTGACCACCGCGGCCGCGGGGATCCACCAGTTGGCGGGAAAGCGGCGAATGAGCGCGATGCCCACGGCTCCCCCCGCCGCCGCGATCGCCGCCGCGATCGCGGCGGACTTGCCCAGGTCCGCAAACCAGGGCCCGAGCGATTGCGTCGACAGGCCGTAGTCCACCGCTCGTTCGTGGGCCCAGACCGACAGGGGGATCCCGGTCACGGTCAGCGTCACGGAGATGCCCGCCGCCACGAGGGCGCCGCCGCGCACCGGCTTCTCCCCCGCCCGCTCCAAGAGCCGGAGCACCGGGGCCGGCGGAGATGGCATCCAAGGGGGGCACCGCCCCCCTTGGCAACCCCCGCCGGCAAGGGCAAGCACGGCAAGCGTGGCGCCGCTGATCAGCAGGCTGCCCACTCCGATCAGCCTCTGGACGCCCCGGAAGTCCTCGGCCCTTCGGATCTCGGCCTCGCTGAAGTAGGCTCTCGGGTCGATCGCGGCCGGATCGATCAGGCCACTCCGGGGACGGAGGATCACCGTGGCCGCCCCCGCGGCGACGACCGCCACGGTGATCGCCACCCCTGTCCTAGAGCGATGACCACCCATGCTCCTGACAGTAACGACGACCCCTTGAAGATCGCGCTCCTCTCGGACGTGCACGGCAACCTGCCCGCTTTCCGGGCCGTTCTCGACGCCGTCGACGCGAGCGACGCCGAAGCCGTCTGGTTCCTTGGCGACCTGGTGGGCTACGGCGCCCACCCCGACGAGTGCGTGCAGCTGGCGGCCGAACGGTGTGACCTCTGCCTGGCCGGGAACCATGACCTGGGCGTGCTCGACCGGATCGACATCGCAGACTTCTCGCCGCCGGCGGCCGCGGCGGCGCTGTGGACGCGCGAACGGGCCGGCGAGGCCACGCTCGACTTCCTCGGCGGCCTCGAGCCGCGCCGTGACGGCGAGGCGATCGGGCTCTTTCACGCCAGCCCCCGCGATCCTGTGTGGGAGTACGTGCTCTCCAGCTCGCAGGCCGATGGGTGCATGGATGAGATGGACGAGCGCGTGGGCGCCATCGGGCACACCCACGTGGCCCTGCGATTCACCCGCGCGGAGGGCGAGATCGACGGCGAGGCGATGCCCGACGGGGGCGGCTGTGACGTCTCTGCGGGTGAGTGGCTGCTCAACCCCGGCAGCGTCGGCCAGCCCCGCGACGGCGACCCCCGGGCGGCGTGGATGCTGCTCGACACGGGATCCTGGAGCGCGGAGTGGCGGCGCACCGACTATCCGATCGATCAGGCGGCGGACGCGATCGAGGCTGCGGGCCTGCCCCGCAGCCTCGGAGAACGGCTCTACATCGGCCAGTGACCACGCGCGTGCGACACCTGCCCGGAGCACTCGGCAGCTGCTTGGCCCTGGCTCTGGCGGCGTGCGGGGGCTCCTCCGAGGAGCCCGACGGCGATCCGCTGCCCGCGGACGCCGTCGCGCAGCTCCAGCAGCGACTCGACGAGATCGACCGCCGCTATCAGGATGCGGTGGACAACGGCAACGTCGGCGCCTGCCAGGACATCGGTACCGACTCGCTGCCCGCGGTCGAAGGCGTGATCGCCGACCTGCCCCAGAGCGTGGATCCCGAGCTGCGCACCGCCGTGGACCGGAGCTTCGCGCGCCTCGCGGAGTTGACCGACAGCGAATGCGCGGACATCAAGCCCGAGCCGGCGCCCGAGGAGACGGTGCCTCAGGAGCCCATTCCCGAAGAGCCCGTCCCCGAGGAGACGGTCCCTGAGGAGACCGTCCCCGAGGAGACCGTTCCGGAGGAGACGACTCCCCAGGAGATCGTGCCGCCCGGCAACGGTAAAGAGAAAGACAAGGAAAAGGGCAACGGCAAGGGCAACAGCGGCGGGATCGAGGCGCCCCCGGGCCTTGAAGAGGATGGCTGATGGCCACTCCCACCGAGGTCGCAGGGCGCTACCGCGTCGACGGCCGCCTCGGAGCGGGGGGCATGTCGACCGTCTTCCTCGCCATGGACTCGGTGCTGGAGCGCCAGGTCGCGGTCAAGCTGCTGGCTGAGCACCTGGCCGAGGACGACGACTTCGTGGCGCGCTTCCGGCGTGAGGCGCTGTCGGCGGCGCGACTGCAGCACCCCAACATCGTGCAGGTGTTCGACTCGGGCGAGGATCCGGGATCGCACCGGCATTTCATCGTGATGGAGTACGTGGAGGGGCCCTCCGGCGCGGACCTCCTGCGCGACCACACGACGCTGGAGGTGGAGAACGCGGTGGCGATCGTGCGCGACGCGTGCCACGGCCTGGACTACGCGCACCGCGCAGGCGTCGTGCACCGAGACGTGAAACCCGGCAACCTGCTGCTGTCCGACGACACGGGAGCCACCAAGCTGGCCGACTTCGGCATCGCGAAGGCGGCCGAGCAGACGCGCATCACGCAGGTCGGCTCGGTGCTCGGCACCGCCGCGTACCTCTCGCCCGAGCAGGCCCGCGGCGAGGAGGCCGGCCCTCCCTCGGACATCTACTCGCTGGGCGTGTGCGCCTACCAGTTCCTCACGGGCCGGCTGCCGCATGAGTACGTCTCGCTCACCGAGCTGGCCCTCAAGCAGCAAGAGGAGTCAGTCGAGGCGATCACGGTGCACCGGCCGGAGGTTCCACCCGCGCTGGACCGAGCGATCCGCGTGTGCCTGGAGCGCGACCCGTCGGACCGCTACGCCACCACGATCGAGATGGCGCACGCCCTCGACGCCGGCGCCCAGGGCCAGGACACCGAGGCCACGCTGAGGCTGGTGGCGGGAGCCGGCGCCGCGGCGGACGAGGACTCGACCCGTGGCGAGGTCACGGCGGCGACCGAGGCCCTGCGCACGCGCCCCACCACCACCGTCGGTCCCCGGCGACGCCTCGCGCCCACCCCCCCGGCGCCCAGCCGCGCCGTGCCGGCCGCCGAGACCCGTCCCAGGAGCACGAGGCGCTTGGGCGCCTTCCTCGCCACCCTCGCGGCGCTGCTTGCCGTGGCGGCGGTGGCCATCGCCCTGCTCTCCTCGGGCGACGGCGGGCCGGGGGGCATCCGCCCTGTCGACCGCGGGGACGTGCAGCGCCAGATCGACGACCTCCGCCAGTTCCTGCGCGATAACTCGCGCTGATCGACGGCAGCCTGACTCGCGCTGATCGACGGCGGCCTGACCGCGGATGACATCAGAGGGGGGACAAACCGCCCCTTGCCACCCTCCTATCGGGACTAGCGGTCGGGGTCCACGTCGTCCGCCTGTGCGATCCGCTCCTCGGCGATGCGGCGCTCCTGCTTGGCAGCGTGGGCGTGCTCCTCGGCCTGGGCCTGCTCGCGCTTGGCGCGGGCCGCGCGCTCCTCAGCCTCTGCCTCGCGGCTCTCCGCGCGCGCAGACCGGATCTTGGCCTCCTCCCGGTGCTCCCCCGCCTCCACGCGGCCGCGCTCGTGCTTCTCGGCACGCGCCTTCTTTCCGACGGTCAGCAGCAACACGGCCACGATCACGATCACGGCGATGACGATCAATGCGATCAATACTTCGGTGCTCATCCGCTCCTCCTCTTCTGGGTCCGGTACGGCTACCCCTCCCCGGCGACGGGAAAACGCGGTCGATCCCAGGGCGCCGCTCCCGCCAGCACCCCCTCGGCGTACGCCGAGAAGGAGCCGGCGGCGATCGCGGAGCGGGTGCCGCGCATCAGCTCCGCCATGAAGGTCAGGTTGTGGAGCGTTATCAGCCGCGCGGCGGTGAGCTCCTCGCCGCGGACCAGGTAGTGGAGGTACCCGCGGGTGTGCTCGCGGCAGGCCGGGCACGGGCAGCCGTCGGCGATCGGTGCGCGGCTGCCGCGACAGCCGGACTTGCCCAGGTCGAGGCGAAAGCGGCGCTCGGGGTCGGGGATCAGGGCCGTGCCGTGGCGCGCCAGCCGGGTGGGCGTGGCGCAATCGAAGCTGTCGATCCCCTGCCCGACGGCGTGGAGGATGTCGTCGACGTCACCGATCCCCAGCAGGTGGCGGGGCCGCTGCTCAGGGAGCGGCTCCAATGCCCACTCCACCACCTCGCGCATCTGGGCCTTCTCCTGGCCGAGTGAGCCACCGATGGCCACGCCGGCGAGGTCGGCGCCGGCAATGTAGGACGAGGACTCTCCACGCAGGTCGCGGTGGACGCCGCCCTGCACGATCCCGTACACCCGCTGCTGGACGGGGCCGTGCTCGGCGTGCCACGCGATGCAGCGATCGAGCCATCGGTGGGTCCGCTCCATCGAGCGCAGGGTGTATTCGCGGTCGGAGTGGTACGGCGTGCACTCGTCGAAGGCCAGCGCGATGTCCGAGCCCAGCGCGGCCTGCACCTCCATCGAGGTCTCTGGGCCCATGAAGCGCTCGGACCCGTCGAGGTAGGAGCGAAAGGTGACGCCGTCCTCCTCGATCGAGATCACCCGGTTCCTGCGTTCGCCGCGGCGGTGCTTGATCTCCTCGGCCACCGAGCCGTGGCCCATCGAGAACACCTGAAACCCGCCCGAGTCGGTGATGATCGGCCGCGACCAGCCCATGAACTCGTGCAGCCCGCCCATGTGGCGGATCTGGTCTTGCCCGGGCGAGATGAACAGGTGGAAGGTGTTGCCCAGGACCATGTCGTAGCCCAGCGCGTCCACCTCCGCAGCAGCCAAGCCGCGCACGCTGGCGTTCGAGGCCAGCGGCACGAAGGCGGGGGTGGGCACATCCCCGTGCGCGCAACGAAGGACGCCCGCGCGGGAGAACCCGTCGCGGGCGTCAATCGTGAAGAACGGCATGTGCCGGGGAGGCTACTTCTCCGCGGCTGTGCCCTCCATCGCGGGCTGGTCGTTGCCGCCGGCTGCCCCGATGGCGATCCGGCGCGGCTTGACGCGCTCGGGCTTGGGAATCCGCACCGCGAGCACCCCGTTCTCGAACTGCGCGGTCACGCCATCCGGTTCGACGCCGTCTGGCAGCGTGAGCTGGCGCTGGAACTGGCCGAAGGACCGCTCGATCCGATGCAAGCCCCGCTCGCTGCGCTCGTGCTCGGCCTGCCGCTCGCCGGAGAGGGTGAGCACGCCGTGATCGACCTCGATCGAGACGTCCTCCTCGGGCATGCCCGGCAGGTCGGCCTTCAGCACGTAGTGGTCATCGGCCTCGGTGAGGTCCATGGCCGGTACCCAGCGCTGGGCGCCTGCCTGGGAGTCGAAGAGACGCTCGAAGAGCCGATCTACGTCGCGCGTGAAGGGCTCGGGCCTGATCAAGAGAGTCATGGTCA
>Ga0136622_10000729_pt1 | contig 13584 bp, 13 predicted proteins | sample AntDrymUQ4482106_2_FD_104803 | JGI IMG/M metagenome (GOLD analysis project Ga0136622, IMG submission 104803) | Polar desert sand microbial communities from Dry Valleys, Antarctica - metaG UQ448 (21.06) | ecosystem: Environmental > Terrestrial > Soil > Desert | place: Antarctica: Dry Valley...
CCACCGCCACGAGCCGTCGGGCACGCTGCACGGCCTGCTGCGCGTGCGCCACATCACCCAGGACGACGCCCACATCTTCTGCACCGAGGAGCAGATCCGCGACGAGGTCATCGGCTGCCTGGAGTTCGGCTTTCACCTGTACGACCTGTTCGGCTTCGAGCCGCGGCTGGAGCTCTCCACCCGGCCCGAGCAGCGCATCGGCTCAGACGAGATGTGGGAGCGCGCCGAGGCCGCCCTGCGCGACGCGCTGGACGCGCGCGGCCTGTCCTACGAGCTCAACGCGGGCGACGGCGCCTTCTACGGGCCGAAGATCGACCTGCACATGACCGACTCGATCGGCCGCTCGTGGCAGCTGGGCACGGTCCAGCTCGACCACTCGATGCCCGAGCGCTTCGACCTGCGCTACACAGGCGCCGACGACGAAGAGCACGCCCCGGTGATGATCCATCGCGCGCTGCTGGGCTCCTTCGAGCGCTTCATCGGGATCCTGATCGAGCACTACGCCGGCGACTTCCCGGTCTGGCTCGCGCCCGTGCAGGCGATCGTGCTGCCGATCGCCGATCGTCACCGCGAGGCCGCGACCGGCGTGCTCGACGCCCTCGGCGAGGCCGGCCTGCGGGGCGAGCTCGACGACCGCACGGAGTCGATCGGGCGCAAGATCCGCGACGCCGAGCTGCGCAAGGCGCCGTACATGCTCATCGTCGGCGACCGTGAGGCCGAGTCGGGGTCGGTCGCGGTCCGTGAGCACACCCGGGGCGACACCGGCAGCACGCCCGTCGCCGACTTCGTGGCGCGCGTGAGCGAGCAATCCAGGCTGCGGTCCGCTTGAACGCGGGTATACTCGCTTCCGTTGACCACGTCCCAGATCTTCTTGCAGCGCGCGCCGTCGGCTTGATCTCCACCACGCGCGCCATCATCTAGTGCCGGTACCGCGCAGGTTCGACCGGCGCCCGCCCGAGCGGGACACGACGAGGACCAACGAGCGCATCCGCGTGCCCGAGGTTCGGCTTATCGACGAGCACGGCGAGCAGGTCGGCGTGCTGCCGACCGACGAGGCGCTGCGCTACGCCCAGGATCGCGACCTCGATCTCGTCGAGGTGGCGTCCGAGGCGCGGCCGCCCGTCTGCCGCGTGCTGGACTACTCCAAGTACAAGTACGAGCAGGCGCAGAAGCTCAAGCAGGCGCGCAAGCACCAGCAGCAGATCACGATCCGCGAGATCAAGTTTCGCCCCAAGATCGCCGAGAACGACTACGCGACGAAGAAGGGCCACGTCGAGCGCTTCCTGCGCCACAGGGACAAGGTCAAGGTCACGATCATGTTCCGCGGCCGCGAGGTGACCCATCCCGAGCGCGGCGTGACGATCCTCGACCGGCTCGCCGGGGAGCTGGCGGACGTCGCCGTCGTCGAGCAGCGCCCGCTGCAGGACGGGCGCAACATGACGATGATGCTCGGCCCGTCGAAGGGCGTGCTGAGCGGTGAGCTGCAGGCCGCGGAGAGCGCGCTCGCGGCCGAGGAGGGCGCCCGCGCGCAGGCCGGCGACGGCGGCGCGGAGCCTGCCGACGACGGCGATCTGCAGGCAGCGCCGAAGCCAGACGTCCCCGAGATCGATCCGGCGAAGATCTGAGAACTGCCATACTGACGCGTCGCGATGCCGAAGATGAAGACGCACTCCGGCGCCTCCAAGCGCTTCAAGAAGACCCCGAAGGGCAAGGTCATCGGGCGTCACCCCTTCACGAGCCACATCCTCGAGAAGAAGTCGCCCAAGCGTAAGCGACAGCTCGGCAGGCCGGCCGTGATCTCGGCGCACGACGCGCCGCGGGTCAAGAAGCTGCTCCAGGGGGCCAAGGGCAGATGACGCGCGTCAAGCGCTCGGTCCACGCGCGCAAGAAGCGCCGCGCCACGCTGGAGCGCGCGAAGGGCTATCGCGGCGAGGCGCACTCGAGCTACAAGCGCGCCAAGGAAGCGGTCATGAAGGCCGACTCCTACGCCTATCGCGACCGCCGCAACCGCAAGCGCGACTTCCGCCGGCTGTGGATCACGCGCATCAACGCCGCCGCGCGCGAGAACGGCATGACGTACGCGACCTTCATCCACGGCCTGCAGGTGGCCGGCATCGAGCTTGACCGCAAGGTGCTGGCCGACGTCGCCGTGCGCGATCCCGAGACCTTCCGCCGATTCGTCGACGCCGCCCGCGAGGCGTCGGCTGCCTGACCGCGCACAGCCGACTCAGACCACCTCCCGGGCGTCGCTCCTCTCCAAGGATCGGCGCCCTTTCTGTCTTCAGAGACTGTGACCATCACCTCCCCCCACAACGAACGGCTCAAGGAGATCCGCAAGCTCGCCCGGCGGCGGGCGCGCGATGCGCGCGGGCGCTTCGTCGCCGAGGGCGAGGACCTCGTGGCGGCGGCAGCCGCCGCCGGCTGGGAGCCGGCGCAGCTGATCGCCGCGGCGGGCAGTGGCCTGGCGGGCGAGGAGATCGAGCCGGCGCTGCTCGACGGCGTGTCGGGCCTCGGATCGGGGACGCGCACGATCGGCGTCTACGAGCAGCGCTGGCATGCGCCGGCCGGGCCGCTGTGCGTCGCGCTGTGGGGCGTCGGCGACCCCGGCAACGTCGGAGCGATCCTGCGCTCGGCGCTCGCCTTCGGCGCTGCGTCGGTCGCGCTCGGCCCGGGCTGCGCCGATCCGTACGGGCCGAAGGCCGTGCGCGCGTCCATGGGCGCGGTCTTCGCCGTGCCCGTCGCGCGCGTGGCGGCGGTCGACGAGCTGCCCGGCGAGCGGGTGGCGCTCGTGGCTCGCGGCGGCGAGCCGCTCGCCGGGGCGCCGGGCGGCCACGTCACGCTGCTGGTCGGCGCCGAGCGCGCCGGCCTGCCGCCCGCGGTTGTCGCGGCGTGCGACCGCGCCACGCACATCCCGATCGCCGCGGATTCCCTCAACGCCGCGATGGCGGCGACCGTCGCCCTCTACGAGCTGACCCGCGCACCTAGGATGGCGGGCGCATGATCGAGCGGATCGCGCAGCTGCGGGCCGAGGCCGAGGCGGCGATCGCCGCGGCGTCGACGAGCGCCGAGCTCGAGCGCCAGCGCGTGCGCTACCTCGGGCGCAAGGCGGAGCTGCCCAACGCGCTGCGCACGATCGCTCAGCTCTCCCCTGAGCAGCGCGGGCCGACGGGCAAGGCCGCCAACCAGGCGCGCCAGGCGCTCGAGGCGCTGATCGCGCAGCGTGCGCGGCAGCTCGAGGCGGGAGAGCTCGAGCGCCGGCTGCGCAGCGATCGCGTCGACGTCACGCTGCCCGGCAGCCCCGCGCAGCCCGTCGGTCGCCATCACCTGCTGACGGCTACGCGGCGCGAGATCGAGGACGTCTTCCTGGGCCTCGGCTTCAAGATCGTCGAGGGGCCCGAGGTCGAGACCGTCTACTACAACTTCGACGCGCTCAACCACGCGCCGACGCATCCGGCGCGCGGTCGCTCGGACACGTTCTACGTCGGCGACGGCGTCGTGCTGCGCACGCACACCTCGCCGATGCAGGTGCGCGCCATGGAGCTCGAGCCGCCGCCGCTTTACGTCATCGTCCCGGGGCGCGTCTACCGGCCGGACTCCGACGCGACGCACACGCCGCAGTTCCATCAGATCGAGGGACTGGCGGTCGACGAGGACATCACGCTCGCCGACCTCAAGGGCACGCTGCTGGCCTTCGCGCGCGCGATCTTCGGAGCAGACCGCGAGGTCCGCCTGCGGCCGCACTTCTTCCCCTTCACCGAGCCGTCGGTCGAGGTCGACGTGTCGTGCTTCGTGGCGCACGCCGAAGGGGGCGAGCGCTGCCGCGTCTGCAAGGACACCGGCTGGGTCGAGATCCTCGGCTCGGGGATGGTCGACCCGAACGTCTTCGGCTGCGTCGCGGAGCACGGCTATGACCCCGAGAGGGTGCAGGGCTTCGCCTTCGGCATGGGCGTCGAGCGGATCGCGATGCTCAGGCACGGCGTGCCGGACCTGCGCCTGCTCTACGACAACGACGTGCGCCTCCTGGAGCAGTTCGGATGACGGCGCGTCATCGCGCGATCGTGGCCTGCGCGACCACGCAGCGGGGTCCCTCGCGATGAGGGTCCCGCTGGAGTGGCTGACGGAGTACGTCGACCCGCAGCTGCCGGTCGGCGAGCTCGCCGAGCGCCTCGCGATGACCGGCACCGAGGTCGATCGCGTGGCGCACCACGGCGTCGGCGAGCTCGACGCGTTCGTCGTCGGGCGGGTGCTCGCCGTCGAGCGCCACCCCGACGCCGACCGGCTGCGCGTCTGCCGCGTCGACGTCGGCGCCGGCGCGCCGGCGCAGATCGTCTGCGGCGCGCCGAACGTCGCGGCCGGGCAGACAGTCGCCGTCGGGCGCCCGGGCGCCGTGCTGCCGGACGGCACGCGCATGAGGCAGGCCAGGCTGCGCGGGGTCGCATCCGACGGGATGATCCTCGCCGAGGACGAGCTCGCGCTCGGGCCCGACCACTCCGAGACGATCGTGCTCGACCCGGATGGGCTGCAGCCGGGCCAGGCGCTGCACGGCGTGCTGCCGATCGCCACCGACGTGCTCGAGCTCGAGATCACGCCCAACCGGCCCGACTGCCTCGGCATCTACGGCGTCGCGCGCGAGGTGCAGGCGGCTACCGCAGCGCCGCTCGCGCGTCCTCCGTGGGAGCAGGACCTCGGCTCAGCCGACGGCGACGTCCCGGCCGAGGTCCTCGTCGAGGCGCCCGACCTGTGCCCGCGCTTCACCGCGCGCGTCTTCGAGGACGTGACGATCGGCCCCTCGCCGCTGTGGTTGAAGGCGCGGCTGATGGCGACGGGACAGCGGCCGATCTCGAACGTCGTCGACATCACCAACTACGTCATGCTGCTCGCCGGCCAGCCGCTGCACGCGTTCGACCTCGATCGGGTCGCGGGCGCCCGCCTCGTCGTGCGCCGTGCGGGGGCGGGGGAGAAGCTCGTCACGCTCGACGGCCAGGCGCGCGTGCTCGACCCCGACGTGCTGCTGATCGCCGACGACGACGGGCCGACGTCGATCGCCGGCGTGATGGGCGGCGCGCGCTCCGAGGTCGGTCCGGACACGACGCGCGTGCTGATGGAGGCCGCCAGCTGGAGCGGCCCGAGCATCCACGCCACGTCGCTGAAGCTCGGCCTGCGCAGCGAGGCGAGCGCGCGCTTCGAGAAGGGCCTCGCGCCCGAGCAGGCGCTGGACGCGCAGGTCGTCGCGACCCAGCTCATGCTGGCGCTGACGGGCGCGCGGCTCGTGGCGGGCACGATCGACGTCGGCGAGCCGCCGCCGCCGCCGGCCGTCATCCGCCTGCGCGAGCAGCGCGTCGGCGCGCTGCTCGGCGTGAGCATCGCGCGCTCGGAGTGCGCGCTGCACCTGCAGCGGCTGGGCTTCGAGACGCTCGAGGAGGCCGACGGCCTCGACGTGACCGTGCCCTACTGGCGGCGCAACGACGTCTACCGCGAAGCCGACCTGATCGAGGAGGTCGCGCGGCTGCACGGCGCGGGCGACCGGCTTCCCGCGACGCTGCCCAGCCGCCGCGGCGCGGTCGGCGTGCTGACGCCGGCGCAGCGCATGCGCCGCCGCGCCGAGGACGCGCTCGCCGCCCGCGGGCTGCACGAGATCGTCGGCTGGAGCTTCGAGGCGCCCGAGCAGGACGACCTGCTGCGCCTGGCCGCCGACGATCCGCGCCGCCGCCACGTCGTGCTGGAGAACCCGATGAGCGAGGACCAGTCGGTCATGCGCACGACGCTGCTCGGCTCGCTGCTCTCCATGACACGTCGTAACGCCGCCCGCGGCCAGGGCGTGCCGGGACTCTTCGAGTCCGGCCGCGTCTACCTCGCGACCGAGGCGCAGCTGCCCGAGGAGCACCACGCCCTCGGCGCGCTCGTCCCCGGCGACGCCTTCGCCGCGAAGGGCTATCTGGAGGCGCTCTTCGCGGCCCTGCGCGTCACGCTGAGCACGGAGCAGTCCCCGGCGGGGCCGCAGCCGTTCCTGCATCCCGGCCGCGGCGCGTCCGTCAGCGCCGGCGGCGAGGTCGTCGGATGGCTCGGCGACGTACACCCGCTCGTCGCGCGCGAGTGGGACCTCGAAGGCGTGGCCGCGTTCGAGGTCGACCTCGACGCGGTCGTCGCGCGCGCGATGACCGTGCCGAGGTACGAGGACCTCACCTCGTTCCCCGAGCTGCGCGAGGACATCGCGATCGTCGTCGACGCCGCCGTTCCGGCCGCGCGCGTGCTGGAGGCGATCCGCGCGGCGGGCGGCGCGCTGCTGGCGAGCGCCGAGGTGTTCGACGTCTACCGCGGCGAGCAGATCGCCACGGGCCGCGTGTCGCTGGCGATCGCGCTGACGTTCCGCGCGCGCGACCGCACGCTGAGCGACGACGACGCCGCGCCGCTGCGCGCGAGGATCGTCGCGCGGCTCGCCGATCAGCTGGGAGGTGAGCTGCGTGGCTGAGTCGAGATCTGCCAGGGGAGCCGCCTCCGCCGGCCAGCTGGCCGGTTCCGGTTCCGGCTCCCCGAGGGTGCTCGTCGCCGGCGGCTCGGGCTACACGGGCGCGCTCGCCGCGCGACTCGTCGACCGCCACCCCGCCTTCGAGCTGCACGCCGTCACGAGCCGCAGCGACGCCGGCCGCAGGCTCAGCGACCTGTACCCCCGTCACCGCGTCGAGATCGTCCTGACAGAGCTCGATCTGCAGCGCGACGGCGGCGTCGACGCGGCGATCGTCGCCTACCCGCACGGCGCGGCGGCCCCGGTCGTCGCCGCGCTGCGCGAGCGCGGCGCGCGCGTCGTCGACCTGTCCGCCGACTTTCGCCTGCGCGACCGCGGCGCCTACGAGCGCTGGTACGGCGAGCACGGCGCGCCGGAGCTGTTCGGCGAGGGCGTCTACGGCCTGCCCGAGATCTACGGCGAGCAGGTCGCGGGCGCCGGCCTCGTCGCCAACCCCGGCTGCTATCCGACGGCGACGCTGCTCGCGCTCGCGCCGCTCGCGCGCTCGGGCACGGTGAGCGACGTCACCGTGGACGCGAAGTCCGGCGTGTCCGGCGCGGGTCGCGCCCCGACCGACATGACGCACTTCGTCGCGATCGACGAGAACGTCGTGCCCTACGGGGTCGGCGCCCACCGCCACATGCCCGAGATCGACCAGGAGCTCGCAGCGCTCGGCGCCCCGGTGACGGCGACGTTCACCCCGCACCTGATGCCGCTCGACCAGGGCGAGCTGGTCTCCTGCTACGTGACGACGAGCGAGCCGTGGAGCCAGGCGCGGCTCGACGAGGCCTACGGCGCGTGGGCCGGCGAGCACCCGTTCATCGAGCTCGCCGCCGCGCCGCCCGGCGTGCGCGACGTGCGCGACTCAAACGTCTGCTCGATCTGCGCCCGCGCCGACGAGCGCACCGGCAAGGTGCTCGTGTTCGCCGCGATCGACAACCTGTGGAAGGGCGCCGCGTCGCAGGCCGTGCAGAACCTCAACATCATGTTCGGCCTGCCCGAGACGCTGGGCATCGAGCCGTAGCGAGCACACACGATGATCTCTGCCTCCAACCAACCGACGAGCAACGGCGCGCAGTAGTGAGCGGCCTGTTCGCCTCGCGCTGGGTGCAGCGCCCGGCGCACGTCGAGGACGTCGGTGGCGGCCTGCCCGCCGGCTTCCGCGCCGGCGCCGCCGCCGCTCAGATCAAGCCGAGCGGCGCGCTCGACGTGGGCCTGCTCGTCTGCGACGCCGACGAGGTCGCCAGCGCGGCGCGCTTCACGCGCTCGGGCGTGCTGGCGGCGCCGGTGATCGTCTGCCGGGAGCACGCGCGGCTGGACGGGCTGCGCGCCGTCGCGGTCAACGCCGGCAACGCCAACGCCGCGACCGGCCAGGCCGGCCTGGACGCCGCGCTGGCGATGCAGCACGCCGCCGCTGCCGCGGCGGGCGTCGCCCCGGACGCCGTCGCGGTCGCCTCGACCGGGGTCATCGGCGTGCCGCTCGACGCCGAGCGCGTGAGCGCGGGGATCGGGCTGGCCGCGGCGCGGCTGCGCGCCGGCGGCGACGAGGAGCTCACCGCGGCGATCGCGACGACCGACGCCTTTCCCAAGCGCGCGTCGCTGGCCGTCACGCTGCCGTCGGGCACGGTGCGCCTCAGCGCGCAGGCCAAGGGCGCGGGGATGATCTCACCGAGCTTCGCGACGCTGCTGTGCTTCGTGCAGACCGACGCGGCGCTCGAGCCCGAGACCGCGCGGCTGCTGCTCGGCGTGTGCGTCAAGCGCTCGTTCGATCGCATCTCCGTCGACGGCCAGCTGTCGACCAACGACACCGTGGTCCTGCAGTGCTCCGGTGCGAGCGGGGTGCGCGTGGCGCCCGCGTCCGAGGACGAGCTGCGCCTCGGCGAGGCGCTCGACGCGCTGCTGCGCATGCTCGCGCTGCTGATCGTGCGCGACGGCGAGGGCTCGCGGCGCATCGGCCGCGTCGTCGTGAGCGGCGGCGACGGCGAGGGCGTCGAGCGCGTCGCGCGCTGCGTCGCCAACTCGCCGCTCGTGAAGTGCGCGCTGCACGGCGCCGACCCGAACTGGGGGCGGATCGCGCAGGCCGTCGGGGCGGCGCTGCCGGACGCCGCGCCGCTGCCCGTCGACATCGCGATCGAGGGCGTCGCCGTCTGCGCGGGCGGCGCCGCCGTGCCCTGCGACGCCGGCGCGCTGAACGCCGCGGCCACCGGCATGGAGATCGAGTACGCCATCGGCCTGCCCGGCGACGGCGCCGAGGCCGAGGTCTTCTTCTCCGATCTCTCGCACGAGTACGTGACGATCAACGCCGAGTACACGACGTAGGAGGCATGACGATGCGCGATGTCGGCACCCTGCTGGAAGCGCTCCCCTACATCCGGGAGTTCCACGGCCGCACGGTCGTCGTCAAGTACGGCGGTGCCGCGATGACCGATCCCGAGCTGCGCGAGGAGTTCGCGCGCGACATCGTGCTGCTGAAGTACGTCGGGATGAACCCGGTCGTCGTGCACGGTGGCGGGCCGGACATCACGTCGTACATGGAGCGCCTCGGGATGGAGGTCGCGTTCGTCTCCGGTCTGCGCGTCAGCGACGCCGCGACCGTCGAGGTCGCGAAGATGGTCCTCGTCGGCAAGGTCAACAAGGACATCGTCATGCGCATCGGCCGCCACGGCCAGTCCGCCGTCGGGCTGTGCGGCGACGACGGCGGCCTGCTGCGCGTCGAGCGCCAGGCGGCGCCCGGCGGCGAGGACATCGGCTTCGTCGGTCGCATCGAGCGCGTCGACGTCGACGTGCTGGAGCACATCGCCCAGGACTACATCCCGGTCGTCGCCTCGGTCGGCGCCGACGCCGACGGGCACTCCTACAACGTCAACGCTGACGAGGCGGCCGGCGCGATCGCCCGCGCGCTGGGCGCCTACAAGGTGATCTTCCTCACCGACGTCCCCGGCTGGCTGCGCGACCCCGGCGATCCCGGGTCGCGCATCACGCGCGCGCACACCGACGAGGTCGAGGAGGCGCTGCCTCAGATCAGCGGCGGCATGCGACCGAAGCTGCAGGCCTGCGTGGACGCGATCTACGGCGGCGTGAGCTTCGCGCACATCGTCGACGGCCGCGTCGCGCACTCGCTGCTGCTCGAGCTGTTCACCGATGCCGGCATCGGAACCTGGATCCGGCCCGCGCGATGAGTGGACAGCGAAAGGGGGGGCCGTCTCAGACGACCGCATGGCCGTCGTCGACACCCCTGCGCGAGCTGCAGGCGCTCGAGCGCGAGCACGTCGTGCCCGCCTACGCGCGCATGCCGGTGCACTTCGTGCGCGGCAAGGGCGCCGCGCTGTGGGACGACGAGGGCAACGAGTACCTCGACTTTCAGACCGGCCTCGCGGTCAGCGCGCTCGGCCACGGCCATCCCGCCGTCGTGCGCGCGATCGCAGACCAGGCGCAGCGGCTGATCCACGTCGGCAACCTCTTCTACACGGAGCCGGGGCTGCGGCTCGCGCGGCGGCTGGCATCCAGCTCGCTCGGCGGCAAGGTCCACTTCGCCAACTCGGGCACCGAGGCCAACGAGGCGGCACTGAAGCTCGCGCGCAAGGCCAAGCCGGGCGGCAACGTCGTCTCGCTGCGGCGCGCCTTTCACGGGCGCACCTACGGCTCGCTGTCGGCGACGCCGCAGGAGTCAAAGCAGGCGCCGTTCGCGCCGCTCGTGCCGGGCTTCCTCGCGGTGGCGCCGGCGGCGGACGCGGTGCGCGACGCCGTGAGCGAGCGCACGGCCGCCGTGATCTTGGAGCCCGTGCAGGGCGAGAGCGGCGTCCACGTGCTCGACGACGAGCTGCTGCACGCCGCGCGGGCGGCATGCGACGAGCACGGCGCGGCGCTGATCTTCGACGAGGTGCAGTGCGGTCTCGGGCGCACGGGAACGCTGTGGGCCTACGAGCAGTCCGGCGTCGTGCCCGATCTGCTGACGACGGCCAAGGCGCTCGGCGGGGGGCTGCCGATCGGGGCTGTGGTCTGCTCGCCGCGCTACGCCGACGTCCTCGCGCCCGGTGAGCACGGCTCGACGTTCGCAGGCGGGCCGGTCGCCTGCGCGGCCGCGCACGCCGTGCTGGACGTCGTCTGCGACGCGCGGCTGCTGGCGCGCGTGCGCGAGCTGGGCGGGCGGCTGGCGCGCGGCGCCGCCGAGCTGCCCGGCGTCGTCGAGGTGCGCGGCCGAGGCCTCATGCTCGCGTTCGACCTGGACGGCGGCGGAGCGCCCGAGCTCGTCCGCCGCGCGCTGGCGCAGCAGCGGCTCGTGCTCAACGCGACGGGGCCGGCGACGGTCCGCCTGCTGCCGCCGCTGACGATCGGTGAGGCGGAGGTCGACGAGGCGCTGGCGCGGCTGCGGGCGCTGCTGGCCGTCGAGGCGCCGCTCCCCGGCGGATCGTAGGCTTCGCCGTCGATGTCGCAGTCGACCAGCCAGACGCCGCACACCCGCGCGGCCTCCTATCTCGCCCATCCCGGCGAGGTCCGGCGCGTGCTGCTGCTGTACTCCGGCGGCCTGGACACGAGCGTGATGCTCAAGTGGATCGCCGAGGAGTACGAGGCCGAGGTCGTGACGCTGACCGTCAACCTCGGCCAGCCCGGCGAGGACTACGACCTCGTCGAGGCCAAGGCGCGCCAGATCGGCGCCGTCGAGTGCCACACGATCGACGCGCGCGAGGTGTTCGCGCGCGAGTACGTGCTGCCGGCGATCAAGGCCAACGCCCTCTACGGCGGCGGCTACCCGCTGTTCACGGCGCTGGGCCGGCCGCTGATCGCCAAGCTCGCCGTCGACCTTGCTCGGGTCGCCGGCTGCGACACGATCGCGCACGGCTGCACCGGCAAGGGCAACGACCAGGTCCGCATCGAGGCCACGATCGCGACGCTCGCTCCCGAGCTGAAGGTCATCGCGCCGGTGCGCGGCTGGCAGATGGGCCGCGAGGAGGAGATCGCCTACGCGCGCGAGCACGGCATCCCCATCAAGACCCACCCATCCCAGGGCACGGAGCTCGCGCCGTACTCGATCGACGACAACCTGTGGGGCCGCTCGTCGGAAGGGCGCTGGATCGAGGATCTTTCGCACGCGCCCGAGGACGACGTCTTCCAGCTCGTGACGCCGCCCGAGCAGGCGCCCGACGAGCCGCAGGTCGTCGACGTGGAGTTCGAGCACGGCGTCCCCGTGGCCTTCGACGGCGAGCGGCTCGGGCTCGTCGACCTGCTCGAGCGCGCCGCGCAGGTGGGCTGCCGTCACGGCGTCGGCATCGTCGACCACATCGAGGACCGCATCGTCGGCTTGAAGGTGCGCGACATCTACGAGGTCCCGGCGGCGGCGATCGTCCTGCTCGCCCATCAGGAGCTCGAGAAGCTCGTCGGCACGATCCACCAGAATCAGTTCAAGCCGCAGCTGGAGCGCCAGTGGGCCTACCTCGTGTACGCGGGGCTGTGGTGGGAGCCGCTGCGCGGCGACCTCGACGCGTTCATGGAGCGCGTCAACGAGCAGGTCACGGGCACGATCGGCGTCAAGCTCTTCAAGGGCTCGGCGCGCGTGGCGACACGCAGCAGTCCCAACGCGGTCTACGACCAGGCGCTGGCATCCTTCGATCAGTCCGGCGGCCTGTTCTCCCAGCAGGCGTCGCCGGGCTTCATCGAGCTGTGGTCGCTGCAGTCGCGGATGGCGCACCAGCTGCGGGCGCGCGCCGCGGCGCGCGGCGGTGCGCAGGCCGGCGGGGCGGGACCGGCTCCCAAGCGGCAGGACGCCACGGGCGGGGAGGCCGACGATCGGCTGGACGCGGACGCCAAGGCGTCCGAGCGGTAGCGGCTTGGACGCGGGCCCCAAGGCGTCCGAGCGCTGACGGTTTGTCCAGGCGCGGCTCGGGTACGATCGGCGCATGCGCTACAAGCTCCTCGGCTTCGCCGTCTGGAAGGGCGCCCGCTGGTACGTGCGCCGCCGCTTCGGCCGCCTGATCCCATCCCGCCGCGTCCTCGCCGGCGCGTTCGTCGTCAGCGCCGTGAGCGCGCTGGCGGTCGTGGCCACCCGCCGCGAGTGCCAAACGTAGGCGCCCAGCATTCCGCGGCCGGGGCGGACGAACGGATCGCATAGCTAGCCGATAGCTGGGCCGTGCGCCGTGAGGGTTGCGCGAAGCCGCGGCTGAGCTTGCGCACGATCTTTGCGATTCGCGCGCCTGCCGGCGCAGGCCGCGGCCTAGCCTCGGCTGGGTGTCCGACCTCGATCGCCCGCGGCTGGCGCTGTACGTCGCGCTCGGCCTGATCGTCTGCCTGCTCGGCGTGCGCTACCTGCGCAGCCAGCCCACGGCGTCCGCGGGCGGTGAGCGTGGGGGAGCCGCGTCGACGACGGCCGACAGCGGCGACGGTTCGTCGTCCGCGCTTCGCGTGGAGCGGGCCGGCGGTGGGCGAGTCACGGTCCACGTCGCGGGCGCGGTGCGGCGACCGGGCGTGTACCGCCTCGGCCCGGGCGCACGCGTCGACGACGCGTTGCGCCGGGCGGGTGGGCCGAGGCCGCGCGCGGACATGGCCGCGGTGAACCTGGCGGCGAAGCTCGAGGACGGACGCCAGGTGCTCGTGCCGCAGCGCGTCTCGGGCGCGGCGGGGGCCGCGCCCGGCGGGCCGGCGCCCGCCGGCGCCCCGGGCGGCTCGCCTGCTTCCGGTCAGCCGGGCGGGCCCCCCGCCGCTCCGGTCAACCTCAACAGCGCGACGCTCGAGCAGCTCGACACGCTCGACGGCGTCGGCCCCGGCATCGCGCAAAGGATCATCGACTACCGCGAGCAGCACGGTGGCTTCGGGCGCGTCGACGAGCTCGCCGAGGTGCCCGGGATCGGCGACAAGCGGATGGCCACGCTGCGGCCGCTGGTAACGGTGTGAGGGCCTGACGGTGGCGCGAAGGCGCGTCGCCGCAGTCGCCGACCAGACGCGGACGCTTGTCGCTCGCCACCCGCGCCACCTGCTGCTGGCGGCGCTCGTCGCCGGCCTGATCGCCGGGCCGCGCTCGCCGCCGCTGCTGCTCGGCGCGGCGCTGCTCGCCTCCGCGCTGGCTCCGTCCCGTGCCCTCGCGCTCGGCG
>Ga0136622_10000731_pt1 | contig 13564 bp, 9 predicted proteins | sample AntDrymUQ4482106_2_FD_104803 | JGI IMG/M metagenome (GOLD analysis project Ga0136622, IMG submission 104803) | Polar desert sand microbial communities from Dry Valleys, Antarctica - metaG UQ448 (21.06) | ecosystem: Environmental > Terrestrial > Soil > Desert | place: Antarctica: Dry Valley...
CAGTTGCCGCCGACGCGGTCCGAGGCCTCGAAGCAGTCGAACTCGAAGCCGCGCCCGTGCAGCTCCTTGACGGCGGCGATGCCGGAGGAGCCGGCGCCGATCACGCACACGGTCGGCAGCCTCATGCGGCGCGACACTAGCGCCTGCCGGATGCCAGGATTGGCGCGATGGATCCCGAGGCGGCAGAGGTCAAGGCATCCGGCGGCGTGGTCTGGCGCCGCGGGCAGCAAGGGGTCGAGGTCGTGGTCGTGCACCGGCCGCGCTACGACGACTGGTCGCTGCCGAAGGGCAAGCTCGACGCGGACGAGGGGTGGGAGGCCGCCGCGTTGCGCGAGGTCGAGGAGGAGGTCGGCCTGCGCTGCCGGCTGGGCGGCGAGCTGCCGCCGGTGGGCTACCGCGACAAGAAGGGGCGCGCGAAGGCGGTCCGCTATTGGCTGATGGAGCCCGAGGACGACGCCGCGCCCTTCACGCCGAACGACGAGGTGGACGAGATGCGCTGGCTGGATGTCGAGGCTGCGGCCGCACTGCTGAGCTATCCGCGCGACGCCGAACTCGTCCGGCTCGCCGGCGGGCGCGCATGAACCGCGAGCGCTTTCCCGGCGCAGACGGCGCCTGGGCGCGGCTGGACGGCCCGGCCGGGACGCAGATGGTCGACAGCGCGATCGAGGCCATGGACGCCTGGATGCGCTCGGGCCGCGGCGCCAACCACGGCGGCGCGTTCGCCGCGGCGCACGCGACCGACGAGTGCGTCGAGCAGGCGCGCGCGGCGGTCGGCCGGCTGCTCGGCGCCGAACCGGAGAACGTCGTCTTCGGGCCGTCGATGACGGCGCTGACGATGCGGGTCTCGGCCGCGGTCGGGCGCACGCTGTCGGCCGGCGACGAGGTCGTCGTCACGCGGCTCGACCACGATGCGAACGTGCGCCCGTGGGTGATCGCCGCCGAGCGCGCGGGAGCGACGGTGCGCTGGGCGGAGCCGGATCGCGACACGCTCGCGCTGCCGGCCGCCGCCGTGGAGGCGGTGCTGTCGGAGCGCACGCGCTGGGTCGCGGTCACCGCGGCGTCCAACGCGACCGGAACCGTGCCGGAGCTCGACGCGATCATCGCCGCAGCGCACACGGCCGGGGCACGGATCTCGGTCGACGCCGTCGCGGCCGCGCCGCACCGGGGGCTCGACCTCGCCGCACTCGGTGCCGACACGCTCGCCTGCTCGTCCTACAAGTGGTACGGCCCGCACATCGGCATCCTCTGCGGCGCTCCCGGGCTGCTCGCCGAGCTCGTGCCGGACAAGCTCGATCCCGCGTCCGACGAGCCGCCCGACCGCTTCGAGCTCGGGACACTCCCGTTCGAGTCGCTCGCCGGTGTGACGGCGGCGGCCGAGTACATGCTCGAGGTCGGCTTCGACGCGATCAGGGCGCACGAGGAGGCGCTCCTGGCGATCGCCGCGGCGGGCCTGGCGAGGATCGAGGGCGTCACGATGCACGGCGACCCGCCCGACCGCGTTCCGACGCTGATGTTCAACGTCGACGGCCACACATCCGCCGAGGTTGCGACGGCGCTGGCCGAGCGCGAGATCGCCGTCTGGGACGGCAACTACTACGCCTCCGAGCTCGAGCGCTTCCTCGGCCTCGACCCGCACGGCGCGGTGCGTGCCGGGTTCGTGCAGTACAACGACGCCGACGATGCTCGCCGGCTGGTGGAGGCGGTGCGCGAGGTGGCCGAGGGCGCGGCGGAAGGGGCCGGGGCGGCTGGGGCGGCGGAAGCGCCGGCCTGACGTAGCGTGGACGAACGTCAACGGCACGGGTAAGGAGGACCGGAGCTGGGAGGCGCTCCCGCGGAGCGCCGCCCTCGCGCGCGTCGGCGCCCACACCCGAACTCGCCCCTCTCACTGGCGCCGTCGACGTTCGCCTGGGCCTGCGCCGGCCGCATCGCCGATGCCCGCGCCGCACCGGCCGCGCTACGCCGGCGCCAGCACCTCGCCGCTCGGCTGCGCCGCCCCGCGCGCCGGCCATTGCATCACCACGACAGCCACGAGCACGAGCGCGCCGCCCGCGAATTGGATCGGGGCCAGCGACTCGCCGAACGCGACCGCTGCGAGCGCAACCGTCACCACCGGCTCGAAGACCGAGAGGATCGCTGCCGCCGACGGGCCGACGCGCTCGAGCCCGGCGAAGAAGGTGAGGATCGCGAAGACCGTGCTGACGAGCGCGATCGCCGCGATCCAGCCCCAGCCGGCGGCGCCGAAACCGAGCTCCGGCCCGCCGCGCACCACTGCAGCCAGCGCGAACGTCACGGTCGCTCCGGTGCACACCAGCGCCGCGAGCGCCAGCAGCGAGATCCCGCTCACGATCCGGTCGCCGACGAGGATGTAGGTCGTGTAGGCGAGCGCCGCGCCGAAGCCCATCGCGGCGGCCAGCGTGTCGAAGCTCCCGCTCGCCGCGCCCGCGAGCACGAGCGCGGCGCCGGCCGTCGCCCCCACCAGTCCCAGGATTCGCCGCGCCGAGAGCCGCTCGCGGCCGAATGCGACAGCGGCCACGCACACGAACACGGGGTACGTGTAAAGGATCAGCGCCAGCAGCGAGGCGTCCATCCGGTCCAGCGCGGAGAAGAACAGCCCGGCCTGCGTCGCATAGCCGACCGCGCCGAGAGCGAGCGCCACGAGCACGGCCCGCCGCGAGAGGCCGCGCAGCGCGCCGCGCGCCCGTGCGATCGCGAGCAGGATCACGGTCGCCAGCGCGAAGCGGACCAGCAGCAGGTCGCCGACTCCCACGTCCTGCTCGTAGGCGAGCTTGCCGAAGATCGCCATCGTGCCGAAGCCGGCGGCCGAGAGGATGCAGAGCAGCGCGCCCACTCAGCGGCGCGTCACAGGCGGCGGCGCGGCGCTTCGTCGCCGCTGGGCCGCGTGAGCCCGCCACCGCGCGAGCGCCGGATCAGGTACACGATCCCGACCGAGAAGACCAGCGCGGCGAGGAAGCCGGGCGCAGCGCGGTCGCCGGCGATCAGGTAGAAGAGGACTCCGGCGATCAGCGAGCCCGCCAGCCCCACGCCCATCGTCTGGAAGAGCGTCAGCGGGTCCTTGCCGGGCAGCGCCAGACGCGCGAACACGCCGACCACCAAGCCCTGGACGGCGAGCAGCATTATCAACAGCAGCCAGCTCACGCCGCGCGCCTACCCGCCGGGAGGAGCGAGGAACCGCTCACGACTGCCGGCTCGTTCCGGTGTGCGGCACGCCGACGGCGTCGGCCACCGCATCGCGCTCGTCGTCCGCGCGCATGGCGTCCTCGGCGGCCGCCATGTCCGCGAGCGCGCGCTTGTAGTCGTGCGGCATCACCTTGACGAAGCGCGGCAGCCATCGCTCCCAACCGTCCAGGATGCGCGCGGCGACCGGGGAGAGCGTCCGCAGGTGGTGCTCCTCGATGAGCGCGTGCAGCTCGATCGCATCGGTGGCATCGATCTCGTCGAAGCCGACCAGCTCCGTGTTGCAGCGGCCCGCGAGCTGACCCTTGCCGTCGAGCACGTACGCGATCCCGCCGCTCATGCCCGCCGCGAAGTTGCGCCCGGTGGGCCCGAGGATCACGACCCGCCCGCCCGTCATGTACTCGCAGCCGTGGTCGCCGACACCCTCGACCACCGCGCCCACGCCCGAGTTGCGCACCGCGAAGCGCTCGCCCGCGAGGCCGCGGAAGAAAGCGCGGCCCGCGGTCGCGCCGTAGAGCACGGTGTTGCCGACGATCACGTTGTCCTCGGCCGCGAAGCCGGCGTCGTCGGGCGGCCGCACGGAGATCACGCCGCCCGAGAGGCCCTTGCCGCAGTAGTCGTTGGCGTCGCCGATCAGCGACAGCTCGACGCCGGGCGCGAGCCACGCGCCGAACGACTGTCCCGCGGAGCCGTGCAGGTCGAAGCGGATCGTCTCCGGAGGCAGCCCGGCCGCGCCGTGGACCTTGGCGACCCAGTGCGACAGCAACCCCCCGACGGTGCGGTTGACGTTGCGCACGGCGAACCGCCCCGTGACCGGGCGGCGATTGTCGATCGCGTCACGCGCAGCCTCGATCAGGTCCCAGTCCAGCGCGCCCGGAAGCGGCGATGCCTGTGGCCGCACGCGGCGGCGCGGGGCGTCCGGTGGCGCCGCGGGCTCGGCCAGCACCAGTGATAGGTCGATGCCGCGCGCCTTCCAGTGGTCGACGGCGGGCGCGGCCTCGAGCAGGTCGGTGCGACCGACGAGATCCTTGAAGCGGCGGATCCCGAGCCGGGCCATCAGCTCGCGCGCCTCCTCCGCGACGAAGCACAGGTAGTCCACGACGTGCTCGGGGGTGCCCTCGAAGCGCTTGCGCAGCTCCGGGTCCTGGGTCGCGATCCCGACCGGGCAGGTGTTCAGGTGGCAGGCGCGCATCATGATGCAGCCCGCGGCGATCAGCGGAGCGGTGGCGAAGCCGACCTCGTCGGCGCCGAGCAGCGCCGCGATCACGACGTCGCGTCCCGTCTTCATCTGCCCGTCGGCCTGGACCCAGACGCGCGAGCGCAGGTCGTTGAGCACCAGCGTCTGCTGGGTCTCGGCGAGACCGATCTCCCACGGCACGCCCGCGGACTGCAGCGAGGAGAGCGGCGACGCGCCCGTGCCGCCGTCGTGGCCGGAGATCAGGATGTGGTCCGCGTTGGCCTTCGCGACGCCGGCGGCCACCGTGCCGACCCCGACCTCGGCGACCAGCTTGACCGAGATGCGCGCGACCGGGTTCGCACAGCGCAGGTCGTAGATCAGCTGCTTGAGGTCCTCGATCGAGTAGATGTCGTGGTGCGGCGGCGGCGAGATCAGGCCGACGCCGGGCGTCGACGCCCGGATCGCGCCGATGTAGGCGTCGACCTTGTGGCCCGGAAGCTGCCCGCCCTCGCCGGGCTTTGCGCCCTGCGCCATCTTGATCTGGATCTCGTCCGCGTTGGTGAGGTAGTGCACCGTCACGCCGAAGCGCCCGGACGCGACCTGCTTGATCGCAGAGCGCCGCGAGTCGCCGTTGGGATCCGGTACGTAGCGCGCGGCGTCCTCCCCGCCCTCGCCCGTGTTGGACCTGCCGCCGAGCCGGTTCATCGCGATCGCGAGCGTCTCGTGCGCCTCGCGTGACAGCGACCCGAGCGACATCGCGCCGGTGGCGAAGCGCTTGACGATCGCGCTCGCCGGCTCGACCTCGTCCAGGGAGACCCCGCCGGCGTCGTCGAAGCGCAGCCCCAGCAGCCCGCGCAGCGAGGCGCGGCGAGTGGAGGACTCGTTCATCTCGGCGGCCCACTCGTCGTAGCTCGGACGGCCGCCGCGGCGGACCGCGTGCTGGAGCTGCGCGATCGCGCGCGGGTTCCACTGGTGCTGCTCGCCGTCGCGCCGCCAGGCGTAGACCCCACCGACCGGGAGCAGCTCGGAGGCGTCCGGGTACGCGCGCAGATGCCGCGTGAGCGTCTCGCGCGCGATCACGTCGAGCCCGATGCCGCCGATCCGCGAGGCGGTGCCCGTGAAGTGGCGCTCGACCAGGCTGGACTCCAGCCCGACGGCCTCGAAGATCTGCGCGCCGTTGTAGGACTGGATCGTCGAGATGCCCATCTTGGAGAGCGTCTTGAGCAGGCCCTTGCCGATCGCCTTGACGACGTTGCGCTCGGACTCGTCACCGCTTCGCTCGGTCGCGATCTCGCTCAACGACTCGAGCATCAGGTACGGGTTGATCGCGGACGCGCCGTAGCCGATCAGCGTCGCGAAGTGGTGTACCTCGCGCGGCTCGCCCGACTCGATCACGAGGCCCGCCTGCAATCGCGTCCCCTCGCGCACGAGGTGGTGGTGCGTCGCGGCGACCGCCAGCAGCGACGGGATCGCGGCCCGCTCGCGGCCGACGCCGCGATCTGACAGGACGAGCACGTTCGCGCCGTAGGCGATCGCCTCGGCCGCCTGCTCGCAGATGCGCTGCACCGCCCGTGCCATGCCCTCGGGCCCCGCGTCCACGCGCCAGGTGATCGGGATCGTGTGCGTCCGGAACACGGACGAGTCCACGCCGCGCAGCGCCTCGAGCTCCGCGTTGCGCATGATCGGATGCGGGATCACGAGCTGGTGCGCGTGGCCCGGGCCCTCCGTCAGCAGGTTGGCCTCCGAGCCGACGCCCGTGCGGATCGACATCACGACCGACTCGCGGATCGGGTCGATCGGCGGGTTCGTGACCTGCGCGAAGAGCTGCTTGAAGTAGGAGAAGAGCGGCGGCGACTGGTCCGAGAGGACGGCGAGCGCGATGTCGGTGCCCATCGATCCGATCGGCTCCTCGCCCTTGGCGGCCATCGGCGCGAGCAGCACGCGCAGGTCCTCCTGCGTGTAGCCGAAGGCGAGCTGGCGCGTGCGCAGGGGCTCGCGCGGCTCACGGCCCTGGCGCTCGGGCAGGTCCTCGAGCTGCGCGACCCCCGCGCCGTACCACTCGCCGTACGGCCGGGCCGTCGCGACCTGCTCCTTGACCTCCTCGTCGCCGACTATGCGGCCTTCGCCGATGTCGACCATGAACAGCTTGCCGGGCTGGAGCCGGCCCTTGCGCAACACGTTGGCGGCGGGCTCGTCGAGCACTCCCGACTCCGATGCGAGCACGACCCATCCATCGCGCGTCTCCGTCCAGCGTCCCGGGCGCAGGCCGTTGCGGTCGAGCGTCGCGCCGATGATGCGACCGTCGGTGAAGCTGATCGCAGCAGGGCCGTCCCAGGGTTCCATCAGGCAGGAGTGGAACGCGTAGAACGCGCGCAGGTGGTCGGGGAGGTCGGTGCGCTCCTCCCACGCCTCCGGCACCATCATCATGATCGCGTGCGGCAGGCTGCGGCCGGCCAGCACCAACAGCTCGAGCACATTGTCGAACGTCGCCGAGTCCGAGCCGCCGGGGCGCACGACCGGCAGCACCTTCTCGAGGTCGGCACCGAACAGCTCGGATGCGAGCTGTGACTCGCGCGCGCGCATCCAGTTGACGTTGCCACGCAGCGTGTTGATCTCGCCGTTGTGGGCGATGTAGCGGTACGGGTGCGCCAGCTCCCAGCTCGGGAACGTGTTGGTGGAGAAGCGCGAGTGCACGAGCGCGAGCGCGGTCGTCGTGCGCGGGTCCTGCAGGTCGGGGTAGTAGCCGAGCAGCTGCGGCGCGGTCAGCATGCCCTTGTAGACGATCGTGCGGCTCGAGAACGAGGGGATCACGAGGTCCGGCCCGGCGGCGAGCTCGGCCACGCGCCGGATCACGTAGAGCTTGCGCTCGAAGGCGTCCTGGTCGCCGGCGAGGTCGGGCGACGCGGCCACGACGAGCTGCTTGATGTAGGGCGCGAACCAGTTGGCGGTGATGCCGACGTAGTCCTTCTCGACCGGGATGTCGCGCCAGGTCACGACGCGCTGGCCCTCGGCGCGCACGGTGTCTGCGAACAATGCCTCCAGTGCGGCCCTGCGCTCGGGATCCTGCGGCAGAAAGCACACGGCGACGCCGTACTGCCCGGCCGGCGGCAGCTCGGCGCCGATCACGCCGCGCAGCAGCTCGTCGGGCATCTGCAACAGCATCCCGGCGCCGTCGCCCGTGTTCGGATCCGCGCCGGCCGCGCCGCGGTGCTCGAGGTTCTCCAGGGCGGTGATCGCCCGCTGGACCGTCTCGTGCGTGGGCTCGCCGCTCAGCCGCGCGACGAAGGCGACGCCGCAGGCGTCGTGCTCGTATCCCGGGTCGTACAGTCCGACCGGCTCGGTCGGCCGTGGGCGTGGCGGCAAGCGAGTGCTCCCGAAGGGCGCGGCGTGGGCACTTCAAGCCAAAAGGTAGCAGCGGCCGCGGCCGCGAAAGCGCGGCCTGAGCAGGCGCTAGGGTTCGCCCATGGCGCCAGCGCGCGAGGTTACGGTGCTCGCGGCCGGGGGCACGATCGCGATGTCCGGCGAGGGCGGCGCGACGCCCGCGCTGGACGCCGCCGGCCTGGTCGCCGCCGTCCCCGCGCTCGCAGGGCTTCCGGGACTGCGGGCGCGCTCGCTGGGCGGCTGGCCCGGCGTGCACCTGACGCCCGCCGACGCGCTCGCGATCGCCCGCGCGGCTGCCGCCGAGGCGGCCGGCGGTCGTGGCGTCGTCCTGACGCACGGCACCGACACGCTCGAGGAGACCGCGGTGCTGTGCCACCTGCTGCACGGCGCAGACGCCCCGATCGTCGTGACGGGCGCGTCTCGCCCGGCGTCGGCCGCCGGCGCCGACGGGCCGGCGAACCTGCTCGACGCCGTGCGCGCGGCCGGCGACGCGGCGACCACAGGGCTCGGGGTGCTGGTCGCGTTCGCCGGCGAGCTGCACGCAGCGCTGGCCGTGCGCAAGTCCGACTCGGTCTCGCCGCGCGCGTTCACGTCGCCGCGCAGCGGCCCGCTGGGCCGGGTCAGCGAGCACTGCGTCGAGGTCTGGGGCATGACTGCACGGCGCCCGCCGCTGCCCGTCGCCCAGCTCGACGCGCGCGTGGAGATCGTCGCCGCCGGCCTCGGCAGCGACGGCGGGCTGATCGAGGCGGCGCTCGCGGCCGGCACGGACGGCCTGGTGGCAGTGCTGCTCGGCGCGGGCCATGCTCCGCCGCCGTTTCTCGCCGCCTGCCGGGCCGCCGCCACGCGCGTGCCGGTCGTCGCCTGCGTGCGACCGGAGTCGGGCCGCATGCTGCGCGAGACCTATGGTTTCGAGGGCGCCGAGCGCGACGTCCGCGCGGCAGGGCTGATGCCGGCGCCCGCGCTCTCCCCCGCGGCCGCCCGCATCCTTCTGATGGCCTGCCTCGGCGCGGGCTACAGCCGTGTCGCGACCGCCGCCGCGTTCGCCCCGAGCGACCCCTAGCGAGCAGTTCACGCGACGTACACCGCCTGTGACCAGAACGGTCACAAAATTCCTGCATGCACGGCGGATCTTGGATTGCGATGACGCAACCGCACACACCGTCGGCGAGCCGCGTCGACCTGCACTGCCACTCGACCGCCTCGGCGCTGGCCAAGCTCGGCGTCCAGCACGCGCTCGGACTGCCCGAGTGCGCCACGCCGCCCGAGGACGTCCACGCGCTCGCGAAGCGGCGTGGGATGGACTTCGTCACGATCACCGACCACGACACGATCGACGGTGCGCTCGCGATCGCCGACCGCCCGGACGTGTTCGTCTCGGAGGAGCTGACCGCCGGCTTTCGCGGCGAGCCCCAGCAGGTGCACGTGCTCTGCCTCGGCATCACGCCCGACGATCACGCCTGGCTGCAGGCGCACCGCGATGACGTCGAGGTGGTCGCCGCCTACCTGCACGAGCACGAGATCGCCTGCGCGCTCGCGCACCCGTTCTTCGCGGTCGCCGCGCCCCTGACCGCCCGCCACCGCCGCCGGCTCGCCGAGCTGTTCGACATCTGGGAGGTGCGCAACGGCGCGCGCGACGCCGAGCTCAACCTGCCTGCCGCGGTCTACATCGAGACTCACGGCGGGATCGGCATCGGCGGGACCGACGACCACGCCGGGATCGACATCGGCCGCACGTTCTCCGAGACGCCGCACGCAGCGACACCGGCGGAGTTCCTGGTCCACGTGCGTGCGGGACGGGTCCAGGCGCACGGCCTGCACGGCAGCGCTGCCCGCTGGGCGCACAACGCGATGGCGCTTGCCGTGCGCGCACTCGGCCACGGCGCGGTCGGCCCGCCGCCCGATCCGGGCGCGGTCTTCCGGATCGTCGAGCGTGTGATGAGCGAGTCCGATGCGCGGGGAGCCGCACCGCTTGCGAGCGGCACCGACCTCGGCCCGGAGGACGCACGCGCGCTGCTGCATGCCTGGCTCGCGGCGGTCGAGCTCGATCTCCCCGCGGGCGACCTGATCGCATACCTGCAGGCCGAGACCTTCTCGCACGCCGACCTGCAGCGGCGGGCGCGGCGCTCGCACGAGCGCAAGCTCGCCGTCGCGGTCGGCAAGCTGATGGCCGCGGCGGCGTCCCTCGCAGCGCCACAGGCAGCTGCCCCGGCCGACCTGCGCGGGGCGGCGCTGGAGCTGTTCGAGGCGTGCGTGCCGGCGATCCCCTATGCGCCGGCGGCGGCGTTCCTGGGGCGCGAGAAGCGCAGGTTGTCGACCCGCGGGAGCGAGCCGGTCCGTGTCGCTCTCGTGGCCGACGGCGTCGGCAGCATGCACGGCGTCACGCGCACGCTCGACGAGATCCGCGAGCGCGGCGTGCCCGGCTTCGAGGTCGAGGTGATCGGCAGCGACCCGCACGTCGACCGCCGCCTGCCGGCCGTCGCCGAGGTCGAGATTCCCTTCTACCCGGGGTTGCACGTGGGGGTGCCGAGCGTGCCCGCGGTCGTCGACGCGCTCGCCGAGGGCCGCTACGGGCTCCTGCACGTCTGCGCCCCCGGCCCCGCCGGCGTCGTGGCGGGACTCACGGGCCGCATGCTCGGCCTGCCGCTCGCCGGCTCCTACCACACCGAGCTGACCGCCTACGCGCAGCTGCGCACCGACGACCAGCGCGTCGCGCTCGGCATGCAGCTCGCGCAGAGCGCGTTCTACGGGCAGTGCGGGATCGTGCTCTCGCCCTCGTCGGCGTCCGACGCGAGCCTCGCCGGCCTCGGCATCCCCGCCGCGCGGATCGCGCGCTGGGACCGCGGCGTCGATGCGGCGCGCTTCTCGCCCGCGCGGCGCGAGCCGGACCAGCACGGCGACGGCCGCGTGAACGTGCTCTACGCCGGCCGCCTGACGCGCGAGAAGGGCGCCGACCTGCTCGCGGACGCGTTCCTCGCCGCGCGGACACGCGACCGGCGGCTGCACCTGGTGCTCGCCGGCGGCGGGCCAGAGGAGGAGCGGCTGCGCGCGCGGCTAGGGCGCGCCGCGACCTTCCTGGGCTGGCTCGAGGGCGACGCGCTGGCGACTGCGTACGCCTCGGCCGACGTGTTCCTGTTCTGCTCGGCCACGGACACCTTCGGCCAGGTCGTGCTGGAGGCGCAGGCGTCCGGCCTGCCGGTGGTCGCGGTCGCTGCCGGCGGCCCGGCCGAGCTCATCCGCGACGGTCGCAGCGGGCTGCTGTGCCCGCCGCGCGCCGAGGCCCTCGGCGGCGCCGTCGCCGGATTGGCGGGGTCGCGCGCGATGCGCGAGCGGCTGGCTCGCGGCGGGCTGGCGGCGGTGCGCGAGCGCACGTGGGAGGCCTCGCTGGCCGGACTCGCCGCGGGCTGGAGCCGGGCGCTGGCGCCCGCTGTCACCGCCGCGAGGCAGGCCGCATGATCGCGGCCGCACCGGCCGGCGGCGGGTCGCCCCGGTGACCAGCGCGCCCTACGGCGTGGCGCGCTACGGGCACGAGCAGCGCATCGCGGTGGCGATCCACGACGTCGAGCCGGCCACCTTCGAGCGCTGCGCGCTGATCCGCGACTGGCTCGACGACCACGGCATCGACCGCGCGACGCTGCTCGTGATCCCGGCGCCCGACCTGCATCCGTTCTTCCAGCGCCGCCCTGATCTCGCCGCCTGGCTGCTCGACTGCCGCGACCGCGGCGATGCGATCGCGCAGCACGGCTTCCAGCACCGCCGCGCGGTGCCGACCGGCCGGCTGCGGCGCCGCGGTGCCGCGGCCGAGTTCGCGCACATGGACGCGGAAGCGACGCACGCGAGCATCGATGCCGGCCGTCGCATGCTCACGCTCGCGGGCTTCGCGCCACGCGGCTTCGTAGCACCCGGCTATGCCTACACGCCGGCGCTGCGCCGCCGGCTGGCCGACGACTTCGACTGGTGGGCGACGCTGCTGCGGCTCGTCGGCCGCGAGGGCGCGTCGCTGGCGCCGGCGCTCTCGCTGAGCCGCTCCGCGCTGGGCGTGCGCGCCGGTGCGCTGGCCTCGGGCCGGCTGCTGCGGCTCGACCTGCACCCGGCCGACTTCGACCGCCCGCGCCTCGTGCTGGCGCTCGAGTCCGTGCTGGCGGGAGCATCTCGCCGGACGCCGGTCACCTATGACGACCTGTGTTGACGCCCGCGCGAACGGGTAGCGCCGGTCAGATGAAACTGCTCGTTCTGACTCCCGAGCCCGTCGATGCCGACATGCTCCGCTCCGTGCTCGGCGAGGAGGTCGAAGGGGCCGAGGTGCTCGTCGTCTCGCCCGCAACGAACCAGTCCAAGCTCGCGTTCTGGGTATCCGACCCCGACGAGGCGATCGCCGAGGCGGAGGCCGCGCAGGAAGAGACCGTCGAGCGGCTCGAGGAAGCCGGCGTCGACGCTGCCGGCGACACCGGCGAGTCCGAGCCGGCGCTGGCGCTGCAGGACGCCCTGGCGACCTTCGCGGCGGATCGGATCGTCGTCTTCTCGCATCCCGACGGCGACCGCGACTACCGCGAGGACGAGAGCCTTGCGGACGCGGAGACACGCTTCGGCATCCCCGTCACCCACGCCCTGATCGGCCGCTGACGTTCCAGGTCGCACAACGGACCAATTTGTCCTTGTCCTCTTCGGCCTGCCGCGATAGTGTCGCTCGGCGATGGAAACCGCCCACGACGCAACGCGGACCGGGCGCTTCGGCGCCCGCGACCCACGTGCCACACCGCATCCCGGCGGGGCCGGCTCGCAGGCGAACTCCATCTCAGCCAGCCAGGCGCGCGCAGCGCGCCGGCGCGCCGCCCGGCGCGACGAGGTGGCCGTCGCCGCCTGGCTGCGTGAGCTCGCCGGGCGCACTCGCTGACCGCGACCCTTATCCGCGCCACTGCGCGGGTAGCCCTTCCCGGGATGCCGCGGTGGCATCCTTGCCCCAGCACCCCGAATCCCCTCGACTCTCTCTTAGGAGGCCCTCATGCCCGACACGCCGCTGAAGCAGCTCGCCGCTCATGGCCAGAGCGTCTGGATCGACTTCCTCTCGCGCAACTTCGTCCAGGACGGTGACCTCGAGGGACTCGTCGCCAGTGGGGTGGCCGGCGTCACGTCCAACCCCACGATCTTCCAGGCGGCGATCGCGGACGGCGACGCCTACGACGAGCAGTTGCGCGAGGTGCTCAAGACCGAAACCGAGCCCAAGGAGGTCTTCCTGGCGCTCGCGGTGCAGGACATCCAAGCGGCCTGCGACGTGCTGCGCCCGACGTGGGACGCGGTCGGCGAGAACGCCCGCGACGGCTGGGTCTCGCTCGAGGTCGATCCGAACCTGGCACGCGACACCCAGGGCACGCTCGACGAGGCCAAGAGGCTGCACGCGCTCGTCGACCGGCCCAACCTGTTCGTGAAGATCCCGGCCACCAAGGAGTGCCTGCCCTCGATCGAGGAGTCGATCGCAGCCGGCATCCCGATCAACGTCACGCTGATCTTCTCGCTCGAGCGCCATCGCGAGGTTGCCGAGGCTTACGTGCGCGGCGTGCAGCGGCTCGCGGACGCCGGCGGCGATCTCCAGCGGATGGCGTCGGTCGCCTCGTTCTTCGTCTCGCGCGTGGACAGCGAGGCCGACAAGCGGCTCGACGAGGTGGGCGGCCACGACGAGCTCAAGGGCACACTCGCGATCGCCAACGCGAAGCTCGCCTACGAGACGTACAAGCAGGTCTTCGCGGGCGAGCGGTGGGAGGCGCTGCGGGCGAAGGGAGCGTCGGCACAGCGCTGCCTGTGGGTGTCGACGTCGAC
>Ga0136622_10000732_pt1 | contig 13561 bp, 14 predicted proteins | sample AntDrymUQ4482106_2_FD_104803 | JGI IMG/M metagenome (GOLD analysis project Ga0136622, IMG submission 104803) | Polar desert sand microbial communities from Dry Valleys, Antarctica - metaG UQ448 (21.06) | ecosystem: Environmental > Terrestrial > Soil > Desert | place: Antarctica: Dry Valley...
GTCGCCGACGTAGGCCAGCCTGCGCCCATCGATGTTGCCGAACGCCTCGCGCATCGTCATCAGGTCGGCGAGCGCCTGGCAGGGATGATGCGCGGGCGAGAGCATGTTGAAGACGGGCACCTCTGCGAACTCGGCAAGCTCCGCGAGCGTCGCCTCCGAGCCGGTACGCAACCCGATGGCCGCGGCGTTGCGCGACAGCACGAGCGCCGTATCGCGGACCGATTCGCCGCGCGTCAGCTGCAGCTCACCCGGCCGCAGCACCATCGGGTGCCCGCCCAGCTCGACGATCCCCGCCTCGAACGAGGCGCGCGTGCGCGTCGACGGCTGCTCGAAGACGAGCGCGACGCTGCGCCCCGCGAGCGCGTGCGACGACTGGGGCGCGGCCTTCAGGGCCAGCGCGCGGTCGAGCAGCGCGGCCAGGCCGGCGGCGTCGAGCTCGGCTCCGGTGAGGAAGTGGCGCGGCAAGTGCACCAGTCTATGGGCGGTGCTGCGCTCATCCTCGTCCTGAGCTGGAACATCTTCCACGGCCGCGCGCGGCCGGCGGCAGGACGGCCGCTCGCAGCCGAGTTCGCCGCGGCGCTCGCGGGTTGGTCCTGGGACGTGGCGCTGCTGCAGGAGGTGCCGCCGTGGTGGCCGGCGCGACTCGGCCTTGCGTGCCGCGCGAGCGCGCGGATGGCGCTGACGAGCCGCAACCGATTTCTCTTCGCGCGCCGTGCGGTGGCCGCCCGCAACCCCGATCTGCTCACGGCCAACGGGGGCGGCTGCAACGCGATCCTCGTGCGCGAGGGCGCTCTACTCGCTCACCGGACGCGCGAGCTCACCCAGCAGCCCGAGCGGCGCGTGATGCACGGGGTCGAGTTGGACGGAGCGGGCTGGGTCGTCAACCTGCACGGCTCGCTCGAGCCGCCTGAGCAGCGCCGCGCCGACCTGCTGACCGCGGCGGACACTGCGCTCGGGTGGGCGGCGGGCGCGCCGCTCGTGTTCGGCGGCGACCTCAACTCGACGCGGCCCGCGATGCCGGGCCTGCGCCACGTCGCCGGCAACCACGTCGATCACGTGTTCACGGATGGACGGCCGGCAGTGCGCGAGCCGGAGGTGCTCGATGCGGGGGCGCTGTCCGACCACGCTCCGTTGCGGGTGGCGGTCTAGCGATTCCTGGGAACCCGGGTCGCGCTACGCCGACCGCAACCCGAACCCGCGCAGCAGCAACAGCGCCCTGCCGCCCAGCGTCCCCGGGCGGGGCAGCACACCCAGCTCGACCCCGGCGCCGTACGCGTCGAAGAACGCGCGCATGCGGAAGAACCGGCCGTCGCGCAGCTCGGCGAAGCAGACGACGTGCACGACCAGCGGGCGGTTGGTCGCCGCGATCCCCTCGAGCGGCTCGCGATGCGTGCCCAGCAGCTTGCCCGGCGCACTCGCGTATGTGCCGTCCGTCAGGCGCGGTCCGGTCGGATGCAGCCGCGCATCCGGGAACGCGGCCCACAGCCGCGCGGCGCGCGCGGCGATCGCATCCGCGCCCCGCAACGGCGCCGGCGTCAGTGGGTCCTCGTAGTGGACCTCGCGGTGGCAGAGCGGCTCGAAGGCCATCGGGTCGCGCCCCGACCAGGCCCTCTCCCAACCGTCGAACAGCGCGTCGGCGCTCGGCTCAGTACTCCGCAACCCCATCCTCGGGCGTCGATGCCTGGGCGTGCAGCCGGCGCGGGATGCGCCCGGCGCGGTAGGCGAGCCGGCCGCCCTCGACGCCCAGCCGCACGGCGCGCGCCATCGAGGTCGGGTCCGCCGCGCGCGAGACGGCGCTGGCGCAGAGGACGGCGTCACAGCCGAGCTCCATCGCGAGCGCCGCGTCCGACGCGGTCCCGACGCCGGCGTCGAGGATCACGGGCACACCGGCACGCTCGCGGATCAGGCGCAGATTGTACGTGTTGAGCAGCCCCATGCCGGAGCCGATCGGCGATCCGAGCGGCATCACCGCCGCGCAACCGACGTCCTCGAGCCGGCGCGCGAGAATCGGGTCGTCGTTGGTGTAGGGAAGCACGACGAAGCCGTCGTCGACGAGCTGCTCGGCGGCATCGAGCAGCGCCGGCGCGTCGGGCAGCAGCGTGCGGTCGTCGCCGATCACCTCGAGCTTGACCCAGTCCGTGGCGAACGCCTCGCGTGCGAGCTTCGCCGTCAGCACAGCGTCGCGCGCGGTGAAGCATCCGGCGGTGTTGGGGAGCAGCTGCACGCCGCTGCTCTCGAGCACCTCGACGATCGAGCCGCGCGCGCCCGGGTCGATCCGGCGCAGCGCGACGGTGACGAGCTCCGTGCCGCTCGCCTCGATCGCCGCGGCGATCGCCTCGAGGGAGCGGAACCCGCCCGTGCCGAGCAGCAGGCGCGAGCCGAACTCACGTCCCGCGATCGTGAAGCGGTCGGCGGCCACGCCGGGGTCGGTCACGCTCATCCGCTCAGCCGCCGCCGATCGCGCGCAGGACCTCCACGCGCGCGCCCTCGTCGAGCTCGGTCGTGTCCCATTCACCGCGCGGCACCACCTCGGCGTCGACCGCGATCGCGACGCCCGTCGCACCGCCGGGGACGTCCAGCGCGTCGAGCAGGCCGCGCACCGTCATGCCCGGCGGCAGCTCGCGCGTCTCGCCGTTGACGACGATCGTCATGCCGGCACCCCGGCGAAGCGGCGCGCATCGGCGGGCTCGGCCCAGTCGGGCAGCGCAGCGCCGCACAGCGCCGCCGCGAGCAGCTCGCCCGTCAGGCCGGCGAGCAGGATGCCGTTGCGGTAGTGGCCCACCGCCCAGAACAGGCCCGCCAGCGCGCCGGCACCGATCGCGGGAACGTTGTCGGGCGTCGCAGGGCGCAGGCCGGCGAGCAGCTCCTCGACCTCGAGCTCGAGCACGCCCGGCAGCACCTCGGAGATGTCGCGCAGCAGCTCGAACATCCCGCCCGCGGTGGGCACCGCGTCGAAGCCGCGCTCCTCCATCGTCGCGCCCAGGACGTAGCGGCCGTCGGCGCGCGGGACGATGTAGGCGTCGCTCGTGCGGACCGTCCGCGCGACAAGCCCCGGGCCGTGCGGGTCGCGCAGGCGCAGCACCTGCCCGGCGACGGGGCGCACCGGGATCCCCGTGCCCGGCGGAAGCCCGTCGAGCAGCGCGCTGTGGGCACCGGCAGCGACGAGTACGGCCCCCGCCGCGAGCGTGCTGCCGTCCTGGAGCCGGACACCGGTCACACGCTCGCCTTCGGCGATCAGCGCGCTCACCCGCGTATGCGCGAGCACGCTGCCGCCGGCAGCGCGCACGGCGCCTGCGAGCGCGGCCACCAGGCGGCGCGGGTCGACCGAATGGTCACCCGCCACGTCGAGCGCCAGCCGGACGGTCGGCGCGAGCGCGGGCTCCGCGCGCCGCGCGGCGGACGGCAGCAGCCGCTCTACGCCGAGCCCGAGTCGCTGGCGGAAGGCGAGCAGCCGGTCGAGCGCCTCCGCCTCGTCGCGGTCGCGAGCCACGACCAGCGTGCCGCCCTGCCGCAGGCCCGGATCGTGCCCCGAAGCGGCACTCAGCTCGGCACAGAAGTCGGGGAAGCCGGCCGCCGCGCGCAGGCTCAGCTCGAGCAGCGCGTCCTCGCCGAAGTGCGCCTCGGCGACCGGTGCGAGCATCCCGGCGGCGACGTGCCAGGCGCCCGGCTCGCCGGCATCGAGCACGCACACGCGCAACCCGCGTTGAGCGGCGCGCCAGGCGCTCGCCAGGCCGATCGGCCCGCCGCCGACGACGGCGACGTCGGGCTTGGCATGCTCCAGCGACACAGCAGATGACTCCTTCCCTACGCCGGCACGACCCGGATCAGGTTCGACGGTCGGCGCCCCGGTGACGCCCTCTCAGCCCGCTCGCGGGCTCCCGTATGCCGAAATGTTAGCGCGCAAGGCGTGCTTGACTGGGGACGATGAGCGCTCGCGAGCGGATCGGCGCAACGCGCCTCTACCTCGTCTGCGACCGCCGCCCGCGGTCGTTCCTAGAGGCCGCGTTGCGCGGCGGCGTCGATGTCGTCCAGCTGCGTGACAAATCGCTCGACGATGCCGGACTGGTCGCCGCGGCGCGCGAGTTCCGGGCCGCCGCTGACGCCGCCGGTGCGCTCTTCATCCTCAACGACCGCCCCGATCTCGCCGGCGCCTGTGAGGCCGACGGCGTGCACGTCGGCCAGGATGACGGCAGCGTGCGCGCCGCGCGCGCGGCAGTCGGCCCCGACCGGATCGTCGGCCGCTCGACGCACGCGCCCGCGCAGGGCGCCATCGCCGAAGCCGACCCGAACGTCGACTACCTGGCCATCGGGCCGGTGCACGCGACGCCGACCAAGCCCGGGCGCCCGGCGGCGGGGCTCGCCTACGTCCAGTGGGCGGCGGCCAACCTGACCAAGCCGTGGTTCGCGATCGGCGGGTTGGACGCCGCCAACGTCGCGGCGGTGAGCGCGCATGGCGCGACCCGGATCGTCGTCGTGCGCGCGATCGCCGCTGCCCCTGATCCCGAGGCGGCGGCGCGTGCGCTGCGCGAGCGGCTGGAGGGGCCCATTGGGGCAGCGCAGCCGTAAGCGGCGCGGAGTCACAGGGTCAGAGCCGCCGAGCGCCGGGGGCGAAGCCGGCGCGGAGTCGCGGCGGTCAGACCCCGCTCGGCAGACCGATCGCTATGCGCGCGGCCGCGAGCGGGACGCCGCCGTGCGCTCCGCGCTGCAGCCGCTCGCGCCCGGCGAGCGGCCGCGTTCACTGACGATCTCCGCCCTCCTCGCCGCGCTGCTCGGCGCAGCGAACGTGGTGCTGCTCGCAGCGGGCTGGGAGATCCAGGGCGGCGGCCAGTCCGTCGTCGGCGTGCTGCTGTTCGCCGGGCTGATGGGCGCGGCGGCGATCGGCATGTGGCAGGGCCGCTACTGGGCCGTGCTCGGCTTCGAGGCGCTGCTCGGGATCGCGATCATCTACGCAGCACTCGCGCTGCTGGTCGCCTCCAACCTCGAGGCGGTGATCCGCTGCGTGGCGATCATCGCGGTCGCGGCGCCGCTCTTCTGGTCGCTGATCAGGGTGATGGCGCGCCTCCAGCTGCCGTCACGGCGGCCGCAGGAGCCGGTCGGCTAGCCTCCAGCGCCACCATGCCCGAGAGCGCTTACGACTGCATCGTCATCGGTTCCGGCCCGGGTGGGTACGTGTCGGCGATCCGCGCGGCCCAGCTCGGCATGAAGACCGCCATAGTCGAGAAGGACGTGATCGGCGGCCGGTGCCTGAACTACGCGTGCATCCCGGCCAAGGCGGTGCTGCGCGTCGCCGACATCCTCTCCGAGATCGACGAGGCCTCGGAATTCGGCATCACGGTGCCGGAGCGCTCGATCGACTTCGCCGCGGTCGGCGAGCGCCGCCGCAAGGTGATCAAGACGCTGACAGGCGGCGTCGCCGGCCTCATGAAGAAGAACAAGATCGACGTGATCGAGGGCACCGCCTCCCTCACCGCGAGCGGCAACGTCGCCGTCGGCGACCAGGAGCTCGAGGCCAAGACGGTGGTGATCGCCACGGGCTCGATACCCAAGCCGGTGCCCGGCACGAGCTTCGGCGGGCGCGTGATCGGCACCGAGGAGGCGTGGGCGCTCGAGGAGCTGCCACGGACGCTGGCCGTGATCGGTGCGGGCGCGTCCGGCGCCGAGATCGCCTCCGCGTACGGGCGCATGGGCACGCAGGTGCTCCTCTTCGAGGCGCTCGACCGCGTGCTGCCGACCGAGGACGCCGACATCTCGAAGGTCGCCGGACGCGGGTTGTCCAAGCAGAACATCGAGATCCACACGGGCACGTTGCTCGAGAGCGTCCAGTCGGGCGACTCCTCGGTGAGCTTCTCCTACGGCGACCAGCAGGGCGAAGCCGACTGGCTCGTGATCGCTGCCGGGCGGGCGCCGGACGTCGAGGCGCTCAACCTCGACGCCGCCGGCGTCGAGCTCGACGAAGCCGGCCTGATCGCGGTCGACGGGCGGCAGCGCACGTCGAAGGAGAACGTATACGCGATCGGCGACATCGTGCGCGGTCCCGCGCTGGCCCACAAGTCCTCCGACGAGGGCATCATCGCCGTCGAGGATGCCGCCGGGATGGAGACGCACGCGCTCGAGTACGTGGACATCCCGCGGGCGACGTTCTGCTCGCCGAACGTCGCGTCGTTCGGGCTGACCGAGGAGCAGGCGCGCGAGCAGGGCCTCGACATCGTGGTCGGGAGGCTGCAGTACGGCGCGGTCGGCGCGGGGACCGTCTACGGCGACCGCTCCGGTGTGATCAAGGTGATCGGCGACAAGCAGTACGGCGAGCTCGTCGGCGGCCACATCGTCGGCGCCAAGGCTGTCGACTTGATCCAGGAGCTCGTCAACGCCAAGGCGCTCGAGGGCGGCTACGCGGAGGTCGCACGGATCGTGCACGGCCATCCGACGTTCTCCGAGGGCGTCATGGAAGCGGCCCGCGCCGCCGATGGCTGGCTCATCCACGGCTGAGCAGGCCGTCTTCTACTACGACGTCGGCTCCCCCGAGGCGTACCTCGCCGCAGAGCGCGTCGTCGAGGTGCTCGGGGCGGTGCCGGAGTTCGTGCCGGTGCAGATCGGCGGACCGGGCGGCTTCCGCTGCGCCGAGGAGGAGACGATCTACCGCTCCGACATCGAGCGGCGCGCGGCGGCGTACGGCCTGCTGCCGTTGCGCTGGCCGGCGCAGTTCCCGGCCGACACCGACTGGGCGATGCTGGTCGCGACCTACGCCAAGCAGGTCGGGCGCATTGTCGCCTATTCGATGGCCGCGTTTCGCCAGGCGTTCGCCGCCGGGCGCGACCTCGGCGAGCGCGACTCCGTGCTGCTCGCCGCCGCCGCGGCCGAGATGCACCCCGCGGCCGTGTTGAAGGCGGCGGAGCTGAAGGGAACCCGCGCGCGGCTGAGCGCCGCCGGCGACGCCGCCCGCGCGGCAGGCGTGCGCGACGTGCCGGCCGTGCGCGTCGGCGTGCGCGTCTTCCACGGCGAACGCGAGCTCGAGGCGGCCGCACGCGCCCTGGCGGCTGCGGCATGAAGGCCAACCGCGAGTACGAGCTGAACGTGCGGCGCGGCGGCCGCGGCCCGGCGGCGCTTGCCCACCCCGAGCGCGTCGACCAGGTCGAGATCGTCGAGATCGCCACGGGCGAGGTGGCACTGTTCTGGGACACCGCGCCTGCGCAGACCGGGCGTCTCTCGCGGGCGTTGAAGGCAGACCTCTCGCAACTCGAGCCGCGCGAGTTCATGCGCCGCTGGCGGCGCTGGGAGGTGCGCTGACGGCGCGTCGCCGCAGCGACTGCTGCAGCCGTCGCCGGCGCCACCTGCCACAGTTGACCGCACGTTGCGGTAATGGCGCGGCGCCCGCAGGTCGATAGAGCGGGTGCGGGAGAGGACCGCGCCCCGCTCCCCGGTCGCAGATGATGCCCCCCACCTTCTCCGCCTCGATTCGCCGCAACTCGGCCGCGCCGGCCGGGAGCGATGCGATCGCCGACCGGCTCTCGGCGATGACACACGACCTGCTGGCGGCGGCCGACACGCGGCGGCGACTGCAGTGGACCAACCCCGCCTGGCAGCCGCTGCTCGGCTGGACCGCCGCGGAACTGGCCGCCGCCTCCTATCACCGGCTCGTGCACCCCGACGATCTCGACCGCGTTCGACGGGCCGAGCATGCGGTACTGGCGGGCCGCGCGGGCGAGCGTCCCGAGACCGAGCTGCGGTTGCGCACCCGCTCCGGCGACTACCGCTGGTTCGTGTTCGGCACCAGCTTCTCGCCCAAGGACGAGCTCGTCTTCTTCTCCGGGAAGGACATCACGGCGCGCAAGCAGGGTGAGGAGCAGTTGCGCGTCGCCGAAGAGCGCTTCCGTGCCGTGACGGGCGCGGATCGCGACGCGATCGTCTCCGCCGACGCCGATGGCCGGATCGTGTTCTGGAACGCCGGCGCCGAAGCGACCTTCGGCCGCTCCGCGGCCGAGGCGCTCGGGCAGCCGCTGACCGATCTGCTGCCCGAGCGTCACCGCAAGGACCATCTGGCGGTCGTGGCCCGCTTCCTGGCCAGCGGCGACGGTGCGCCGGGCACCCAGACAGTCGAGCTGGAGGGGCTGCGCGCGGACAGCAGCGAGTTCCCGCTCGAGCTCTCGCTGGGCAGCTGGAGCGAGAGCGGCGGGCGCTACTTCACCGGCGTGTTCCGCGACGTGTCCGAGCGCCTGCACGCGCGGCGCGCGCTGCAGGAGGCCGAGCAGCGCTTCTCCGGAGCGTTCGAGGGTGCCGCCGTCGGCCTGCTGCTCGCCGCTCCCGACGGCACGCTGCTGCGCGCGAACCGCGCGCTGTGCGAGCTGAGCGGCCGGCCGGAGCAGGAGCTCGTCGGACGCTCCTTCGACGAGCTGCTGCATCCCGACGAGCGCGGCGCCGACGCCGAGGCGATGCGCGCGATGCTCGCCGGCGGAACCGAGCCGCTGGCGGCCGAGCGCCGCTTTGAGTGCGGCGACGGCTCGACCGGGATCGTGCGCATCAACCTCTCGCTGATCCGCGGGGCCGGCGGAGAGCCGCTGCACTTCGTCGGCCAGGTCGAGGACGTGACCGAGCGGCGCCGGACGGTTGCGGCGCTGAGGCTGTCCGAAGCCCGCTACAAGGGCCTCATCAAGCACCTTCCGGACTCCACCGTGCACCTGTTCGACGGCGAGCTGCGACTGCTCTTCTGCGAGGGCGAGCGCCTGCGCAGCCACGGCTACGAGCCGCGCGAGCTCGAGGGCAGGCTGCTGCGCGAGGTGCTGCCGGCCGGGGCCTTCGTCCGGCTCGAGCCCGCCTACCGCGCCGCCCTGGCCGGAGAGACGCGCTCGTTCGATCTCGACTCGACCGACGGCAGCGCGACCTACTGGGTGCAGACGGTCCCGCTGCGCGACGACCGCGGGCGCATCGCCGGCGGGATGGCGCTGTCGCGCGACATCAGCGACCGGCGGCGGGCCGAGCGCCTGCTGGAGGAGCGCGCGCGCGAGCTCGAGCGCTCCAACGCGGAGCTCGAGCAGTTCGCGTTCATCGCCTCACACGACCTCTCAGAGCCGCTGCGGATGATCGCCGGCCATCTCCAGCTGCTGCGCCGGCGCTACCGCGGCGAGCTCGACGAAGATGCGGACGCGATGATCGAGTTCGCGGTCGGTGGCGCCGCCCGGATGCGTCACTTGATCGACGACCTGCTCACCTACTCGCACGCCGGCCGCGCCGACCAGCCGAGCGAGCCGGTCGATCTGCACGCGCTCGCAGAATGTGCCGCCGAGCTGCTGCGCGCGCCGGCCGCAGCCGGCGCGAGCATCTCCGTTGGGCCGCTGCCGACGCTGCCCGGCAACGCGCTGGGGCTCGGCCAGCTGCTCCAGAACCTGATCGAGAACGCCGTCAAGTTCGTTCCCGCGGGCCAGACCGCGGAGGTCGAGGTCGGCGCGCAGCGCGAGGGCGCCATGTGGTGCTTCACGGTCGCAGACAACGGCATCGGGCTCGACCCGGCCCACGCCGAGCAGATCTTCCGCATGTTCGGGCGGCTGCACTCCGACGACGACTATCCGGGCACCGGGATCGGGCTCGCGATCGCCAAGAAGGTCGTCGAGCGCCACGGCGGCCGCATCTGGGCCGAGCCGCGCGCGGAGCGCGGCAGCCGGTTCTGCTTCACGCTCCCGGCCGGCTGACGCCGCCCACGGGCGCTCTATACGCTCCCGGCATGGCCGATGTCGCGATGCCCCGCCTGTCTGACTCGATGGAGGAGGGCACGATCCTCAAGTGGCTCAAGGCTGACGGGGACGAGGTCAAGCGCGGCGAGGAGCTCGTGGAGATCGAGACCGACAAGGCCAACATGACCTACGAGGCCGACGCGGACGGCGCGCTGAAGATCGTCGCCCAGGAGGGCGACACACTCGCGGTCGGTGAGACGATCGCGCAGATCGGCGGCGGCGGCGCGGAGGCCGATTCCTCAGACGCTGATGCGGGCGAGGAAGCGGAGTCGGAGCCGGCCGCGGGCGATGATCAGGACAAGTCCGAGGACCGACCCGCAGAGGGCGGCGACGGAGACGATTCCGAGGACGAGTCTTCCGACGGCGGCGGCGCCGAGGCGCCCGAGGACGACGTCGAGCGCGTCAAGCAGCCCGAGCCCGTCGCCACGCAGGAGGAGGACGAGCCGAAGCCGCAACCGGAAGGTGAGGGGAACGGGCGCGTGAAGGCGTCGCCGATCGCCCGCCGGATGGCGAAGGAGCTCGGCGTCGAGCTCGCGAGCCTCGAGGGTTCCGGGCCGGGTGGGCGGATCGTGAAGTCCGACGTCGAGGCGGCCGCGAAGAACGGTGCGCCGCAGGCGGAGGAGGCCGACGGCGCAAAGGACAAGCAGGACGCGCAGGCCGAAGAGAAGCCGCAGGAGACCCCCAAGCCTGCGGCGACGGGCGACAAGGGCAGCGGCCGCGGCGAGACGACGACCGAGGACCTCACGCGGCTGCAGCAGACGATCGCGCGCCGGATGGCGGAGTCCAAGGCGACCGCGCCGGAGTTCGTGATCACCTGCGAGGTCGACATGGACGCCGCGGTCGAGTTCCGCAAGCAGCTCAAGGCGGCTTCGGGCGAGGCGCCGGCGCCGTCCTTCAACGATTTCGTGGTCAAGGCGGCGGCGCTCGCGCTGACCGAGTTCCCGCGCGCCAACGGCGCCTACCGCGACGGCAAGTTCGAGCTCTACTCGCGCGTCAACGTCGGCATCGCGGTCGCCGGCCAGGACGCGCTCATCGTGCCGACAATCTTCGACGCCGACAGCAAGTCGCTCGGGCAGATCTCGCGTGACGCGCGCAGCCTGGCCGGCCGCGTGCGCGAGGGCAAGATCACCCCGCCGGAGCTCTCGTCGGGCACATTCAGCGTCTCGAACCTTGGCATGTTCGGGATCAAGCGCTTCACGGCGGTGATCAACCCGCCCCAGGCGGCGATCCTCGCCGTTGGTGAGATGACGCCGCGCCCGGTGGTCCACGACGGCGAGATCGCAGCCCGGCCGATCATGGAGCTGACGCTCAGCTGCGATCACCGGATCCTTTACGGAGCGGACGCCGCGCAGTTCCTCGGCCGCATCCGCGAGCGGCTCGAGAACCCGCTCTCGCTGGCGTTGTAGCTCGGTCTGCCGCCGGCGAACGGCGGCATCGAAGAGGGCGCGGATCGGGGTGGCGCTCGCCCGCGAGCCTTGATCAGTGACCGAGTACGACGAGAGACATGACATACATGCGTCTCGTCATACCAGCGCCCGTCCGGGACCGCCCGCAACGCAGCCGCTCAGTTCGGCTCCATCGAGTTGTCCCGCGTCACCCCCGCGGGATGCTGGTCGGTGTCGACGATCAGGCAGAGCGAGCGGCGCGGGTCGGCGCCCGGCACGCATGCCCGATAGACATCCGCCGCGAGGCGCACGGCCTCGACCCGCTCCAGGCCCGGCCGCCACTCGACGGCCTGGCTGGCGACGAAGCCGCGCACCGCGGCGAGCACCGCGGCCTCGTCCCCGCGCTCGGCGACGACCGCCGGCCGGTGGGCCAGGCCGGCCGCGAGCAGCGTCGCCGTGATCGCGAGCACGAGCGCGGTGCCGGCATAGTCGTTGGCGACGACGCGCGGCAGGTCGGGGCGACGGCGCCGCAGGAGATGGCCGCCGAGTGGCGCGAGCACCGCGATCGTCGCAAGGTTGGCAAAGCCCGCCAGCAGCACGCCGCCGACGACGCCGCGCGGTGCCTCCTCGTAGGGCGCAAGCAGCGCGATCAGCGCGCCGTCGACCGCGGTCAGCCCGAAGAACGCCGGCCAGAGCCAGGCGCCGCGCATGCGCCACCGCAGCCGCGCGAGCCAGAGCCGCTCGGAGTGCTCCACGCCCGGAGGGTAACCTTCGACCGGAACAAGGCGGACTCGCGGCGGCGATCCCGCGCGGGCGGCCGGCACCACGGGGCCCCGGCGGATCCCGGATCGTGCCCCACGACGAAGGAGTGATCTCGCCAGATGGCGACCGAAGGAAAAGGTAACGTCGCCGAAGGCGAGACCGAGGAACGAGCGTCTCGGCTGGCAGGTGAAACCGGCGTTTCCCGCGAGACCGAGGAACGAGCGTCTCGCCCGGAAGGCGAAACCGGCGTTTCCCGCGAGACCGAGGAACGAGCGTCTCGCCCGGCAGGCGAGAGCGACGTCACGGCGAGCCCCGCCGGCGAGCATCTGACGCTGGAGGACCGCACCGGGCTCCTGCGCGCGATGCTGAGCATGCGCGGCATCGAGGAGCGGGCGATGATGCTCTACCGCCAGGGCAAGGTCCCCGGCTCCTTCTATGACGGCTTTGGCCAGGAGGCCGTCTCGGCCGGCCCTGCCTGGGCGATGCACGGGCACGACCGGCTCTGCATCCTGCACCGCGATCTCGCCGCCCACCTGATCCGCGGTGTCGCGCCCGCGCGCATCATGGCCCAGTACATGGGTCGGGCCGGCGGCATCACCGGCGGGCGCGACGGCAACGTGCACTTCGGCGAGCGCCGGGTCGGCTGCGTCGGGATGGTCTCGATGCTGCCCGACATGATGCTCGTCGCGGCCGGCCTCGCGATGGCCTTCAAGCTGCGCGCCGAGCAGCGCGCGGCGCTGACCTGGTTCGGCGACGGCTCCACCTCGCGCGGCGACTTCCACGAGGCGATGAACTGGGCCGGCGTGCAGAAGCTGCCGGTGATCTTCATCCTCGAGAACAACCAGTACGCCTACTCGACGCCGACCACCTCGCAGTTCGCGGTCGACCCGGTCGAGCGCGCGGCCGCCTACGGCTTCCCGGGCGTGAGCGTCGACGGCAACGACGTCGAGGCGACGTTCGAGGTGACCCGCCAGGCGCGTGAGCGCGCGATCGCCGGTGAGGGCCCGACGCTGATCGAGGCCGTGACGATGCGCATGCACGGGCACGCTGCGCACGACGACATGAAGTACGTCCCGGCCGAGCAGATCGAGGAGTGGCGCCGGAAGGATCCGATCGACCGCCAGGTGAAGCGCCTCGAGCCGCTCGGCGTAGACGTCGTCGCACTGCGCAGCGGGGTCAAGGCCGAGATCGACGCCGCGGTCGCGGAGGCGCTCGCGATGGCGATGCCCGACGGCGAGACCGCCACGGAGCGCTTGTTCGCAGACGAGCCCGCACTGCTCGAGGACGCCGAGTCGCGCTGGAGCGGGTTCTAATGGCCACGATGACCTACCTGCAGGCGATCTCCGACGCGATGCGCGAGGAGATGCGGGCGGACGAGCGCGTCTTCGTCATGGGCGAGGACATCGGCGTCTTCGGCGGCGCCTTCAAGGTCACCGACGGCTTCATCGACGAGTTCGGGGCCGACCGGGTGATGGACACGCCGCTGGCCGAGTCGGCGATCGTCGGCACCGCGATCGGCGCTGCCGTCGAGGGCCTGCGACCGATCGCCGAGATGCAGTTCTCCGACTTCGTCTCGTGCGGCTTCGACCAGCTGGTAAACGTCGCGGGCAAGATGTTCTACCGCCAGGGGCTGAGCGTGAACATCACGGTCCGGCTGCCGTCGGGCGGCGGCTTCTCCGGCGGCCCGTTCCA
>Ga0136622_10000734_pt1 | contig 13524 bp, 13 predicted proteins | sample AntDrymUQ4482106_2_FD_104803 | JGI IMG/M metagenome (GOLD analysis project Ga0136622, IMG submission 104803) | Polar desert sand microbial communities from Dry Valleys, Antarctica - metaG UQ448 (21.06) | ecosystem: Environmental > Terrestrial > Soil > Desert | place: Antarctica: Dry Valley...
CGTCGATCGACGGGGGCCAGTCGGCGATCCCGGTCTCGCGGGAGTAGGACAGCAGCTCCGCCAGCCGGACGTCCTGCTCTGGCGCACTGAGCAGGCGCAGCGGACTCTCGTAGGTGCTGTCCGGCTGGAACCGCCGCACCAGCCCGTAGCAGAACGAGTGGAACGTCGAGCTGATCGGTGTCGCCGACGTCCGACCGAGCCGGGGGGTGATCCGCGTCCGTAGCTCGTCAGCCGCCTTGCGGCTGAAAGTCAGCACCAAGACCTCGTCGGGCGTCAGACCACCTCGCTCGACGCGGTCGACCACAGACTCGACAAGCGTCGTCGTCTTGCCGGTGCCTGGCCCGGCCAGGACGAGGAGTGGGCCACCGCCGTGGTCGACCACCGCCCGCTGGGACGCGTCGAGGTCAGGGCGTGCGTCGTGGGGACGACGGGCCAGCTCGAGGCGATACGTGACCGACATGAGTGCCATTGGAGCAGACGGTGCCGACATACCCGCCGAGCCCCTCGACGCAAGAGCGCTGCGTGCGCACCCGCACTGGGGCGGGCCTCAGGGCATCCACAGCACGGCGTCGAGGTCGACCCGCAACGACGCTGCGTCGGTGATCCGGCCACGCAACGGGGTCCCTTCCTCGCGGTAGTGCACCAGGGCTTCGCACTGGTGCGAGAGCGGCAGGCTGCCGTCGGCGCGGACGACCCGCCACCACGGGACGGACGAGCCGTAGACGGCCATCACCCGCCCGACCTGTCGCGGCCCTCCGTGTCCGACCGCGCCCGCGAGCACGCCGTACGTCGTCGCACGGCCGACCGGGACCCCCTCCACGAGGGAGAGGACCGCCTCGACGTACACCTCGTGCTCACCGGTCCGACCCTGCTGCGCCACGGGCCGAGTCTGTCAGCCAGGCCCCTCCGTCCGAACACCCCGTGGCCCGCGGATCGAGCGCGTTCGGACTGTCATCCGCGACAAGCGGTGTCTGGACGATGAGCGAAGCCGCTGGTGCGAGGTGCACCGAGGCTCCTGGAGGTCTGGAGGTCGTTCAGTCCAGGCTCTCGAGCAAGCGGTCGATGCTGTCACGCTCGTACATGTTGAGCCAGGCTTCACAGCGCAACCGGACCAACAGGTCACGGGCCTCCCATGACCGTCCCACTGTCACCAGCCACGCCGCCTTGCGCTGGATGACGGCGCCACGCAGCCAACGTCGCTCGAGCTCGATCCCACGGTCGTACGCCGCCTGGATCTCACCTTCGGGGGCGCCTTGCGCGGTGAGCACGACGGCGACGTTCGATGCCATGCTGCTGCGGTCGAGGTCCGGCAGCTCGTGGTCCGCGATCAGGCGCTCGAACAACCTGAGAGCCTCCGCGGCATTGCCGGACTCGTAGTGTGCGTTGGCCAGGTTCGCCGCGGCGTGGTACTCCTGATAGTCCACCGGCCGACTCTAGCGCCCAGCAGGTTCAGCGTCCCCGGACCGGCGAGCTCGTAGGCATGCAGCATCTCGGGCGCATCGAACACGGTGAGCACCTTGACGCCGGTCTGCTGTCGCCATACAGCTGACTTGATGGTGGGTTTCAGCACCACCGGGAAGCGCAGGTCGGCCGCCGCCAACTCCGCGTCAGCGGCGCTGCGCAGAACCCGGGTCCGCGATGAGGCTTGGATGAGGGCGAGATGAGACCTCTTCGGGCCGACCACCGGCCGCCGGTGACAGGACCCTAGCTAGGGTGCGACTCATGGCATCCGAGCTGTCCTTCCCTCGCCAGCACGCCCGCACACTTCGCTTCACCCTGGGCGCGCCGCGATCCTTCACGGTCGCACCGGATGGGGCGCGCATCGCTTTCCTGCGATCCGGATCCGGTGTCGACCGGGTCAACCAGCTGTGGGTGCTCGATCTCGACGGGGGCACCGCAGCTGAGCGAGTCGTCGCAGATCCTGGGCAGCTGCTCGACGGTGCCGCCGAAGTGCTGTCCGCAGAGGAGCGCGCCCGGCGTGAGCGCAGCCGCGAGGGTTCTGGCGGCATCGTCGGCTACGCGACGGACCAGGCGGTTGAGCTGGCGGCGTTCACGCTGTCCGGTCGCCTGTTCGCCGCGTCGCTCCTGACCGGCGTGGTCACCGAGCTCGACGTCCCCGCCCCTGTCGCCGACCCTCGGCCGTCCCCCGACGGCAGCCACATCGCGTACGTCGCCGCGGGCAGTCTTCGCGTTGTCGCCAGCGACGGCTCCGACGACCGGCCCGTCGCCGAGCCTGACCGCGGCGACGTGACCTGGGGCCTGGCGGAGTTCGTCGCCGCCGAGGAGATGGGCCGCCACCGTGGCTTCTGGTGGTCACCTGACGGCGATCGGATCATCGCCGCACGCGTCGACAACGCTCCCGTCCAGACGTGGTGGATCGCCGATCCTGCCAACCCGGCGAAGCCACCCGTCAAGGTGCGCTATCCCGCCGCCGGCACCGCTAACGCCGGTGTCTCGCTGGCCCTCGTCGGGCTGGACGGTGCCCACACGGAGATCACCTGGGACCGCGAGAGCTTCCCGTACCTGGCTCGCGTCCACTGGAGCAGCGACAACCCGCCGATCCTCTTGGTGCAGGCCCGCGACCAGCAGTCTCAGCAGATCCTGTCGGTCGACACCACCACGGCGGGAGTCTCGGTCGTCCTCACCGAGCACGACCCGTCTTGGCTCGAGCTCTTCGTCGGCGCGCCAGCCTGGACGCCGGACGGCCGGCTCGTCCACGTCGCCGACCGAGGCGGCGCTCGCGTCCTCACCATCGACGACAGTCCGGTCACAGACTCGACCCTGCATGTCCGCGCAGTGCTGGGGGTCAGCGGCGACGGCGTCCTCGTCAGCGCGTCAGCCGGTGAGGATGCGTCGGATCCACAGATCGGTGAGATCCACGTCTACCGCGTCAGCGCCCATGGCACCGAGCGCCTGTCCGACCACCCAGGCGCGCACACGGCCGTCGCCTCTGGACCAACGATGGTCTTGTCGTCGAGCACCCTGAACCAGCACGGCGACGTCGTCCAAGTGGTCCACGACGGCGTGCAAGTGATCGAGATCGCATCGGTGCGGGAACAGCCGGTCATCACCGCCCGTCCGGAGCTGCGGCTCGCGGGCGGTCGTCGGATTCCGTGCGCGGTCTTCCTGCCGACCGGCTTCGGATCTGGCGCGGGTCGGCTGCCGGTCCTGATGGACCCGTACGGCGGCCCGAGCGGCCAACGAGTGGTGGCGTCGCACAACTCACACCTCACGTCGCAATGGCTCGCGGACCAGGGCTTCGCGGTGATCGTGGCAGACGGCCGGGGCACGCCTGGGCGCACCCCCGCCTGGGAGAAGGCAGTCCGCAACAACCTGGCTCAGCTCCCGCTCGACGACCAGGTCGATGCCCTGCACTCGCTTGCCGACGACTACCCGCTCGATCTCGACCGGGTCGCGATCCGAGGCTGGTCGTTCGGCGGCTACCTCGCCGCGCTCGCCGTCCTGCGGCGACCGGACGTGTTCCACGCGGCGATCGTGGGCGCCCCCGTCACCGACCAGCGGCTCTACGACACGCACTACAAGGAGCGCTACCTCGGGCTCCCCGACGAACAGCCCGAGGTGTACGCCGCCAACTCGGTCGTCACAGACGATGGCCTGTCCGGGGCGGTCGAACCGCATCGCCCGATGATGATCGTCCACGGCCTCGCAGATGACAACGTGGTTGTGGCGCACAGCCTCAGGCTCTCCACCGCCTTGCTGGGCGCAGGGCGGCCGCATGAGGTACTGCCCTTGTCAGGGGTCACGCACATGGCGACGCAGGAGCGGGTGGCAGAGAATCTGCTGCTGATGCAGGTCGACTTCCTCAGACGGAGTCTGGGCATGACCCGGACAGCATGACGGGTGAGACTCGCTGAGCATGGCGAGGACCGGGAGGATCACCCCTCCCGGCCCTTCCACGTGAGGTGCTGCCCCGCTCGGCCTCCGTCAGATGATCGGGTCGAACGGCTCGGTGCCGAGCGACAAGGTCAGACCACTGATTCCTGAGTTGGCCTTGGCGTAGTTCAGCTCGTGGCTGATGTCACCGATGTTGTTCGATGCCGGAAGCGGCGCGAGGCCGAGCGTGGACAACGTGCCGAGCGCTTTGCCGTCGGCGTCGAGGAACGCGCTCCCGGAGTCGCGGGGAACGCCCGGTGTCACGATCACGCCGGGGTGGATCGCTGCCGTGGCGGCGGGGCCCAGCCGCCCGCGATGCTCTGGTCCTTGGCGAGGTCGGGCGCGTCACGGCTCCTGAAGTGGGGCTCGCCACCAGCAAGGCGGCTCCCGTGACCAGGATGGCCGCGGCCACGGTCGAGCGAGTACGGATGCGCATTTGCTGCTCCCTCCATGTGCGAAACGTCGGACCCTGGGTCGACGAGGCCCGGTTCTGGCGAGTCACACCGCCTCTCAACCTGCAAGAAAGTGGGCGGTCTTGCACTATGCCGGCGCAGCCGCGGGCCTGTCATGGCAGCCGGCGCAGGACGGCGTCCATGGTCGGCCGGCATCGTCCGACGTACTGCTCGCTGTCGGTCGGACCCCCGCCGAGCGCCTCCGACCGTCCGCGTGTCGCGACCCGGTAGATGACGGCGCGGAGGAGCAGCTGGTCCCAGTCCGGTACGTCGCTCCACGCGTCGAGGACGCTCAGCGGCGCCCCTGACCAGCTGATCGCGTCGGCCGCGGCCACGGCCAGCGCGAACCCTGCTGGCCGGAAGTACGGCGGCCAGTCGATCACCGCGGGCGGGAGGCCAGCGGCGACCAGCACGTTGCCCCCGATGTCGCCGTGGATGACCTGGCCCGGGCTCTGGACCGGCTGCAGCGCCGACAGCCCCGCCATGATGAGGTCCCGAGTGGCCCCGTGGCCCTGCGGCTCGGCACCCTCCCAGGCGACTCGGTCGCCGTACGACCAGGGATCCGACCGCTCGTCGAGGAAGGCAGGGCGACGAAGCGGCCGCACCACGCGATGGAAGGCGTCGCTCGTTCGCCGGATCAGGTGCATCTCCTGGGGAAGTGCCAGGTCCCTGCCCTCGACCCACCGGTGCGCGGCCCAGCCGGCATACGACCACGAGCCGTCGACGGCGCGCACCGGCTCGGGGACCCTGACCCCTGCGTCGCGCCAGCCGGCAAAGACCTCAGACACCCACGCGTGCTCGACGACGTGGTCGACCGGCTTCAGGACGACGTCGCCGACGCGCCAGGCTCGGCCCTGACCGCCGGCCAATGAGCGTACCGGCGCTGGGTCGGAGCCGAATGCCGCCACGACCGACGCGGGCGGCGCCATCACCTCGCGATCACTCCCGTGACCACCCGCACAGCCGTCGCCTCGACAGGAAAACACGTGGACACACTAGGTGGACGTGTGCGTACGCTCGCAGTCTCACCCTTCGACGAGAGGCAACATCGGCATGGTTTCGACGCTTCGGCACGTATCCATCGACTGTTCGGACGCCTACGAGCTCGGGCAGTTCTGGAGCAAGGTGTTCGATCGTCCACTGCACGACGACGACCATCCCGGCGACCCAGAGGCGCTGCTGCCCCTGCCCGAGGGTCCGGGTCTGCTGTTCATCACGGTGCCCGAGGGCAAGCCGTCAAGAACCGGCTGCACTTCGACGTCACCCCGACCGACCGGACCCGCGACGACGAGGTCGAGCGGCTCCTCGGTGTCGGCGCGACCCAGTTCGAGGACCACCGCAACCCCGACGGCACGGGCTGGGTCACGATGCGCGACATCGAGGGCAACGAGTTCTGCGTGGAGCGCAGCCGGGCCGAACGCGACGTCTGACGACTCGCCGGCAGCGTCGCCCGACCCGCCAGGGACTCACGACGAGCCGACTTTGTCCTTCGGGTCAGTACGACGGCTGGGACTGGTCGATCTGGTTGACCCAGGCGACGATGCCGCCGCCGACGTGGACGGAGTCGGCGAAGCCGGCGCCCTTGATGACGGCCAGCGCCTCCGCCGACCTGGCACCCGACTTGCAGTGCAGCACTACCGGTCGGTCGGAGGACAGCTGCTCGAGGGCGTTGCCGTTGAGGAACTCGCCCTTGGGGATGAGCACCGAGCCGGGGATCTTGTTGATCTCGTACTCGTTGGGCTCACGTACGTCGACGAGGGTGAAGTCGCGCTCGCCGTTCTCGCGCTCCTTGAGCCAGTGCTCGAGTGTGGTGACCGAGATGGTGGAGTCGGCGGCAGCGTCGGCTGCCTCGTCGCTGATGGCGCCGCAGAACGTCTCGTAGTCGATGAGCTCGGTGACGGTGGGGTTGTCGCCGCAGACGGCGCAGTTGGGGTCCTTGCGGACTCCCAGCTTGCGGTACTCCATCTCCAGCGCGTCGTAGATCATCAGCTTGCCGAGCAGCGGCTCGCCGATGCCGGTCAGCAGCTTGATCGCCTCGTTCACCTGGATAGCGCCGATGCTCGCGCACAGCACGCCCAGCACGCCGCCCTCGGCACAGGACGGGACCATGCCGGGCGGCGGGGGCTCGGGGTAGAGACACCGGTAGCACGGACTTGTGCCGCCGGGAGCCGCCGCCCAGAACACCGACGCCTGGCCGTCGAAGCGGTAGATCGAGCCCCAGACGTAGGGCTTCCCAAGCAGCACGGCGGCGTCGTTGACCAGGTACCGCGTGGCGAAGTTGTCGGTGCCGTCGACGATCAGGTCGTACTGCTCGAAGATGCCCATCACGTTGTCGTTGTCGAGGCGCTCGTTGTGCACGACGACATTGACGAGCGGGTTCGTCTCCGCGATCGACTCCTTGGCCGAGACGGCCTTCGGCTTGCCGATGTCGCTCTGCCCGTGGATGATCTGGCGCTGGAGGTTGGACTCGTCGACCTCGTCGAACTCCACGATGCCCAGCGTGCCGACCCCGGCCGCGGCCAGGTAGAGAAGGGCGGGGCTGCCGAGACCACCGGCCCCGATGACGAGCACCCTCGCGTTCTTGAGCCGCTTCTGCCCCGTCATCCCGACGTCCGGGATGATCAGGTGGCGGCTGTAGCGGCGTACCTCGTCGATCGACAGCTCTTCGGCGGGCTCCACGAGTGGTGGCAACGACACGGTTCTCTCCTCGTCACGAACGAACACGACTGTTGTGGGTGATGGGGGCCGCACGCACCGCGCGTCCGATCCTCCGTCGGCTACAACCCCAGCTCCGGTGTCCATGTTCCCTGACGCCGGCAGGGGACGCAGGGGTCAGGGTCCCGTATCTGGACGGCGCCGGGGACGACGCCGTACGTCTTCCGACACCCGGCGGCAAACGACGGCCCACGCCACCCACCGCCGTACGTCTTCCGACACCCGGCGGCAAACGACGGCCCACGCCACCCACCGCCGTACGTCTTCCGACACCCGGCGGCAAACGTGCGTACGCCATCCCCGCGTGTGAGCCGGCGGTCCCGCAGCCTGTGGACAACGGCCACCCACCCGACCCAGCTTCGGTCATGCTCGGCAGATGACCAGACCACCTCGACCCAGGAGCAGTCAGACCGGACTCGCCCCGACCGTGCTCTTCACCCGTGCCGAGGCTCGGGCGGCAGGTCTCCGGATCGCTGAGCTGCGCGGACCACGGTTCCAGAAGGTCTTCTACGACCTGTACGTCGCGGCCTCCGTCCAGGTGACAGCCGTGGTGCGCGCACGCGCCGCGCTGAAGATCAGCCCCCCAAGGTCCTCGGCGAGCCATTTCACCGCGGCCGAGGTCTGGGGCGGGTGGGGTGCCGGACCAGTCGCGGACCCATGTCAGCGTTGCAGAGGGGAACCGATCGGAGCGACGTGGGATCCAGGCACACACCGCGAGCCCGGCCACAGCGGTCACCACCTTCCGCGGGCTGCCCATCACGACTCCTGAACAGACCTTCCTCGACCTGTCGACTCTCCTCTCCCTTGTCGAGCTGGTCGTCCTGGGCGACTCGTTGGTGCGTCTCCATCGCACGACCCCGGAGAATCTGGTTGCGGTTGCCGACGCGTTCGGCGGCGGGGGCGCGCGCACCGCTCGTCGAGCGGCTCGACTCGTCCGATCAGGTGTCGACTCCCCCATGGAGTCCCGACTGCGCATGCTGATCGTGCTCGCAGGTCTGCCTGAGCCTCGGGTCAACTTCATCGTTCGCGATGTCGACGGCGAGGTGCTCATGCGGTTCGACCTCAGCTACCCCGAGCTCAAGCTCCTCGTCGAGTACGACGGACGCCAGCACGCGACTGACTCCGCCCAGTGGGGACGCGACATTGCCCGCCGCGAGCAGCTTGACGACTGGGGTTGGCGACTGATGGTGGTCCGTTCCGCTGACATCTACGCACGGCCTGACCTGACGCTGGAGCGAGTCCTTCAGCTTCTGCGCGAGCGTGGTGCCCGGCACCTTCCGGGAAAGCTCCGCGCTGAGTGGCAGCAGCATTTCCCCGTCCGCTCAGCCGCGTGACTACCAAGGTGCGTACGTCTTCCGACATGCGGCGGCAGACGCACGCGCCACTGCGCCATCGGCGTACGACTTCCGACATGGGGCAGCAGACGCACGCGCCACCGCGCCATCGGCGTACGTCTTCCGACAAGCGACGGCAAACGTCACCACTGGCACCGACCCGCCACCGCGGCCACTCGCGTCGACTTGGGCTTCGCGTGGCACGCTGAGGAGATGGCCAGCGCGAAGACCACCGTCGAGGTCGATGGGCGGACGCTCCAGCTCACGAACCTCGACAAGGTCCTCTATCCGGAGACCGGCTTCACCAAGGGTGAGGTCATCGACTACTACGCGAAGGTCGCCGAGGTCTTGCTCCCCCGCCTCGCCGACCGCCTCCTGACCCGCAAGCGGTGGCCCGACGGCACCGGCAGCGGCTCGTTCTTCGAGAAGAACAAGCCCCGCGGCACGCCCGACTGGGTGCGGACCGAGCTGATGGCCGAGCACGGCGACGACGGGGTGGAGTACGTCGTCGCCGAAGGCCTGCCGACCCTGGTCTGGCTCGCGAACCTGGCCGCCCTCGAGCTGCACGTCCCGCAATGGAAGGTCGGGCCGAGGGGCGGAGTGCTCGACGCCGACCTCGTCGTCTTCGACCTCGATCCGGGCGCGCCCGCCGACATCATCGACTGCTGCGACGTCGCCACCGCGCTGCGGCAGATCCTGGAGGCCGACGGTCTGACGGCATACGCGAAGACGTCCGGCAACAAGGGGGCTCAGCTCTACGTCCCGATCGAGCCGGCGAGCTCACGCCGCACGTCGGCATACGCGAAGAGGCTCGCCGACCAGCTCGCTGAGGCACTGCCGGACCTGGTGGTCTCCTCGATGGAGAGGAAGCAGCGCACGGGCAAGGTCTTCATCGACTGGAGCCAGAACAACGCGGCGAAGACGACCATCGCGCCGTACTCCCTGCGCGGCGTCGCGCGACCCACGGTGTCGACGCCCGTCACGTGGGACGAGGTGTCCTCAGCCGAACGAGCCGCTGACCTGACCTTCGTGGCCGCCGACGTGCTCGAGCGGATCGGCGATGTCGGTGATCTGCTGGCTGACGTCGACGCCAAGGCACGACCGCTGCCGTGAGAGCAAGCCTGAGCCGGCGGTCTGGTTCTTGAACGAGTATCCGAGCCTCAGGTGGTTCGAGCAGCCGCACGCAGGGATGCTTGCGCAGCCTACTCGCACCCAGGTGACCCGAAGGTAGGATGCCGCGCGTGACCACCGAGGCCGGAGACCGAGCGCGCGCCGGCCGGCTCCCGCGCAGCGCGCGTCGCGCTCAGCTCCTCGAGTCGGCGCTCGACGTCTTCGTCGCCCAGGGCTACCACGCCGCCGCCATGGATGACATCGCCGAAACGGCCGGTGTCTCGAAGCCCGTGCTCTACCAGCACTTCCCCGGCAAGCTCGAGCTCTATCTCGCACTCCTCGACTCAGCCTGTGACCAGGTCCTGGCGGAGGTTCGCGACGCGCTCGCCAGCACCAACGACAACAAGGAGCGCGTGGCCGCCACCACAGAGGCGTTCTACACGTACGTCGCCAACCCCACCGGCGCCTTCCGGCTGGTCTTCGAGTCCGACCTGACGAGCGAGCCGGCCGTGCGGGAGCGGGTGGACCGCGTCACGCTACAGTGCGCGGACGCGTGTGCCGAGGTCATCGCGGACGACACCGGGTTCCCGCCGGAGGTGTCACGGTTGCTGGCGGTGGCGCTCGTGGGTATGAGCCAGGTCTCGGCCAGGTTCTGGCTTAGCATGCCCGACACCACGTTGCCTCAGGAGCAGGCGACAGACCTGATCGCCAGCCTCGCCTGGCGGGGCATCCGCGGCTTCCCGCGGCACTAGCGCACCGCCCGCAACGCCCCGAGCCACATCCGACAACCCGAAAGGACCCCCGTGGAGGTCAGGATCGGCGTCACACACGCCAACCGCGAGCTGACGTTCGAGTCGAACGAGTCCGCTGACGACATGCAAACGGCCATCACCGACGCGCTGGCGTCCGACAACGGCTTGCTCGTGCTCAGCGACGACAAGGGCCGCACCGTCTACGTCCCCGTCGACAAGCTTGCGTACGTCGACATCGCCGGGGAGCAGGGCCGCCGCGTGGGCTTCGGCGCTGCCTGACGAGCACGGACCCGAGTCAGCCGCCGAGCAAGGAGCCGAGCGCCCCGATGCTGTCCACCGCCATGCGCGGCGTCGTCGCCCCGGTGGCTCGGGCCGTCTACCGGCCGCGGGTCGAGGGCGCCACCAGGTCCCAAAGACACGGTGCCGCCATCCTTGCCCTGCGGACTGATTGAGGCGCCGATCACCGACGACGGATCACCAGAACCGCCGAGTCGACTCTTGGTGGCGGCCGGAACGCCGTCCGGGGCACAGTCAGCCCGCGTTGCACGACGAAGTCACGACGGTTCCGACGGGCCGCTGCGGCCCGGCCGTCCAGGATCTGTCGTACGACTCGACGCTGCAGCACCAGATCCGCGCTCAGCAGCCGATTGTGCGGAGACACCAGCTGCCGAAGCAGCGTGGTCGTGACGGCGTACGGCGGGTTGGCCACGACACGAAAGGGTTGTCGTGGCCACCGCAGTCGAGTGACGTCGGCGTTCACGACTGTCACCGGCAGGCCTTCGAACCGCGACCGCAGAACCTCGAGGCGGCGCGGATGCCGGTCGACCGCGATCACGCGCGCACCTGCCCTGAGCAGGTGCACCGTCAGCGCACCCTCGCCGGCACCCACGTCGACGACCACGTCACCAGGCTCGATGCCCACCGCTTCGACGACCCTGGCCGCCCACGTGTCAGTCAGCGAATGCCAGCCCCAGCGAACCGCCTCCGGTCTGGAAAGGCGATCCTGCGGCGCTCGTCTCTGGGCGCGCCCGGACACGACGCACCATCACCATGAAGGAGACCATGGCCGCGACGCTAGGAGAGGCAGCACCGACATGCAACCGGATATCGTCCGGCAGCAGACACCGACGTCGCACATCCGTTGGCAGGCAGGCAGAACGCACGCGACCGCCCCGGTCAGGCCTGCAGGCCCAGCGTCGACATGCGTGCGGTGTGGGTCTCGCTGAGCCGTGCGAACATCCTGCCGATCGCGGCGAGATCCATCCCCGGCCTGTCGACGCCACCGACGAGCAGTGCGGTGAGAGCATCCCGCTCGGCTGCCACCCGCTGCGCCTGGCTCAGCGCCTCACCCATCAATCTGCGCCCCCACAGCGCGAGCCTGCCCGCGATCCTCGGATCGTCCTCGATCGCCCTGCAGACCCGGTCGACGACGAACTCCGAACGGCCCGTGTCCTCCAAGGTGGCAATGATGAGCTCGCGGGTCGACGTGTCGAGGTAGGCGGCGATCTCACGGTAGAAGTCGGCGGCCAGACCGTCGCCGACGTACGCCTTGATGAGGCTCTCCCACCAGGTCGAGGGCGCGGTGTGTGCGTGGAAAGCGTCAACCGGCGCGTGGAAGGGCTCCATCGCGGCGAAGGGATCCGCACCAAGCCTGCGCAGATGTCGGACGAGGTCCTCGAAGTGGGTGAACTCGCCGGCTGCCATCGCCGCCAGCGCCACCTTGTCCTCGAGGGTCGGGGCACTGCCGGCGTCCTCGGTGAGTCGCTCGAAGGCGCTGAGCTCCGAGTAGGCGAGCCCGCCCAGCAGGTCGACGACCGCGGTCCGGTAGGCCGGATCGTCGTACGCCGGGTTGAGTCCTGCCGGAGCTCCATCCGCGGGTACGGTGGAAGCAGTCTCGGGCGCATCGTCACTCATGCGAGGAGCGTAGCGACAGCGGCTGGCGTGGCGACGGTTAGACTGCACGCGAGTACGTCCTGCGCGATCGTCGCGTGGCGGGCGTCTATCCAGAAACGAGATCTCGCTCTGTCTACCTTCGAAGAACTCGGCGTCATGCCGGCCATCGTCGAGGCGCTGCGCGCCAACGGCATCGCCGACGCCTTCCCCATCCAGGAGATGACCCTCCCGATCGCGCTGACGGGCACCGACCTCATCGGTCAGGCCCGCACCGGCACCGGCAAGACGTTGGCCTTCTCCATCCCGGTCCTCCAGCGAGTCGTGGCGCCTGGCGACCCCGACTTCGCCGAGCTCGCCGCGCCCGGCAAGCCACAGGCGCTGGTGATCGCACCGACCCGCGAGCTCGCGCTCCAGGTCGCCGGCGACCTCCGACTCGCCGGCGCCAACCGGGGCACCCGCACCCTGACGGTGTACGGCGGCGTGCCGTACGAGCCGCAGCTCGACGCACTGCAGTCCGGCGTCGACATCGTCGTCGGCACCCCCGGCCGGCTGCTCGACCTCGCCGACCGCCGCTCCCTCGACCTGTCGCACGTCAAGGTGCTGGTGCTCGACGAGGCAGACGAGATGCTTGACCTCGGCTTCCTTCCCGATGTCGAGCGGCTGATCGCGAAGACCCCGGAGCTGCGCCAGTCGATGTTGTTCTCGGCGACCATGCGGGGCGAGGTGATCGGGCTGGCACGGACCCACATGCGGCATCCGGTCAACATCCGGGCCGAGTCCGCGTCCGACGCTGAGATGGTTCCGTTGACGGCACAGTTCGTCTACCAGGTGCACGACCTCGACAAGACCGAGATCATCGCTCGGGTGCTGCAGGCGGAGAACAGTGGGCTGTCGCTCGTCTTCACCCGCACCAAGCGGGCGGCGCAGCGGGTGGCAGAGGACCTGATGGACCGCGGATTCCCCGCAGCACCCCTGCATGGCGACATGGCGCAGGTGGCACGCGAGCGGGCGCTCAAGCGGTTCCGGGACGGCACCGTCGAGATCCTTGTCGCCACCGACGTGGCGGCCCGCGGCATCGACGTCGCGGGCATCACCCACGTGATCAACTACTCGTGCCCCGAAGACGAGAAGACTTACATCCACCGCACCGGCCGCACCGGCCGCGCGGGTGCGACTGGCTCAGCGATCACCTTCGTGGACTGGGCGGACCTGACCCGGTGGAAGGTCATCAACAAGATGCTCGCGCTGCCGTTCGACGAGCCGAACGAGGTCTACTCGACCAGCGAGCAGCTCTACCACGACCACGGGATCCCTCCCGGCACCAAGGGCCGGATCGGCTCACCCGCTCCCCGCGACGACGCCGGCAAGGTCGAC
>Ga0136622_10000735_pt1 | contig 13518 bp, 14 predicted proteins | sample AntDrymUQ4482106_2_FD_104803 | JGI IMG/M metagenome (GOLD analysis project Ga0136622, IMG submission 104803) | Polar desert sand microbial communities from Dry Valleys, Antarctica - metaG UQ448 (21.06) | ecosystem: Environmental > Terrestrial > Soil > Desert | place: Antarctica: Dry Valley...
CGGGTCGTCTTGCTGTACTTCTCGAAGCCCGTACCCAGTGTCATCTGTCTGCTCATTATCATCCTCGGCTGTATTCGGTGCGCCTACCGATCAGATCGCGGACTTTTGCAGAGGTTCCTTAACTGGGGCTGGTCTTGGGATGCCGCTACTTACGGGTTGGATGGTCACTGAAGGGTGCGTCGTAACGATTAGATTTCCCTTTTTATCGTACTCATATGATGTCTTATTGCCGCGCGGGTCTATGAGTTTGGTTGTTAGTTGGAACGTTGGTTCATACTCATATTGTGTAACGATTGTTGTTTGGTCACTCTCTACCCCCGTCTGGGGGATCTCTGTGATCTGCAAGAGATTGCCCTGGTTCAGGGGGTTCTTTTCATTTTCACTGTAGACCCATTCTGTCTTATTGCCGGCCGGGAAAATGCGACTGGTTAGTTCCGAATTCTTGTTGTATGCCGATTTCGTGATAAGTGGGACATCATTTCCACTGATACCCGCTGTGTCTTCCGGTGCGAATGACTCTTTGCGGACATAGAGCGTTCTCGAAAGAACATTACCCACCCCGTTATGTTCCAGTACAAGCTTGCTTCCGTTCTTCCTTATGCATGTTGTGCGGTAGATTGGGAATCCAGTTTCGACTTCTCCAATAGCGTCATAGTCCATCTTGAACACGCCGCTTCCGTGCTCTTGCGCGACTACCTTTCCGGATTCGTCATAGGAATTCACTAAATACTTCTGATCCTTAGCGTCCGTGATAGAAATTAACCTATGGTCGCTGTCGTAGGCATACTTTACCGAAGTGCCATTTGGGAAGTCAGCAGTTGTCGGTTGGTGAACTTCGATCAGGCGATCATCTTTGTCATAGGTGTACTTCCACGTTCGTCCAGCTGGATCATTGAGCTCTTGCAGTAGACCGTTATTGACTGATACGGCGATCGTGCGTTTTAACGTGTCGACAATGACGATCCCATTGGCAGAGTAGGAAAACTGAATGGTGTTTTGGTTTCTGTCCTCAATACCCTCAATCCTTCCACCTCGTTCCGGAACTGCAAAAGTATATGTTCGTCCGTAGCGTTGATGAATGAGATACTGTTCGTCCTCTTGCAAGAGAATTCCATAGAATCCAGTTGGAGACGTGTAATTGCCAGTGTTTTCACTAGCGAATTTGTACACCTTACCTGCACCGTCGTGATAGATAATATCATCGCCCTCGCGTTCAATCTTCTTCGCTATGCTGCTTGACCATCCTCGTGTTCTAGCTCTTCGGCTCCATGGTCAATCACTCAAGGTCATTGACCCTCGAGTCCAGTCAAGGCCTAAGCCGCACCCACCGGCTAATCAGGTGCGCGAAAAGCCAATTTACTGCTAAATTGACAAGAATTAGCAGTTACGGGCTATACTTGCTAATTAACTGCTAATAAAGCAAGCATTAGCTTTTCGGTAACCGCCATGAAAGTACCGCTTTCTCCGCCATCGCTGGCGGAGCTGCTGCGGAGGCTCGGAGCAAAGGAATTGCCCCAGGTTCTGAGCCGGGGGCTGGGCCCCCTCGTCGGTGGACTGTACTTTCACTGGGACGAGCTGCGTCACCGCACTCCACCCGAGGGTCTTTCACATGAAGCTTGGTGGGCCGGGATCAAAATCACCCGTCAGGGCCTGCTCCGGGCCTTGCCTTTTCAGGACAAGCACAAACGGCCGGTGCTGTTCGGGATGCCCGACCCGGTGCTGCGCGCGTTGCACGCGATTGACCGGCGAGTGGGTGGGGCCGTACCGATGGAGACGCCGATCGTGTCGGGCGAGGACCGCGACCGCTATCTCGTGAGCTCGCTCATCGAGGAGGCCATTACCTCCAGCCAGCTCGAAGGCGCCGCCACCACACGCGAGGAGGCCAAGGCCATGCTTCGCAGCGGGCGCAAGCCGCGCGACCGTAGCGAAACAATGATCGTGAATAATTTCCGCGTTATGGAACATATCCGCGAACTGCGCGACGAGCCCATGACCCCCAAGGTCGTGCTGGCCATGCACCGCATCGTGAGCGAAGGCACGCTTGACGACCCGACCGCCGCCGGCAGGTTGCGCCGGGCGGGGGAAAATGTGAGCGTCATGGACGCTACGCATTCGCGGGTGCTGCACGAACCGCCGCCGGCCGCCAGCTTGCCGCAGCGTCTTGAGCGCCTGTGCGCGTTCGCCAACGCCATCGACGGCGAGCCGTTCGTCCATCCGGTGATCCGCGCAATTCTGCTGCACTACATGCTAGGCTACGACCATCCGTTCGTCGACGGCAATGGCCGTACGGCGCGCGCGCTCTTCTACTGGAGCCTGGCGCGTTCCGGTTACTGGCTCCTGGAATATGTTTCGATCTCGCGACTGCTCAGACAGGCTCCGGCGCAATACGCTCGTGCCTACCTTCACAGCGAGGCGGACGATAACGACACGACTTATTTCATTCTTCATCAGCTGTCGATTATCGAGCGTGCTATCGAAGCGCTTTACGAATACCTGGCGCGCAAGACTGCGGAGCAGCGTTCGGCGGAGCGTCTGCTGCGCCATGCGCCGGGGCTCGCCGACCAGCTCAATCACCGCCAAGTGGCCCTTCTGACCCACGCCCTCAAGCACCCGGGACACGGTTACACGGTGGAAAGTTCGCGCCGCTCCCACCGCGTCACGCTCCAGACCGCGCGCACCGATCTGCTGACACTGGCTAGGCTGAAGCTCGTAGAGCAAGGCAAGCGGGGGCGCGCCCTGGTGTTCTATGCGCCCGAAGATTTGCGTGCGCGCATTGAGTCGGCTGCGGGCGCCGCCGGACGGTCCCGATAGGGAACCGCTGCCTGTAGTCAATAAACGGTGGCTTCACCAACGGTTCAACTACCCGTCGTTTCCATCTTCCTTGATGCATGCAGAGAGGTCTTGAAGGGCGACTGGAAGTCTGCGAAACCGACTCCCGTAAACGTCTGACGCATCGGCGGCCTAAACCGCACCGTAGTAGCGCTCACGCATCCGTTCGCAATAGGCGACGACATTCTCCTGAGATAAGGCATAGTCCTTGAGAGGCGATGCGATCGGCGGAGCGATGATATTGGCGAGGGTCGCATAGGCCGCGGCATCGATCGAGGCCGGTGCCGCGCCGAGGAGAAACGGTTTGTCTGCTAAGCAGGCGGCGATCGCTGCGAGATCCTCGACGCCGAGGCGATAGATCTCCTCGGGCCGGTGACGGCCCACGCCTTGCAGCCACAGCATGCGTTTGACACGCCGTTGCGCGAGCCAGGGCACGGCCTCCCGCAGCACCGGAGGCAAGGCGCCAAAGAAGGCCGGTTTGATGACGCTCCATCCCCTGTCGTCGATCCAACGCGAATACACCACCGGCCAAAGCAAGCTCTCTTCGCATAAACGCCGCAGCAGGTGCGCTTCGGCTTGCTGCGCGCGCGACAGACCGCCGTCGAGCGGGTTTCCGTAGCTCGCCTTGAGATAATCGATGATGAATCCCGAGTCCGGGATCACCTTCTCCCGGTCGTCGATGTAAGGCAGTTTCTTCTTGGGGGCGTTCAAGGGAGATGCTTCCTCGAGGACTTCGTATGCAAGCCCCGTCATTCGCAAATAGGTCTCGACCTTCATGCAGAAGGGGCTGGGATTGGCAATCCCCCATTGGCGTTTGAATTGATATAATCTAATCATCCGATCGTAGTCGTCCTTACAAACAGAACCGGTTCTGATCCCTCAATAATTTTAGCCCTAATGCCGGCCGCATTAACAGCCGCGCTCTGATCGAGGACATTGGGATCCATGACGGCTGAACGCGAAGTCCTCGTGCCCGATATCGGTGACTTCAAAGACGTTGATGTCATCGAAATTCTCGTCAAACCGGGCGACGCCATCCAGGTGGAGACGCCGCTCATCACCATCGAGAGCGATAAGGCGGTCATAGAGGTCCCCTCTCCCTATGCCGGGATCGTTAAAGACATCCGCGTCAAAGTCGGCGAAAAGGTAGCAAGCGTAGTGCGCGTGCCCGCGCCATTCGTTGGCGGTATGATTTCGTCATGTCTGATTATCGTCGCGCCCATGTGCCGGGTGGCACCTATTTCTTTACCGTCAACATCTATCGCGCCAATCTCGCCGATGCCGATGTGCGCTACGCCCTGCGGGAAGCGATCGGAATGCTTAGTTTGACCCATTCGTTTGTGATCGAGGCTTGGGTGTGCTGCCTGACCACATGCATGCCCTCTGGACATTGCCTCCCGGAGATGAGGATTTCTCCCACCGTTTGGCGTACATCAAGCGAATGGTCACGCGCGCTGCCAAGGACCTCAGCGATGTCCCCCATTGTTGTTCTCACGAATGCTGTCATTGAGGACGTTGTGACGAGTCTTACGACTCAGCGACGATTCGTTAAACTCATCGCAACGTCCCCTCGGTCCGTCCGCTTCATCCGATCGAGCTACATGAAGAACCGGAATTGGTAAGGCGCGGTTCCCAAGCCGCGCATCCGTTTGACCACTCGTGCGAGCACCTTCGCGTATCCGATGGTCACGGGCAGCGGGTCATAGAGGGCGTCGTTGTTCCAGTCCATCTTCGAGAGCGCCAGGGCGGCACGTGCAGTGTCGTCCCAGGGTCCGTGGCCGGCGTGTCGCACTAAGCGGATCGGACGAGGAGTACTCCGAGCTCCCTGGAAATACGAGCCGCGCTCGGCGATGCCTCGGACGTCACCGTGCGTCCACAGTAGGGCCTCGCGCGGACCGAGGCCTATGAGGGTACCGCGCGAGACCGGGAAAGCGGCGGGCGTGCCCTTGGCCCCACCGCCGTCGTCGATCCGTATGCCGCGCCAGCCTACGTCCTCGACCACCTGCACCAGATCGACCGCCTCACACAGGTGAAGAGCCTCCATGGAACCATCGACCTCGCCCGGCTTGAACTCGGTGGTCTTGTGGACCATCACGCGACGGGGTGAGCGGCCAGCGTGGCGGCGACGGTAGAGATCCAGAGAACGGGTCATGACGCGGAACATCTCGGTGCGAGAGAGGAACGGGTTGTCCCGCTGGACCTCGACCTCGTGGGCATCGTAAGCAACGAACTCCAGGCCCGAACCCTCGGCATCGAAGACTTGGCTACAGCAGGTGACGAAGCGAGGCCGGTCCGATTCAGGCGGTCGGACGGCGTAGGAGATGCCGATGTAGGCGGTCTCCGGATCCATCTCCGCCAGCTTCCAGGGCACCCCGCCTGCCTTCGCGTAGAGCGCCAGGCCGATACGCCACATGACGCTGGCTCGGTCCGGGTAGGCAAGCGCCTTGTCCTCGCGCACCAACTGTATGGGGAGTCGACGGGCAGCGGTGGCGGCCTTCAGGTGATCGTGCAGATCGAAGTCCTCGGTTGGCCCACCGACGTACCCGGGCGCCCAGCGCTGGGGAATGTAGATGAACAGCACATCAAACTCAGCGCGGCCAGCCTCGAAGCCCTGGATCGCTCGCACCAGGCGGTCTGCCAACACGATGTGCGGCGTCGAGGAGGCCTGAAACTCAGGATCAAGTTCTGTGTCGAGCTCGACGTGGCAGCTCCCACCAGCCCCTCGCATGTGCAGGCCGAAGACGCTGTGAAAGCCCGGCCACTCGGGAAGGTAATCCTCACGCTCAGTCGGCTTGTGCATCGAGTTAAGTTCCTTCATGAAGCCGTAGAGGCGATGGCTCTCACCGGCTGGGGCCAGGGTGGCCACGCGGATAGGGTCGGGCACCAGGCCGGCTGAATGGGGGCCGAATCGCAGCAAACCGCGCAGCGGGTGGACCTCGCGGTCCGAGGCGCGGTCCGGATGGAAGGCCAGACTGGGCTCAGGCAGGCACACGTGAGGCTTGATCTGGCTGCTCATGCCTGAGCCCTCCGCGAGAAGCCGGTGTCGGAGGAGAGGCGAAAGGTAGCATCGACGCCGTCTCCAACACCGAGCGCGCGCAGGTCGCCGCCGTCGCCAGCGAGCATGGCCGCCCAAAAGGCGATCAGGTCGTTGAGCTGTCGGTTATAGCGCTTGACGGCGCGCTCTCGGGCGAAGTCCGTGGCGGCCCCTTTGTTGTCGTCGGTGATGCCGTCGAAGACAGCGAGCGGTTCGAAAAGCAGCCAGAGCCGATCGTCAGCGCAGTCCAGACGAGTTCCGACGCCCTCGCGCCACCGAAGCTCGGGATGACCCGTCACCGTGCCACTGAGCGCCCCCACCAAGCGCCGCAGCGGCGCCCAGGAGGCGTCCTGTGGGTTAGCCGGCGCCAGCAGATCTGTGCTGCGCCGACGTATGACGTCTAGGCAACGCTGCCGCACTATCGCGTGGGTCAGCGCATCGCGCAGCAACCCACGCTCGCCGGACTCATACCGTAGCCGCTTGGTCTCGATGGTGTGCAGGTCGAATTCGGTGATCCCATACGCTTCGAAGGCGGCACGCACATCGGCGTCGGCGCCGAAGGCCAACACGCTGGCGTGTGTGCGCGCGACGAGCACGTCGACGCCGGCCTGCTCGACCGCATCGCGCACCTCGGCGTAGCCGCCGATCTGACAGACGACGCGGCGGCACACACTCGGCGTCTGAACCACCGGCAAGGCGTTGAGGCGCACCACGGGCCAGCCGCGTCTTCCTCCTGGGTACGGCGCGCCACTCCAGCGGCTCCGCTCGACGGCGAAAGTATCGAGCACGGTCGTATCGATGCCTTTCACTAGACGCACTAGGTCCCGTAGCGCTTCGTCAAAGTTGTCCACCATCACCAGCGCCGCCTCCGCCCCCGCCACAACGGCATGTGTTAGCAGTTGAATGACGCGAGGCAACGGCGGCTCCTCGCCGCGATGCAGCCAGAACAGTCCGGCGGGGAAGGCGCCGGTGCGTTCCAACGCCTCCTCAAGCGCTCCCATGACGGAGTTGTCACGCCCGCTAAGCCGGCCACAACGAGCCCGAAGCGCCGGCACGAGTCGACCAGAATCTGTCTCAGGCGGACGTTCTGATGTCGCAGCTCGTCGCTGGTGTTCTTCAGCCGACGGGAGCGAAAGTCCCCGTGCAGCTTGACCTCGACGGGCCACCGCCCCTCTCCGATGCACTGCGCTGCCAGGTCGGGGTTGTCGAGAGCGACGGTCGTCAACGGTCCTGTTGCGTCGTAGACTTTGGCGCAGGCATCCGCGACGAGCGGATCGACGTTTGTCGTCCACACCAGGCGCGTCAGTTGCGCGCGCATCAGCGTGGCGAGCGCCAGGTGCCCGTAAGAGGGTTTCGCCCCGGCTACCTTGGCATCCAAGTAGGCGCGCCGATCCACCTCGACCGGGTAGACCGCTTCGAATAGCGCGGCGTACTCGTCCGGGGCATCCCGTGGTGGCAAGTTCTCTGAGGAGTCGATGTGGGCCTGCAGCTGGACGCGGATCCCCGGACTCGAGAGGTCGGCCACCGCCTGGGGCGAGACCCGCCGCTGGCTGATGAACAGTTGTTGCTTGAACTCCCACACCATGTCCCCAGCAGTTGGAACCCCAGCGGCGGCCGACGCACCGGCGCCGAGTAACCACATCAGGTTTGCCGCGCGCAGTGAAAAGCGCCGAGCAAAGTCATCGGCGCCGATCTGAGGTAGATTGGTCTCGTTGTCCATGAGCGGACTGCACGGAACTAGCGTTCAGCGGGTGGTGGAGTCAAATCGATGGCTCTATTGGTCGGTTGAAGCCTAGCCAAAAAACATTTGAAATTTTGATTCTATCGGTTCGAAAGTTCCCTAATCACCCAGCAAGCTGCTGGTACTTGTATATCACTGCTTCGACCGAATCGTCGTCAACGGCTACCTTAGTGGGTTGTCGCGACCCGAGCAAGTAGTCTACGTCTTCCGTGAGGTAGTCGGCGTGAGGGTGGTCGACAGGGAGGTCCGTAGATTCTAATCGTTTCAGCCGGCCGCATTAACAGCCGCCTTCTGATCGGGTACATTGGGATCCATGACGGCTGAACGCGAAGTCCTCGTGCCCGATATCGGTGACTTCAAAGACGTCGATGTCATCGAAATTCTGGTCAAACCGGGAGACGCCGTCCAGGTGGAGACACCGCTCATCACCGTAGAGAGCGATAAGGCGGCCATGGAGGTCCCCTCTCCCTATGCCGGGATCGTTAAAGACATCCACGTCAAAGTCGGCGAAAAGGTAGCGGAGGGATCGGCAATCCTGGTATTGAGCCCGCTAGCGGACGATGCTCCGGCCCAGGACATCGCGGATACCCCGGCGCCGGTGGCCTCACGCCCCGCGCCGGCGCCCCAGGAAAGTCCACGCCGTGTCGCCGCAACGCGGGCACCGCCGGCCGGGCTTCCGCAAGGTGCCGAGACGGTCCGCGGTAGCCGTTCGGCCCGCTCCCATGCCAGTCCCTCGGTGCGGCGGGCCGCGCGCGAGCTGGGGGCCGATCTTGGACTCGTCCAAGGCAGCGGTCCCAAGGGCCGGATCCTGAAAGAAGATGTTTACGCCTTTACCCGCAAGGCGCTCTCCGGCGCCCACTCAGGCGGAGCGGCCGGTCCCTATGTGATGCCCGCGGTCACGGCTGTGGATTTTTCTAGGTATGGCAAGACGGAGATGCGGCCGTTGTCGAAGGTCAAGCGCAGCACGGGGCAGAATCTGCAACGCAGTTGGATCACCGTCCCTCAGGTCACGCAATTCGACGAGGCGGATATCACGGATCTTGACGAGTTTCGCCGCTCGAAAATGCAAGACGCCCAGACGCAGAATATCAAGTTGACCTATCTTCCCTTTCTGGTGAAAGCCACGGTAGCCGCGCTCAAGCGCTTCCCCGAATTCAATGCTTCGCTCACGACCGATGGCGAGGCGCTGGTCCTGAAAAAATACTTCCACATCGGCATGGCGGTCAACACCGACCAAGGCCTACTCGTGCCCGTCATTCGCGATGCCAATCAGAAGGGTCTGTTGCAATTGGCGCGAGAGCTCCAGGATCTCGGCGCGCGGGCGCGTGAGGGAAAACTCGACTTGCGCGAGCTACAAGGTGGTTGCTTTACCATCTCGAGCTTAGGCGCCATGGGCGGTACCGGCTTTACCCCGCTCGTGAGCTTCCCCGAAGTCGCGATCTTGGGGGTATCGCGCGCAACGATGAAACCGGTGTACCGCGATGGGGACTTCATACCGCGGCTCACCTTGCCGCTGTCGCTCTCATACGACCATCGCGTGATCGATGGTGTCGCCGCCGCGGAGTTTTGCCGCTATTTAAGCGAAGTGCTCTCCGATATCCGGGAGATCCTGCTGTGACCCGCTATAGAGCGGCGCGAAGCATGCCGTTGGGCATATTCGTCGGTGCTTAGCTGCCGTTCGCCGCCTCTAATGCTTTCTCGTTACGTGTCTTGTACCGGTGCAGCCACGGGGCCAAGCGGTCGTACATTGCGTAGGCTCGCTTGAGCCAGCGGGCACGAACGAATTGCAGCGTAACCATTTGGCGGCGGTGCTGGGTGATGTGCTTCTTATATTGGGCCTGTTTGCCTATACCGGCTACGAAATCAAAGACTTTGAGGCGATCCCGAAATGCTTCCTCGACGAGGTACCCCATATGAATCAATCCAAGGGATATCTTTTTATCGAACCGGTCATCAAAACCGGTTTGAATCCCATATTCACGTTGATCGGCGCGGAGATTGTAGAGTACGGACAACGGCTTGCCGGAGAGGGAGAGCATAGAGAATTTGACTCCCCCTTTTCTAACCATTTTACCGGCAAGCTTGCGGTGGAACTCGAGACGCTTGCCGGCGAAGATATCCTGGTTCCAGCGGGTACGATGCAAGGAATTCAGGGCGGCGAAGTACTGGTCTATGGTATCCGCGTTGGCGCAGGTTAACTCCACTTTCCCTAACCGCTCTAGGTAGTTGCGCCGGTTATAGGTTTTGGTGCGGGTCTTGGCTCCCAAGCCCGCCAAATAATCCGAAAACTCCCCGGTCGTATCGACATTGTAACTTTCATAAGCATCCGTCTCGCGGAGATACGCCTCTGGCCAGATCCCGGCGTTTGCGATCAAGCGGTAGGTTGCAGAGTCTCTGTCGACGTGAGGCAATACGAATTCGTCCCAAACAGAATCTGCCTTGAGATAGACCGAAAACGCTTGGATGACCTCCGTATGCACATCGGTCCTTGCTATGAAGTCCAGGTACTCGGTACGCACCGTCTGCATCCCTCGCCAACAACTCCCGATGAACTGTAAGCGTTTGACCTTAAGGATCCCGCCGAGGTCGGTGTTAACTGCGTGGAGTGGAGCCATCCCGACTAAAGCGTTCGTATCGTCATACGCCGCGAGCAAGAATAATTCCGATTCAAGCGTGGGCGCAAAGACTTCCCACCATGTCGCTTGCCAGTCCCAGCTCAAAAATAGGCGATCCGCTGAGGAGCGCAAAAGGAGCTCGTTCCACTCCTTCTCGTTCCGTGAGAAGTCTCTATTATCCCAGCGGACAATCTTGATCGCCGTCATCCGACTGTTGCTTTGCGGGTTTCGATATCCGGTTCTACGATTGCTAGAACAGAATGATATTACGCCTCGACGCGGTGACGTAATCGTTCGGCGGGTGGTCCATCCCACGGGTTGACGCCGCCTTCCGATGACGCCTTAGACCTGCTCTGGGCGGGGACGCCCACCGCCAGCATGTTGTCTGCGACATCATGGATGACCACCGCGTTCGCTCCGATCACGACGTTGTTGCCCACGCGGACGCGGCCGATCACCTTTGCGCCCGCGCCTATATAAACATTATCGCCGATGGAAGGCCAACCATCCGATTTACCCGCACCCTTCGAACCAATGGTGACGCCCTGGCCAACTGAACAGCCCTTGCCAAGATCCCCGTGGATCACGATGCATCCGAAATGGCCAATATAAAACCCTGGCCCAATAGTTGAGTTAACATCGATGGATATGCCGAACAATACTTCTATCATCGTCTTGCTTATTAGATACAGGGCCTTCAATAGGTGGCTTACAACAGGAATGGAAACCCGATTGGCAAATCGGCCGAAACGATAAACGATGATGGCCAGAAATCCGTAGTTCGTCAGCGTCAATAGCGTGCGTTTAAATAGCCCGTGATTCTTCGAGGCTACACGCCGATAGTCTACGGCCAAGTTATCGAACATGGTGCTATCGGCTCACCAATGGCAATAGTAAAGTGGACACCTATTTTTTCTTAAAGTATCTGCGCAGAATTCCTTTCGAAAACCCCCTCCAGAATGCGAACATTGGCGCGCGGTCGTCCTTGGCGTTTATCGCGGACGTGTCAGCCCGAAATACCGATGCTAACCAATCGAACCATCGCCACTCGCCGTCTCTAATATACTGCATGGCCGCCCAAATATCGGTTTCGAGATTGAGCCAATGCCGACCGATATCGTAGTCACCGAGAATCTCATCGCATGGTTCATCAAGGGCATCAAGATAAGCGGTGTATATGAGATTCCTCCCGCAGTCTGCAGCAAATCCGTCCCACATTCCAAATCTTCCGTTCAATTCGATTAGCTTATAGACACCGTCTCTCGCATCCACTTTAAACTCGATTCCGAAACACCCCCGATAGTTGAGACGCTTGATTACATCGATGGCGCTGCTGACGGCTTGTTTGTCGTTTATACTTTCGACGTAACTGCCGCGCCCAAAGTGAGGTGGATATGTTCTCAGCTTTCGGCCGACAAAAAATCCGGCGGGGTCTCCGTTCTTGCGAACATAGCACACCACGTAGATGAGATTTGCATCCGGCCCTGGGATAATTTCTTGTATAATTAGCCGACTGTCGATGCGGGAAAGCCTCTCATATTCGTACAGCAATTCTTGCGGGTTTCTTACCGTAACGGTTTTCCTTCCTTTCAAAAAAGCGCTAGCGCTGTCCGTTTGCCAGGATCGAGACTCTATAGGCTTGATGATAGCCGGGTAGACAACATGGTGGCTCAACTGGCTTACCTGCTCACCATTCGAGGGGTAGTAACTCTGCGCCGCCGGCCATTGCTGCTGTAGACAGACTTGGTAAAACTTATACTTATCGATAACACTTTCGACAGCATCGGGCCTCGGCAACACGAAACGATAATAGTTGGCCAGCTCATGACGGTTGTTCGATACAAATCGTAGGTAATCGTCATGCAACGGCATCAATACTGGCTTCTCCTCGAGCGAAGCAGCCATTTCACGGACGATTGAGATCAGTCTGTCCTGATGCCGGAATTCTTGGCTAGATAAAACCTCGACGTAACGGCTCGCATGCGTCCAATGCTGGTTTTTGGTATCAAGGGCGAAAACGGGGATCCCTGCTCTCCCCAGATGGCGAGCAACGGCGAGCCCGGGAATGCTCATGTCTAATAGCACCACCGGCGTGCGCCCGCATCGCTCCCATCTAGCCTGTATCTCAGCGCCGAACCGCGCCGGCACTATCTCCCTGCCCTTGTACAACATGATAAGCAATACCCCGCCACAGGCTCTCTGAGCCGTCATTTAGCCCTACCTTCAACTATCGGTCCTTCAAATCCTGGCCCCCTATGGGATCGTTCCGGAATTCCAGAGCTCAGGATCCGGTAGCCTATTCGGCTCCCGAAATCGGGTTTGATTCATCGTTCCGAAGAGACGATCCGTTCGAGCTGAAACCGCCCTTCTTCTAACAACGTCTCGAATAGCTCTTCTGAAATCGTGTCCGGGATCCCGTTATACAGATTGCGTACCATAGTAATTCAAAAGCTCGTAATTCTTGCGATGACCGTACGATAATTTCCGATTCCGGACCGAGATTCCGCGCGTTTGACACCTGACAGGTTCAGTCGTATCTTCGCTGTTGAAGAACAAGGACTTTTTAGAATCCTATTCCTGCACTGGGCGAACAACAGCGCTTCTAAACGTAACACCTTCTGGCCTATCCAATAGTGCTTTACAACGTTGGCAGCAGGAGTTGACGGGGGAGGAGCAAGCGGCGCTTACCGTGGAAATTGGGAAGGCTCACGCTGATCTTTTGTTAAACATAGTACATCCTTGGGCCGACTATTGGTAAAGGAAACGGAGTTCGCCTAGCTTCCCGCGCCACCTACGTATGACAGCGTACCCCTGCTTGTCTACTATACAGAACGTTGCGTGTGCATTGTGCAATGGACGAAGGATCCTGGTCATTGATTTGGCGTCGTTATAGGTGGGGCGGTTGATGAGTTTCCAAGCGCAGCTCACGCTGCTTAAGAGTCAACTGGTCCGAGCTATCACCGGAAGCGCTGCGCTTTCCCTAACAGCCACCGGCTTGGGTTTTTTAACTAGTGTCGTGCTGGCGCGCGCATTAGGAGCAGGCGGTTATGGTGCGTATGCTTACGCCTTCGCATGGGTAAATGTCCTGTGCATCCCGGCACAGCTTGGATTCGATAAGCTTTTAGTACGCGAAGTCGCAATATACCAAGGCCGGAAACAATGGGGTTATCTACGCGGACTGCTGAGAGGCTGTGAATCAATTGTCATTTGACGGTAGTTCAGACACTGATATGACCCTGGGTCGACGCGTTGAGGTAGGTTTCGCATCAGAGCGGTATGTGTCGGAGGCGGCAACGATA
>Ga0136622_10000736_pt1 | contig 13515 bp, 15 predicted proteins | sample AntDrymUQ4482106_2_FD_104803 | JGI IMG/M metagenome (GOLD analysis project Ga0136622, IMG submission 104803) | Polar desert sand microbial communities from Dry Valleys, Antarctica - metaG UQ448 (21.06) | ecosystem: Environmental > Terrestrial > Soil > Desert | place: Antarctica: Dry Valley...
GACGCCGGCCGACGAGGCTGGAGCACGGGACGGTGGGGCTGGCGCGAGACCTGATCGTGAGGGCGATGAAGGGGGAGGGTCCGGGCGCCCGGGCCACAGAGGGGGCGGTGGCGGACGTGGTCTCGACGGAGTATCGAATCGAATCGATCCTCTTGGTACGCCCGACGGGTCCGAGACCCTCGATGCCGAGCCGGCGGGCGCTGCGAACGAAGATGGCGGGCTCACCGACGCCGCCAAGGCGGGGATCGGCCTCGGTGGGCTTGCGATCGTCTTGGCCGGCGGGTTCGTCTACTACCGCCGAACCCTGCGCTGAGGCGCCGCCGCAGATGTCCAGCCGCGATCTGAGTCGAATTGGGTCCACCCCTGGGCCCCCAGGCAACTCAGTTCGCTAGACCCACCTCAACTGCACCTGGTTCTCGCGCCGCCGTTCGGCGACGCGCTTAGATACATGGCAGTGCTTTCCAGAAAAGACGCGCTCGACGCGATCCGGACCGAGGAGTTCGACGTGGTCGTCATCGGGGGCGGGGTGACCGGTGCCGGGGTGGCGCTCGACGCGGCCTCGCGTGGCTATTCGGTCGCGATCATCGAGCGCGCCGACTGGGCCTCGGGCACGTCGAGCCGCTCGTCGAAGATGGTCCACGGAGGCCTTCGCTACCTCCAGAACTTCGACCTCGGCCTGGTCCGCGAGGCCCTGCTCGAGCGCCAGCTCATGGTCGAGATGGCGCCGCATCTTGTCTACCCGACGCCATTCCTGGTGCCGAGCCTCGGCGAGGTGAAAAAGAACCGCCTGATCGGCATCGGCCTCAACATGTACGACGTGATGGCGACGACTCGCGTCGGCTCCTCGCGTAAGGAGCGAAAGCGAGAGATGGCGCTTCGCGGCGAGGGCTCAGACGCGGCGCCCGATCCCGAGCGCTGGGCACCTGATCGCCATCGCACGATCCCGGGCTCGGAGGCTGCTGAGCTCATCCCAGCGCTGTCCCCGCTCGATCCGCGCGACGCATACCTCTTCTACGACTGCCAGACCGACGACGCGCGCCTTGTCCTCACCATCCTGGGCGAGGCGGAGCGCTTCGGTGCGGTGCCGCTGAACGGGGTCGAGGTCACCGAGCTGCTCGAGGCGGACGGGATCGCGACCGGCGTCAAATGCCGCGAGACCGCCACCGGCGAGGAGCTAGAGGTGAAGGCTCAAAGCGTCATCAACGCAACCGGCGTCTGGGCCGACCGCATTCGCCCCGACGAAATCCACGACCAGGCCGAGATCCCGCGTATCGCCCCAAGCCGCGGCACGCACGTCACGGTGCCGACCGAAAAGCTGGAGATCGGCACGGCGGCCTGCATCGTCCCGGCCACCCAGGACCGCACGATCTTTGCCCTGCCGTGGTACGGGCGCACGCTGATCGGCACCACCGACCGGGATTACGAGGGCGAGCTCGACCACATCGAACCGTCCGGCGACGACATCGAGTACCTCCTGGGTGCGGCCAACGCCTACTTCGCCACCGATCTCGAGCTCGGGGACGTGACGGGCGCCTACGCGGGAGTCCGGCCCTTGATCTCGAGCGGCGACCCCCGCAAGTCCGTCGACATCTCGCGGAAGGCCGAGCTTTATGAGACCTCGTCGGGGATGCTCACGATCACGGGCGGAAAGCTCACGACCTGGCGGCGGATGGCAAAACACGTCGTCGATCGCCTGGTCGAGCGCGAAGGCCGCCAGGCGCCGTGTCACACCCAGGACCTGCCGCTCGGGATGCCCGCGACGGACGAGGACCTCTCGGCGCTTCCCGATCTCGGCGTCGCGGACTCAGACGGCACGGAGGCCCTTCTTCGCTTCCGCTACGGGCAGTTCTCGGCGAAGCTACTTCGTTTGGCAAGCGAGCAGGAGGGCTTGGAAAAGCCGATCGTCGGCAGCATGCCCGACCTCATGGCCGAGGTGCTCGTCGCCGCCCGCTACGAGCAGGCGCGCTCGGTTGGGGACGTGCTACTTCGCCGGACGCGCCTCGCCATCCTTGCGGCTCCCGAGCTTCGAAGCGCTGACGCTGTGCGGCCGATCGCCGAGGTGCTCGGCTCAGAGCTCGGCTGGTCCGAGAAAGAAGTCGCAAGCTCCGCGGAAGCGTGGCTCGGCGAAGCGGCCGCTGAGGGCGTGGACCCGGCCGGTGAGCCCGTATGACCGCCGGGCCGTCTATCGTGGATCCCGGCTTGAAAAGCAAGACTTGGAGGATGGTTTGAGGCTCTTCATCGACACCGGATCGGTTGCAGAGGTCGAGGAGATCGCGAAGTGGGGGGTCCTTGCGGGAGCCACCACGAACCCGTCGCTGTTGGCAAAGGAAGACGGCGACCCCGGTGACATCGTCAGGCGCATCTGCGACCTCGCGAACGGGCCTACATCGGCCGAGGTCGTCTCCGAGGACGGTGCCGGGATGATCGCCGAGGGCCGCGCGCTGGCCGAGCTCCACGAGCATGTCGTCGTCAAGGTTCCGTTTTGCAAGGAGGGACTTGAGGCCACGCACGCGCTGACCTCCGACGGCATCCCGGTCAACGTGACGCTCGTCTTCTCGCCCAACCAGGCGCTTCTGGCGGCGGGCGCGGGCGCGACGTACGTCTCGTGCTTTATGGGCCGCCTCGACGACATCTCGGTCGATTCGACCGCCGTCGTCTCAGAGATCGTCGACTGCTTCCGGGCCGGCGGCGTCACCTCGCAGATCATCGCCGCGTCGATCCGCCACCCAGAGCACGTCGTTACCTCGGCCAAGCTCGGTTGCGAGATCGCCACGGTTCCGGCGAAGGTTCTGCGCCAGATGCTCGACCACCCGCTGACCACTCAGGGCGCCGAGAAGTTCAAGGCGGACTGGGAGACGCGGCCCGAGTTCGGCGAGTGGCTTCAGGGCCTCGTCGAGGCTCGCAGGATCGAATCTCGCTGAACACGGACAACGGCGCGACGCTCGGTTAGTCTGCCGAGCCTCATGGCCGCAGACTCCGAAGACCTGACCGAGCTTCACCTCGCTGACCTTCACGCCCGGGCCGCCGAGGCCGGTGTGAACGGCTACCGCATGCTCCGCCGCGAGGATCTGATCGCAGAGCTCGAGTCTCCAGGAACGCGCAAGCGCTCTCGCTGGCCGAGGCGAAAGGCACCTGACGTCGACCTCGAGTCCGAGACGGACGAGCTGAAGGTCGTGACCGAGGATCGCGACCCGCCGGATGCCGAGCCCAAGCCCGCCCGGCGCCGTGGGCGCAGGGGCGGCCGCGGCCGAGGCGGCGCCGGTCGCGAGAAGCTTGCCGGCGACGGTCGAGGCGACTCAAGGCGCGATGAGCGCCGCAACGATGCGCCGGAGGACGAGGAGACCGAGGAAATCACGGGGATCCTCGAGATCACCCGCCAGCGCCACGGGTTTCTTTCCGAGGAGGGCTCTGACGACGACATTTACGTCTCCGCTTCGCAGGTCCGACGTTGCGAGATGAAGGACGGCGACGAGGTGACCGGCCCGGCCCGCGCGCCCCGCCGCGGCGAGCGCCACCGCGCCCTCGTGCGGGTCAAGCTCGTAAACGGCGAGGAGCCCGTGCCCGCGCCTGAGAAGAAGGGCGGAGGAGGAGCTGCGGCGAAGTCCGACCGCTTCGACTCGCTCACGCCGGCCGCGCCTACACGTCGCATTGAGCTTCCCGAGGAAGCAAGCACCCTTGTCCGCGCCGCCGATCTGTTGGCGCCGCTTGCGCTCGGCCAGCGCGTCTTGGTGAGCGCTTCGCCGCGCTCGGGACGGACAACGCTTCTTCGCGACCTCGCCCAGGCGCTGGTCAAGGTCGAGGGCCTTGAGGTGACCGTGCTCCTCATCGACGAGCGGCCCGAGGAAATCCCGGCCTGGAACGAGGCCGTGCCCTCGGCGGACCTTGCTCTTGCCGCGGCCGACCTCTCGCCGAAAGAGCAGGTCAAGGTTGCCCGCTCCGCGCTCGAGCGAGTCCGAAAGCAGGCAGAGGACGGCGCCGACGCGGTGCTCTTGTGCGACTCGCTGAGCCGCCTAGCCGTGGCCGCAGACGGGGTCGACGACGTAAAGCGCCTCTTCGGCTCGGGGCGCGAGCTCTCCGAGGAGGGCGCGGGGTCACTAACGGTGATCGCCACGACGCTCGGGGAGGGTGACGACGAAGGCTCCGCTGAGAAGGCAGTCACGACGACCGAGACTTCCATCGTCACGCTCGACGAGACGCTCGCCTCCGAGGGGATTACGCCCGCGCTTCGCTTTGGCGAGTGCCGGGCGGTCGGCGACGACAAGATCCTCTCCGACGAGGAGATGGACGGCCTTCGCCACTTGCGCTCGAGCCTCTCTGAGCTCGTCCCGCCCGAGGCGGCAGCGCTCGTTCGCGAAAAGCTTGAGACGTCCGGCTCGAACGCCGACGTCCTGCGCGGCCTGGCCTAGCGCTTACGCCCTACGGTCGGTACGCGAGGCGGGCCCAGGAGGGCTCGCGGGAGAGCTCGATCGGCTCTGCGTCTCGCTCGGGCTGGACGTAGCCGAAGGTGTGGGTCGTCTCGTCGAAGACGATGTCCAACTCGCCCTCCTTGACGCGCTGGTCGAGCCAAGCGCCGCGAAAGACCAGGCGGCGAAGCCAATGGACGAGGCTTCTGTTCGAAGGGCCGACAAGCTCGGTCCAGTTCTCGTTGATGTGCTCGCCGAGGGTTGAGCAGGGATCTGCGATCTCGCCGTTCACCGCAAGCTCGAGCAGGTCGTGAAGCTCTTCGGAGGCAAGGCCGTGATCGACGAAGTCGAGCTTTACCGCTGCCTGCTCGACGCGCTGGCCGAAGTCCCCCTCGTTGAACGAAAAGCGAAGCTCGCCGTACTCGAGCACGTAGTCCGAGCCGGACTCGTAGTTACCCCGTCGGGTGGCCTTTTCCACTTGAGCTTCGTTTCTCCCGTTTGTTTGTCCGGCCGCCCGGTGCGACTCAGCCGGGGCATCTTTACGCACGCGGTCGCGGCCGGGCGCTCCGGTCCTCCCAATGAAAGAGGGTTTGCACTTGGAACGGCGAATGGGCAGGGAGCGCAGGGCCCGGAAAGGGGGGCGCGCCGGACGGCCGCGGGGTTGTTGGGGGCATGAGCGAAGCCACCCAACCCGTCTTGCCTCTGGTCCCGAATCTGGAGCCGCTCGGCACCGTCGTCGTCTGCGAGGACGACGAGGCGACGCTCGAGCTTCTCTGCGATCACCTGATCGCCGATCGCTACGACGCTCTCCCCGCGCCGTCGGCCGCCGACGCGCTTCGCCTTTGCCATTACCGCAACCCGGACCTCCTCCTGCTCGACATCGAGCTGCCGGACGCGTCGGGCCTCGATGTTCTCCGCGAGATCCGCGGTGCCGAGCGTACGACCGGGCGCTACGACGCGAACCTGCCCGTGATAGTCCTCAGCGGCCGAAGCTCAGACGTCGATCGGGTACGCGGCCTGGAGGTGGGAGCGGACGACTATCTGCCGAAGCCGTTCTATTTTCCCGAGCTCTCGGCGCGGGTGCGCTCGGTCCTTCGCCGCCGTGACGACCGCCGCTCCGGGCCGATCCGGATCGGCGACCTCTCGATCGACGTCTCACAGCGACGCGTCGAGGTCGATGGCGTCGAGGTGACGCTTGCCAACAAGGAGTACGAGCTGCTCCTCATGCTCGCCTCGAACCCGCGCCGCGTCTTCACCAAGGCCGAGCTTTTGCGCGAGGTCTGGGGCTATCGCACGACAAGCCGCACGCGGACGCTCGACTCGCACGCAAGCCGCCTGCGCCGAAAGCTCGATCCCAAGGGCGCCCGGTTCATCGTAAATTGCTGGGGCGTTGGATATCGGCTCCTGCCCGCATGATCGCCGAGCCCATCTCAACCCTTGGAGCGCTCGCCGGCGGCCTCTGGCCAGTCGCCCTCTCGATGGCAGTCGTAGTTGCCGGCGGCAGGGTCAGGGAGGGCCGGCGCCGCCGAACCCTGAACGAGCGGCTCCACGAGATCAGGCGCCCGCTCCAAGCCCTTGCTCTCGCCGCCGAGCCGTCAGACGCAGAGAGGCCCGAACCGCTGGAGCTCGCGCTCGCGGCACTCTCGGACCTCGACCGCGAGGTGAACGGAGGCGGCATCGAGTTCTCCAGGCGCCCAGTCGAGGCGCGCATGCTCGCCATCGCGGCGTGCGAGCGCTGGCGCGGCCGCGCCGCGGGGGCGGGGCGGCGCATCGCCGTGCACTGGGGCTGTGGAGACGCCCTCGCCGACGTGGATCCGCTCCGCGTCTCCCAGGCGCTCGACAACCTGATCGCGAATGCGCTCGAGCACGGCGGCGGCCCGATCACGCTCGAAGGGCTCCGGAAAGGCGACCGCATCGACCTGATCGTCCGCGACTCGGGCACGACCAGGGGCGAGCGGCTTCGCGAGCACGCGGATCCGCGCCGCGGCCACGGGCTCAGAATCACCCGCAGGCTGGCCCGCGGTAACGGCGGCGAGCTCAAGGTCGGCAGCAGCCGGCGCACAGGAACGGTCGCGGCCCTGGTCCTGCCGCTCGTGCCCGAGCGAAAGAAGCCAATCTCGCCACACCACCTGTGAAGAGCCGGGTCCGCGCCGCGGCATTCGCCCTCGGTGCGCTCGCCTGTGCGGGCCTATCGGCAGCGATAGCGGGCACGGCACAGGCGCCCGGCAGCGGGGACTTCGGAGCCCTTCGCCCCGTCGTGGTCACCTCGGCGGCGCTCGAGCGCGGTGCGGTCATCGGCCGCAAGGAGTTAGGCCAGGCGCTGGCGAAACGGCGAGTACCGGAATCGTTCGTCCCTCCCGACGCGCTCGGGCTGTCGGAGGAGGCACTCGGGCGAAAGCTCGGGACGAGCCTCCCCGCCGGCTCGTACCTGACCGCCTCGGTGTTCAAGTCTCAGGTAGCGGGTGGTGCCCGTCCTCCCGGTGGCCCTCCCCAGGGGACGACGCCGGTCGAGATCACGGTCACCGGTGCGGGGGCTCTGGCGACGTCTCGCACCGGCTCGGGCGACCGCGTCGACGTGATCGTTTCGGGCGACTCGGCGCCCGGCCCGAGCGCGGGGCGGACCTATGTCGCGGCGACCGGCGTTCCCCTGCTCGCACTGCGCGAGGCCCGCGCCGAGCCCGGGCTCGAGACCGAGCGCTGGATCGCGACGCTTGCTCTCACGCGCGAGGAGGCACTTCGCCTGATCCGCGCCGAGAGCATCGCCGCGCAGGTGCGTCTTCTCGCGGGCTGACGCTCGCTCTCTATCGATCTGAGGCAATCCGGGTTCACCCCTCAGACCCAGTTCGCCTCAGTTCAGCCGTTGGACCCGAACCACGCTACGCGCAGGTCCACGCGGTCGCCTCGAAACGGGACGCCCTCGGCTTCCAGCAGGGCTCGTTGCCTTTCGCCGACCGCGAGCGACCCGTCGGCCCTCACCACTCGGTGCCACGGAACGTCCTCCTCCTCGCACGCGGCCATGACCGCTCCGGCATGCCGCGGCGCCTCCGGGCAGAGGTCGCCGTAGGTCGAGACGAACCCCTCGGGGATCGCGCGAGCGCGGTCGAGGATGCGCCTCTCGCGCTCCCCCATCAGATCTCGAGCTCTACCTGGGGAGCCCCGGGCATCAGACCGAGTGCCGCCCCGCCCACTGCCAGCAGGATCGGATACGGAACGCGCAGGAACTGCGCCTCCACGACCAGAGCGATCATTACCGCCAGGACGAGCGTCAGCGCGACTTCGAGGTGCACAGCCGGCCTCGGGCTACCCGCCGGGAGGCGGCTGGAAGGGGCTGGTCATGGACTTCGAATCTACGTGACGGGATTGAGAGGCTCGTCGCCCTTAAGGACGGCGATTGCGTTTCGCGCCGCGAGTGCGGCCATCCCGTCGCGCGCCGTATGCGTCGCCGAGCCGATGTGGGGGAGGAGGAAGGCGCGCGGGGCCTCGAGCAATTCCGGCGGCACCCCGGGCTCGTCCTCGAAAACATCGAGCCCCGCGGCGCCGATCTCGCCCGCCTCGAGCGCGCTCGCAAGCGCGGCCGAGTCGATCAGCGTCCCTCGCGCGGTGTTGACGAGGACGGCGTCGGCCTTCATTTGCCCAAGCTCGGCCGCGCCGATGAGATAGCGCGTGGCCTCGCCGCCGGGAGCGTGGAGGCTGACCACGTCGGAGCGCTCCAGGAGCTCGGGCAGGTCTACCCGGGTTGCGCCCAGCTCGGCCTCGGCGTCTGGCTTGTCGTTCTTTGCCGTGAAGAGAATCTCGCTCGCGAGCGGTCGGATCAATTCGGCGTAGCGGCGACCGATCCTGCCGAGTCCGACGATTCCGAACGTGCGGCCGCTTAGCTCCATGCCGAGCATGGCACCGGGTTCCCAGCCGGTCCAGCCGCCCTCGCGGAGCGTCACCTCGGCGTCTCGGGCGCGCCGCGCGGCCGCGATGGTTAGGCCCAGCGCGAGCTCAGCCGTCGCGTTCGTGAGGACGCCCGGGGTGTTTGTGACCACTACACGTCGCTCGCGGCAGGCTTCCATGTCGACGTTGTCGTAGCCCACCGCGAAGTTCGCGACTACGCGCAGGCCCTCGCCCGCGGCGTCGAGCAGCTCTGGCCCGACTGGCACCGTCGGGTCCGGGATGATCGCGGCGCAGCCGGGTGCGAGGTCTGAGAGCTCTGAGGCCGTGACGTCTAGCCCGCCCTCGCGTATCTCGAGTCTTTGCGCGGCCAGGAGGTCTCGTCCGGCTGGCAAAAGAACGCGACAGATCAATACGGGATTGTCGGACGGGCCGCTCACTATGACTCAAGCTACCTTGGATAAGTGTCCCGAAGAGCATCCATCTTCTTCGCTTGTGTCGCTGTGCTTTGGGGCGTTCCCTATCTCTTTATCGAGATCGCAGTCGAGGGCGGCGCGTCGCCCCTTCTGGTCGGCTGGGGCCGAGTGGCGATCGGCGCCGCGATCCTCATGCCGATCGCCTGGAAGCTCGACTATCTCAAGGGCCTGCGCTCGAAGACGAAGCCGCTCGTAGCGTTCGCGATCGTCGAGTGCGGCCTACCGTGGTGGCTGATCCCGCTCGGACAGCAAGAGGTCTCATCGTCGCTCGCGGCGATCCTGATCGCCTCGCTGCCGATCCTCACCGCAATCATCGCGTTCCGCTTCGACCCCGAGGAGCGGGTGACGGGCCGGCGCCTGGGAGGCCTCTTGGTCGGGATCACCGGCGTGATCCTCCTCCTGGGCATCGACATCGCCGGGCGTCCGGGCGAAATCCTGGGCGCCGTCGCGATCCTGATCGCAACGGCCTGTTATGCGATAGGCGTTTTCATCGTCAAGGCCTCGTTCTCCGACATCAATCCGATCGGGGCGGTCGCCGTCGCGCTTGCGATCTCCACAGTCGCACTCGCGCCCGCTGGCATCGCCTCGATCCCGGGTGCCGAGATCTCAGGCGGCGCGATCGGCTCGATCGCGGTCCTCGGCTCCTTTTGCTCGGCGCTCGCGCTGATCCTCTTCTTCAGCCTGATCAACGAGGTGGGGCCGACGCGCGCGAGCGTGATCACCTATGTGAATCCGGCCGTCGCGGTTTTCCTTGGTGTGACGCTTCTGGGTGAGAGCCTCGGCCCGGCCGCGGTTGCGGGCCTCCTGCTGATCCTGGCGGGCTCGTGGATCTCGACGGGCGGAGGCATGCCGCCCGGCCTCGCCGCGATCGCGGCGGCACGGCGCCGCCGTACGCACCGCCTCGTTCCCGGTGAGGTTCAAGCCGCCGCGCCCGATCTGACCAGGTAAAGGGGGCGAGAACGCGAGTGCTCGCGCCTCTATGAGGCGATGGATGCGACCAAGCGGCACACCGACGCCCTTGTACTGCAGTTGCGCGAGCGGCTTGCTTACGAGCGGCGCTCGGATGCGGCCGCCGGGCGCCTCGGCGGCGACGTGGCCACGGCGATCGCGGATCTGGTCGAGCGCGAAGCGGCGGTCTTGCCGCAGGCGCGGCGCGACGAGCTCTTAAAGCTCGTCATGCGCGAGACGCTGGGCCTTGGGCCGCTCGAGGACCTCTTGTCAGATCCGGCCGTCGAGGAAGTGATGGTGAACGGGCACGGCTCCGTCTACGTCGAGCGCGAGGGACGGATCGAGCCCACGGCCGTCGAATTCGCTTCCGACGACGAGGTGCGCGAAGCAATCGAGCGCATTCTGGCGCCGACCGGCCGTCGCGTGGACGAGCTCTCGCCGATGGCGGATGCTCGCCTGGCCGACGGGTCGCGCGTGAACGTAGTCGTGCCGCCCCTCGCCGTCGACGGACCCGCCATCTCGATCCGCCGCTTCGGAGTGAACCGCCCCGGCCCGGGCGAGCTCGTCGCCTCGGGCTCCCTGGCGCCACTCGCCGCAGAGATGCTGGGGGCGGCGGTGGCCGGGCGTCGGACGGTGCTCGTCACCGGCGGGACGGGCTCTGGCAAGACGACCCTTCTCAATGCCGCCTCGGAGTGGATCGGTGCGGACGAGCGTGTGATCACGATCGAGGACGCTGCCGAGCTTCGGCTGCGCCAGCCTCATATCGTCCGGCTCGAATCGCGCCCGGCGTCGGTCGAGGGCAGGGGAGAGGTGACGATCCGCGACCTTCTCCGCAACGCCCTGCGGATGCGGCCGGATCGCATCGTGATCGGCGAGGTGCGCGGGCCGGAAGCCCTCGACCTGCTCACGGCACTCAACACCGGCCACGACGGCGCGCTCTCGACGCTTCACGCCAACTCACCCGAGGATGCTCTTCGCCGGCTGGAGACGCTCGCGCTGATGGCGGGCGTCGGCCTGCCCCACGAGGCCATCCGCGAGCAGGTCGCTCGCGGCATCGACGTGATCGTCCACGTCAAACGAGAGCCGGACGGCCGCCGCCGCGTCTCAGAGGTCTCAGAGGTGGTGCGTGCCGCGGGCTCGGTCGGCGTGCGGGAGCTCTGGCGCGGATGAGCCCCGAGATCCTCCTGGCCGCACTCGCCGGCGGGCTCGGCGCCGTCGCGGCTCGCGAGGCGATCCGCGGCACGCCAGCGGGCGCGGCCTGGCTCGCGCGGGCGATCGAGCCGCTTCGCCGGGCGGGCAGCGAGGGCTACGCGCCGAGCGTCGCCGAGCGGCGTCGTCTAGGCCTCGTGATTGGCGCCGCGCTTCTGGGCGGTGGAACCTGGCTCTTCGGGCCAGCTCCCGCCGCCCCGCTCGCCGCGGCAGGGCCTGCGGCCGCGAGCTGGGCCGTGTCCTCACGCGCAAAGCGCTACCGCCGTGCTGTCGAGCGGTCGCTGCCCCGTGTCGCCATCGCCACCGCCGACGCGCTTGCGGCTGGCCGCTCGGTGCGCTCGGCACTCGATGCGTCGTCGGGATCGCTCGAGGGCCCGGCCGCGTCCGAGATGTCGCGCCTTCGCGCCGACCTTGACCTGGGACTGTCGCTCGACGCTGCGCTCGGCGGCCTTCGGGAGCGCAACCGATCAGCGCGGGTCGACTCGTTCTGTTCGGCTCTTCTTTCACAGCGGATCGCGGGCGGGGACCTGGTCAACCTGCTTCGCCGCTACGCCCAGGCCGCGGCCGGGCGCGAGCGGGTCGAGGCGGACGCCCGCTCGGCGACTGCCCAGGCGCGCTTTACCGGCGTCCTCGTAGCCGCGATGCCCGCCGGAGCCGCGCTCTTGGCCGAGCTTCTCAACCCAGGGTTCGTCACGGGCCTACTCGGCAACGGCGTCTCAATGGCGCTGCTCGCTGCCGCCACCTTGCTTCAGCTCGCAGGGTTCGCAGCTATCTCGCGGCTCGGTCGGGTGACAGGCTCACCGTGAGCGCCGAACTGGCGGGCCTCGCCGGGATCCTGGTGTTTGCCGCGGCGTGGGAGCTCGCCGGGATGCGCGGCTCAGATGCCGCGAGGCGATTTGAGCCCCTGCTTCGCGGAGCACGGCTCGACGGGCTTCGTGACACCCTCGCCGAGCGCCTCGACGTGGGCCGGAGGCTCGATCGTGCGGGCTTGGGCGAGCGGATCTCGGCGGGCCGCTTTGTTGGAGCGAAGCTCGCCGGCGCCGGCATCGGCGCGCTCGCGGCTTTCGGCGTCGCGCCCGTCGCACCAGGGCGCCTGGCGCCGATTCTCGCGGTCGCTCTCGTCGCCTCCGGGTTCGTCGGGCCAGACGCCTGGGCCGAGCGGCTAGCGCGCCGCCGTCGCACCGCGATGGTCGCCGCGCTCCCCGACGCCTTGGACCTCGTCGCGGTGGGGACCGCGACCGGGCGGACTCCGGTCGCGCTCTTCTCCGAGATCGCGACCGGCACCGCCGGGCCCCTGGCGGCCGAGCTCGCCCTGGCGGTCGCCGAGATCGAAGCCGGCGCGCGCCAAAGCGATGCCCTCGGAGCCCTTCGCGAGCGCACCGGCACGCCCGAGCTGGGCGCCGTCGGCTCCGCACTCGAGCGCTCCCGCCGCTACGGCTCACCGTTGTCAGACCAGCTTCACGCCCAAGCCCGAACGATGCGAACCGAAGAGCAGCGCCGGATCGCCGAACGCGCAGCCCGCGCGGCACCGAAGATCCAACTCGTCGTCGCGATGGTCCTGGTGCCGTCAGCACTCCTGGCGATAGCGGCAGCCCTGGTAGCGAATTCAGACGCACTCTTCTCCTCGATCTAGCCCAGAACCTCATCACAGGGGGAGCCGCGCAGCGCCCCCACCATCGAGGTCGACATCAACTTGGATAGGCAAAGTCAATCGCAACTTCGATCTCGTGTCCGGATCGAAGGCGACATCGACTTGACTCAGACGCGTCGATGACGACTTCGGCGGGTGGGGTGGGTTTGGAGATGCCACGGAGACTGGCCGCGACAAGCAGGCTGAACCGGCCGCGCCATGATGAGCGCGTGAGGGTCCTCATACTGAGACACGCCCAATCCGTCTCGAACGCCCACAAGGAAGCGGCGTCCTTGCCCGATTCCGAGGGCGACCGCTTGACCGACAAAGGCTTCGAGCAGGCCCGAAACGCAGCCGAGGCGCTCAAGGGCCGCGACATCACCCGCCTGATCGCGAGCCCGATGCGCCGCGCCCAGGAGACCGCGGCGCCGATCGCGGAGGCGCTTGGCCTCAAGATCGAGACGGACCCAGAGATCTATGAGCTCCGCGAAGAGGAGGGCTACGGAGAGCTTGGGCCCGAGGAGCAGAAGCTCCGACGCTGGTCGGAGTGGATGGTCGCCCACTCGGACGATCCCGAGTACGCGCCGCCCGGCGCCGACTCGTTCGCCGGCATCAGGGGTCGAACGCGCGGCCTCATGCACCGGATGGAGTCCGAGGAGGGGAGGCCCCTCATCGTCACCCACGGGATCTTCCTGCGCTTCCTTCTGATCGACATCCTCTTGGGTGATGGGTTCGGCCCGCAGGACGCAGCGCGCCTATGGCAGCTCCGCACGGTGAACTGCGGGCTCAGCGTGTTCGACTACCGCGAGCCGCGCCGGGAAGTCGACCACGACACCGACGATTGGCTCTGCGCGATGTGGATGCAGCCCCTGGGCGGGGCTCCCGCGAGCACGCCTACGCCGACTCCAGCGCCTCCTCGTCAAGACGCCGGGCGATAACCGCCGCGTCCTCGCAGAAGCGGTCGAGCTTCTGC
>Ga0136622_10000738_pt1 | contig 13498 bp, 11 predicted proteins | sample AntDrymUQ4482106_2_FD_104803 | JGI IMG/M metagenome (GOLD analysis project Ga0136622, IMG submission 104803) | Polar desert sand microbial communities from Dry Valleys, Antarctica - metaG UQ448 (21.06) | ecosystem: Environmental > Terrestrial > Soil > Desert | place: Antarctica: Dry Valley...
CCCGGGCGGCGGCCCGGGCAACCCTGGCACGAGCGCCGGCCCGCTCGACACCGTCACCGGGGTGCTGCCGAACACCGGTGGGGTGTGGTCCGGGCTGATCGCGCTCGGTCTGTTCTTGGTGGCGGCGGGAGCCTTCGCCATGGTCCGCGGCCGCCGGCTGGCCCAGGCGGTCACGGCAGCCCAGGCAGCCTGACGCCTCCGCCGACCGCCTGGGAGGATCGGGCATGAGCCGATTCGGGCTGCGTGGGTTGGTGCTTCCCGCGCTCATCGGGGTGCTCGCGCTGGCCGCGGCGACGTACTTCGGCTACCTGACCTTCCGCGACGTCTGGGTCTCGGCGGGCCCTACCTCGACCGAGACTCGCCCTGTGCCCGCCGTCAGAACGGACCGCGTGGTCTCCCGGCCCGGGGGCTTCCGACTCCGTGCTCCCGGCGACATGTCGGTCACCCGTGACGGCACATCGATCCGCCTCACCGACGCGGCACAGAGCCTCGTCGTGACCCTCGGGCCCGGTGAGGGCGGCGCCCTTCGGGCGGTGAGCACGCGCTACCTGCGTACGATCGAGCGGAGCTACCGGGACGTCCGGCTGCTGCGGTCGGTCCCGGAGCGGGTCGACGGCCGGCCGGCTCTGGTCTCCTCCGGGCGAGCCGTCAACGAGAGCGGCGTCGGGCTGCGCTTCGTGGCGTTGGTCGTCTCGGACCGGCCGCGCAACTACACGATCACCGCCTTCGCCGCGGCCGACTCCGACCCGGCCGACGTACTCCCGCGGGTCAACGCGATCGCCAACAGCTTCGCGGTGCTCGGGCGCTAAGACAGACCTGCCAGACCTCGTCGAGGGTGGCCCCAAATGCCTGAATCGGCAGACCCGCGGTAAATTGTTCCTTAGGCTGGTTTTGTGAGTGGAACATCGGGTGTCCACGAGGCGGCTGCGCGCGCCCTGGAGGAGTCCCGGACCACCGGTCAGGTGCCTTTCCAGACTCTGATCGAGCAGGTCCCGGGGATTCTCTACGTCGCCGAGCTCGGCCTCGGGGGCCGCTGGCTCTACGTCAGCCCCCAGGTCGAGGACCTGCTGGGCTGGAGCGCGGAGGAGTGGCTGGCCGACCCGACCCTGTTCGCCAGAGCGCTGCATCCCGACGACCGCGACGCCGAGACGGACAGCGAGCGTCCCGAACACACCGTCCCGGGCGAGAGACACCTCAGCGAGTACCGCTTGATCACCCGCAACGGCGGGCAGCGCTGGTTCCGCGATGATGCCCGCCTCCTCGCCGACGACCGTGGCCAGCCGGTCGGGTGGAGCGGGGTGCTCACCGACGTCACCGAGCAGCGCAGGTCCGAGCATCTGCTGCGCCGCAGCGACCAGCGTGCCCGCACGATCATCGACACGGCGCTGGATGCCTACGTCGCCATCGACGCCCGGGGGGCGATCTGCGACTGGAACCCGACGGCCGAGCAGACCTTCGGTTGGACGCGGGAGGAGATCCTGGGCCGGCGGCTGTCCGACACCATCATGCCCGAGCGGTTTGTGACAGCGCACGAGGCGGGCCTCCAGGCAGCCTTGGACAAGGACGACCTCGGCCTCGGCAGGATTCTGGAGTTCACGGCCAGGTGCCGAAACGGCACCGAGCTGAAAGTGGAGCTGACCGTCTGGCGCAGTGACGAGGAGCACGGAGCATGTTTCAGCGCATTCATCCGTGACATCACCGAGCGCACCCGCCTTCAGGCCCAGCTGACCGAGCGAGCCTACCGTGACCCGCTCACGGGACTGGCGAACCGAGCGCTGTTCCAGCAGCGGCTCGGCGAGCACGTGGCCGGACACGCGGCGCGTTTCCTGACCCAGGCGGTAGGGCACCCCGCCACCGGGGGTTTCATCGTTCTGATCGTCGGCCTTGACGACTTCAGGGCGACCAACATCTCCCTCGGTCCGGAGGCTGCCGACGAGCTCGTCCATACCGTTGCACGTCGGCTCACCGCACATGCCCCGGTCGGCAGCTTTGTGGCTCGCCTGTCCGATGACGAGTTCGCCGTGCTGGTGCCCGACGTGCCGAGTGCGGCAGAGGCGCAGCGAATCGGGCACTGGCTCCCGATAAACCTCCGCGCGGCGCCCGCCCCGGGTGACCGCGAACTGACCGTGCGCGTGAGCATCGGCGTACGTCACTGCGCAGCCAGCGACACGGGGGCAGTGGAGGAGCTTCTCTCTGATGCCGGCACGGCCATGGTCACGGCAGCGCGGAGTGGCCGCGCGGTGGCGCTCTTCGAGACCAGCATGCGAGCCGCCAGTCTCCGGCGCCTGCATCTGACAGCGGCTCTTGAGCACGCTGTCGAGCGGGACGAGATCTACGTCGTCTACCAGCCGTACTTCTCCTTGACCGACGGGCGAGCCTGCGGTGTCGAGGCGCTCGCGCGGTGGCAGCACCCGGTCTACGGAGAGGTCTCTCCGAGTGAGTTCATCCTGCTGGCCGAGACTGCCGGCCAGATACAGGCGCTCGGCATGTTCGTGCTGTCGCAGGCCTGCAGGGACATCGCCGCTCTGCGAGGTGAGGGTGAGCCGCACACCGAGCTCGCGCTGAGCATCAACGTCTCGGCCCGTCAGCTCGTCGACGGCCGCCTCCAGCAGGAGCTGAGCACGGTGCTCGCCGAAACCGGTCTGCCAGGCGATGCCCTGATGCTCGAGCTGACCGAGACCGCGCTCGTCGAGGACGAGCTCGACGTCGCCGAGCGCTTGCGTGATATCCGGGGTCTGGGCGTGCATCTGGCCGTCGACGACTTCGGCACCAAGTACGCCTCACTCGCCTACCTACAGCGATTCCCGATCGACACCCTCAAGGTCGATCGCTCCTTCGTGCAGTGGGTGCACCAGTCGCCCGACGAGCAGCGGCTGACCGGGGCCATCATCACCCTGGCGAAGACGCTCGGGCTCCGCACGATCGCTGAGGGAATCGAGGAGGGCGAGGCAGTCCAGCAGCTGTCCGGGCTTGGCTGCGACGCCGGCCAGGGGTTCCTGTTCGCGCGTCCGGTGCGGCTGGACCGACTCGGTGCGGTGCTCTGGGCCGGGGAGCGGCGGGTCAGCAACAGGCTGGTCGGGATCAACTAGGCCATGCCGACGCCGAGGTCACCATTGGCTTCCACGGCCAACGGAGAGGGAGGAACGATGGCTGCAGGAATGCGAGGGGCAGTCGCCCTGCTGCTGGGGCTCGCATTCGTGGCTGCGTTGAGCCTCCCCGACCTGACGGCGACGACGGTGTTGGCGATCAGCAATGGGGGACAGCTCGCGGCTGTCCTGGTGGCGACCGCCGCCTGCGGACTGGCCGCTTGGCGCACCCGAGCCAGCGAACGACGCACGTGGGTGCTGTTGGCCGCCGCCACCGGGAGCTGGGCTGGCGGCCAGGTCGTGTGGAGCTACTACGAGGTCATTGCGGGCACGGAGGTGCCGTTTCCCTCGGTCGCCGATGTCGGATACCTGCTCTTCCCGGTGCTCGCGACGCCCGCCCTCCTGTTCTGGCAGGGGACCACTCGGCGTGCCTCCGCACGAGGTCGTGACCTGCTCGACGGCGCGATCATCGCCGCCTCGCTCCTGGTCCTGTCTTGGTCGACGACTCTGGGGACGGTCGTCGCCGAGGGAGGGGCGAGCTGGCTGGCCGCGACCCTTTCACTCTCCTACCCGCTTGGTGACATCATCCTTGCCACGGTTGTGTTCTCGATCCTGGGCCGCGTTGGTTCGGGGCGTCGAACCGCCCTGCTCCTGGTCGCGGCTGGGGTGGGCGGGCTGGCCGTGGCCGACAGCGCGTACGTGTTCCTCGTCGCGACCGGCAGCTACAGCTCTGGGGACCTGGTGAGCTCTGGCTGGGTGTTCGGCTTTTTGCTCATCGCGGCTGGCGCCTTCACGGCCAACGCCCGTGCCCGGGTGGGCTCGGGGCAGCACTCGGAGCAGGCTCGACAGCGCACCGATCGAACCGAAGTCCCCGCGGCCGCCACGCGGCTCCGCATGCTGCTGCCGTACCCGCCCCTGCTGGCAGCCGGCACCACGACCTGTTACCAGCTCGCTACGTCGACCTCGACGCCCGGCTTCGACCTGAGCCTCGGCGTGGTCCTGGTCGTCCTCGTCCTGGCCCGGCAGTTTCTGGCCATGCAGGAGAACAGTTGGCTGCTCTATAAGCTCGAGCTGACCCGCGACCAGTTGTTGCACGAGACGTTGCACGACCCGCTGACAGGCCTGGCCAACCGGGCGTTGTTCGCGGACCGGCTGGAGCATGCGCTGGCCCAGCGCAAGGTGTCGGTCAGCCTGCTCTACTGCGACCTCGATGACTTCAAGAGCATCAACGACGGTTTGGGGCACGGAGCCGGGGACAGCCTTCTGCGTATCGTCGCCGAGAGGCTAGTCGGCTGCGTGCGACCTGCCGACACCGTGGCCCGCCTCGGCGGTGACGAGTTTGCGGTCCTCCTGGAAGAGTCCGCCGGCGACGACGTCGCCGAGAGGATCGTGGCCTCGGTGCGGGAGCCCTTCGACCTGGGATTGCACACCGTGTGCACGACGATCAGCGTGGGTGTCGCACACCACCGCGCGCTGTGGGAGAGCGCCGCGCGCAACCATCTACGGAGTCTGCCGGAGGCGGTCTCGACGACCGCAGAGCACCTGCTCAGCAGCGCGGACTCGGCGATGTATGAGGCCAAGGCATCGGGCAAGGGGCAGGTCGTCCACGCTGAGCCCCTGACCCCGACAGCTGTGGTCAGCCAGTGAGCGCCCTAACCGTGCCTTGATGAGTGCTGTCAAGGGGTGCGTGTCAAGCGGCGGGCTCATCCGCGCTCGATCTGGCCGCGGCGGAACAGTGGGATGATGCCAAGGCACCCTCGAGCGACGACAGTGCCGCCAGGCGGAAGCGGGAGGTCGCGAGTCAGGCAACACCCCCTCGATCACTCATCTAGATGGCCCGAGGGCCGGGCCGGTGCAAGAATGCCAAGCATGCGTATGCAGGCCGGGCTGCTACCTCCTCCTGAGGTACAAGACGACCTTGCGGCGGCCGTCGCTTCGGTGAAGGGCAGCGCTGAGCAGCTCGACGAAGTGCCCGCCCGGAACCTCTACCTCCGGCTGGCGAACTTCGGGAAAGTGTCCCTCCAAGACGCCCAGGGCCTGCGCTCGACCCTCGACAGGGAGGTCGGTCAGTGGCCCGCGATGCGGTTCCGCTTCAAGTCCGGCATCGCCCTGGACCCGATCGGGGACGACTCGGCGTGGGCCCTGCTCGATGGTGACATCGAGCAGCTCAGCGACCTGGTCGGCCTGGTGCTGCGCTCGGTGAAGCGTCTGGGGTTCCTGGTGGACCGGCGGCTACCCCGCACGCGCATGCGGCTCGGCAGGATCAACCCGGCCACGACCGAGCCCTACCTCATGCGGCTGATCGAGTGCCTCGAGGGTTACTCGGGGCCGGACTGGATCTGTCGGGACCTCGTGCTGCTCAAGGTGGCGGACTCGGTCGACGCCGGGGCGCCGGACATCGAGGTGTTCCACCGCCTGGAGCTCGAGGCGGCTGATCCGTTGAGCGGGGGGTCACGCCGGTCCTGACCGGCGAGTCGCACCCGGTTGCGACCGGCTCGCTTGGCCTCGTAGAGCGCCTGGTCGGCAGCGGCCACCAAGGCATCGAGACTAGTCACGTCCTCCGAGACACCGGCGACGCCGACGGACACCGTGATCGGACGTGGCTCGCCGGGACCGTCGAAGCGGTGCTCGACGACGCGGCGCAGCCGTTCCGCGAAGATCATCGCATCCTCGGTCGACGTCTCGCGCAGCACCAGCGCGAACTCCTCGCCGCCGTAGCGGTAGGCGTGGTCGCTGGTGCGGAGGCCGTCGTTCAGGCTCTGCGCCACCGCCTGCAGTGCGACATCACCGGCTTGGTGCCCGAAGCTGTCGTTGTAGGACTTGAAGTGGTCGATGTCGACCATCAGGTAGGCCAGCGGGCGGCCGTACCGGAGGCTGACGGTGCACTCTTCGCGCAGGTCGATGTTGAGCCGTCGCCGGTTCCACAGCCCGGTCAACGCATCGGTCATCGCCAGGTCAGAGGTGTGCTCGTGGAGCCGTGCCGCCTCGATCGCGGTGGCGGCGTGGATCGCCATCATCTCCAGGACGGCCACCACGTCCGGTGAGAGGTCCCGGACGGCGGGACCGGCGAACTCCAGGACGCCGACCACGCGCGCACCTACGACCATCGGCACGGCGAGCCGCTCCTCCTCCCGCGCGCCGTCGTCGTCGGCTCGTCGTACGGCGGCGTACTGGCTGGCGTGGCCGACGAGCCCCTCACCGACAGCGATGGCCTCCAGCCCGATCGGCGCTAGCTCAGCTGCGGAGCTGTCGGCTCGCGGCTCGAGCCGCCGACGGTCGTCGTCCAGCATCCAGACGACGACCCTCGACTCGCTCGCGATGGCGGAAGCGTGTTTGCACACTCCGCGGAGCACGTAGCGCAGGTTCAGACTGCCCGAAACCTCGCGGGCGAGGGCGAGCACCTCGTCCTGGCTCTTGCTGCGCGCCACGAGCTGCTCTGCCTGTGCCTGGCTGGCCAGGCGTGCCTCGGCCAGAGCCGAGGAGGCCTGCTCGAGCCCGACACCAAGCGCTCGGAGCTCGCTCGGACCCTGCGGCACCTCGCGCACGGCGAGATCTCCGCCGCGGATCTGGTCGACGGTGCAGGAGCGCGGTGAGGGGTTCGTCGACGTCGCGACGCAGGCGTCTGCTCCGGCGCAGCCCCACGACACCGGCAGCTGCGGTCACCGCGAGCGCGAAGGCCAGCGCGATCGCGATCGCGCGGCCTGCGGCGCTCATCGACGCGTTGCGGCTCTCGACGACCTTGTCGATCAACGTGTCGTACCTGGCGCGGTACTCGTCGAAGAGCACCTTGTCCCGCGTCACGAACTTCATGGGGACCTGCTCGTCCTCACTACCGCGGCGCAACGCCTCGGTTGCCCACTGGTCGATCCAGGCCCGCTGTGCCAGCCTCATCTCGAGGAGTGAGCCGCTGAGCCGGCTCTCGTCGCCGATCAGGCTCGTCGCCTCGGCGTTCAGCGCGGGAAGCGCGCTCTCACCTCGTCGGTAGGCCTCCAGGAACCGGTCGTCGTGGCTTGCGAGATAGCCCCGCAAGCCGACTTGCTGGTCCAGCATCGCCTCGTGAGCCTGGCGCGTGACCGTGTGCGCGGCCACACTGCGCTCGACGGCGGGCTGGTACACCCAGTGCACGAGGGCAAAAAGGGCAGCCAGGGTCACCGCGACCAGGCTCAGCGCGCCCACGGTCCAGCGACCGCTCGCGATCACGCTGCGTACGAGGCTCTTGTCCGGGTTGCGCGAGGACTGAGGGGCGTCCTCGGTGGCCACCATGAATCCTCCCAACCTGGGCCAAATCGGGCGACGTAGGCTTGACTTTACGCCCGCTCCCGGGATGTTGGCAGGCGTTTCGTGAGGTAGCCGACTGGTACCTGGCCGGCTGACTGGCCGGCTGACTAGGTAGCTGACTGGGTGGATGTTGGACTGAGGTGGGGCTGATCAGTGCGCTGCTGACCTCGGTGGGGGAATCATGAACGGCGGCGCGGTGAGCCCGACCACGCGGTTCGCCCCGGCCTGCTGGGCGCTGCGCATGGCCTGGTCCGCGTCGTCGAGGAGGCCGGCGAACGTCGGCAGCGGGTCGTCGAGATCCGAGGGGACGTAGCGCACCGCGCCGACGCTGACCGTGACCTGGTGACTGAGTGAGGCGCTCGCGACCGCCCGGCGCAGTCGCTCGCCGATGTCGGCGGGCCCCGCACTCGAGGCGTCCGCGGTGACAACGGCGAGCTCGCCCCCCTCGAGCCGCGCCACGAGATCTTCGGTGCGCACCAGCGTCCGGACTACCCCGGCGAGCGCTACCAGCAGCGCGTCTCCGGCGGCGTGGCCGTCCGCGTCGTTGATCGAGTCGAGCTGGTCGACGTCCATCATCAGCACCGTGATCGCCTCGCGCCGCCGGGTCGCCGCGTGCCACATCGCCGGGATCCGCTCGTCGAGGCCGCGCCGGCTGTCGAGTCCGGTCAGCGGGTCGGTGCTGATCCGGCGGCGCCCCTCGTCTCTGGCCTCCGACAGGCCTTCGCGTGTCCGGAGCACGACGTAGGCGGTGCCTGCGAGCGCAGCGGTCAGGATCACGGTATTGACCACCACCGCGACCGCGCCGGCGGGAGCGGAGACGACAGCGACGGTCGCCGCCACGGCCGCCGTCTGCACGGCGAGGAACGGCCGTGACAGGCACAGGGCCGCGCACATTGTTGGGGCCAGCAGCAGCGTCAGGTAGATCGCGCCGCCCGATGTGTTGCGCAGGACCGCGGCGCTCGCGCCGATCGCAACATCGGCGAGGAGAATCGAGACGAGCACCATCGGGCGACGGTGGGGGCGGACTATCACCACGACGGCCCATAGGCCGCAGGTCGCTGCAGCGGCCACCAAAGCCAGATCCTCCGATGCGGCGGCTAGTGACCCGGCGCTGACCAGGGTCGCGGTGAGCAGGAGAGCGCCGCAGCCGAGGACCAGTGCGGCGTGCGGACGCCGTGCCAGAGCGGCGTCGGCAGCGCCCACGTCACATCCCTTCGGTCACGTCCCGCGGGCTGGACCTTGTCCTCCCGCGAACCCACTCCAGGCTAGAGGAGCAACTACCTCAATTTCGACATTTGGTCGATTCATTACCTCCGCGTGTGGGGTCGGCTTGGCGGCTCCTGACACCTGTCACGGCCGATCCGTGACGTCGGCGGTGGAGGCGCCTCCGGGTCACCCCGCAGGATCGTCACATGAAGACGCACTCCCCGCTTCCGGCCGTCGACGTACGGCGTCTGGAGAAGACCTTTCGCGCCGGCCCGGACCGCATCGCCGCGGTCCGGGGAGTGGATCTGCGCATCGAGGCAGGGGAGGTGGTCGCCCTGCTCGGACCGAACGGAGCGGGCAAGACCACGACCTTGGACATCGTCCTGGGGCTGACCCGGCCGACGGCGGGATCGGCCGAAGTTTTCGGTCAGGCCCCCCGGGTGGCGGTGAACGCCGGTCGGATCTCTGCGGTGCTGCAGTCCGGTGGACTGCTGCGCGACCTGTCGGTGCGCGAGACCGTGCAGATGGTCGCGTCATGCTTCGACCGCACACGACCGGTCGAGGAGGTGATCGCGCGAGCCGGCCTGTCCCCGTTGGCGACGCGCAAGGTCTCGAAGTGCTCCGGCGGCGAGCAGCAGCGCCTGAGGTTCGCGCTGGCGCTGCTGCCCGATCCGGACCTCCTGATCCTCGACGAGCCGACCGCGGGAATGGACGTGGGGGCCCGCCGCGAGTTCTGGGACACCATGCACGCCGACGCGGCGCGTGGGCGCACGATCGTCTTCGCGACGCACTACCTGGAGGAGGCCGATGCGTTCGCCCGGCGGATCGTGCTGATGGCGGGCGGGTGTGTCGTCGCCGACGGCAGCACGGCCGATATCCGGGCTCGCGCCACGGGGCGCACGGTGTCGGCAGACCTGCCCGATCAGGACACCGCGCACGCGGTGGAAACGCTACGAAGGGTCCACGGGGAGGGCGCGGTGGAGCTGAGCGGCCGCCGGGTCAGTGTCCGGTCCGTCGACTCCGACGCCGTCGCTCGTGCCCTGCTCGTCGACCTCGGCGGCACCGACCTGGAGATCGTGACCGGGAGTCTGGAGAGCGCCTTCCTGGCGATCACCGGCGCGGAGGGCCCGGAAGCCGAGAGGACCAGTGGATGAACACCACCTTTGTCGGACTCGAGCTGCGGCGGGTCTTTCGCGACTACGTCACCATGTTCTTCATCGCCGTCCTGCCCGGCTTCTTCTACATGATCTTCGGGGCGGCGCAGGACTTCGCGGGGGAGAGAGCCGGCAGCGGCAACGTAACGATGTACATCATGATCTCGATGGCGGCCTACGGCGCGGTCACGGCGACGACGGGGATCGGGGGGATGGCGGCCGTCGAGCGGATGCAGGGCTGGGGCCGCCAGCTCGGACTGACACCGCTTCGTGACGCTACCTACGTCGCGATGAAGGCGATGGTGGCCTTCGCCGTCGCCGCGATCCCGGTCGCGCTGATCTACGTCCTGGGCGTGGTGACGGGCGCCGAGGGAACCGCGGCGGCATGGGCGCTCAGCGCGGTGCTCGTGCTGGTGGGTGCGGCTGTGTTCGCGGTCTACGGGCTGGCGGTCGGGCTGGCGTTCCGCACCGAGGCGGCGGTGAGTGCGGCGAGCGGCCTGCTGGTGATCATGGCGTTCCTGGGCAACATCTTCATCCCGCTGAGCGGCACACTCCTGACCGTCGCCAAGTTCACCCCGCTCTACGGGTACGTCGCCCTGGCGCGCTATCCGCTGACCGAGGGCTTCGGGGTCGACGGAGTGCAAGAACCCCTGTGGCAGGCGGTGGCTAACGTGGTCGTGTGGGCGGGCATCTTCGGGGCAGTGGCGACGGCGCTGGTGCGTCGAGGGCGCGAACGGCAGTGACATGGCAGTGAGCTCCAGCCGGCAGGACCCGCCCGGCGCCAGCAGCGACGACGTCGACCTGCCCCGCGACCCGTGGCAGCGCTTCGGCTGGCTGATGAGCGTGATCTGGCTGGTGTTCCTCGGGTTTCCACTGGCCGCAGCCCTCACGGCCGACCGGTCCTGGGCGTTGCGGGTGACTGCTGCGCTGCTCGTCGTGACCTTCGCCGCGGTGTACGTGCACGGGTTCGTGCGGATGAGCCGCACCGACTCCTGGATCGAGGTCGCCGGATGGGGCTGGCACTACGTGGCGGTGCTGGCCGTCCACGTCTGCGCTGTGTTTGCCCTGATCGGGTTCGAGGGCCTCGGCATGCTGCCGTTCCTGGTGTCGATGGGGATGTTCGCCCTTCCGATGAGGCTCGCATTCGTGGTGTTCGGCATCGTCGTCGCCCTCGCAGGCGTGGGGGCGGCGACCTTCGGTCTGCCCTGGTCGGCCGAGGGTGAGGCCGGCCCGTGGTTCTTGGTCGCCATCGTCGTCCTGGTCGGCACGGTCACCGCCATCACCCGCGTGCTCGACCAGCTCGGCTCCCAGCACCAGGAGATCCGAGGAGACCTGGCCGTGGCAGCCGACCGCGAGCGTGTCGCCCGAGACGTCCACGACGTTCTCGGCCATTCCCTGACGGTGGTCACGGTCAAGGCCGAGCTGGCCGAACGCCTGGTGGAGGCCGACCCGCAGCGTGCTCGGGCCGAGCTGGCGGAGATCCAGTCGCTCGCCCGACAGTCTCTTGCGGAGATCCGGGCGACGGTCGGTGGTCTGCGCAGCGTCTCGCTGGCTGACCAGATCGACTCCGCGCGCGTTGCCCTGCAGGGAGCGGGAATCGCTGCGGAGCTGCCCGACGACCCGGCCGTGGTCGACCCGCGACACCGGATCGTGCTGGGTTGGGCGCTCCGCGAGGCCGTGACCAACGTGGTGCGACACAGCTCGGCCAGCAGGTGCTCGATCGAGTTCGACAGCGACAGTTTGAGCGTGCTCGACGACGGCGCCGGCTTGAACGGACACCGGGAGGGCAACGGGCTGCGCGGACTGCGGGAGCGGGTCCGAGAGGCCGGCGGCACGGTCGAGGTGGGTCCCGGCCCGGACGGTGCAGGCAGCGCTGTGCGGGTGGTCCTGTGAGCATCAGGGTGCTCCTCGCCGACGACCAGGCGTTGGTGCGGGGTGCGCTGGCCGCGCTGCTGAGCCTGGAGTCCGACCTGGAGGTCGTCGCCGAGGTCGCTCGCGGCGACGAGGTGCTGGCCAGCGCGCAGGAGTGCAAGCCCGACGTATGCCTGCTCGACATCGAGATGCCAGGCCTCGACGGCATCGAGACGGCCAGGCAGCTGCAGGCGGCGCTGCCCGGCTGCCGGTCCCTGATCGTGACGACCTTCAGCCGGCCGGGCTACCTGCGCCGGGCGCTCGAGGCCGGGGCCAACGGGTTCGTCGTCAAGGACACCCCCGCGCGCGAGCTGGCCGACGCCGTACGCCGGGTGCACGCGGGGCTGCGCGTCGTCGACCCCGCCCTGGCCACGGAGTCCCTGATCGGAGGGCCCAACCCGCTCACCGCCCGTGAGCAGGAGGTGCTCACGGAGGCACTCAGCGGTGCACCGGTCGCCGCGATCGCCGGTCGGGTGCACCTCTCAGCCGGCACCGTCCGCAACCACCTGTCGGCCGCGATCCGGAAGACCGACACGGTCACCCGGGGCGAGGCGGCGAGGGTTGCGCAGGAGCGTGGCTGGCTCTGACCCGGCTCGCACGATGGTGCCGGTGCCGGTCCGACTTCGGTGGGGTCGGGTTGCGGCGCTGCGGCCGGTCGGGCCCCCGGTCGATGAGGTCGTAAGGCGAAGCCCGCCAGAGCCAGCTCACATCCGCTCGAGGGTGGCGCGGCGACGACTGTCGCGCTCCATCCAGGCCAGCACCGACATGCCGAGGGCGGCGTAGAGCGCGCCGATGCCGAGCTCGCGGAGCAGCAGTCCGCGGACGGCGGACAGGCCGTCGCCTGCGGCCAGCCCGCGGGCTGCCTCGATGCCGTGGCTCAGCGGGAGCCAGGTGCCGATCGCGGCCATCCAACCGGGAAGGTCCTGGAGGGCCACGTTGGCGCCACAGAAGATCAGCAGGGCCAGGAAGATCAGGTTGCCCAGGGTGGCGCCGTCTCGGATCCGCAACCCCACGGCGCCCATCGCCAGGCCCAGCCCGGTGCACGACAGCGAGGTGATGGCGACGGCCAGCACGATCGCGGGCCAGGCCCCGGCGGGAACGGACACGCCGAGCAGCAGCGAGCCGACCGCGACCCCGAAGACGGCCACCGCCCAACCGGTGACGATCACCGGCAGGGACCGGCCCAGGAACAGCGGGATCCGCCGGGCGGGGGTGACCAGCACGAGGCCCAGGGTCTGGCCCCACCGCTCGCCCGAGATGGTCGACGACATCGCGAACAGGCAGGGGATTGCGGCGTAGTTGAGCGCGTTGCCGATGAGGTAGAACCGATCGTCGCCGACACCCGCGGCCCGGCCGATGTAGGCGAACAGCAGGATCTGGGCGACCGGCTCGATCATCAGCGACGGGATCAGGATCCACGGGTTCAGCCAGTTGAACTGGGCGCGGAAGCTCATCAGGCCGCCGACGAAGAAGATCCGCGCGCTCGTCATGCCCGCGCTCGTCATGGCAGTACCCGTCACGTCAGCGCCAGGGTCGCGTTGCGGCGGGCGGAGTCGACCAGGCGGACACCGAGGTATGCCGCGAGCGCGACGTACGCGAGCCCCAGCGCGAGACAGACGGCCAGGTCGGCCCAGGGGCTGGCGCCGGAAGCCGCTGCCCGCATCGCCTCGACGGCCCAGGTCGGCGCGAGCGCCCACGACAGCGGCCGGAGGGCGTCGGGCAGCAGCCCCAGCGGGACCACGAAGCCGCAGAGCAGCCAGCCGGGGTACTCGAGGGCGGCACCGAGCGCCCACGACGTGCGGTAGCGGATCGCGGTCACCGAGAGCAGGAACCCGAACAGCGCGATGGTCAGGGTTGCCATGA
>Ga0136622_10000740_pt1 | contig 13481 bp, 13 predicted proteins | sample AntDrymUQ4482106_2_FD_104803 | JGI IMG/M metagenome (GOLD analysis project Ga0136622, IMG submission 104803) | Polar desert sand microbial communities from Dry Valleys, Antarctica - metaG UQ448 (21.06) | ecosystem: Environmental > Terrestrial > Soil > Desert | place: Antarctica: Dry Valley...
CGCTGATGCCGGCCGCGCCCGGTGACCGGCGTCCTAGATCTTCTCTACGTTCACCGCCTTGGGGCCCTTGTCGCCGGCCTCCTCTTCGTATGAGACCTTCGAGTTCTCGGCAAGGCTCTTGAAGCCCGAGCCGTTGATGCCCGTGTGATGGACGAAGAGGTCACGATCGCCGTCGTCCGGCGTGATGAACCCGTAGCCCTTCTCGTCGTTGAACCACTTCACCGTTCCGCTTGGCATTTCCGCTACAGCACCTTCCTGTCTTGCCATGCCTGCTCGGTGCTCTGACGGCTGACCGAACCAACGGCACACGCTTGATTTACAAGCCGGATCGCTCCGGCGAACAGCCCAAAACGCTAGCACCCCGGCCCGCCGGAGGTGCGCTCCGAGCGGGCAGGGCTAGGAGCGCAGCTCGCGGGCCACGGCGCTCAGGTCCGCCGGGCTCGCCTGCCCAGGGCGCGCGGGCACCCGCAACGGGTCGCCCTCGTAGCGAGGGATCACGTGCACGTGGAAGTGCCAGACCGTCTGCCAAGCGACCGGCCCACACGCATTCAAGAGGTTGATCCCGTCGCAGCCGAGGCGCTCGCGCATGTGAAGCGCCAGCCGCTGGGCGGCGACCGCGGCGGCAGCGAGATCGGTCTCGGCGACCTCGTAGAGGTCGCGCGAGTGGCGTCGAGGGACGACGAGGGCGTGCCCGCGCGTCCACGGGCTCAGATCGAGGAAGGCGATCGTCAACTCGTCCTCCCGCACGATCTCCGCCGGCGCATCGCCGGCCACGATGGCGCAGAAGATGCAGTCCTCGGCCATCCCGCTAGAGCCGGCCGGAAGGGCGGTGATGGAAGGAGCGCCCCGTCATCGCGGTGAATTCTGCCGCACGCGGCGGGCGAGCGCCAACGCGCCCTCCTGGTCTGAGATCTCGCCGGCGTAGACGGCCTCCTCGAGCTCGCCCAGCAGGCGCCCGATCTCGGGCCCCGGAGGCATCCCGAGGGCACTCGCCAGCTCGTCGCCGCGCACGAGCGCGGGCGGTGGCCCCTCGGCCCTGAAGCGAAGGGCGTCGGCAGCCATCTCGCGGGCCAGCTCCAGGTGCTTGGCGATCGCCCCCTCGGCGTTTCGCCCGCGAGTGGCGAGCCGGTCGGCGCAGGACAGGAACGTGACCTCGACCTGCACCGGCTCGGTCGTCGTCAGGTAACGGTAGACCGCCCGCCGTGACAGCGGTCGCTCGTGCACGAGGAAGCCGAGTCGCAGGTGATGGCGGGTCACGGCCGCGAGGAAGGAGCGCACGCGCTCTGAGGTCCGCAGCCGGCGACACAGCGCCTCGATCAGGCCCGCGCCGGCGGCGTCGTGGCCGAAGAAGGTCGGGCGGCCGTCCGCGCGCACCGCGCGCGTCTGCGGCTTGCCGACGTCGTGCAGGAGCGCCGCGAAGCGAAGCGCCTCGCCGCGCGTCAGGTCGTCGCCGAGCGGCTCGGCGAGGACGGCCGCGAGCGCGGGGGCGAGCTCGCCGAAGACCGAGGCGGGGTCGCGCTCGAGCCCGATCAGGCGCCGCAGCACCTCGAGCGTATGCGAGTGCACGTCGAGGTGGTGGAAGTGACTCTGGCCGACCTCGCGCAGCGCCTCGAGCTCGGGCAGCACGGCCGCCGTGACGCCGAGCCGACCGCTCAGCTCGAGGCCGTCCAGCACGCCGTCGGCCGCGACGAGCCGGCGCAGCTCCGCCCAGATCCGCTCGGGGGACGCCGCGGTGACGCGGTGTGCCGCCGCTCGGGTCAGCCGCTCGGTCTCTGGATCCGGCTCGAGCCGGAGCTCCGTGGCCAGGCGCACCAGGCGCAGTGGACGCAACGCGTCGGCGCGGTAGGCCTCGGCGCCGAGCACGCGCACGACGCCCGCCTCGAGGTCGCGCCGGCCCTCGAACGGATCCACGAGCGGACCGCCCGTGAGCGCCACGGCCATCGCGTTGACCGTGAAGTCGCGTCGCGCGAGGTCATCGAGCAGGGTCTCGCCCTGCAGCGGCGACACGTCGAAGGTCCGCCCGCTCGAGCGATCGATCGCCCGCCACGCCCCGAAGCGCTCCGAGAGGCGGAAGACCGAGCCCTCGACGCCGCGCGCGACCGCGCGCGCAACCCGCTCGGGGTCGCCGGCGACCGCGAGGTCAACGTCGCGCAGCGGCCGCCCGAGCACGGCGTCGCGCACGGTGCCGCCGACCACCCACACCTCGTCGTCGAGCCCCGCGGCGGCGGCGCGGATCGGCGCGAGCGCCGCATCGGCGTCGAGCGTTGCGGGCGCGCCGTTCACGGCTCCACGTGCGCCCGCCGCACGCGCGCGGTGAGCGCGCAGGTGACCTCGTAGTTGATCGTCTCGCTGCGCCGTGCCACCTCCTCGCACAGGATCCGCTCTCCACCCTGAGCACCGATCAGCACCGCCCGATCGCCCTCCTCGACGTCGCCGCCGGAGCCGAGGTCGATCGTCAGGTTGTCCATCGAGACGGTGCCGCGCAGCGGTCGCCGCCGTCCACGCACGAGCACGTCGGCGTCGCCCGAGAGCGCGCGCCTGAAGCCGTCGCCATATCCGATCGGGACGACGCCGACGTCGGTCGGCTCGGACGCCGACCAGGTCCGGCCGTAGCCGGCGCTCTGGCCGGGCTCGAAGCGCTTGATCGCGGCCACGTAGGACTCGAGCGAGAGCGCCGGCTCGAGCCCGCGCTCGCTCGGATCACGCTGGAACGGGTCGAGGCCGTAGATCGCGATCCCACAGCGCACGAGGTCGAAGTGCGCGCCGCGGTCGCGGAAGGTCGCGGCGCTGTTGGCGGCGTGCGCGATCGCGCCGGGGTGGGCCGCGCGCGTCTCGTCGACCCACGCGTGGAAGCGCTCGAGCTGGAGCGCGAAGTGCTCGTCGCCGAGCTCGTCGGCGGTCGCGAAGTGGGTCATCAGCCCGGCCAGCTCGAGGCGCGCGTCGGCGGCGATCAGGTCGGCCACGGCGCGCGCCTCGGCTGGGTCCGTCGTGCCGAGCCGGCCCATGCCGGTGTCGAGCTTCACGTGCACGCGTGCCGGGGCGCCGTTCGCCGCCGCCCGCTCGGCCAGACCGCGCACGAAGCCCTCGCGCCAGGCGACGACATCGGCTCCAGCCTCGAGCGCCATTCGCTCTTCCGCGTGCGTCAGCGCTCCCTGCACGAGGATCCGCGCCGCGATGCCGTGCCGGCGCAGCTCGAGGGCCTCGGCCGCGGTAGCGACCGCGAGCCAGGTGGCGCCTCCGCGCAGCGCGGCGCGCGCACACCAGACGTCGCCGTGCCCGTAGCCGTTCGCCTTGACGACGGCGCACAGCTCGGCGCCCTCGGCGAGCAGCGAGCGCAGGTGCGCGCAGTTGCGCTCGACGGCGCCCAGATCGACGCGCGCGAGGGCACGCTCCGGAGCGCTCATGCGCGCATCGCCTCGGCGAGCGCGTCGATCACGTCGCCCGCGATCGTGTGGTCGGCGCCTCGGCGCTCGGCCGCCGCCTGTCCGGCGCGAGCGTGCGCAAGCACACCCGCGGCGGCGGCCTCGAACGGGCCTAGCCCCTTGGCCAGGAGCGCGCCGATCACGCCCGAGAGGACGTCGCCCGTGCCGGCGGTTGCGAGCGCCGCGCTCGCCCCGGGACTCACCGCCACGAGCCCTCCCGGGTCGGCGACGATCGAGTCGTCGCCCTTCAGCACCACCACCGCCCCACTGCGCTGTGCGGCCTCGCGCGCGCAGGCGAGCCGGTGGGCGTCGATCTCTGCGGACTCGCGCCCGAGCAGCCGCCCGAGCTCCCCGGCGTGGGGTGTCAGCACGGTCGGGCCGCGGCGCACTCGCAGCGACTCGAGCGTGCCGGCGTGGGCGTTGAGGCCGTCGGCGTCGATCAGGAGCGGCGCATCGACGGCGAGCGCCACCGAGCGCGCGAAGGCGACCGCGCTATCGGAGCGCGAGAGGCCGGGGCCGAGCACCACGCAGCCCGCGCGCTCGGCGAGCTCCTCGACCGCCGCCACGCCCGCCGCGCAGTGCGTGCCGCCGTCCTCCTCGAGCCCACGGGTCATCGCCTCCATCAGCGCCAGCGAGAAGACCATCTCGGTCGAGCGCGGCACAGCGAGCTGTACGTAGCCCGCGCCCGCCCGCATCGCGGCGAGGGCGGCCATGCGCGGAGCGCCGGTCAGTCCCTGGGCGCCACCGGCGACGACGACCGTGCCGGAGGTGAACTTCGACCCGCCGCGCGGCCGGCGCGGCACGAGCGCGAGCGCGCGCGGGCTGATCAGCCCGGCGGTCCGCGGCCCTGGCGCCCCGCGCGCGATACCGATCTCGATCGCCTCTACAACTCCCGCGTGATGGGCTCCCGGCGCGACGTGCAGGCCGAGCTTCGGCCCGTGGAAGGTGGCGGTCACGGTCGCGCGCACCGCGACGCCTGCCACCTCGCCGGAGGAGGCATCGACCCCGGAGGGCACGTCGCAGGCTACGACCGGCGCGATCTGCGCTCTGACGGCGGCGATCGCGCCGGCCACCGGTTCGCGCGCGCTGCCGGCGAAGCCCGTGCCGAGCATCGCGTCGAGGACCACGCCTGAGCGGGCGAGCCGCTCGCCGGCGAAGGGCTCGGGCGCGTCGCCTTGGAGGCGCTCGAGGTTTGCGCGCGCATCGCCTGAGAGCCGGTCGAGCGAGGCCACGCTCAGCACGTCGACCATCCACCCGTCCGCGCGCAGCAGGCGCGCGGCGACGAGGCCGTCGCCGCCGTTGTTGCCGCCGCCGACGACGACCCGCACGGGCCCGTCGCCCGCCGCCTCCGCCACCACGCGCGCGAGCCCCTCGCCCGCCCGCTCCATCAGGTCGAGCGACGCCACGCCGTCGCGCTCGACCGCCCAGGCGTCGGCAGCGCGCATCTCGTCGGCCACCCACAGGGGGTCGAGCCAGCCGGGCAGCGTCACCGCAGCAGCGCCACCGCGGCGGCCGTCGTGCTCGTATGCGTGAGCGAGACCTCGGCCGAGACGCCGAGCTCGCGCGCGCGCTGCGCCGCGGCGCCGCTGAGGCGTACCTCCGGCGCCGTCGCCGTGGCCACGACCTCGACGTCGCGGAAGCTCCAGCCCTCAAGGCCGAGCGCCTTGGCGACGGCCTCCTTGGCGCAGAAGCGGGCGGCGAGATGGCGCGCGGGGCGGGCGCGCTCGGCGGCGTAGGCGCGCTCGGCGTCGGTGAAGAGCCTCTCGGCCAGCCGCGGGCGCCGCTCGAGCGCGCGCTCGAGGCGCTCGATCTCGAGCAGGTCGAGCCCTATCGCCGCCACGCAGGCGAGCCTAGATGGTTCCTCCCGACGCTACGTCGAGGCGTTGCTGTGGCTACTCGACGGTGACGGTCTTCGCGAGGTTGCGCGGCTGGTCCACGTTGAGCCCGCGCGCGCGGGCGATGCGGTAGGCGAGCATCTGCAGCGGAACGATCGCGAGGATCGGCTGGAGCAGCCAGTCGATGCGCGGCACCCGCAGCACCTCCTCGGCGTACTCGGACACCTGCTCGGTGCCCTCGCTCGCAACCGCGATCACCTGAGCGCCGCGCGCGCGTACCTCGGCGATGTTCGAGAGCACCTTGTCGAGCACCGGCGAGTCCGTCGCAACGCACACCACCGGAGTGTTCGGGCCGAGCAGCGCGATCGGGCCGTGCTTCATCTCGCCGGCGGCGTATGCGTCCGTCGGGATGTAGGAGATCTCCTTCAGCTTGAGCGCGCCCTCGAGGCACACCGGCAGGCCGACGTGGCGGCCGAGGTAGAGGAAGAACTCGGCGGCCTGCCAGTGGCTCGCGACGCGAGCGACGGGCTCGTCGAGCGTTCCAAGCACCGTCGTGATGCCGTCGGGGAGCGACCGCATCCCCTCCACAAGCTCCGCCAGGCGCTCGGCCGGGAGCGTCTGGCGCGTCTGCGCCAGCTTGAGCCCGAGCAGGTACATCGCAGCTACCTGGGCGACGTAGGTCTTTGTGGCCGCCACGCCGATCTCAAGGCCCGCGCGCGTGAACAGCACGCCGTCCGAGTCGCGCGTCGCCTGGCTGCCCATGACGTTCGTGACGGCGAGCACCTTGGCACCGCGCGAGCGCGCCAGGCGCATCGCCGCGAGCGTGTCCGCCGTCTCCCCCGACTGGGAGATCCCGATCACGAGGTCGCCCTCGCCGACGACCGGATTGCGGTAGCGGTACTCGGAGGCGATGTCGATCTCGACCGGCACGCGCGCCCACTCCTCGATCGCGTAGCGACCCACGAGTCCGGCGTGATAGGAGGTGCCGCAGGCGACGATCACGACGCGCTTGAGGTCGCGCAGCTCGTTGTCGGAGACACCGATCTCGCCGAGCTCCACCCGCCCCTCGACGAGGCGATCGGAGATCGTCTCGCGCACGGCCTCGGGCTGCTCGTAGATCTCCTTGAGCATGAAGGTCTCGTAGCCGCCCTTCTCTGCCGCCTCCTCGTCCCAGTCGACCTCCGTGATGTCGCGCTCGACGGGCAGGCCCTGCTGGTCGAGGAAGACGACGCCCTCGGGGCGGATCACGACGATCTCGTCGTCGTGCACGAGCTGGACGCGGCGGGTCTCCTTCAAAAAGGCGGTGATGGCGGAGGCGACGAAGCGCTCGCCCTCGCCCACTCCGACGACGAGCGGGGTCTCGTTGCGCGTGCCGACGAGCAGCTCCGGCTCGTCGGCGCTGAGCGCGACGAACGCGTAATGGCCGACGAGCTCCGCGTCGGCGGCGCGAACGGCCTGCACGAGGTCGCCGTCGTAGCGGTGGGCGACGAGGTGTGCGATCACCTCGGCGTCGGTCTGGGAGGTGAACTGCGCGCCCGCTGCGGTGAGCTCGCGACGCAGCTCGGCGTGGTTCTCGACGATGCCGTTGACGACAACGTGGATGCGGTCGCCGGTGTCGAAGTGCGGGTGGGCGTTGTCGTAGGTGACGGCGCCGTGGGTCGCCCAGCGGGTGTGGCCGATGCCGATCGTCGGCTCGCGCTCCGCGGTCGCGACCCCGCCTGCCCCCGCCATCGCTCGCTCGGCTACCGCCTCGCGCAAGAACGACAGGTTGCCGACTGCCTTGACGGAGTCGATCTCCCCCTCGCCGAGCGTCGAGATGCCGGCCGAGTCGTAACCGCGGTACTCGAGCCGCTCAAGGCCCTTGAGAAGCAGTTCACGGCTTGGCCTAGAACCGACATAGCCAACAATTCCACACACGACTCCCCACCTCCTTGAGGGCAAGCCGCAGCGGGCGCCCCTACAAAGTCGAGAGCCGCGTCGAAGCGGCTCTACACGACCTTCGGCCGTGAGCGCTAAAAGGTAGCAAAGACGCGGCGTTATGCAAGCTCGCGCTCGACCACCTCGATAAGGCGACGGGTGATCTCGTCGCATTCCGACTGCTCGGGCGCCTCCACCATCACACGCACCAGCGGCTCCGTGCCGGATGCGCGCACGAGCACGCGACCGCGGCCCTCGAGCGCGTGCTGCTCATGCTCGACCGCCGCCCACACCGCCTGCGAGCCGTCGAGCGACCCGAGCTCGACGACGCGGACGTTGACGAGCCGCTGGGGCAGCTTGCGCATGGCCCCGCGGTCGGCCAGGTCTCCGCCCTCGAGCGCCTCGAGCGTCAGGAGCGCCGCGGCGATGCCGTCGCCCGAGGGCACGAAGCCCATGTCGATGATGTGGCCCGACTGCTCGCCCCCGAGCGCCCAGCCGCGGGCGAGCAGCTCGGCGAGCACGTGGCGGTCGCCGACGGCGGTCGTCGCCACCGCCACCCCCGCCGCGCGCATGGCGTCGTGGAAGCCGTAGTTGGTCATCACCGTGACGGCCACACCCTCGCCCGGGAGGCGCTCCTGGCGGCGCAGGTGAAGCGCGGCGAGCGCCAGCAGCTCGTCGCCGTCGACGACCTCGCCGTGGCGGTCGACCGCGAGCACGCGATCGCCGTCGCCGTCGAAGGCGAACCCGGCGTCGTAGCCGCCGTCGTGCACGCGCTCGCCGAGCAGCCCGACGTGGGTCGACCCGCAGCCGTCGTTGATGTTGCGTCCGTCGGGCTCGACCGCGAGCGCCTCGACCCGCGCGCCGAGGCGACGGAAGATCTCGGGCGCCACCTCATAGGTCGCTCCGTTGGCGCAGTCGAGCAGCAGCCGCAGGCCCGAGAGGTCGAGCCCTCCGAAGCGCGACTCGAGCTCGCGCAGGTAGTCGCCCGTCGCCCCGCGGAGCTCGCGAATGCTGCCCGGCGAGTCGGCTCGCGGATGCGCAGGGGCGCGCACCTCTCCCTCGACCCTCGCCTCCTGCGCGTCCGAGAGCTTGATCCCGTCGGGACCGAAGAACTTGATGCCGTTGTCGCGAAAGGGGTTGTGAGAGGCCGAGACCACCGCCGCAAGCTGGAATCCGTAGCGGCGCACGAGCAGCGCCGCCGCCGGCGTCGGCAGGACCCCGCCGAGCAGGACGTGAGCTCCCGCGGCGGCGAGGCCCGCTGCAAGCGCCGCCTCGAGCATCTGCCCCGACTCGCGCGTGTCGCGCACGACGAGCACGCGCGGGGCGTCGTCGGGGGCCACAGCCGCGACGGCGCGCCCGAGCGCCAGCGCGAGCTCCGCGGACAGGAAGTCCCCCGCGACGCCGCGCACGCCGTCGGTGCCGAACAGCCGCCGGCCGAGCGTCACATCGGCGGGCGAGGCCTCCGACCTCGTCACGACGGCTCCGAGCCGGTGGTGAGGCTCAGCGCTTCGAGAACTGCGGACGCTTGCGCGCTTTCTTCAGTCCCGCCTTCTTGCGCTCCTTGACGCGCGCGTCGCGGGTCAGGAACCCGCGCCGCTTGAGCTCCTGGCGGAGGTTGGGGTCCGCCACCACGAGCGCCCGGGCGACGCCGTGTCGCAGGGCTCCGGCCTGCGACGACACGCCGCCTCCGTGAATCCTCGCGACGACGTCCATGCGCGACTCGTAGCCCGCCGTCTCGAGCGGCTGCTGGACGCGCTTCTGCAGCGTCGGGCGGGGGAAGAACATCTCGAGCGGTCGTCCGTTGATCGTGTAGGCGCCGGAGCCGGGACGGAGGATCACCCGCGCCACCGAGCTCTTGCGCTTGCCGGTCGCTCGGTAGCGGGCGTCGGCCGCCAGGTCCATCGGCGTGCTCGCGATCGGCGCCGGCTGATCGGTTGGCGGACCGGGGTCCTCGACCGGCTGCGCCGCCACGCCCCCCTCCGGATCGGCGTAGGCCGCTGGGGGGCTCTCGTCGCGGCGCTCCTCGAGCACGAGATCGGGCTCGAGGTGAGCCCCCGGCACGACGTCCTCAGACCCCGCCCCGGCCGCGGTGGGAGCCTCCGGCGGCGCCGGGGGCTCGGGCGCCCGGGGCTCGGCCGAAGGCTGTGGAGCCAGTCCCTCCCCGGGGCCTGCGTCCGAGGCGGGCACCTCCTCGGCCGCTTCCTCGAGTGCCGCGGTGAGCGCCTGCGCCGGGGCGTCGTCGCCGGCGGGGCCGGGCGTCTCGGGCGGGGCATCGGCATCGGCGGCGGAGGGCTCGGGCGAGGCTGCCTCGGGGCTCGGCTCGACGACGCCTTCCGCTTCCGCTTCCGGCGACGCCTGCGTCCCCTGGTCGCCGAGCGAGCCCTCCGTCCCCTGGCGCTCTTCCTCGGGGCGCTCGCTTTCGGCCATCAGTCTCGTACCTCCATCGGCTCGGGCTTCTGAGCCACGTGCGGGTGCTCTGGCCCGGCATAGACCTTCAGCTTGGTGATCTGGACCCGGGCGAGCCGGTTGCGCGGCATCATGCCCTTGACCGCCTTGCGGATGACTTCCTCCGGCCGGCGCTCGAGCATCTCGGCGAGCGTGCGCGTGCGCAGGCCCCCGGGATACCCGCTGTGGCGGTGATAGAGCTTCTCCTCGAGCTTCTTGCCGGTGACGGCGATCTTCTCGGCGTTGACGACGATCACGAAGTCGCCCACGTCGCAGTGCGGCGTGTAGTCGGGCTTGCGCTTGCCACGGAGCGCGTCCGCGATCTGGGTCGCCAGGCGACCGAGCGTCCTGCCGGACGCGTCGACGACGAGCCAGTTGCGCTCGCGCGTTGAGGGAGTGGCTACGTAGGTCTTCATCGAGAAAGCGGGCGCGCCGTGACGCCGGACTGCCCGGGGCAGCCGACCACTCTACACGCGCCCTGCCGACCCGACGAAGGCCGATGTCTCCGCGCCCGTGTCCTATACTCCCGCGCCGTCGCAACCGCCTAGTTCCCGGTCCTGAAGAGACGCCGGGGAGCGGGGGAACCAATCGGTGGCCGTCGAAGGCCTCCGGCGGGGCGAATCGGCTCGGGTGCCGCCCGGCCGTAGCGCTGCTCTTTCGGCGCGAGCCCGTCAGCTAACCCCGCAGGCCAGTGAAAGAGGAGCACGCCCGGAGATGTCCTCTCCGCTCGACAATCGAATCCTCGCCGGCGTGGGAATGGCGCTCGTCGCCGGAATAGGTGCCGGGCCGGGCCACGCAGCGACGCCGCCGGGCGCCGCCTCGGGTGGGGCGATGGTACGCCCCGCGATCGATCGAGTCGCCTGCCTCAGCGGCTGCGCGCCGCGTCGCGCGATCCGCGCCGGCAGCACGGTCAGGCTGCGCGGCAGCGGCCTCGCGCCGGTCACAGGAGTGGTGTTCCAGGGGCGGCCCGGCAAGGCCGACGACGCTCGGGTCAAGGCGCGGGCGGGCAGCGATCGGACGATGCGGGTTCGGGTGCCGGCCGTGGCGGTGGGCGGCCCGGTGATCGCGATCGCCGGACGCTACGCGGCCTCGCTCCCCTCGAAGCCGCTGAGGATCGTCGCGCCGCCATCGCCGAAGCCGCTCGCGCCGGCCGGGGCGCCCGGCCGCCTCACACCCGTCCCGGGCCCGCGCGAGCCGGGAGGACCGGCCGTCGAGACGGGACTCAGCAGGTCGACCGCCTTCTTCGGCGCCAAGGGTGGCGTGTCGTTCTCCTACAGGGTCTCCGACGACGGCCCGGTCAACGTCACGGTCGAGCTCGTGCGGGCAACCGACGGGGCTGTCGTCCAATCCTGGCCGCCGTCGGACACCTCACCCGGTGCGATCAGGACGGTCGTCTGGAACGGGATGGCGGCCGGTGCCCTGCAGCCAGAGGGCCGCTACGCCTTCAGGCTCTCGGCGCGCGGCACCAGAGGCGCGACCGCCCGCAGCGCGCAGGCCGGGGACGCCCAGCGCGACGCCTTCGACTTCTACCAGCACATCTTCCCGGTCCGCCTCAAGCACGACTACGGCGAGGCCGGCGCGCGCTTCGGCACCAGCCGCGCGGGCCACTCGCACCAGGGCCAGGACGTGTTCGCTCGCTGCGGCGCGCGGCTCGTCGCCGCCCGCGGCGGCGAGGTCAAATTCAGCCAGTACAACGCCACGGCGGGCTTCTACGTGGTCGTCAACGGGATCGACACCGGCGTCGACTATGTCTACATGCACCTCGCCGAGGCTTCTCCACTGCGCGCCGGGGAGCGCGTCTTCACCGGCCAGCAGATCGGCACGGTGGGCGACAGCGGCAACGCCAGCGGCTGCCATCTGCACTTCGAGATGTGGAGCAAGCCCGGCTGGTACGACGGCGGCAAGCCCTTCGACCCGCTGCCGCGGCTGCAGGCGTGGGACGTGTTCTCTTAGTCAGCCGCCCCAACCCAGTGCTCCCGAGTCATGGGGTCGGGTGTGTGCAGAAGCCACGAGGAGGAGGGAGACGTGGGGAAGATCGTGACTTTGGGCGAGGTCGTGGCGGACGTCTACCGGGAGCGGGCGCCTTCGGATGTCGAGCTGCCCTTCACGGCGCGTCCCGGCGGGGCGCCGGCGAACGTCGCGGTCGCCGCGGCGCGGCTGGGGACGGAGGCGGCGTTCGTGGGGACGCTGGGCGATGACCTCTTCGGGGACTTCATCCTGCGCGCCCTGGAAAGCGTCGGCGTGGACACGTCGGCGGTCCTGCGCCAATCGCCTCCGACGCGCACGACGCTTGCGTTCGTCGAGGTGTCCGAGGACGGCGACAGGGAGTTCACCTTCTACCGCTCGGTCCCGGCGGCCGACGAGCTGCTCGCGCCCGAGGACATCGTCCCCGCGACGCTCGAGGGCGCGTCGTTCGCGAACTTCGGGAGCATCCCGCTGATCAAGGACCCGGCGCGCTCGGCGACGCACGCGTTCGCGGAGCTCGCCAACGAGCTCGACGTCGCGGTGGCGTTCGACGTCAACCTACGCGCGCACCTGTGGGGGAGCATGGACGCCTTCCGCGAGGCCGCCGAGCCGATGATCGACCTGTCGACCGTCGTGAAGGTGAGCGAGGACGAGCTCGTCCCGGTGCTCGGAACCGAAGACCCCGCGGAGGGCGCCGGGAAGCTGCTCGAGCGAGGCGTCTCGCTGGCGCTCGTGAGCATGGGCGCAGGCGGCGCCCTCTACGCGACCCCCCACTTCGAAGGGCGTGCTCCGGTCTTCGAGATCGACGAGGTCGTGGACGCCACCGGCGCCGGGGACGCCTTCCTCGCGGCAACCCTGACCCACCTCTCCGAGCGGCCCGGATGGCTCGAGGACGAGTCGGCGGTGCGCGAGGCCGTCGAGCGGGGGACGGCGGCCGGGGCGCTTGCCTGCACGGACTTCGGCGCGATGCGGGCGCTACCGACCCGAGCGGAGCTCGAGCGCTTCATCGCCGGCCGCTGAGCGACGCCCGGTGCTCGCGGCTGCAGGTCTTGGGACGCGTTCTCATGAGCGCTTCCCAGCCCTGCAATGCGCTCGCCGCCGCCGAGCATCTCGACCTCGGCGCGCAGGACCTCCCCCACAGGGCGAGGTCGGGCGAGTCCGGGTCGGGGGTCGGCGATCCGACCGACGACGCCGGGAGAGCGACGCTTATCGGTCGCCGGAGCGGGTGCGCAGGCGCATGAAGACGAGCAGCAGGATCACCGACGTGACCACCGCTCCGAAGAGCGACGAGAAGTCGAAGCGGCTGTAGTCGGCGAAGCCAAGCTGGGTTGCGATGAAGCCACCGAGCAGCGAGCCGGCGACGCCGAGGATGATCGTCATGCCGATCCCGATCGCCTGACGCCCCGGCAACACAGCGCGCGCGATGAACCCGACCAGTAGCCCCCAGAGCGTCCACGAGATGATTCCCATCGAGATCCCCCTTCCCCTTCCTACTCCCACTCAATCGTGCCGGGCGGCTTCGAGGTGATGTCGAGCACGACACGGTTGACCTGCGAGATCTCGTTGATCATGCGCGAGGCGACCCGCTCGAGCAGGTCGTACGGGAGGCGCGCCCAGTCCGCGGTCATCGCGTCGTCGCTCGTGACCGCGCGGATGACCACCACGTAGCCGTAGGTGCGCTCGTCGCCCTGCACGCCGACCGTGCGCAGGTCTGCGGGAAGCACGCAGAACGACTGCCACAACTCGCGATAGAGCCCGGCGCCGCGGATCTCGTCCTGCAGCACGAAGTCCGCGTCGCGCAGGATGTCGAGGCGCTCGCTCGTGACCTCGCCGCCGACGATGCGGATCGCGAGGCCCGGGCCCGGGAAGGGCTGGCGCCACACGAGCCGCTCGGGCA
>Ga0136622_10000743_pt1 | contig 13475 bp, 16 predicted proteins | sample AntDrymUQ4482106_2_FD_104803 | JGI IMG/M metagenome (GOLD analysis project Ga0136622, IMG submission 104803) | Polar desert sand microbial communities from Dry Valleys, Antarctica - metaG UQ448 (21.06) | ecosystem: Environmental > Terrestrial > Soil > Desert | place: Antarctica: Dry Valley...
CGGTGCGCGTGCTCGAGCTCGCTCGAGGTGGTGCCAGGGTCTCATTTTTTGCCGCCCACCCACCCCCGGCACGACCACCCGATGACCTCACCGCCGCTCACGCGGCCCCCATCCTGCGCCGGGCCGCGGCCGCCCTCTCCGGTGTCGTCGCGGTCATGGCGCGCCTGCGTGGTGAGGACGGCTGTCCCTGGGACCAGGAGCAGACTCACGAGTCGCTCAAGATCCATCTGCTGGAGGAGGCACACGAGGTCATCGAGGCGATCGACTCGCCCGAGTCCGAGGATCTGGCAGAGGAGCTCGGCGACCTCCTGCTGCAGGTCGTTTTCCACTCTCGCTTGGCCGAGCAGGAGGGGCGCTTCGATGTGGCAGACGTCGCGTCGGCCCTCGAGGCCAAGCTCGTGCTGCGCCATCCCCATGTGTTCTCGGACGTTGGCGTGAGCGGGGCGGCCGAGGTTCTGGCCAACTGGGAGACGATCAAGAACATCGAGAAAGGGAGGTCGCACCCATTCGATGGCATCCCTCGCACCCTGCCGGCTTTGCTCAAGGCGGCCAAGATGCAGAAGCGCGCGGCCGCCCTTGGCTTCGGCGCAAGCGAGCAGGAAGCGCGCAGCCGCCTTGTCGCCGCGCTCGCGCCGGAAGCCAGCAGGGAGTCCCTCGGGGAGGCCCTGTTCTGGTTGGTCGCGTTGGCGCGGGCCCTCAGAGTGGACCCCGAAGGGGCGCTCGCAAGCCACCTGGACGAGTTCCGCGCCTCCCTTCCGGCCCCCTGATACTGTTACTCAAGTTAAAGGAGTGACTGATGAGCGAGATTGTCGACGTACGTGCGAGCGCCGTGCTGGACTCCCGGGGCAACCCAACCGTGGAGGCGGAGGTTGTGCTCGACTCGGGAGCGTTGGGGCGCGCCGCGGTCCCCTCCGGAGCCTCAACCGGTGCCGGAGAGGCCCTGGAGCTGCGCGATGGCGGTGAGCGCTATGGCGGCAAGGGAGTTAGCCGAGCGGTCGACAACGTCAACGGAATACTGGGCCCGCACTTGGTGGGCCGGGACGCGCTCGACCAGCGTGGGATCGACGCTTTCATGGTCGAGCTCGACGACACCGACAACAAGGCCTCGCTGGGAGCCAACGCCATTCTCGGCGTGTCGCTGGCGGTGGCCAAGGCGGCCGCCGAGGAGCTTGACCTTCCCCTCTACCGCTATCTGGGCGGGCCCGACGCTCACATCCTGCCGGTGCCGCTGATGAACGTCATCAACGGCGGCGCGCATGCCGACAACGCCCTCGACCTGCAGGAGTTCATGCTGGTGCCCTTGGGGGCGGCGTCGTTCTCGGAAGCGCTGGAGTGGGGGACCGACGTCTACCGGACCCTCAAGAAGACCCTCGACGAAAAGAACCTCGGCACCGGAGTCGGCGACGAGGGGGGTTTCGCACCTGATCTCGCCGGCAACTCCGCGGCCCTCGACCTGCTCGTCGCCGCGATCGAGAGCGCCGGTTACGAGCCCGGTGCCGACATCTCGCTGGCCCTCGACCCCGCCACATCAGAGCTGAGAGACGGCGATGACTACGTTCTTTCATCCGAGGACCGCCGGCTTTCGAGCAACGACATGATCGAGATGTGGGCCGAGTGGGTGGAGCGATACCCGATCGTTTCGATCGAAGACGCCATGGCCGAGGACGACTGGGGTGGCTGGGCAAGTCTCACCGAGCGGCTCGGTGAGAGGGTCCAGCTCGTCGGCGACGACCTCTTCGTAACCAACACCGAGGTGCTGGAGCGCGGCATCCGGGAGGGTGCCGCCAACGCCATCCTCATCAAGCCAAACCAGATAGGAAGCCTGACCGAGACGCTCGAGTGCGTCCGGGTGGCCCAAAGGGCCGCCTACGCCACGGTGATCTCTCACCGGTCGGGCGAGACCGAGGACGCGACCATCTCGGATCTCTGTGTAGCGGTCAACGCCGGCCAGATCAAGACCGGCGCTCCGGCGCGGGGTGAACGCACGGCCAAGTACAACCAGCTCCTGCGCATCGAGCACGGCCTGGGGGAGTCGGCTCGCTATCCGGGCCGCGCGGCATTCCGGGCGCCACAAGCGTGACGACTCTATTGAGAACGACGCGACTCAGGCTCGGTGTGGGCCCCCAGATCGTCGCCGTCGTGCTCATGCTGGGACTCGCCGGTGCCATGGCGATCGAGCCCACTCGGAGGCTCATCGAGCAGAGGGATCGCATCGCACTCATGAGCCAGGATCTCGTGGCACTCGACGACGCCAACCTTGCCCTCGAGAGACGGATCACGCGTTTGGGCGATCGCGATTTCCTCGAGCAGAAGGCGCGCGAGATGGGATTGGTGAGACGAGGCGAGAAGCTCTACGTTGTCCTTCCACCGAGCCGCAAGGTGCTGCAGCGCAGGGCTCTTCAAGCCGAGCGCAAACGCAGCCACGAAGAACCGGCAAGCTGGCTCGAACAAGCCCTGCACTTCATCGGGGTGGGCTAAACACTGCTGGAAAATTAGGAGTGTCACGCTTGCTCGACCACTCCGATGAGGACGCGACGCTGGTCCGCTCCCAGCTCGGCCGGCCCCCCAGAGGGCGCTGGGCGGTCGCTCGCCGCTGCCATCTGGGGATTGCGATGGTCATCGAGAGCCACCCGCGCCTTGACGACGGCTCACCGTTCCCTACTCTGTTCTGGCTGACCTGCCCGCTGCTGGTGAAGCGCGCAAGCAAACTCGAGGCGGCAGGCTTCATGAGAGAGCTCACTGCCCGGTTGGCTGCCGATTTCAGTCTGCACGAGCGGGTGGGGGCAGGGGTGGCCCGCTACACGGCCCGCCGCGATGCTCTCGAAGCGATCGCGCCGAGCACACCCGCGGGCGGGGGGCCGGACAGGATCAAGTGCCTGCACGCCCATCTTGCACACGAGCTCGCCGACCCTCCCAACGCGGTGGGAGGGATCACGCTGGCGGCCACGGGGTGGCCGGATTGCGTGGCGCCGTGTGTAGCATCCCCCGAATGAGCGACTGGGGAATTCGGCGCTGAGGAGCGGATGATGAGAGTGGCGGCTATCGACGCGGGGACCAACTCGGTGCGTCTGCTGGTTGCCGAGGAGCACGCGGGAGGGATGCGAGCTCTCGACCGCCGCTCGGTGATCACGCGCCTCGGGCAAGGCGTCGATCGGAGTCGTCTGCTGGCTCCGGACGCCATAACGAGGACGTTGGAGACGATCGCCGACTATGCCGCCACCTGTGGCGAGTACGACGTACGACGTCTCAGGGTCACCGGTACCTCGGCAGTCAGAGATGCGGGAAATCGGGACGACTTCTTGGGGGCCGTGAGGGAGCTGACGGGCCAATTGCCCGAGCTGCTCACCGGCGAACAGGAAGCGCGGATAACCTTCGCCGGGGTGCTCTCGGATCTGGACCAGAGCGGGCCGATGATGGTAGTCGACATCGGCGGAGGATCGACCGAACTTGTCTACGGACAAGGGTTTCCAGAAAAGCTCACGTCGCTCGATGTGGGTTGCGTGCGAATGTTCGAAAAGCATTTGCATTCCGATCCTCCGGCAGAGTCCGAGCTTCAGGCGCTACGCGCCGAGGTCTCGCACGCGCTGCGGAGCTTCAAGGCGACGTGTCTGGTGCCCGCCGGAACGCGATTCGTGGGGGTGGCGGGGACCCTCGCTCAGCTCGCGACGCTCAAGAGTGGCCTTCCCCTCTACGATCCCGAAGTCTCGCACCAGATGGTCCTGTCTCACGGCGATGTGCGCTTGCTGGCCAAGAGGCTCGAAAGGCTGCCGCTGGCTCAGCGCCGGCGAATCACGGCACTCGAGCCGGGACGCGCCGATGTGATCATTGCCGGCGTAGAGATACTTCTTTGCGTCATGGAAGCCTTCGATGTTGCGGAAATCATGTTTTCAGAGAAGGACATTCTCGACGGACTCGTGATCGAGTTGCTGGAGCGCAGCGAGTCGTGACCGTTTTCTATTTCGTACGTCACGGCGTCACCTCACATACGGGCCACCGGCTATCGGGATGGATGCCGGGCATCCACTTGACAGATGAAGGGCGCGACCAAGCAGAGGCAACGGCCGAGATGCTCACGGCAGTGCCGTTCAAGGCCATCTACTCGAGTCCCATTGATCGCACGATGGAAACCGCTGCACCGATCGCTCGAATACACGGACTCGAGATCGTGCAAGCACCGAACCTGGGCGAGGTTGAATACGGCAAGTGGTCCAACCGAACGTTCAAGACATTGGGTAAGACCAAACTGTGGGAGAAGGTGCAACGCTATCCATCGGGTGTTCGGTTTCCCGAGGGTGAGACATTGCGAGAGGTGCAGACGCGAGCGGTCGAGGAAGTGGAGGAAATCGCGGAGCGGCATCGAAGGCAGATCGTGTGCTGTGTGTCTCACGCGGATGTGATTCGGCTACTGGCGGCTCACTACCTGGGCGTTCACATCGATTTATTTCAGAGGCTAACGGTGGCGCCCGCATCGGTTAGCGTCATCGCGCTGAACGACGGGAGGCCCTTGGTCGTCAGCCTCAACACATCCCCCCCGAACCCAGCGAAGGACAGATCATAGTGAACCCAGATATCTTTACGGCCGACTACGTCGGCGAACCGGGAAAGCGGTCGTTTTATCTGCAGGCTCGAGGTGAAGAAGGCTTGCTGAGCTTTCCGATCGAGAAGCAGCAGGTCGTCGTCCTGGCCGAGAAGCTGCGCGAGCTTCTGTTGCTGGTCGATGGTGACGACACCGTGACCTCTGCCTCGGCTGGGCGCGATCCTGCGCTTGCGTTCACAGAACCGGTTTCTGATGAGACTCAAGTCGGCACAATCGGGCTGGCCTACGAAGAGGACGCCGATCTCGTCGTCGTCCTGCTCCAGCCCTTGCCGGAAGAGAGCGACGAAGATGAGGTAGAGCTCGACGAGGCATCCGGGGTCCATCTGGAGCTGAGACGCGACCAGGTGAGGGCTTTTGTGCTGCACGCCATCGCGGTCGTCAACGAGGGCCGGGCGATATGCCAGCTCTGCGGGCTCCCCATGGATCCCGCGGGCCACAAATGCCCGGCCTCGAACGGACACCGGCTCAGCGATTAGTACGGACACATGTCCGGTCTGGGCGACATCGTCGAACTGCTCAATACGGGAGAGGTCGAAGTTTTGGGCCTGCTTCCATACTCGTCGAACTATGTCTTTCTCACCCGGATCACGGGCGGAGGCAGAGAGGCGCTTGCGGTCTACAAGCCCACGCGCGGCGAGCGGCCGCTGTGGGACTTTCCCACCGGCACCTTGGCCGCGCGCGAGGTCGCCGCGTTCATGTTGAGCGAAGCCGCGAGCTGGGATCTCGTACCGCCTACGGTGTTGCGCTCGGACGCACCTTTGGGGGCCGGCTCGCTGCAACTCTTTATCGAGCACGATCCGGAACGACACTGCTTCGTGCTCGCCGAAGAGCGCCTCGACGACCTTCGCCCCTTTGCTGCGTTCGATGCCGTGATCAATAATGCGGACCGCAAGGGCGGGCATGTCGTCGAAGACTCCGACGGCAGGCTGTGGGGAGTCGACCACGGACTTGCTTTCAACGTCGAGCCCAAGCTGCGCACTGTGCTGTGGGCGTTCGCAGGCGAACGCCTCGACGTCTCGCTGAAAGCGCGTCTTCAATGCCTGCGCGATCGCATGCAGCAGCCCGGCGGGGTGGGCCCACAACTCGCGCGACTGTTGAGCCGGGCCGAGACGGCGGCGGCCCTGAAACGCTTGGAGACATTACTTCGCAGCGGGCGCTTTCCCGAGCCGGATCCGACCCAGCATCACCTCCCCTGGCCCTTGCTCTGAGAACATCGACGTGGCCCCCGTATCCCAACCGGTAGAGGAAGGGCACTTAAAATGCTCACAGTGTGGGTTCGACTCCCACCGGGGGCACTGGGCTTGGGATCGGCTTGATCTTGTCGCCGCCACCGTGAGGTGTCGGGGCCGTCTGTCAAGCCGTTCATGGTAGGCATCCACGCTGCTCGCCGGTGGTGAAAGCGAACCGTGGACACGTGCACACAGAAAACTGTGGGTAAACGCGGACCGTGGACTTTTCCCCCCGCCAGCCGCCCCCCTTCAAGCGGCCCGCCTCTCCCGCCCGGGGTTCCCTGGTACGCCCGCCGAAACCCCTACAGCGTCAGCCCCAGTCGCGGCCAGTCCGAGATCAGGGCCACCGCCAGCTCGCGGCACGCCCTCTGCAACGACTCCGGCGCGTCCCGCCACGAGAACTCGGCGGTGGCGAGCCTGGCCGCGGCCTCCGGCTCGCTCGGGAGCACGCACATGCCGTGCGCATGGGGGACGAAGCGGCAGAAGCGCTCGAGGTCGAGGCTCGAGCCCGAGTGCGGCATCTTGTTCACCACCAGCGTGATCGGCTTGCGGGCCTTGCCCAGCAGGACTGCCGCTTCGGCGACCAGGCTGGCCGCCGCGGGCTCGGAGTCGGTGACGAGCACCAACTGATCGCAGGTCGCCATGGCGGCGCGGGCGGCCGCGTCCTGCAGCCCTGTTCCGCAGTCGAGCACCACGATGCCGACGAAATCCTTGAGCCGTTCGATGACCTCCACATAGGAGGGATAGTCGAGCTTCTGCATACGCGAGGGGTCGGTCGGCGCGGGCAGCACCATCAGGCCGTGAGGGGCGCGTCCGAGCTGCGCATCGAGAGCGGTGAGCGAAAGTTGAGAATCGCCCAGCCGCTCGAGCACGTCGTCGACGCAGATCGTTTGCCCGGGGGCGAGCACCCTGCCAAGTGAGCCGTAGTCGGGGTTCGTGTCGATGGCCACGACCCGATCCCTCCGCAACAGAGCCAGGAGAGTGCCCAGCAGAGCCGTGGTCGTCGTTTTCCCCACGCCTCCCTTCGGAGAGACGACCGCAATTGTTGCGCACCGCCTGAGCCTCGGCGACGCGATCGACGCTTCGAGCTGCTCCAGGTAGTTCGTCGATCGCCACTTGTGCCGGGCCCGCTGTGATGGGGGCGGCGTGCGGAGCTTGGTGAGTGCGGCGGGCGTAGGGCCTGCAACCGGCAGCGACAGCTCCTTCGCCTCGGCCCCCTTCGGCTCCGGCTGGTTCCGAAAGTCGTAGGCGGGCGAGAGCTGGTCATCTATGGAGGGTGACTCGACCAGGGCTTTCACGGTGGCCGTGAGCCTTCGGGAGAGACTCATCCTCTGCGGCAGCGCCGCCCGAGTTCGTTGCGGCGGGCTCAGTTTGTCGCCGTTGGATGCCGGCGAGGGCTTCGGGTCCTTTTCCCGCCACGGCGACAGATAGAGAGTGGCGCCCTCCAGGATCCCGCTCGAGCGCAGCGAGGAGGCAGGGGGCAGAGGCCTTCCGGAGGCCGGAGCCAGCGACCACATCGTCGCCTCGCTCTCTTTGTCCTGGGCGACTTCTTCCGCCCCCACGAGCTCGACCAGATCTGGGAGGAGCTGGTTGAGGGGTGCATCGGAAGGCAGGTCGACCGACCTCGAATCCTCCGGTCCCACCACGGTGATGGATATCGTGCTCACGTCGATCCGCCCCCGCCTGATGAACTGGCCCCGCTTACTAAAACCCAATCAATAGTGAGTACCGATTGCAGGTTTATGGATATTGAACATAGCGACTTCAAATTGGATCTTGCCAGCGCTAGAGTTCCCTTCAACGTTGCCTCCCACCAGGTCCGCTGGCTCCGCAGTGTATCAGCGGGTAGTCGCCAAGTCACCCAGTTTCAACCAATCATTCAGGAACCGTGTTGTTCAGCAGCTAATTGTCAAAGAGTGTTCAGTATCGAGGTGCCGGGTGTTACGGCAATTGCGAAGCCCAAGGGCTCAACTGTGAAGATTGGCTCCCATGGCGTGGTAGCCGCCGTCGACGTGCAGGATCTCCCCCGTCACCCCGCGCGACCAGTCGGATAACAAATAGCAGGCGGCGCGCCCCACGGGTTCGGCGTTGCCCGTGTCCCACCCCAGTGGTGCCCGCTTCGACCACGATTGCGCCAGCTCGTTGAAGCCGGGGATGCTCTTGCCGGCCATCGTGCGGATGGGCCCAGCCGCCACACAGTTGACGCGAATGGCGTGCTCTCCGAGATAGCGAGCCAGGTACCGGCTCACGGCCTCGAGCCCCGCCTTGCTGACGCCCATCCAATCGTAGATGGGCCACGCCACAGAGGCGTCGAAGTCGAGGCTCACGATCGAACCTCCGGCCTCCTTCATGAGTGGCAGCATGCCCTCGGCCAGGCCCTTGAGCGAGTAGGCGCTGGTCTGAATGGCAACCGCCACACTGTCCCAGGGGGTTTCCATGAATGCTCCGCCCAAGGAATCCGGGGGTGCGTAGGCGATGGCGTGAAGGAAGCCGTCCAGGTGCCCCCAACGGTTTTGGAGCTCGTGGGCCACAGCTTTGATCTGCGACGGGTCATTGGCATTCATCTCCAGGACGTCCACCGGCTGGGGGAGTCGGCGGGCCGTCCGCTGGGCCAGGGCTCGAGCCTTGCCGAAGTTCGTCAGCGCGATCTCGGCCCCCTCCTCCTGCGCGATGCGAGCGACCTCGAAGGCGATGCTTTGAGGCGTCAGGACGCCGGTAATCAGGAGTCTCTTCCCATCAAGGAGCATGCGCCGGAGTCTATGCCTTCCGTCCCGGCGTCACGGGCCGCCCGGTCGCAGGTTCCCCCCGGCGGAGAAGGGTCCGTCGAAGACCCCAAGGCGAGAAAACCTCAGAACCGAGGTTTGTCGGGGAACGGCAACGATCTAGTAGGCCATCAGTTGACAGATGCCCGCGGACGAGCTTAGAGGCCGGCCCCCTTCTTGTGGCGGAATAGGTGCTCCCGAGCAGAGGTTGGCGTTTGAATGAGCCAGTCACGTCTCGCCCAGCACGTCGTCGCCGAGGGTCTGGTGCGGCGCTTCGGTTCGATCGTCGCCGTCGCCGGCGTCGATCTCAGTGTCGACACGGGAGAGGTGTTCGGCTTCCTCGGACCAAACGGAGCCGGCAAATCGACCATGGTCAGGATGCTGACCACGCTTCTCAAACCGAGCGAGGGACGGGCCTTTGTGGCGGGCCACGATGTCGTTGCGGAAGCGGACGCCGTGCGCCGGTCCATTGGTGTCGCTCTGCAGGACGCCGCCATCGACCCCCTGATGACCGGTCGTGAGTTGCTCAAGCTTCAGGCCGTGCTGCATGGGCTCGACAAGGCAGAGGCCGCTCGGCGTCGCGAAGAGCTGTTGTCGACCGTCGGCCTGGTGGGAGCGGCCGACCGGCGCGTGGGGACCTACTCCGGCGGAATGAAGCGCCGCCTCGATCTTGCCCTGGCCCTCGTCCACAAGCCTCAGGTTCTTTTCCTAGACGAGCCGACCACCGGCCTCGACCCCAACTCTCGAGTTGCCCTGTGGGAGGAGGTGCGCGATCTCAACCGGCGCTCCGGGACAACCGTGTTCCTCACCACCCAGTACATGGAGGAGGCGGACCAGTTGGCCGGCCGGGTGGCGATCATCGATGGGGGCCGGATAGTGGCCGAGGGCACGCCGACTCAGCTCAAGAGCGAGGTGGGGGATCCCACGCTCAGGGTGGGCCTCGCTCCGGGGCAGGACCCGGTCTCGGCCGAGGCTGCGCTCCTCGAGTTCGGCAAGCCGATCCCGGATGCCCCCGACTACGTCAGCATCCGCCTGATCGGCGGCGCGCGGAGGGTGGGAGCGGTGGCGCGGGGTTTGGATGACGCCGAGATCGAGATCGAAGGGCTCGAGCTCCGTTCGCCCACGCTCGACGACGTCTTCCAGAAGGCCACGGGCCGCCATCTCGAAGGCTCCCAGGATGCACCCGAGCAACAGGAAGCAACGCGTTGAAGGCTCTCGCTCAGTACCTTGCGCTCAGCCGCCGAGCCGTGCTCAATACCCTGCGCCAGCCGACCTCGGTTGTCCCCTCGCTCGCCTTTCCCCTCTTGTTTCTGGCGTTGACCTCGGCCGCCTTCGATCGCTCGACCGCGCTGCCGGGCTTTCCCCCGGTCGACTCGTTTCTCCAGTTCGTAATCTCGACGACCATCGTGCAGGGAGCGCTGTTCGGCTCAATCGCCGCCGGCTCCGACATGGCGACGGATATCGAGGGGGGCTTCTTCGACCGCCTCGTGGCGTCGCCGGTGGCTCGCACCTCGATCCTGGTCGGTCGCCTCATGGGATCCGTTGCCTTCGGCTTCACCCAAGCGTGGGTTTTCTTCGTGATCGCCAGCATCTTCGGCCTCGAGGTCGAGGGAGGTTTTGTTGCCATGGTTCTGATCACGTTTGTCGCCGGAGTCATCGCCGGAGGCATCGGCTCGATCTCGGTCGCCTTTGCCCTGCGTACCGGCTCATCCGAGGCGGTGCGAGGAAGCTTTCCCTTGTTGTTCTCCCTGCTGTTCTTGTCGAGTGCGTTCTTCCCTCGCAATCTAATGAACGGCTGGTTTCAGACCGCGGCCGATCTCAACCCCCTCTCCCACATGATCGAAGGGCTCAGGACGCAGGTCATCGACGGCCTGGACCTGGCCGCTTTTGGGGTGGCGCTGGCGATTGCCGCAGGCATCCTCGTTGTGGGAACATCCTTCGCCGGGCTCGCTCTAAGGGGCCGACTGGCGGCCCACCACTTGTGAACTTTGACATTGCCTGGGGCATTGCTCGGCGCAGCTTGATGCTCATTCCGCGCCAGCCCTCGACCTTCTTCCCGTCGTTGATGATGCCGGTGTTCCTGACGATCTCCTTCGCCGGCGCCTTTTCCGGGATAGTTTTGCTCACGGGCTTTCCCGCAGAAAAGGCCATCGATTGGTTCGTGCCGATGACCGCTCTTCAGGGCGCCGCCTTCGCCGGGATTACCACAGGAATGGGGACCGCCCGAGACATGGAGAACGGTTTCTATGACCGCTTCCTGTTGAGCCCCGCTCCACGCATGGCGCTCCTGCTCGGCCCCCTCATCGCCTCCGTGCTGCGAGCTTTCATTCCGCTGGCCATCCTGCTGTTGCTTGCCCTGGTGGGAGGGGCCAATTTCCGCGACGGGCTACTGGGAGTCGCAACGCTGGTGATCGCCGGGCTCGGCTTCGCGCTCGCTGCCGGGGCGTGGGCGGTGGGCCTGGCGCTGCGCTTTCGGACGCAGCAGATCGTCCCTCTCATGCAGAGCGGCACCTTCCTGCTCGTGTTTCTCTCGACGGCGCAGATGCCCCTCGAGCTGTTGGGGGGGTGGCTTCACGCCGTCGCCCGCGTGAACCCCATGACCTACATCCTCGAGCTCGCCCGGCAGGGCTTTCTCGGAGAGGTTGCCTGGTCGACGACTTGGCCCGGCCTGATCGCACTGGCGGGGCTGATAGGGGTCTTGGGCGTTTTCGCAGCCAAGGGGATGCAGAAGGTCACACCCTGAGGGCCGCGGGCCACCCCTCGCCCCCCGGCTCCATAGCCCGGTCCCCGACGGCCCGGCCCGCTCCCCTGCGCGGCCCGAATCGAGCCCAGTTCGATCCAAGGGGGTAGCCAGCCGGGCGGCGGAGTGCTACCCTTCGTCCGGTTAGGTGACCGGGGAAACGTTGGCGGAAAAGACTGGCCTGCCCCCGTCGGAAAGGAAGTTGGTGTAGTGGCTCAAGGTACGGTGAAGTGGTTCAACAACGACAAGGGCTATGGGTTTATCTCTCAGCCTGATGGCGAGGATGTGTTCGTTCACTTCTCGGCCATTCAAACCGATGGCTACAAGTCGTTGGAGGAAGGCCAGTCGGTCGAGTTCGAGGTGACTCAGGGTCCCAAGGGCAAGCAGGCGGCCAACGTTCGACCCGTCTAGACCAGGAATCCAAGAACGCTGAGTACGCGGCCCCCGGGTTCCGGGGGCCGCACTCGCGACCGACTCAGGCTGATCGGAAGGGAGGCATGACGCACGAGAAGCGGGTGGCGATTCGCTGGCACGATGTCGACGCCTATCGCCACGTCAACAACGCAGTCTTCCTCACCTACCTCGAGGAGGGCCGGGACGAATGGCTCGAACGCGTCCTGGGCCGCTCGGACGAGCTCTGGGACTTCGTGCTCGGCCGTGTCGAGATCGATTACCGCCAAGAGCTGACTCAGGGGGACGACGCGGTGATCGTTCGCTGCTCTCTGGCCTCGGTTGGGAACTCGAGCGTGAGGACCACAGAGGAGATCTTGAAGCTCGACGGCAGCGTCTCGGCCGAGGCAAGGGCCGTGCTGGTGGCGCTGGATCGGGTCGCCAATAAGCCCAGGCCTCTTACTGCAGAGGAAAGGGCCGCGCTTCAAACTGAGGGCGACGTCAGTCCCCGCTAGTCTGCCGAGTGCACCTCTATATGCACCTCTATGTACCTCCCAGGTACATGAGCATGCAATCGATCAGAAGCGCAACCAATCGAACCCCGCCAACAGGACAGAGGTACCGCGGCGCCAGGACGGTGGAAAATGATTCTGTGTCGGCAGTATTCCGGTCTCCCCACGCAGGCAGGTCACGCCGCAACCTTGACGACCGCCGACTACGACATGCCCGTCACGTGGCTCCGCCACAGCGTCGGAGACCACCATTTCGGCCGCTTGTCTTTCAAGAGTCGTAGCCTCCGCGCATACGCCATGACGGTCTCCGCTTCGTCCCGCTCCGTCTAGGCGACCGGCACCTCGCCCATTGCGAATGCTTGGTGCACACGACTCCCTGGTGCCTACGTCGAACGCCACCGAAAAGTGTAGGTTCGAGTTGTTTCTACCGTGCTCCGCGTACCGGCTCTTGGAGGCTCGCCTCTCCCGGTAGGCCAGCCGATCGGCAAGGAGGGACCATGACCGAACAGACGGGAGCCAGCGCGGGTGCCCGGGTACTGGGCGCACAGGACGGGTTAGTCGTTGGTGACCCCGCAGGGGTCCGCGACCGATTCATGATCGACGGTAAGGACGCAGGCAACCGGTTCGCACTCGTGCAGCACCTTTTCGCGCCCAAAGCACTGGCAGCACCCATGCACCGCCACCACAAGGAGGACGAGTACACGTATGTGCTGGGTGGACGTATCGGGGCGGTTCTGGGCGACGAGGAGGTCGTCGGTGAACCCGGGGATCTGATCTTCAAACCCCGGAACCAATGGCACACGTTTTGGAACGCCGGGGACGAGCCTGCATCCGTGCTCGAAATCATTTCGCCCGCCGGTCTGGAGCAGTTCTTCCGTGCTCTGGGCACCATGACGGAGCCGCCGGACCCAGAGGCGCTCGCGGCACTGGCGGCCCCTTACGAATGTGACGCCGACCTCGAGGCCACCTCCAGAATTGTCGAGCGGCACGGGCTTGCGTTCTGAACACCCGTGAGCTCGGGATCTCCAAGAAAGCCCCGGTGGGCCCCCTAGGTCAAGGGGAACGGTGGCTGCAACCACCAGGGCCGTGCGCTGAGCTCGATCCGATCCACCCACTTCACCCACCAGAAGCCCCTCCGGTTTGGCGCAACGATACGGACGGGCCCGCCGTGGCCGGCGCTCAGCGGCAGCCCCTGCGCCCGCACGGCGAGTAGCAGCCTCGGCGCGTCCGAGAGCGGAAAGGCGC
>Ga0136622_10000744_pt1 | contig 13472 bp, 17 predicted proteins | sample AntDrymUQ4482106_2_FD_104803 | JGI IMG/M metagenome (GOLD analysis project Ga0136622, IMG submission 104803) | Polar desert sand microbial communities from Dry Valleys, Antarctica - metaG UQ448 (21.06) | ecosystem: Environmental > Terrestrial > Soil > Desert | place: Antarctica: Dry Valley...
CGTGGCCGGCGCATGTACCAGGGCCAGACGCAGTACCTGCCGCTGAAGGTGACCATGGCGGGCGTCATCCCGATCATCTTCGCCGTGAGCATCCTGCTCTTCCCGGCGCAGATCGCGACGTACTTCATCGGCAGCGACATCGACTGGGTGGCGAACGCGGCGAACTTCATCAGCACGAACCTGGATGGCACCACCAACATCCCGCTGTACGGGACGCTCTACTTCCTGTTGGTCGTGTTCTTCACCTACTTCTACACCGCGTTCCAGTTCCGACCGGACCAGACCGCCGACTACCTGCGCAAGAACGGCGGGTTCATTCCGGGCATCCGCCCGGGACGGCCGACGGAGGACTTCCTCGCGCGGGTGACGAACCGGATCACGCTCGGCGGCGCGCTTTTCCTAGGCTTTATTGCGGTCCTGCCGTACATCGTCACGATCTTCATCCCGGGCACCAGCAACCTCCAGCTGGGTGGGACGAGCATCCTGATCATGGTCAGCGTGGTGGTCGAAACGATGAAGCAGCTCGAGGCGCAGATGATGATGCGCAACTACGAGGGCTTCATCAGGTGACCCATGGGCCCCGCGGGCCGCAGGGCCCGCACACCGATGAGGAGCGTCTCATCCTGCTCCTGGTGGGAGCCGTGGGCGCCGGCAAGGGCACCCAGGCCAAGATCCTGTCGCGCGAGCTGGGGCTCATGCACCTTGCCTCCGGCAACCTGTTCCGCTCGGCGCTCGCCGCCGGCACCAAGCTGGGCGAGACGGCACGCAAGTACATGGGACGCGGCGAGCTGGTGCCCGACGAGATCACGATTGGCATGGTGATGGAGTCGCTGCGGAGCCCTGCCGCGAAGGCGGGCGCGATCCTGGACGGCTTCCCACGCACCGTGCGCCAGGCCGCGGCTCTCGATGAGACGCTCGCCGAGGCGGGGGAGCGGATTCGGCGCGTCCTGTATATCGAGGTGCCGACCGAGGAGCTCGTGCGGCGCGTCGCCGGCCGCTGGATCTGCCCACTGTGCGGCACGCCGTACCACGAGTACACCGATCCACCGCGCGTGGCGGCCGTCTGCGACCGCGACGGCACCCCGCTCCGACAGCGCGACGACGACCAGCCCGAGGTGGTCCGCGCGCGCCTCGACAAGCAGGTGCCGCCTATGCTCGCCGTAGTGGACCACTACGAGCGTGCCGGAATCGTTGACCGTCTTGACGGACTGCAGGCGATCGAGAACGTGACCGAGGCGATCGTCTCTCGCATCGGCACGCCTGCCACCAGCTGAGGGGAGAGGAGATGCGCAGCGCCGGTGCGGCGACCATCAAGCGCCCGGCCGAGATCGCCCGGATGCGCCGGGCCGGGGCGATCCTCGCGGGGATCCTGGAGGTGCTGCGCGTCGAGATGCGCCCCGGCATCTCAACGGCCGACCTCGACACCATCGCCGAGCGCATGATCCGCGACGCCGGTGCCGTCCCGTCGTTCAAGGGCTACGGCAGCAATCCGCCGTTCCCCGGTTCCATCTGCGCGAGCATCAACGACGAGGTGGTGCACGGCATACCGTCGCCACGCCGGCGGCTCGCGGATGGAGATCTCGTGAGCATCGACATCGGCTGCATCCTCGATGGGTGGCACGCCGACTGTGCGCGGACGTGGCCCGTGGGCCGGGTGTCGCCCGAGGCCACCGAGCTCGTGGATGCCACGCGACGCGGCATGGAGGCGGGTATCGCGGCAGCGGTGCCGGGCAACCGGATCGGCGATATTGGAAACGCCGTCGAATCGGTGGCGCACCAGCACGGATACGGCGTCGTCCGGCCCTTCGTGGGTCACGGGATCGGCCAATCCATGCACGAGGAGCCGGAGGTGCCGAACTACGGCAGGGCGGGGACGGGCCTGCTGATTGAGTCGGGAATGTGCTTCGCCATCGAGCCGATGTTCACCCTGGGTGGCGACGGCGTGTTCGTCGGGGACGACGGCTGGACGGTGCGAACCGCGGACGGCGGCCTATCGGCCCACTTCGAGAACACCATCACGGTCACAGAGCGGGGTCCCCGGATCCTGACGGCCCCCGGATGAGCGCCTTGCGCCTCCGTATCCAGAGCCGTATACTGCACGGTCCCTGGGTCGCCGTGTGCGGCGCCCTTTTTTTGTCAGCCCATCAGGACTAACGAAGCTTAAACGAGGTTGCGCGTCGGTTGCCGAAGAAGGATGCCATTGAGGTCGAGGGTGAGGTCGTCCTCCCCCTGCCAAACGCGATGTTCAAGGTGCGCCTGGAGAACGGGCACGAAGTGCTCGCCCACATCTCCGGGAAGCTCCGCCAGAACTTCATTCGCATTCTCCCAGGCGATACCGTACGCGTCGAGCTCTCGCCCTACGACCTCACCAGGGGTCGCATCACCTACAGGATGAGATGAAGGTTTCTGCCTCCGTGAAGCCGCGCTGCGAGCGCTGCAAGGTCATCAAGCGCTCCGGCGTGGTGATGGTCATCTGTGTCGTCCCCAAGCACAAGCAGCGACAGGGGTAGCGCGAGATGGCACGCATCGCCGGCGTCGACATTCCCCGCGAGAAGCGGGTGATCGTCGGCATCACCTACATCCACGGCATCGGACCAACCTCGGCGCGACGCATCATCGCGGGCGCCAACGTGTCGCCCGATATCCGCGTCCGGGACCTCACGGAGGAGCAGGTCAATCGCCTGCGCGAGGTGATCGATCGCCAGTTCAAGGTAGAGGGTGACCTCCGCCGCGAGGTGAGCCTCAACATCAAGCGCCTGATGGAGATCGGCGCATACCGAGGCCTCCGTCACCGGCGCAACCTGCCGGTGCGGGGCCAGCGAACAAAGACGAACGCGCGGCAGCGCCGCGGCCCCAAGAAGACCGTCGGCATCCGCCGCAAGAAGTAACGGGAGTTCCATGGCAGAACGCAAGAGCGCCAAGCGCGGGAAGAAGCGCGAGCGCAAGAACGTGCCGACCGGGCACGCGCACGTCCAGTCGACGTTCAACAACACCATCGTGACCATCACGGACATGACGGGGAACGTGATCAGCTGGGGGAGCGCGGGCCTCGTGGGCTTCAAGGGCTCTCGCAAGAGCACGCCCTACGCCGCCGCGCAGACGGCCGATGTGGCCGCCAAGCGAGCGATGGAGCACGGGATGCGCCAGGTGGAGGTCTTCGTCAAGGGCCCGGGCGGCGGCCGCGAGCAGGCAATCCGCTCGCTGCAGACCGCCGGCCTCGAGGTGACCGCCATCACCGACGTTACGCCCATCCCGCACAACGGCTGCCGCCCGCCCAAGCGGCGAAGGGTCTAGCCGATGGCTCGTTATACGGACGCCGTCTGCCGCATCTGCCGCCGAGAGGGGCTCAAGCTCTTCCTGAAGGGAAGCCGCTGCTACAGCCGAAAGTGCTCGTTCGAGCGCCGAAGCACGCCTCCGGGCATGAACACCATGCGCCGCCGCAAGGTGAGCGAGTACGGCATGCAGCTTCGCGAGAAGCAGAAGGTTCGAAAGAGCTACTCCGTCATGGAGCGCCAGTTCCGCAACTACTTCGCAAAGGCAGAGCAGCGCAAGGGCATGACCGGGGAGAACCTTCTCCGCCTGCTCGAGATGCGCCTCGACAACGCCGTCTATCGCATGGGCTTCGCATCCAGCCGCGCCCAGGCACGTCAGCTGGTCACTCATGGTCACTTCGCCGTCAACGGGCGGCCGACCAACATTCCGAGCTTCGGCACCACGGTCGGTGACCGCATCGAGGTACGCGACAGCCGGCGCGGCCGTGAGTTCTTCCAGACCGCCGCGGAGACGATCCGCGGAGCTCAGATCCCCGAATGGGTGAGGGTCGACCCGACGAAGCTGTCGGGAACCGTCCTCGCCGAACCGGCGCGCGAGCAGATGCCGCTCGAGTTCAACGAGCAGCTCGTCGTCGAGTACTACTCGCGCTAGGAGTCACACGAAACACACATGATCGAACTAGAGACACCCACGCCGCAGCCACAGCAGCCGCCGTCACCGCACATCGAAGAGGTGCAGGCGGAAGGCAACATGAGTCGCTTCGAAGTAACGCCGCTCCAGGAGGGGTATGGCGTGACCCTGGGCAACTCGCTGCGCCGCGTCCTGCTCAGCTCCCTGGAGGGAGCGGCCGTCACGAGCGTCCAGATCGCCGGCGTCTTCCATGAGTTCAGCACCCTCGAGAACGTCAAGGAAGACGTCACCCAGATCGTGCTGAACGTGAAGAAGCTGCGCCTGCGCTCCTTCGCGCGTCACCCTGTCACGCTGAAGCTCGTGAAGCGCGGCGCCGGCCCGGTGACCGCTTCGGACATCGTCGAGTCCGCCGATGTCGAGATCGTCAATCCGGACCTCGTGATCCTGACCCTGGACTCGGACTCCGGCTCCATCGAGATGGACCTCACCGTCGAGACCGGTATGGGCTACCGACCCGCAGAGCACACGGAAGAGATGCCCATCGGCGTCGTGCCGGTGGACGCCATCTTCTCCCCGGTTCGTCGCGTGAACTACCAGGTCGAGAAGACGCGCGTCGGTCAGATGACCAACTACGACCGCCTGATGCTCGAGATCGAGACGGACGGCACCACCACCGCCCTGGCGGCGCTGAGCCAGGCAGCGGACATCCTCATGCGCGAATTCGGCCGCTTCGCGGAGATCGGCCGCCCCCCGACCGCGGGCCAGGAGGCTCCGACCTCGCCGAGCGCCAACCTGCTGGACGCCCCCATCGAGGAGCTCGACCTGCCGATGCGGGCATACAACAGCCTGAAGCGCAACAGCATCACCAAGATCGGCCAGATCCTGTCGCTCAGCGACGAGGAGTTCCTGCGAATGCGGAACTTCGGCCAGAAAAGCCTGGACGAGCTCAAGGAGCGGCTCGCGCTGCGTGGGTTCATCGCTCCCGAGAGCACCTCGATGAGCACCGACGAGTCGGACCTGCCACCTTCGGCGGAGCTCGACGAAGCGGCCGCCGCCGAGCTCGATCGGGAGTCCTAGACCACCCATGCCGCACCGAATCACCGGGCGAAGGCTCGGACGTGCCAGCGACCATCGCCTTGCGATGCTCGCCAACCTGGCCGTGGCCATCCTCCGCTACGAGCGGGTGAAGACCACCGAGGCGAAGGCCAAGGAGGTTCGGGGCGTCGTGGACGGAATGATCACGCTCGCGAAGCGCGGCGACCTGCACGCTCGCCGGCAGCTCGTGTCACGAATGCCACACGAGCCACTTATCGTCGAGAAGCTCATGGGTGAGCTCGCCACGAAGTACGCCGATCGCGCGTCGGGATTCACACGCACCGTGAAGCTCGGCCAGCGCCTGGGGGATTCGGCCTCGATGGTCCAGATCGAGCTCGTCTGAACGGACGGGCGAATAGAACACCGATACGATCGATGGCCGCCACGGCGCAACGTTGCGCTCGGGCAGTGATCGAGTACGACGGCACTGCCTTCGCCGGCTCGCAGGTCCAAGCCAACGCGCGGACCGTGCAGGGGGAGCTGGAGGAGGCGCTTAACAGGCTGATGGGCGAACGGACGCGAGTCCGCCTCGCCGGACGAACGGACGCCGGGGTGCATGCCACCGGTCAGGTCGTGGCGTTCTGCCTGCCGGTTCGCGAGAGCGACCGGTGGACGGGATGGCGCGAGCTGCAGCGAAGACTCAACGCCGCGCTGCCGCGTGACGTTGCCGTCAGGTCGCTCACCGCGGTGCCGAAGAGCTTCGATCCGCGACGCGACGCACGCTGGCGCGTGTACCGCTACCGAATCCTGATGAGCGGGGCGAAGAGGCCGATGGAGCGTCACCGGACGCTCGAGATCGACGAGCCGCTCGACGTGGAAGCCATGCGGGCGGCCGCGGCGGAGATGATCGGGGAGCGGGACTTCGCGGCTCTCGGAGCCGATGCACGGGGCCGGACGGTCAGGCATCTGGCGGAGGTTCGGATCACACGGCGGGGTCAGCTCGTCGAGATCCGGGTGACCGCCAACGCGTTCCTGCGGCGCATGGTGCGCAGCATGGTCGCGCTGCTCATGGAGGCGGGACGCGGCAAGCTTCCTTCCGGGGAGGTGGAACGGATGCTCGCTCGGGAGGAGCGGGCTCTCGCGGGGCGAGCGGCTCCGGCGCGCGGGCTTACTCTGGAGAAGGTCGTCTACGCATCAGCCACACAATTGAAGGCTCAAGGAGCCGGGACGCGCGATGGCGTCACGGCGCGACCATAAGACTGGCGATCATTGGATTGGGGAAATAAGCAACGTGAAGACGTACGCCGTCAAGGCAAGCGAGATCGAGCGCAGCTGGTTCGTGGTGGATGCCGCGGGCCAGACGCTGGGCCGGCTGGCGACGCGCATCGCCACCCTGCTCGAGGGCAAGCACAAGCCCATCTATACGCCGCACCTGGACACCGGGGATCACGTCGTGGTCGTCAACGCCGGCAAGATCCGCGTCACGGGCGACAAGCTGCGGCAGAAGAGCTACTTTCGGCATTCGAACTATCCGGGCGGCCTCCGGGAGGAGAGCCTGGGAGATCTCATGGCACGCAAGCCGGAGCTCGTCATCGAGCGCGCGGTGAAGGGCATGCTGCCGCAGAACCGCCTCGGACGCGCCATGATCAAGAAGCTCAAGGTGTATCGAGGCGCCGAGCACCCACACCAGGCGCAGCAGCCGACCGCCATGAATCTCGCGAATGAGGAGAGCAGGTGAGCACCAGTTACGTATACGGCACCGGTCGCCGCAAGACGGCCGTTGCGCGCGTCCGCCTGCTTCCGGGCGATGGCACCATCGTCGTGAATGGCAAGCCCGCGAAGGAGTACTTCGGCGGCACCTCGAAGGACGGCGCCATCACGCTGCCGTTCCGCGTGACCGAGACCGAGGGCCGCTACTCGGCGAGCGTGCTCGTCGCCGGCGGTGGCGTGTCCGGCCAGCTCGGCGCAATCCGCCATGGCATCTCGCGTGCGCTGCTGGCCGCGCATCCCCAGGCTCGGAGGGCGCTGCGCGCAGCCGGGCTGCTGACCCGCGATCCGAGGGCCAAGGAGCGCAAGAAGTACGGGCTCAAGCGCGCTCGCAAGGCGCCGCAGTACACGAAGCGATAGCCGACACGCAGGTCGCACTCGGAGGGCCCTCGCTGGTACGGCGGGGGCTCTTTGCTATCATCGGCTTCCCTCGCCGCACCCCAGGCAGGTTCAGCGCGACGTGATCGACGAGATCCGCGAATTCCTCGAAAGATACCTCCGTGGCAACTGGACGTCGATCATCGACATCCTGCTCGTCGCGTTCGTCATCTACTGGCTCTTCATCCTCATCCGTGGCACGCGCGCCGTACGGATCGTCATCGGGCTGTCGATCCTCTATCTCGTCTATCTCTCGGCTCTCTTCTTCGGCTTCGACCTCTTGCGGCGCCTGATGGAGACCGCTGCGCTGGCAGGCCTCTTCGCGGTGGTGGTGGTCTTCCAGCCAGAGCTGCGCCGCGCACTCGAGCAGATCGGCCGCATCGGCAGCGTCAATCGCTTCTTCGTGAGCGCGGACGTTGCCGGCGCCGAGCGCGTTGCGCGCGAGATCAGCCGCGCGGCGCGCATCCTGGCCGGCTCGCGGCACGGTGGCATCGTCGTCCTTGAGCGCGAGACGGGGCTCCAGGACCTCGCCTCGGACTCGGGCGTGCCGGTGCACGCGGACCTGCGTGCCGAGCTCCTCGTCACCATCTTCTACCGCGGGACGGCGTTGCACGACGGGGCCGTGGTCGTCTCCGGAGAGCGCATCCTGGCGGCCGGGGTGCTCCTGCCGCTGAGCCAGAACGTCCTCGACTCGGAGCGCTATGGGACCCGTCACCGGGCGGCGATCGGGATCAGCGAGCAGACCGACGCGGTGGTCGTGGTGGTCAGCGAGGAGACCGGCTCCATCAGCCTCGTGGTCCGCGGGCGCATCGAGCGCAACCTGACCGAGCAGCAGCTTCGGCGCCGCATCTTCAACCTCATCCGTCCGCAGACTCCGCGGCGCGCCGTGCCCTTCCTGCGGCGATCGGTGGACGGCCGCTGGGGAGTGCGGCCCTCGACCGAGGACGAGTCTGACGAACCGATCGACCCCGACGCGCGAATCGTGACGCCGGCGAGCGGCGAGCCCGCGAGGCGCGGCTAGAATGCGGTTTCTGCTGCGCAACTGGCCCCTGAAGCTGGCGGCGCTCCTGTTCGCGATGATCCTCTACACGGGGCTCGTCTTTTCCGGGTCGCTGTCGGAGGGCAGGATCAGTGTGCCGATCCGCGCGGTCAACCAGCCGACCAACGCGTACACCCTGCCCGGCGCCCTCGGCTTCGTGGAGGTGCGCTATCGCCCCGAGCGGGATGCGCCCGCGCCGAATGCCGCCGTATTCAGTGCCCGCGTGGACCTCTCGCAGTACGTCCTGGACCGGGCCCCTGAGCCGCAGCTGCTCCAGGTACAGGTGGCCGCGGACGGCATCGAGATCATCGGCACGAATCCGCCAACCGTGCTGGTCGAGCTCGATCGGACGGAGACGCGCAGCGTGCCGGTGGAGGTCGATGCGGGCGAGATCCCGCTCGGGCTGGAGATCGGCGACCCGGAGGTCAGCGAGCTGGACGCGCAGGTCGAGGTGCGAGGCCCGGCATCCGCGGTCGGCCGCGTGGACCGTGTCATCGCGCGGATCCTGATCGACCCATCCGGGATCGACTTCGACCAGCCGGTGACGCTGATCCCGGTCGACATCGAGGGCCAGCCGGTTGGTATCGGCCGACTGGAGCTCTCGCCCGAGGTGATCTCCGTGCGCGTGGACGTCGAGCCGGTGGAGACGACGACCACCGTCCCGGTGACGGCCGATATCAGTGGAACTCCCGCCGCCGGCTATCTCCTCGAGGGCCTCTCCGTCGAGCCTTTGACCGTCACGCTCCGCGGCCTGCCGGAGGTGCTGACCGGGATCCGTGAGGTGCTGACCGAGCCGCTGAACATCGGGGGCATCTCCGCCGATCAGACCTTTGAGGTAGCCCTCGTGCTGCCGGATGGCGTGACCATGGCTCGATCGGGCGTGGAGCCGGCCGCCACGGTCGAGGTCTCCATTGCCGGTCTGCCGGTGGCGAGCCGCACGTTCGTGGTTGGTGTCGTGTGCCAGGGCCAGGGACAGAACGCGTGCCTTCCCGGCCTCGAGCAGCTCTCCCTCACGCTCAGCGGTCCCGCGACGCTGCTCGACGACCTCGGGGCCGGCGACCTGACACCGATCATCGACGTCAGCGGGCTGGCACCCGGCACATACACCGCGACTCCGCTCATCCCCGCGCTCCCCGATGGCGTCGAGGTCCTGCAGATCCAGCCCGGGTCAATGACCGTGCGCGTCGTCGCCCCCGCGACGCCCACGCCCGCGCCTACGCCTACTCCGGCGGCACCCTGACGCGGCGAATGGGGCGTCTCTTCGGCACCGACGGGATTCGCGGGGAAGTTGGATCGCAGGTCACCGCCGAGTTGGCCCTGGCCCTCGGACGAGCGGTCGGTCACCGCTTCGGAGGCCGGGGGGCGCACGTCGTCCTGGGCCGCGACACTCGACGGTCGGGACAGATGCTCAGCGCGGCGCTGGCCGCCGGCCTCACCTCGACCGGCACGGAGGTCCTCGACCTCGGCGTCGTGACGACTCCCTGCCTGGTGCACGCCAGTGTGGAGCACGCCGCGGGGATCATGGTCTCCGCGTCGCACAACCCGGCAGCCGACAATGGGCTGAAGGTCGTGAACCAGGGCCGCAAGGTGGACGACGAGACTGAGGCGGAGCTCGAGGGGCTGATCGCGGATGCCGCGCCCATCGCCGCCGCTGGAAACTCCCAGCTCGGCCGCGTTCGCTCGGTCACCGCGCCGGTCGAGGCCTATCGCCGGCACCTGGTCGAGGCAGCGGGTGATGCGTTCGACGGCCTGCGCCTGGCGATCGACTGCGCCAACGGGTCGGCAAGCACGATCGCGCCGGAGCTGTTCCGCGCGCTGGGGGCGGAGGTCACCGTGCTCTTCGCCTCGCCGGACGGCACGAACATCAACGAGGAGTGCGGGTCAACACACCCGGAGCGCCTGGCGCGGACGGTGGCTGAAGCCGCGCTGGACATCGGCTTTGCCATGGACGGGGATGCGGACCGGCTCATCGCGGCCGATGAGCGAGGGGGCCTGGTGGATGGTGACGGGGTAATGGGCATCTGCGCTCTTGCGCGGCTGGCGAACGGAACGCTGCGCAACAGCCTGCTTGTGGCGACCGTCATGAGCAACGGCGGCCTGGAGCGTGCCGTCACAGATGCCGGAGGCAGGGTGATACGGACACCGGTCGGGGATCGTCACGTCCTGGAAGCGATGGAGCGCGAGGATGCGGCGCTCGGCGGCGAACAGTCCGGTCACATCATCTTCCGGGAGCGCTCGACGACCGGAGATGGATTGCTCACCGCCATCGAGCTCGTGCGCGCCATGCGAGCCGCCTCGGAGCCTCTCTCCACCCTCGCCGGCCGTATCCCGAGGCTGCCGCAGGTGATGATAAACTCGGTCGTCCGCCGCCGCGACGACTGGCGGGATGATCCTGAATTCGCCGCCGCCGTGGATCGCGCAACGGCCGAGATCGGTAAGCGCGGACGAATCCTCGTCCGGCCCTCGGGCACGGAGTCCAAGATCCGGATCATGGTCGAGGGCGATGACCAGGTCGAGATCGAGCGCATGGCGCGCGAGCTCGCCGAGCTGGCCGAGACGCGGCTCAACCGGTAGCGGACGAACAGGCGGGAGGGCATATGTGCGGCATCGTCGGATACGTGGGGCCGCGCGACGCTGCACCCATCCTGCTCGAGGGCCTGCGTCGCCTGGAATACCGAGGCTACGACTCCGCCGGCATCGCGGTCCTGACCGATGACGGGAAGGTATTCATCGAGAAGAAGGCCGGCAAGCTCACTAACCTGACCGACCATCTCAACGGCGACGCCCCCGCCGGACAGCCCGGCATCGGCCACACGCGATGGGCGACCCACGGGCTCCCGAACGACACGAACGCGCACCCGCATACCGACTGCAGCGGCAAGTTCGCGCTGATCCACAACGGGATCATCGAGAACTACATCGAGATCAAGGATCGCCTGGCCGCAGGCGGGCATCGGTTCACCAGTGAGACCGATACGGAGGTGCTGGTGCACCTCATCGAGTCGAAGTACACCGATGACCTGGTGGAGGCCGTTCGCCAGGCGCTCAACGAGGTGCGTGGCGCGTATGCCATCGGCGTCATGCACACCGATCATCCCGACCGGATCGTGGGCGCTCGTATGAACGTGCCGCTGATCGTGGGCCTCGGCGATGGAGAGGGGTTCCTCGCCAGTGACGTGCCGGCGATCCTCGAGCACACCAAGAACGTCGTCATCCTCCACGAGGGCGATATCGCCGACGTGACGCCCACCGGGACGCGGGTCATCACCCTCGCCGGCGACGAGGTCGAGCGCGACGTCACGGAGATCCACTGGAGCATCGAGGCCGCCGAGAAGGGCGGCTTCCCGCATTTCACGCTGAAGGAGATCTACGAGCAGCCGCACGCCATCCAGGAGTCGCTTCGGGGCCGCGTCGACGGCCTTGGCAACGTGACACTCCCGGAGCTCGACGCCATCGAGGACAAGCTGCGTCGCGCGGAACGCGTCTACATCGTGGGCTGCGGCACGGCCAGCTACGCGGCGCACGTCGCTGCGTATCTCATCCAGGAGTGGGCAGGGCTTCCGGCGAGCATGCAGATCGGGTCCGAGATGCGCTACAGCCCACCTCCCATCGACGATAGAACGCTCGTCATCAGCGTCAGCCAGTCGGGTGAGACGGCGGACACGCTCGCTCCGCAGAAGCTGGCCGCCGAGCGCGGCGCAACCGTAATCGTCGTCACTAACGTGGTCGGCAGCGCCATCACGCGCGAGGCCGATGCCGTCTGCTATCTGCAGGCAGGCCCCGAAGTGGCGGTTGCCAGCACGAAGGCCTTCGTGACACAGGTGCTGGTGCTCCAGATGATCGCGCTGCACCTCGCCCGCATGCGCGGCACGCTGAGCTCCAACCGCCTGCGCACCTACGGCCAGTCGCTCCGTGAGCTTCCCCGCCTGGCGGCGGAGACCCTGAAGCTCGCCCCCCAGATCAAGAAGCTCGCGCGGCGCTACGCGGGCGCTCGGGACTTCATCTACATAGGCCGTGGAGTCGGCTTCCCAATCGCCATGGAGGGCGCTCTGAAGCTCAAGGAACTCAGCTACGTCCACGCCGAGGGGTATGCGGCAGGCGAGCTCAAGCACGGCCCCATCGCCCTGTTGGATCCCGAGACGCCCCTCGTCGCGATCGCCACGCGCGGCAGCGTGTACGAGAAGGTCGTCAGCAACGTGGCCGAGGCCCGAGCGCGATCGGCGCCGATCATTGCCATCGCCACGCAGGGGGACGAGCAGATCCACCGCTACGCGCAGGACGTGCTCTATGTGCCGGACTCGCCCGAGGCGATCAGCCCGGTCATCGCCGTCCTCCCGCTCCAGCTGCTGGCTTATGAGATTGCGGTGGCGCGAGGGACGGACGTGGATCAGCCGCGAAACCTCGCGAAGTCGGTCACGGTCGAATAGGAGCGCAGGCTCTGCCGCGTGCCGCCCGTTGACATGACGCGCCACGAGATCGGCATTGACCTCATCGACATCGACCGAATCGTCTCGGTGCTCGAGCGCTTCCCCGACCGTTTCCGGACGCGCGTGCTCACCGATCTCGAGCAGCGCTACTGCGGCCGCCGGGTGGAGCGCATTGCCGGACGTTGGGCCGCCAAGGAAGCGATCAGCAAGGTACTCGGCCTCGGGGTTCGCGGCGTCGGATGGCGGGAGATCGAGATCCTGCCCAACCGCGCCGGCGCGCCCCAGGTGCGCCTGTACGAGCGTGCCGCACGCCGCGCAACGGCCCTGGACCTGGAGGACGTGACGGTGTCGATCTCCCATGAGCGCCGCATGGCGGTTGCGGTCGCGGTGGCGCACCAGCGGCCACGGTGAGACCGTGATGGAGGGGCCCGACGAGCAAATTATCACCCCTCGCTGGCTCAGGGAGCACCTCCCTCGGCGCGACGAGATGGCCCACAAGGGCGACTTCGGGCGGGTGCTCGTCCTCGGCGGATCCCTGGAGTACCCCGGCGCCGCCGTTCTCGCGGGCCTGGGGGCGATGCGTGCCGGCGCGGGGCTGGTTCGTGTTGCCGTTGCCGCGTCGGTGCATGCCCGAGTGGCGGGGACGGCCCCGGAGCTGACGTGGATGATCCTGGACGAGGAGGCCCCCGGGCTCATCGCTCCGGGTGGCTGGCGTCGCCTGTCGGCCGAGGCCGGCGACTTTGATGCGATCGTGATCGGCCCAGGGATGGGTCCGCAGACCGCCACCCAGCGCCGGACGCGAAGCTTCCTGGCGACAGTGCCGCGGCCGGCCGTGGTCGACGCCGACGGCCTGAACGCGCTTGCCGCGGAGGCAGGCTGGTGGCGGAAGGTGCGCGCGCAACAGCTGATCCTCACCCCTCACC
>Ga0136622_10000745_pt1 | contig 13459 bp, 11 predicted proteins | sample AntDrymUQ4482106_2_FD_104803 | JGI IMG/M metagenome (GOLD analysis project Ga0136622, IMG submission 104803) | Polar desert sand microbial communities from Dry Valleys, Antarctica - metaG UQ448 (21.06) | ecosystem: Environmental > Terrestrial > Soil > Desert | place: Antarctica: Dry Valley...
AGCCTAACCGCGCTCGGCGGCTGGTCCGTGCATGGCTCACGGGCGACTGGGGAAGACTTGGGCTGACGGGCTTGTCAGTGTTGGCCCAGTGATGGCAGGGCGTGACCCGGCCCGGTCAGGCTCGTTGAAGTAGTTGATTGCACCGCTGTAGTGCGCTGAACCTGCACTGGGACCGACCCAACGAGGGGGAACACCCGTGTCCGTGACCAGAGCCGTCTCGCTGCTCACCGCCGGAGCACTCGCCTCGGCGCTTGCCGTGGCCGGTGTGGCGAGCGCGCCACAGCCGCCGAGGGCCGAGGCTGCCCCGTCAGACCAGGTGTACGAGGTGAAGTACGTCAAGACGGTCGACGGCAAGCGCCTCCGCGTGGAGATCTGGCGCGACACGTCCTACGACGCGCGGAAGCAGCCGGTGATCCTCACCTACTCGCCCTACAACTCCCTTAGCGAGCCTCAGCCCGCGATGGACTCGGTCGGCGAGACGTTCGTGCCGCAGGGTTATGCGAGGGCCGTGGCCGACGTACTCGGCACCCGCGGCTCTGGCGGCTGCTGGGACTACGGCGGCCCCAAGGAGCAGCAGTCCGGGGTCGACGTCGTGAAGTGGCTCGCGGATCGTCCGTGGTCCAACGGCAGGGTCGCGATGATCGGTGGGTCCTACAACGGGACGACCGCCTCGATGGTCGCCGCCCGCGGGTCCGACGTACCCGAGCTCAAGGCCATCGTGCCGATCGCCGGGATCAGCCGCTGGTACGGCTATGCCTACGGCGACGGAGTGCGCTACTTCCTCAACTCCAAGGTGCCTTCCGACGAGGGCTTCGACACGCCGCTGGCCTTTGACTTCGGCTTCGCCAAGACGGTCGCAGCCGACCCGATGGGCCAGGACTTCGCCGACAACATGCGTGACCGCGCGGCCGAGTGCGGCGCCGTCGAGCACACCGGCGAGGGCTACAGCAGGAACCCCGACTACGACAGCTTCTGGCGGCAGCGCGACTACCGCAAGGACGCCGACGACTTCCGCGCTGCGGTGCTGCTCGCCCACGGCTGGCAGGACTACAACGTCAAGCAGGAGGAGGGCACCCAGCTCTTCCGGAACATCCCGGTCGACCGCCCGGCCACCCGAGCCGTCGAGGGTGTCCCCTTCAAGCTGATGTACCTCACCCAGGGCTCGCACTCCGGCGCGACCAGCGGGGAGCAGTGGAACGGCCTGCTCGCGAGGTTCTTCGCCAAGACCCTGAAGGGTGAGGGCACCGGGATCGCGAACGAGGGACCGGTCATCACCCAGGGCAGGTCCTTCGACGGCGCCGGTCAGTTCACCGTCGCCGCGGACTACCCGCTGCCGAGCACCCAGACGACGCGGCTGTGGCTGCGTGAGGACGAGACGCTAGGGACCAGCGCCGACCGCTCCCGCGGCGGCCACGTGGCGTCGTACACGGAGACCGGTACGTCGGTCGAGGAGGCGCCGCTGGTCAACGGGCTCAGCTACCGCACCGAGCCGGTGGCAGAGGCGACCCGGCTGGTCGGTTCGGCGATGTTCCACGCCGAGGTCCGGGTGTCGAGCGCGACGATGCACCTGACACCGGTGCTCGTCGACATCGCCCCCGACGGCTCCACGAAGACGATCGAGCGTGGCTTCCTGCACCTGGACTACCGCAACGGGCTGGACGCGAACCGACCAGCGACGGGGCGTTGGATCTCCGCGACGGTGCGGCTGCTGCCGCAGGACTACACCGTTAAGGAGGGTCACCGGATCGGGCTGCGGGTGCAGAGCTCCAACACCGTGTGGTCGGTGCCCGGTAACCCCGGCACTGTCGACGTCGCCGAGGGACGGGTGCCCGACGTGACGCTGGGATCGTCGCTGACCCTGCCGACGGTCGGAGCGCCAGCCACCTTCCGCTGACCCGATTGGCGCGACGTCATACGTGCTGGTTGTGTTCTACACGCGCGACCCGGGATGACCTCCGGGCGTGACACCCGACAGACTCGTGGAATGAGCGACGAACAGCAGCCGGCGAGGTCGGCGTACCACGATCGGCTTCCCATCGGTGAACGGCTGAGCGCCCGTCCGCTGGTCGACTCGCCGTTCGTGCATTTCGGGGACAACCTCGAGATGGCACCGCTCGAGCCGATGCTCGTGCCCGAAGCTCCCCGCGGCGGAGAGCTCGACCCGAGTGAGTGCTTCCACTGCACCGAGGGACTGGAGACGGCGATCTGGAGGGACGAGCACTGGCACGTCGGAAACCCGCCGGTGTTCGGGTTGCCCTTCATCGCCGGCCTGGCCCCGAACACGCACGTGCGGCTGCACGAGATGGACGCGGACCTGCTCGCGAGCTTCGGTGGCGTCGTGCAACGTCTCGCTCTCGCAGTCCAGGAGCTCGACGGCGTTGCGCGCACCCACTTCTCCCGGTGGGGAGACGGCAGCGCTCACTTCCACATGCACTTCCTGGCCCGGCCGCTGGGCATGATGCAGGGTCGTGGCCCGATGCTGGCGTTCTGGGATGACGTCCTGCCGCCTCTCGAGGAGGACATGGTGCGGTCCAACGCGCAGGCCGTCGCGCGTGCGATGGCTGCCGGAGGCGGAGAGTCGCTGGTCGGCTGACCTTGCGCGACTCGTTCAGGATCGCTCGGCTGCTCGCACGTAGTCGGCGAGGCGTCGTACGGCGTCACGAAGCTCCTGCTCCGCGTCGAGCCCCTGTGAACGCGCGTCGACCACCAGGTCGAGCAGGCGGTCGCCGAGGGTGGTCTCGACAGGCTCGACCACCCGCGACCCGGCGCGGCCGAGGACCTTGTCCGCGAGGGCCAACGCGGGCAGGGACAGCGGGATCCCGTCGAGGACGGACGCCCGGCCCTTCTCGGCTGCCTTCAAGGTCTCCCAGTTCGACTCGACCTCGCCGACCCCGGCGACATCGAGTCCGGCGAAGACATGCGGATGCCGGTGCACCAGCTTCTCCACGATCCCGCCCGCGACGTCGTCGATGGTGAACCCGGCCGCCGGGTCCTCCGCGGCGATCCGGGCGTGGAAGACGACCTGCAGCAGCAGGTCCCCAAGCTCCTCACGAAGGTCCAGGAGACCGGCGTCCTCTGCGCCGCCGGTGCTCTCGATGGCCTCGAGCGTCTCATACGTCTCCTCCAGCAGGTATTTCGCCAGGCTCCGGTGCGTCTGCTCGCGGTCCCACGGGCAGTCCTGGCGCAGCCGGTCCATCACCGCCACCAGGTCGAGCAGGCGTGCACCCGGCACGTCGTAGGACCCGTGCAGGACCTCCACCGAGACCGTGTCGGCTCCCGAGTCGGCGACGAGCTCGGCGGCCAACGCGGACGTCAGCCGCACCGACTCCTCGTCCGTGGCCAGCCACACCATGTCGGAGTCAGCGGAGGCGGCCTGTGCCAGGAGTCCGGCGGCGGACGGTGCCGGCAGTACGTCGACGCGATGCCCCGCCGCCGTGACTGCGCGCGAGACGGGGGAGGTGTCGTCGGAGGCGCACACCCGGCCCGCGGCGGAGATCGCCTGCCAGGCTCCCCAGGACATCAGCCCGGGCGCGACGCGGGGACTGGTGACGAGGAACGTCAGCTGCACTTCTGCGACGCCGGGAGACCGGAGACGAAGTCAGGAGCCGGGTCCGAGCGGGACCCCGCCACCGCCTCCTGCGAGACAGGCACCGACAGGGACTGCCCGCCGGGCTGTAAGGCCCCCCGGTCCCAGGAGCCGTACCGCGGGTCGACCTCGATGTCGAAGCCGGTCACGAACTCCGAGCGCAGCCGCTGTCCTTCGGCGAGGGCCTGGTCGTCGGGGACCTCGCTCCCGCCGGAGGCTTCGAGCGACTCTCGCCCGATGTTGATCAGGATCGACTGACCCTCGGCAAAGTCCGCGAGGGCGGTGCGGAAGCCAGGTCGCACGGACGCGGGCAACGCTGCGAGCCGCTGGGCGTTCTGTGCGAGGGCTTGGGAGACCAGGTCCTCGTCGGGGACCGCGTCGCGCTCTTCGCCGAACTGCCGGGACAGCGAGATCTCGATCAGGATGCCGACCGCGGCTTCCCGGTTGACGCGCGCAGCCGTCTCCGGCGGCGGTTGGCCCGAGAGCTCGGCACTCACGGTGTTCACCGAGCAGAGCGCCGTCGCCAGGTCGTCAACCTCCTCGTGCCCAATCCTCTCCGAGCCCACACTCACCGCCGTGCCCGGATGCACCTGCCCACACCCCGACAGCACCAGAACCAGCGCTGCCGCGAGCGGAACCAACCGGCGCCGACTTCCCAGGGCACGGCGGTAGCGGGAGGTCACGCGCTGGCTCCTCGGGGAGGCTGGGGGTCGATCACGGTGTCCACGACGGCGCGTGCCCAGGTCAGCAGTGCCTCGTCGCGGACCAGCGGCCCGCCCGAAGCGCCTGCGGTGGCGCGCGGCACCAGCATCGTAGCGACCTGAGGCTTCACGATGCTCTTCGGGTAGAGCCGGTTCAGTCGCACCCTGGCCGAGTCCGGGAGGTCGACGGGCGCGAAGCGCACGTACCTGCCCTGCAGCGTGACCTCGGCCAACCGGGCGCCGCGGGCCCGAGCACGGAACCGCGCGACCTCGAGCAGGCTGGCCACAGGCTCGGGCGGGTCGCCGTACCGGTCGACAAGCTCCTCGGCCACAGCCCCGACGTCCTCGTCGGAGCGGACCTCGGCCAGCCGCTTGTACATCTCGAGGCGCAGCCGCTCGCTCTGGATGTAGTCGTGCGGGAGATGCGCGTCGATCGGCAGCTCGATCCTGACCTCGGGCAGCTCGTCGCCGGTGTCCCCGCGGTACTCGGCGACCGCCTCGCCGACCAGTCGCACGTAGAGGTCGAAGCCGACGTCGGCGATGTGACCCGACTGCTCGCCGCCGAGGAGGTTGCCTGCACCCCGGATCTCGAGGTCCTTCATCGCGATCGCCATCCCCCCGCCGAGATCGGAGTGCTGCGCCAACGTGGCCAGCCGCTCGTGAGCCGTCTCGGTCAACGGCGCCTCGGGCGGGTAGAGGAAGTAGGCGTAGGCACGCTCGCGCCCCCGCCCGACCCGGCCGCGCAGCTGGTGCAGCTGGGAGAGGCCAAGCAGGTCGGCTCGGTCGATCACCAGGGTGTTCGCATTAGCGACGTCGAGCCCGGACTCCACGATCGTCGTGCATACGAGCACGTCGAAACGCTTCTCCCAGAAGTCGACCATCACCTGCTCGAGCAGGTGCTCCCCCATCTGGCCGTGGGCGGTGGTGACCCGCGCCTCGGGCACGAGCTCGCGGATCCGCGCGGCAGCCCTCTCGATCGTCTGCACCCGGTTGTGGATGTAGAAGACCTGCCCCTCACGAAGCAGCTCGCGTCGGATCGCCGCCGTGACCTGCCGGTCCTCGTAGGAGCCCACGTAGGTGAGCACCGGATGCCGCTCCTCGGGAGGGGTCGTGATTGTCGACATCTCGCGGATGCCGGTGATCGCCATCTCCAACGTGCGCGGGATGGGGGTCGCGGACATGGCGAGTACGTCGACCGAGGTCCGCAGCCGCTTCATCAGCTCCTTGTGCTCGACACCGAAGCGCTGCTCCTCGTCGACGACCACGAGCGCGAGGTCCTTGAACCTGATGTCGGGGTTCAGCAGCCGATGCGTGCCGATCACGATGTCGACCGAGCCTTCGCGCAGTCCCTCGATGACGGCCTTCGCCTCGCTGTCGGACTGGAACCGCGAGAGCGCCTTCAGCACGACCGGGAAGCCGGACATCCGCTCGGCGAACGTCGAGAGGTGCTGCTGGACGAGCAGGGTGGTGGGCACGAGTACGGCGACCTGCTTGCCGTCCTGAATCGCCTTGAACGCCGCGCGCACGGCGATCTCGGTCTTCCCGTAGCCGACGTCGCCGCAGACCAGCCGGTCCATCGGGACCTCATGCTCCATGTCGCGCTTGACCTCGTCGACCGTGCTCAGCTGGTCGGGGGTCTCCACGAACGGGAAGGCATCCTCGAGCTCACGCTGCCAGGGGCTGTCCGCGCCGAAGGCGTGCCCGCGAGTCGCCTGCCGGGCGGCGTACAGCTTGATCAGCTCCGCGGCAATCTGGCGGACCGCCTTCCGCGCCCGGCCCTTGCGCCGCGACCAATCCGCCCCGCCGAGCCGGTCGAGGATGGGATGCTCCCCGCCGACGTAGCGGGTGACCTGGTCGAGCGCATCGGCGGGCACGAACAGACGGTCGGGAGGGCCGCCGCGTCGCGAGGCGCCGTACTCGAGCACCAGGTACTCGCGCGTCGCGCCCGCGACCTCCCGCTTACGCATCTCCACGTATCGCCCCACGCCGTGCTGCTCGTGGACCACGAGGTCCCCGGGCGTGAGATCCAGCGGGTCGATCTGCCTCTTGCGACGCACCGGCATCCGGCGCATGTCCTTGGTGGACGAGCGCTGCCCGGACAGGTCGTCGCCGGTGAGCACGGCCAAGCACTGCGCCTCGTCGACGAAACCGTGGTCGATCCGCCCGGTCGTGACCACCACCACCGACTCCGGCACGTCACCTGCCGTGTCGATCGACTCGACCAGCCGCGCCGGCACGTCACGCTCGCGCAACAGCTCCGACATCCGCTGCGCCGGGCCATGCCCCTCGGTGACCAGCACCACCCGTGAGCCCGACGTCAGCCAGGCCGTGATGTCGGCGATCGCGCGCTCGAGGTCGCCGCGGTAGGCCTCGACCGGCCTGATCCCCACCGCGCGCGTCTCGACCGCACCCGCCTCCACGTCGATGGGCATGCGGGTGGTCGAGCTTGTCGAGACCACCACCTCCCCCAGCGAGTCCCGCAGCGGCCCCGCCTCAGCTCCTGGGTCGAGCCCGCCCGGACCCACCGCTCCCGGGTCGAGTCCGAACGGCGAGAGGCTCCACCACGGAGTGCCCTGCTTCAGCGCGAGCGCCCGCACGTCGGCCAGCGACCGGTACGACGCCGCGCCGAGGTCGATCGGAGCCCGGCCACCGCCCGCAGCGGCTGCCCACGAGGCGTGCAGGAACTCCTCGCTCGTGGCGACCAGGTCATGCGCCCGGCTCCGCGCGCGTTCGGGGTCGAGCACGAGCACGTGCGTGTCGTCGGGCATCAGCTCGACAAGCATCTCCATCGCGTCGACCAGCACGGGCGCCAGCGACTCCATCCCCTCGACGGCGTGCCCCTCGCCGAGCCGTTCCGCGAGCTCAGCCAGCTCGGGATGCCGCGCGGCCAGCTCACGCGCGCGCTGGCGCACCTCGTCGGTGAGTAGCAGCTCCCGGCAGGGCGGAGCCCACAGCCGGGCGGTGCTGTCGAGCGAGCGCTGGTCCGCCACCGCGAAGGACCGGATCTCCTCGATCTCGTCGCCCCAGAACTCCACCCGCAGCGGATGCTCCTCCGTCGGCGGGAACACGTCCACGATCCCGCCCCGCACCGCGAATTCCCCACGCCGCTCGACCAGGTCCACCCGGGAGTACGCCGCCGCGGCGAGTCGTCGGACGACGTCGTCGAGGTCGACCTCGTCTCCGACCTCGAGCTCGACGGGCTCGAGGTCGGCTAGGCCACCGACCTGCGGCTGCAGGATCGACCGGACCGGGGCAACGACCACCCTCAGCGGTCCGTTCGACGGGTCGGTCCCGGGGTGGCGCAGCCGGCGCAGCACGGCCAGGCGACGTCCCACGGTGTCCGAGCGCGGCGAGAGCCGCTCATGCGGGAGGGTCTCCCACGCCGGGTAGTAGGCCACCGAGGCCGGGTCGACGAGGCTCTCGAGAGAGGTGACAAGGTCCTCGGCCTCGCGCGCCGTCGCGGCGACGGCGAGCACGCTGCGATCGGCGTCGACCAGAGCCTTCACCACAAAGGGCCGCAGCGCGCTGGGGGCGGTCAGGTCGAGCGCAGGCGTGACCGCGTCGCGGGCGTCCTTCGCGGCCGCGCGCAGCGTCGCGTTCTCGAGGACCAGAGCGGCCAGGCCAGCCAGGCTCACGGCTCTCCTTCCGCGTGACGGCACCACGAATACCCCCTGTCGCGGTTGACGAGGGGGTCTGCTCCGAGTCTACGGGCGGAGGTTCAGGCCTGCTGCGCAGCCGCCTCGGCCACGCTGCGGAGGATGCAGAACTCGTTGCCCTCGGGGTCGGCAAGCACCACCCAGCCGACGCCAGGCCCGTAGTGGTCGCGCTGGTCGTCGACCTCGCGGGCGCCTAACGCGACGACACGCGTGACTTCCACGTCACGGGTGCCCTCATCGGGCCGGATGTCGAAGTGGATCCGGTTCTTGACCTGTTTGGTGTCCGGCACCTCGATGAACAGCAGCGAGTGCCCGCCGTCGGGGCGCACGATCATGCACTCCGGATCACCGCGCTCGTTCGGGTCGTCGGCCACGTCGACGTACCCGAGCACCTGCTTCCACCACTCGGAGAGCTCGTAGGCGTTCGCACAGTCGATGCTGGTGTGCGAGATGAAGGAGGTCATCGTCAGCTCGCGCCGCGGCGGCGTACGAAGTCGAGGATCGGGTCGGCGAGCTCGGGCCGGCATACGACCAGGTCCGGCAGCAGCACGTCGTCCTGGTTGTAGACCAGCGGCGAGCCGTCGACACGGCTGGTGTGCAGGCCTGCGGCGCGCGCGACGGCGACCGGGGCGGCGGAGTCCCACTCGTACTGTCCCCCCGCGTGGACGTAGGCGTCGGTGACGTCGCGGACCACCGAGATCACCTTGGCTCCGGCCGACCCCATCGGCACCAGGTCGGCGCCGATCTCGGCGGCCATGGCCTCGACGAACGCGGGTGGCCGGGTCCGGCTGACCGCGATCCGCGGCCGCTCGGACGTGCGTGGGGGTACGACGGGCGGCTCGCCGGTGCTGAACGTCGTGTCGAGCCCCGGCTGGGCTACGGCACCGACGACCAGCTCGCCGTCCTCCCAGAGAGCGACGTGCACCGCCCAGTCGTCGCGCGGCGGCTCGGAGAACTCGCGCGTGCCATCCAGCGGGTCGACGATCCAGACCCGCTTGGCGCTCAGCCTCACCTTGTCGTCGTCCTTGCCTTCCTCGGACAGCACCGCGTCGTCGGGTCGGTGCGTCGTGAGGAGCTGCATCAGCAGCTCGTGTGCGGACCGGTCGCCAGCGTCCTTGAGCTCCTTGCCCTGCAAGCCCTGCGCGCGCACCTCGGTGAGCAGGTCGCCCGCGACGGTGGCCGCCCAGGCCGCGAGCCGGTGGTCGTTCTCGACGACACCGTCGCCGGGAATCGGGATGTCGTTCACTGCGTGACTCCTCGCCGTTGCTAGCTGTTGAAGCGCTGCTGGGTCTTCTCGAGGCCGTCGGCGACCAGCGACTCGACCGCGTCGGCCGCGCGGTCCACCTGCAGCGGGAGGCTCTTGCGTTCGCCCGCTGAGTAGTCGGAGAGCACGAAGTCCGCGGGCGCCTGCCTGCCCGGAGGACGGCCGATCCCGATCCGGACCCGGTAGAAGTCACCCGAGCCGAGTGACTGCCGCATCGAGCGCAGCCCGTTGTGCCCGTTGTCCCCACCGCCGAGCTTCACCCGCATCGTGTCGAAGGGGATGTCGAGCTCGTCATGCACCGCGACCACCTTGTTGATGGGCACCTTGTAGAACTTCGTCAGCGTCGAGACCGGTCCGCCGGACTCGTTCATGTGGCCGCGCGCTCGGGCGAGCACGACGCGCGGCGCTGCCGGGTCTGCGCTTGGCGGACCGAGTCGTCCCTCGACGACATCAGCTCGGCCGGACTTGTGGGAGCGGAACGTGCTGGTCATCCGCCGCGCGAGCTCGTCGGCGACGAGGTAGCCGACGTTGTGCCGATGTCCGGCGTACTTCGGTCCGGGGTTGCCGAGGCCGACGACCAGCCAGACGTCGGTCGTGGTGGGTCGTGAGCTTCTGCGGAAGAGCGCCAACGCACGACTCACTCGTCGTCGGACTTCTCTTCGCCTCCGCCTTCGCCGCCTGCACTGTCGCCGGGCTCCCCGCCCTCGGCACTCTCCTCGGCGGCGGCCTCGGCCTCGGCGATCTCCTCGTCGGACTCGTCGCGCTCGATGCCGGCTTCCGCCTCGGCCTCGGCCAGCTCCTCCTCGAGCTCCTCGGCGGTCGGGGCGTTGGTGACGTTCACGATGAGGATGTCCGGCTCCACCTGCAGCGTCGAACCCTCGGGCATGACCAGGTCCTTCGCGAGGATCTGGGTGCCGACCCCGGCGCCTTCGATGGAGACCTCGATCGCATCGGGGATGTGCGTCGCCTCGGCCTCGAGCCGGATCGAACCGGTCTCGGTGACCACGAGCGTCTCCGGGGCGGCTTCGCCGACGAGGTGGATGGGTACGTCGACGGTGACCTTCTCACCGCGGCGTACGACGATCAGGTCGAGGTGCTCGAGGTGGCCCTTGATCGGGTCACGCTGGATCTGCTTGGGAAGGGCGAGCTGCGAGTCGCCGTTGACCTCGATCGAGAGGAGTGCGTTGGCGCCGCCGTGCTTGAGGGCGAGCATCGTGTCGTGCCCGGGCAGCGAGAGGTGCACCGGGTCGGTGCCGTGGCCGTAGAGCACCGCGGGCACCTTGTCGGCGCGGCGGATCCGTCGAGCGGCACCCTTGCCGAACTCGGTGCGGGGCTCGGCCGCGATCTTGGCCTCGGCCATCGGGGAAACTCCTCGTTCAGTTCTGCAACATTGTGGTCTGTGACGTGTGGCGTGACTCGAGCTGCCAGAGAGAGGAGAGGCCGCGCGAGACGCGGGCACGGCTCAGACGTTCAGCTGAGCAGACCGCGTCGATCACGGAGCGAGACTCTCTCCCTCGCCGAGGCAACCGTCCAATCCTAACCAGGCCCCCGTGCCTTGGCGAATTCCGCCGACCCGTCAAGGCTTGCGGGTCGAGCCGTCAGGGTTTGCGGGTGGAGCCGTCAGGCTTGGCCGTCGAACAGGCTCGTCACCGAGCCATCCTCGAACACCTCACGGATGGCCCGGCTGATCAGCGGGGCGATGGAGAGCACGGTCAGCTTGTCGAACATCCGCTCCGCGGGGATGGGGAGCGTGTTGGTGACGATGACCTCGAGCGCCGAGGAGTTCTTCAGCCGGTCGACAGCCGGCTCGGAGAGGATCGCGTGAGTTGCCGCTATCACCACGCCAGCCGCACCTTGCTCCATCAGCGCTTCCGTCGCCTTCGTCACCGTCCCGCCGGTGTCGATCATGTCGTCGACCAGCACGCAGATCCGGCCGTCGACCTTGCCGACGACACGGTTGGCGACCGACTCGTTCGGACGGTTGATGTCGCGCGTCTTGTGGATGAAGACCAGGGGAGCGCCGTCGAGCCGGTTCGACCATTGCTCGGCGACCTTGATCCGCCCGGCGTCGGGCGAGACGACGGCCAGCTGCTCGTCGCCGTACTTGCTCTTGACGTGCTCGGCGAGAAGGGGCAGCGCCATCAGGTGGTCCACCGGACCGTTGAAGAACCCCTGGACCTGCGAGGTGTGCAGGTCGACGGCAATCAGCCGGTCCGCGCCCGCGGTCTTGAACAGGTCCGCCATGAGACGCGCGGAGATGGGTTCGCGGCCACGGTGCTTCTTGTCCTGGCGGGCGTAGCCGTAGAACGGCATGACCACCGTGATGCGCTTGGCAGAGGCCCGCTTGAGGGCGTCGACCATGATCAGGTGTTCCATGATCCACTCGTTGACCGGCGCCGTGTGGCTCTGGATCACGAACGCGTCGCAGCCCCGCACCGACTCCTCGAAGCGGACGTAGATCTCGCTGTTCGCGAACTCGTAGGCCGACGTGGGGACCAGCCCGGTGCCGAGCAGCTCGGCGACCTCCCGGGAGAGCTCGGGGTGCGCCCGGCCGCTGAAGACCATCAGGTTCTTCTCGGTGGTCCGCTTCATTCCGCTCACGCCCCGGGCTCCTCGCTCGCCGTCGCGGTGGACTCCTCCGAGTCTAGTGCCGCCCGAGCCGCGTCCGCGGAGGGCGTGCCGTCGCGTTTGCGCAGCACCCAGTCCTCGATGTGCCGTTGCGGGCCGGTGGAGACGGCCAGCGCGCCGGGTGGGACGTCACGACGTACGACGGTCCCTCCCCCCGTGACCGCACCGTCACCGATCTCGACCGGCGCCACGAACGTGTTGTGGGAGCCGGTCTTCGCGTGCTTGCCGACCTTGGTGTGGTGCTTGGCCACGCCGTCGTAGTTGGCGAAGATCGTGCCCGCGCCGATGTTCGTCCCCTCGCCGATGTCGGCATCGCCGACGTAGGACAGGTGCGGCACCTTCGCCCCGTCTGCGATCCGGGCGTTCTTGGTCTCCACGAAGGTGCCGACCTTCCCGTTGACGCCGAGCACTGTCCCGGGCCGGAGGTAGGCGAAGGGTCCGACTGAGGCTCCCGCACCGATGGTGGACTCCGATCCGTGGGTGCGCGTAACGGTTGCTCCCTCCCCGACCGCGACATCGGTCAGGGTGCAGTCCGGTCCGATCACCGCGCCGGCTGCGACCGTCGTACTGCCGTGCAGCTGCACCCCCGGCTTGAGCGACACGTCCGGCGCCAGCTCGACGGTCACGTCCACCCAGGTGGTGGCGGGGTCGACGACCTCGACGCCCTCGGCCATCCATCGCGCGAGCGTGCGGCGGTTGAGCTCCGCGCCGAGGCGGGAGAGCTGCGCGCGCGTGTTCACTCCCTCGCACTCCCACAGGTCCTCGGTGGTCACTGCTCCGGCACTGCGCCCGTCCTTGCGGGCGATGGCCACGACGTCGGTGAGGTACATCTCGCGTTGCGCGTTGTCGTCGCCGACGCGACCAAGGACTTCGCGCAGCACCGCGGCGTCGAACGCGAAGATGCCGGAGCTGATCTCGCGGACGGCTCGTTGACTGTCGTCGGCGTCCTTCTCCTCGACGATGGCGGCCATGCCACCCTCGTCGTCCCTGATGATCCGGCCGTAGCCGGAGGGGTCGTCCACCGTGCCGGTCAGGACGGTGACCGCGCTGCTCGTCTCCTCGTGGGCCTCGACGAGGCGGGCGAGGGTGTCGGTGGAGAGCAGGGGTACGTCGCCGTAGGTCACGACGAGCGTCCCCTCGATCTCCGGGAGCTGCTCCAGGGCCACGAGCACGGCGTGGCCGGTGCCCCCCTGCTCGTCCTGGACCACGACCACGGCATCAGGGTCGACCTGCTCGACATGCGGGACGACCTGCTCGCGCTGGTTCCCGACCACGACGGCGAGCCGCTCGGGCTGCAGCCCTCGAGCCGCGTGGATCGCGTGGGCGACAAGGCTGCGCCCGCCGATGCGGTGCAGCACCTTGCTGGTCGCCGAGCGCATCCGAGTCCCGCCCCCGGCCGCGAGCACGATCACCGCCGTCGGTCCCGCCACCGGTGCTCCTCCACTCGTCGTCGCGTGCTGACTGGTCGCTGTGCCTGGGATGAGCTCCCCGGGTAGGAGTCGAACCTACGTCGCTTGTCCGCATTCAAAGTGCGGCGGGCCCTACCGACAGACCAACCGGGGATTGTTCTCCGCTGGCCCGCCTGGCGGGACTGGTGTCCATGCCCGACAGACCATCCGGGGAT
>Ga0136622_10000746_pt1 | contig 13448 bp, 22 predicted proteins | sample AntDrymUQ4482106_2_FD_104803 | JGI IMG/M metagenome (GOLD analysis project Ga0136622, IMG submission 104803) | Polar desert sand microbial communities from Dry Valleys, Antarctica - metaG UQ448 (21.06) | ecosystem: Environmental > Terrestrial > Soil > Desert | place: Antarctica: Dry Valley...
CCCTTTGCAACCCCCCAGTCCGACGTGTGCGAACGCACACGAGGACGCCGATGACAAAGCCAGGCGACGCTTATCGCGCCGCTCGGGCCTAGACGAGCTCCAGGAAGACCATCTCCGTGGAGTCAGACTTGCGCGGCCCCAGCTTGAGGATCCTCGTGTAGCCGCCCGGGCGCTCGGCGTAGCGCGGCGCCAACTCCTCGAACAGCTTGTAGACGATCGACTTGTCCTGGCCGAGCCGCGCCATCGCCAGCCGGCGGGAGTGCTGATCGCCCTTCTTGCCAAGGGTGATCAGGCGCTCCAGCTCGGGCTTGACCGCCTTGGCCTTGGCTTCGGTGGTCTGGATTCGCTCGTGATCGATGACTTCGCGCGAGAGGTTCATCATCAGCGCCTTGCGGTGCGCCGAGTCGCGGCTGAGCTTGCCTTTCTGCTTTCCGTGTCGCATAACGAACGGGGGATCTACGGCCGGAGGGACAGCCCGCGCGCCTCGAGGGTCTCGATGACCTCTTCGATGGACTTGCGGCCGAAGTTGGGGATCGCGTTGAGCTCTGACTCGGACTTCTGGACCAGGTCGCCGACTGTCTGCACGCCCGCCCGCTTGAGGCAGTTGTAGGAGCGCACCCCCAGTTCCAGCTCCTCGATCAGGATGTCGTCCATCCCGTCGGCACCGGCGATCGAGCCGCCGCCGACCGAGCCGAGGTCGCCGCCAAGGCCTCCGGTGGCGCCTGCTCCGACAAGGCCGGCCCCCGCCTCCCGGAGGGCATCGACGCGCTCGGGCTCGCTGAAGATCGCCAGGTACTTGATCAGGATCTCGGCGGCCTCGCGCAGCGCGGCATGGGGATCGACCGAGCCGTCTGTCTCGATGTCCATCGTGAGCTTGTCGTAGTCGGTGCGCTGGCCGACACGGGCGGACTCGACCGAGTACGCCACCCGCTTGACCGGGGAGAAGATCGAGTCGATCGGGATCACGCCGATCGGCTGGTCGGGGGTCTTGTTGTCCTCGGCGGGCGTGTAGCCGCGGCCGTGGCCGATCGTGAGGTAGATCTCGAGCTTGGTCTTCTTCTCGAGGGTTGCGATATGGGTTTCGGGATTGAGGATCTCGACGCCCGAGGGGAGGTCGATCTCTCCCGCGGTGACCTCACCCGGGCCGGTGATCACCAGCGGCGCCTCGATCTCCGCAGCCTCGGAGTGCATCCGGCAGACGATCTCCTTGAGGTTGAGCACGATGTCGGTGACGTCTTCGGTGACCCCGTTGATCGTGGAGAACTCGTGGGCCACGCCCTCGATCCGGACGCTGGTGACCGCGGCGCCGGCCAGCGAGGACAGCAGCACCCGGCGCAGCGAGTTGCCAAAGGTGTAGCCGAAGCCGCGATCCAGCGGCTCGATGGTGAACGTGCCGCGGTTGTCCTGGACGTCCTCCGCGGAGATCTGGGGGGTCTGAAACTCGATCATGAGTAGTTCCTTCGCGTTGAAAGCAAGCCCGGCGGCAGCACCGCCGCGGGCATTAGGGTTACTTCGAGTACAGCTCGACGATGAGCTGCTCCTGCACGGGCGCGGCGATCTCGTCGCGCTCGGGCGGGCGGAGCACCTTGGCGGTAAGCCCGTCGTGATCCGCCTGAAGCCAGGCGGGGACCACCGAGACGAGCTCGGTGGCGTCGCGGATCACCTGGTCGGCCTTTGAGCCCGGCTTCAGGGTGATCACGTCGTCGGCACGCACCTGGTACGAGGGGATGTCCACGCGCCGGCCGTTGATCGCCCAGTGGCCATGGCGGATCATCTGCCGGGCCTGGCGGCGCGAGGACGCGAAGCCCAGCCGCACGAGCACGTTGTCGAAGCGCGACTCCAGCATGCGCAGGAGGTTCTCTCCGGTCACGCCGCCCTGGCGCGACGCATGCTGGTAGTAGGTGCGAAACTGCTTCTCGAGCACGCCGTAGTAGCGTCGCGCCTTCTGCTTCTCGCGCAACTGCACGCGGTACTCCGACTGGCGCGCCCGGCCTCGGCCGTGCTCACCCGGCGGGTAGTTGCGCCGCTCGATGCCGCACTTGTCGGTCAGGCAGCGCTCGCCCTTGAGAAACAGCTTCATCCCCTCGCGGCGGCACTGCTTGCACTGGGGGCTCGTGTCGCGGGCCATGCTCAGACCCTCCTGCGCTTGCGGGGACGGCAGCCGTTGTGGGCCTGCGGCGTCACGTCGCGGATGGTGGTCACCTCGAGGCCGGCGGCCTGGAGAGAGCGAATGGCCGTATCACGGCCGGAGCCGGGGCCCTTGACAAAGACCTCGACCTTCTCGAGGCCCTGCTCGATCCCTTTCTTGGCGGCGGCGTCGGCGGTGACCTGCGCAGCGAACGGGGTCGACTTGCGCGAGCCCTTGAAGCCGGCCCCGCCGGCGGACTCCCACGCGATCACGTTGCCCTCGCGGTCGGTGAGCGACACGATGGTGTTGTTGAAGCTGGTCTTGATGTGCGCCTGCCCGAATGGGACGTTCTTCTTGGGCTTGCGGCGTCCGCGCGAGCGGCCCGGGCGTTGCGCGGCCATCAGTTATCCGCCTCCTCGGCGTTGGCGATGAGGCGGCGATGGCCCATCACTTCGAGACCTTCTTCTTGCCGGCGACGGACATGCGCTTGGGGCCCTTGCGGGTGCGCGCGTTGGTCTTGGTGCGCTGACCGTTCACGGGCAGGCCGCGGCGGTGGCGCAGCCCACGGTAGGCCCCGATCTCCATCAGGCGCTTGACGTTGGTGGAGCGCTCGCGGCGCAGATCCCCCTCGACGGTGAGGTCGTTGTCGATCACCTCGCGCAGCTTGAGCACCTCGTCGTCGGTGAGGTCGCGGACGTAGGTGTCCGGGTCGACGCCCGCCTTGTCCAGCGCCTTCAGCGCCTGGGAACGGCCGATGCCGAAGATGTAGGTGAGACCTATCTCGACCCTCTTGTTCAGGGGAATGTTGATGCCGGAGATTCGTGCCATGTTGATCCTTGCTGCGGTGCTCGCGCGATCGAGATCCGCTCCTCGTGTCGTTCGCTGTGGTGCTCACGCGATCGACGATCGCGCTGCGCTCCTCGCCTTGTGCTTTGTCAGCCCTGCCGTTGCTTATGTCGTGGGTTCTGGCAGATCACGAGAACCGCTCCGCCCCTGCGGATCACCTTGCACTTCTCGCACATGGGCTTCACCGAGGCTCGGACTTTCATCCGTGGAATCTACCTTCCTTGAAGAATGAGGCAGGATGCCGAATCCTTCGCATGAACTTGCTTATAGAGAGAGAACCGGCGCCGGGCCCAGGAGACGGCCACGCGCCAACGGCGCAGCATAGCAACACCCGCATCTGCCGGCTTTCGTGGGAAGCCTTCAGGCGCGGACCGCGGCGCCTTGGCTCGGCGAGGGTCTGCCGTCCTCCCCCGCGTCCCAGGGAGTAAGGATGCGGGGACCCTCGGACGTGACCGCGACGGTGTGCTCGAAGTGGGCGGCGAGAGATCCATCCTGGGAGTAGACCGCCCACTGGTCGTTGCCCAGGCGGACCTCGTGATGGCCGGCGTTGACCATCGGTTCGATGGCCAGCACCATCCCCTCCTCCAGCTCGGGGCCCGTGCCGGCCCGGCCGAAGTTGGGGATCTGCGGATCCTCGTGCATGTCGCGGCCCACGCCGTGACCCACGAGCGAGCGGATCACCGAGTATCCGTCGGACTCCACCCTGCGCTGCACGGAAGCGGACACGTCACCCAGGCGGTGGCCGGGCCGGCACTGCTCGACAGCCTCGTAGAGCGCCCCCCGGGTGCTGGCCATAAGGCCGGTGGCCACCGAGCTGACCGGGCCGACGGGAAGGGTGACCGCGGCGTCGGCGACCCAGCCGTCGAGCTGCACGCCGATGTCCACGGAGAGGATGTCACCGCGCTTGAGCTGATACGAGCCGGGGATGCCGTGCACCACCATCGAGTTCGGCGACGCGCAGATCGAGCCCGGATAGCCCCGGTAGCCCTTGAAGACCGGCTCGGCGTCCTGCGAGCGGATGAACTTCTCCGCGGCCGCGTCGAGTTCGCCGGTGGTCACCCCGGGACGGGCCTTCGAGCGCAGCAGGCGGTGGCAGCGCGCGAGGATCCGCCCTGAGGCCGCGATCTTCTCGATCTCCTCCGGGCTCTTCATGATGATCGCCACTAGAGCTGCTCCTCGAGGCGCAACGTGGCGAGCGTGGCGCGGATGTGCCCGTTCACCTCGTCGGGGGCGCGGGTGCCGTCGAAGTGGCGCAGCAGCCCCTCCTTCTCATAGAGGTCGACCAGAGGCTTGGTCTGCTCGTGGAAGATCTCGAGCCGGTGCTGGACCGTCTCGAGCTTGTCATCCTCGCGCTGGACGAGCGCTGACCCGTCCTGGTCGCAAAAGCCCTTGTTCTTGGGCGGGTCGAACTCCACGTGATACGTGTGGCCGTTGTCGCGGCACACGCGCCGGCCCGAGAGGCGGCGGATGACCTCCTCGTCGGGCGCGTCGATCAAGAGCGTGGCCGTTAGCCGGCGCTCGAGGCCCTCGAGCGCATCGTTGAGCTCCCGGGCCTGGCCCAACGTGCGCGGGAAGCCGTCGAGCACGAAGCCGTCGCGGGCCTCATCGCTGTCGATCCGTTCGAGCATCACCTTGCCGATCAGCTCATCGGGAACGAGGTCGCCCCGGCCCATGTACTCGCCCGCCTCACGGCCGAGGTCGGTCTGCTCCTTGACGGCCGCGCGGAGGATGTCGCCGGTCGCGTAGTAGGGCAGGTCGAAGTCGGCGCGCAGCCGATCCGCCTGTGTCCCCTTGCCGGCCCCGGGCGGGCCGAGCAGGATGAGGTTGAGCTCGCTCATGCCGAGCGGGAAGGCTACTGCCTACGGTCGGCGGCGGGACGGCGCTTCCGGCTGACGCGCGTCTCCCGAGTTGCAGGGGCGCCGAAGTAGCGGCGCGAGAAGCGAGCATGGCGAGGAAGACCATCAAAGGGGGGCACCGCCCCCCTTTGCAACCCCCAGTCCGACGTGTGCGAACGCACACGAGGACGCCGATGACAAAGCCAGGCGACGCTTATCGCGCCGCTACTTCAGGAAGCCTTCGTAGTTGCGCATCATAAGCTGCGCCTCGAGCTGTTTCATGGTGTCAAGCGCAACGCCCACGACGATCAGGATCGAGGTGCCGCCGAAGAAGAAGTTGGCGCTGGTCTGAGCGATGAGGATCGTGGGCAGCGCCGCGACCGCCGCCAGGTAGAGCGCCCCGGGGAACGTGAGCCGGGCGAGGATGCGGTCCAGGTACTCGGCCGTCGGCCGGCCGGGTCTGACCCCCGGTACGAACCCGCCGTGCTTTTTGAGGTTGTCGGCCTGCTCGACCGGGTTGAAGGTGACCGCCGTGTAGAAGTAGGTGAACAGGATGATGAAGATCGATTCGCCGACGATGTAGGGCCAGCGGTTGGGGCTGAAGAAGGCCGAGAACTCACGCGCCCAGCCGGCCTGTGAGAGCTCCCCGATCGTGGGCGGGAAAGCCATCAGGGAGGCCGCGAATATCACGGGGATCACGCCGGCCATGTTCACGCGCAGGGGCAGGTAGGTCGACCCGCCGCCGGACATGCGCCGCCCCACCACCCGCTTGGCGTACTGCACGGGGATCCGCCGCTGGCCCTCCTGCACGAAGACGATCGCGGCGATACAGCCGAGCGCCAGGAAGGGCATCATCACGACGAAGATCTGGTCCGGGTTGGTGAACCACGCCTGGATGCCGCTGGGCAGTCCCGCCACGATGCTGGCGAAGATCATCAGCGAGATGCCGTTGCCGATGCCGCGCTGGGTGATCAGCTCCCCGAACCACATCAGCATCACGCAGCCGGCGGTGAGCGTGGTCACGATCACGAAGACCCGGCCGAAGCTGAAGTCGTTCACGACGTCGGTGCCGCCGGTGGAGAAGCTGCGGAAGAGAAAGACGTAGCCGATCGACTGCCCGAAGGCCAGGCCGACCGTGAGGTAGCGCGTGTACTGGGTGATCTTCTGCTGGCCCACCTCGCCCTCCTTGCGGAGCTTCTCCAGCGACGGGACCACCACCGTCATCAGCTGCAGAATGATCGAGGCGGTGATGTAGGGCATGATCCCCAGCGCGAAGATCGCGAAGCGCTGCAGGCTGCCGCCCGAGAACAGGTTGAGGAAGCCGAGCACGTTGGAGCCCGTGAAGTTCTCCGAGATCTCCTTGACGGCGTCGACGTTGATGCCCGGCGCCGGGATGTAGGCGCCGATCCGGTAGAGCATCAGCATGGCGGCCGTGAAGGCCAGCTTCTTACGGATCTCGGGGACCCGGAACGCGCTCAGGAACGTCTTGAGCACGAGCTATTCCCCCAGCGTCTGCGCACTGCCGCCGGCCGCCTCGATCTTCTCGCGTGCGGTGGCGGAGAAGGCGTGGGCGTGCACGGTGAGAGCCTTGGTGATCTCGCCGCGCCCCAGGATCTTGACGGGGACCTCTCGCCGGGTGGCGAGCCCGACGGCCGAGAGGCCGGCCGGAGTGACCTCGGCGCCCTTCTCGAACCGGGCTTCGAGGTCGTCGAGGTTGACCGGCTGGGTGTGCGTGCGGAACTTCTCGAAGGGCATCGACTTCTTCATGTGCGGACCACGCAGCTTGCGCAGCCGGATCTGGACCGGGTTCTGTCCGCCCTCGAAGGCGACCCGGCTCTTGGAGCCCGAGCGCGCGCCCGCGCCCTTGTGGCCGCGGCCCGAGGTCTTGCCCCATCCAGAGCCCTCGCCGCGGCCGATGCGCTTGCGTCGCTTGGTCGCGCCCCTGGCGGGCTTGAGGTTGTGCAGGCCTCTCATACCGAAGCTTTCCGCGATGCCTCGCGCGTATCCATGACCTCGAGCAGGTGCCGCACGGCGTGCAGCTGACCGCGCAGGGCCTCACCGTCAGGATGCTCGACCCGCTTGCCAATCCGCCCCAGCCCGAGGGACTGGAGGGTGGCCCGCTGCTTCTTGGAGGAGCCGATCGGCGACTTGACCTGCGTAATCACGAGCTTCTCGGCCATCACGCGGGAGCTTCCGCAGTCGTCTCGGCCGACCGCGGCGCGGTGGCCGGGGGGCCGTCTCCCGCGGCGGGTTCGCGCCGGCCGTTGGCACCGTTGACCGGCACGGGGCCGTCGTCGAGGCCGAGCACCTGGGCCACCGAGAGGCCGCGCAGCTTGGCCACGTCCTCGGGCCGGCGCAGCGCCTGCAGCGCGGTCATCGTGGCCTTCACGAGGTTGATCGGGTTCTGCGAGCCGAGCGACTTGGAGAGCACATCGTGGATGCCGGCCAGCTCGAGCACGGCTCGCACGCCGCCGCCGGCGATCACGCCGGTACCGGGAGAGGCCGGCTTGAGCAGGACCCGGGAGGCCGAGTGGACGCCCACCACCTGGTGGGTGATGGTGGATCCGTGCATCGGGACCTCGAAGAGGTCACGGCGCGCGCGCTCGACGCCCTTCTGGATCGCCACCGGCACCTCGTTGGCCTTGCCGTACCCGACGCCGACCTTGGACTTCTCGTCACCGACGACCACGAGCGCGGTAAAGGAGAAGCGCCGGCCGCCCTTCACGACCTTGGCGACGCGGTTGATCTCGACCACGCGCTCCTGAAGGTCGCTGTCGCCCCGGCGTCCGCCCTGCTGTCTGTTGCTTTCTCTGGCCATCTGTCTCTGTGTCGAGAGGGTATCTAGAACTGGAGCCCGGCCCCGCGGGCACCGTCGGCGAGCGCCTTTACGCGCCCGTGAAAGCGGTAGCCGCCGCGGTCGAACACGCAGCTGCCCACCCCGGCCTCCTTGGCGCGACGGGCCAGCACCTCGCCGGCCTTTGAGGCCTGCTCCATGCGGGCGAGCTCGCGCAGCTCGGACTCGGTCCAGGAGACGGCCGCCAGAGTGTGGCCCGCGTCGTCGTCGATGAGCTGAGCCACCATTCCGCGGTTGGAGCGGAAGACCGAAAGCCGCGGGCGCTCGGCGCTGCCGCGCACCTTGGCGCGCACGCGGCGGCGGCGGCGCAGCCTCGAAGCCTGCTTGGTCTTGACACTCATGCCCGCTTTCCGACCTTCCGGGCGACGTGCTCGTCGCGGTAGCGGATGCCCTTGCCCTTGTAGGGCTCCGGCGGGCGCTTGTCGCGGATCTGAGCGGCGACCTCGCCCACCGCCTGCTTGGAGATGCCGCGCACCACCACCTCGGTGGGCATCGGCACCTCGAACTCGATGCCGTCGGGCGGCTCTACGGGCACGGGGTGCGAGTAGCCGAGCGCCAGCTCGAGGCTCTTGCCCTTGAGCTGCGCGCGGTAGCCGACGCCCTGGATCTGCAGGCGCTTCTCGTAGCCGTGGGTGACGCCGTGGACCATGTTGAAGATGAGGCTGCGGGTGAGGCCGTGCAGCGCACGGTGCTCGCCCCGGTCCGACGGTCGCGAGACCAGCACCTGGCCCTCGGACTGCTCGACGGTCAGGTCACGGCTGATGCACTCCGACAGCTCTCCCTTGGGGCCGCTGACCCGCACGAGCTGGGGCTCGACCACGACGGTCACGCCCGCGGGCACGGGAATGGGCTGTCTTCCGATTCTTGACATTACTTGCGACGAGGCATCCAGCCCCGCGTCTTGGTGTTCGGCTCTTGCGTCATGCTCCAGATCACCTACCAGACCCTAGCCACAAGCTCGCCGCCCACACCGCTGCGGCGGGCGTCGTGGCCGGTCATCACGCCGTGCGAGGTGGAGACGATCGAGGTGCCCATGCCGCCCTGGACCTTGGGCACCTGCCCGGCGGCCACGTAGCGGCGCCGCCCAGGCTTGGAGACACGTTGCAGGCCCATGATCACGGGCTCGCGGTCCTCGGTGTACTTGAGCGTCACTCGCAGGTCCTGCCCGACGCGGCCGGGCTCGAGCGTGTAGCTCTCGACGTAGCCCTGCTCGGTCAGGATGCGCGCCATCTCGATCTTGAGCTTGGAAGCGGGGATGACCGCGTCGTCGTGGTCGGCCTGGAGGCCGTTGCGAATACGGGTGAGGAAGTCGGATACGGGATCGGTCTGGCTCACCAGCTGCTCTTCGTCAGTCCGGGGATATGGCCCTCGTGAGCGTGATCACGCAGGCAGATCCGGCACAGGCCGAACTTGCGCAGGTAGGCGCGCGGCCGGCCGCACTTGCGGCAGCGGTTGTAGGCCCGGGTCTTGAACTTGGGGGTGCGCTGCTGGCGCACCTTCTGTGAGGTCTTGGCCATCTACTCGCTTCCTTCCTCAGTCTTTGATGCGGGGGTCTCCCCGTCGGCTGCCTCGTCGCCCTCCTCGGGGCGCTCGGGCTTCTGGTAGGCCTCGGGGTTCTCCTCCTTGAGCTGGTCGAGGGCCGCCTGCTCGGCCTCCGCCCGCGCCCGGGCCTCCTCGTGACGGCGCTCCTCCTCCTCAGCCTCCGCGGCCTCGTCGACCTGGCCGGGACGGCCTTCCTCCTGGAATGGCATGCCGAGAGCCAGCAGGAGCGCGAAGCCCTCCTCGTCGGTCTTGGCCGAGGTGGTGATCGTGATGTCGAGGCCCCGCACCTGATCGATGGCGTCGTAGTCGATCTCGGGGAAGATGATCTGCTCGCGCACGCCCATCGACCAGTTGCCGCGCCCGTCGAAGGAGCGTGGGTTCAGCCCCCGGAAGTCACGGATACGGGGAATGGCGATCGACATGAGCCGGTCGAGGAACTCCCACATGCGCGCGTCGCGCAGTGTGACCGACAAGCCCACGGGCATCTCCTCGCGCAGCTTGAAGGCGGCGATCGACTGGCGCGCCCGGCGTACGTTGGGCTTCTGGCCGGCGATGGTCGCCAGCTGCTCCTGCGCGGCGTCGAGCATCTTGGAGTCCTGCTTGGCTTCGCCCACGCCCATGTTGAGCGTCACCTTCTCGACCCTCGGAACCTCCATCACGTTCGAGTAGCGGAAGCGCTTCTGCAGCTGGCCGACGATCTCCGCCTGGTAACGGCTTTTCAGGCGCGGGCGCACGCCTGCCTCGCGTGAAGGCGAAGCATTCTTAGTCGGTGCCGGATCCTTGACGGCCATCAGTCGATCTCCGTTCCGGACCTCTTCGACACGCGCACGCGCCGGCCGCCCTCGCGCTTGATGCCCACGCGCGTCGGATCGCCGGACTTGGGGTCTAGCAGCATCACGTTGGACACGTGGATCGGCCCCTCGACCTCGATCACCCCACCGATCTCCTGCGCGCGCTGGGTGTCGCGCAACGACCTTGGGCGCTGGTGGCGCTTCTGGATCGCGATGCCCTCCACGTACACGCGACCGCGCGTGGGCTCGGTGCGCAGCACGCGACCGGTCTTGCCGCGGTCCTTGCCGGAGATCACCTTGACCATGTCGTCCTTGCGGACCTTCATGCTCGCGGCCACGGTTACAGGACCTCCGGAGCAAGGGAGACGATCTTCATGAAGTTGCGGTCACGCAGCTCGCGCGCGACGGGGCCGAAGATGCGCGTGCCGCGCGGGTTGTTCGCGGCGTCGATCAGGACGGCGGCGTTCTCGTCGAAGGCGATGTAGGTGCCGTCGTCGCGCCCGAACTCCTTGCGCGTGCGCACGATCACCGCCTTGACGACCTCGCCCTTCTTGACCGACCCGTGCGGGATGGCCTGCTTGACCGTGGCGGTGATCACGTCGCCCACACCGCCGTAGCGGCGCTTGGAGCCGCCGGAGACGCGGATGCAGAGGATCTCGCGGGCGCCGGTGTTGTCGGCGACCCTCAAACGCGTCTCCTGCTGGATCATCGGCCGCGCTCCACCACTTCGACCAGGCGCCAGCGCTTGGTGCGAGACAGGGGACGGCTCTCGATGACCCTGACCGTGTCGCCCGCGTTGGCCTCGTTGCGCTCGTCGTGAGCGTGCAGCGTCGAGGTGGTGCGCACGATCTTGCCGTAGGTGCGGTGCTGGCGCGCCATGTCTATGCGCACGGAGATGGTCTTGTCGCCCTTGTCGGAGATCACTACGCCCTGGCGGATGCGGGGGCTGCCGGTGCCCGTCCGCTCGGCGGGGGGAGTCCCCTCGCCGGGGCTGGTGGTCTTGCGCTTCTCGCGCCGCGACGCACGCCAGCGGCGCCGCGAGGCGGCGTTCTGGCGCCGGCGCTCCAGGCGCTCGGCATTACGCTCCTCGATCGTCTTTGCGGGCCGTGCCTCGCCGCTGTTGACCGAGCGCTTGCGTCCGCGCTCCTTTGGGGAGAGCTGCTCCTCGGGCTCGGCGGCCGGAGCCTCTGCCGTCGCGGCAGGCGCGTCCGACCCCTCGTCCTCGGGACTTGCGCCGGCGGTCTCGTCCTCGGTGGTCTCTTCGGTCAAGTCCTGTCCCTCGGTCATTTCGCGGCCTTCTGCTTCCTGAGCTCTAGTTCCACGTCAAGCCCGCGCTGACGAGCGATCGTCAGCCCACGTGCCAGATCCTGCTTGGCGCCCTTCAACCCCGCGGTGTTCTCGAGCTGTCCGGTCGCATGCTGGAAGCGCAGGTTGAACAGCTCCTGGCGCGACCTATCGACGAACTCGACGAGCTGCGGGTCATCGAGATTGTGCACATCCACCGCCTTCACTGCTGTCCGGCCCCCTCACGCAGGACAAACTTGGTCTTGATCGGCAGCTTGTGACCGGCCAGGCGCATCGCCTCGCGGGCCAGATCCTCCGGAACGCCGGAGAGCTCGAACAGCACCCGGCCGGGCTTGACCACGGCCACCCAGCCCTCGGGCGAGCCCTTGCCCGAGCCCATGCGGGTCTCGGCCGGCTTCTTGGTCACGGGCTTGTCCGGAAAGATGTTGATCCACACCTTTCCGCCGCGCTTGATCTTGCGGGTCATCGCGATTCGGGCGGCCTCGATCTGGCGGTTAGTGACCCAGCCACGGTCGAGGGCCTTCAGGCCGTACTCGCCGAATTCCACGGTGGTCCCACCCTTGGCGAAGCCGGCCCTGCGGCCGCGGTGCTGCTTGCGGTGCTTGACGCGTTTGGGGGAGAGCATCAGCCTGTGCCCCCTTGTGGGGTACGACCGCCTCCGCGGGGACCGCCGCCCCGGCCGCCCTGGCCGCCGCCGCCCTGGCCGCCCGCTCCACCACGACCAGGGCCCGCGCCCTGACCGCCTCGCCCACCGCCCGCTCCGCCCGGTCCGCCCCTTCCAGGGCCTGCGCCGCGACGGCCGCCCGGGCCTGCACCCTGACCGCCACGACCGCCGGGACCGCCGCCACGCCCGGCGCTCGCCTGCTGGGGCGCCTCGAGCTCGGTTAGATCCTGCGCGAAGCCCTTGGGCATGATCTCGCCCTTGTTGATCCAGACCTTCACGCCGATGCGCCCGAAGGTGGTCTTGGCCTCGAAGAAGCCGTAGTCGATGTCGGCGCGGATCGTGTGCAGCGGCACCCGGCCCTCCGAGTAGCCCTCGGTGCGCGCCATCTCAGCCCCACCCAGGCGACCGGAGACCTGCACCTTCACACCCTTGGCGCCGGAGCGCATGGCGGAGGTGAGCGAGCGCTTCATCGCGCGCCGGAAGGCGACGCGGTTGACCAGCTGCTCGGCGATCGACTGGGCCACCAGCTTGGCGTCGAGCTCGGGCCGCTTGATCTCGAGGATGTTCACCTTCACGGCCTTGTTGGTCATCTTGTGGAGCTCCTTGCGCAGAGCGTCCACCTCGCTGCCGGACTTGCCGATCACGATGCCGGGCCGGGCCGTGTGGATGTTGACCTCCACCTCGGCCTTGTTCTTCTTGATCGTGATGCTCGACAGGCCCGCGTGCGAGAGCTTGTTGTCGATGTGGTCGCGGATGTGGATGTCCTCGAGCAGGTAGTCGGAGAACTCCTTCTCGGAGAACCACGTGGACTTCCAGTCGTGGATGTAGCCGACCCGCATCGACTCGGGATGGACCTTCTGCCCCATGGCTACCTTCCGTCCTTGGTTGTCGTGGTGAGCGTGATTGTCATGTGACTCGTGCGCTTCTTGATCGGCGTCGCGCGACCGAGAGCCCGCGGCCGGAAGCGCTTGATCGTCGGGCCCTCGTCGACGAAGGCGCGGGCGATCCTGAGCTCATCGGGATCGAGCTCGAAGTTGTTCTCCGCGTTGGCGACGGCGGACTCCAGCAGCTTGGCGATGTCGCCGGCCGCGGCCCGCGGAGTGTGCTTGAGCAGGGCGCGAGCGTCGCCCACGTTCTTGCCGCGCACGTGGTCCATCACCAGTCGCGCCTTGCGCGGGGCGATGCGCACGTACTTGGCCTTCGCGCGCACCTCGACGCTGCCGTCGGCCGCGCGGGGCGCCGGGCGCGCCTCGGAGTCGCGCCGCTTCGCGGTCGTGGTTTCGGCAGCCCCACGGCGGCGACGAGCGGGCTTCTCCGCGGGCTCGGGCGCCTCCGCGTCCTCCTCTGTCGACTCGTCGGCCTCAGGCGCCTCGTCCACTGGCGCCTCGTCCTCGGGCGCCGTGCCGCCCTGGGCGGCGTCGTCGTCCTCTAGGCCGGTGATCAACTCCTCTTTGTTGCCGCTCTTGGGCAGCGCGCGCTTCTC
>Ga0136622_10000749_pt1 | contig 13438 bp, 16 predicted proteins | sample AntDrymUQ4482106_2_FD_104803 | JGI IMG/M metagenome (GOLD analysis project Ga0136622, IMG submission 104803) | Polar desert sand microbial communities from Dry Valleys, Antarctica - metaG UQ448 (21.06) | ecosystem: Environmental > Terrestrial > Soil > Desert | place: Antarctica: Dry Valley...
CCGCTGGTGGTCGTCGATGCCCGCCGCGGCGACTCGATCGCTGTCAACGGGTGCTGCTTGACCGTGACGGACCACACCGCCGAGACCTTCACCGCCGACGTGATGAAGGAGTCACTCGACCGCACGTCGCTTGGTCGCCTGACTGTCGGCGACCCGGTCAACCTCGAGCGGGCGATGCGCGCGGACGGAAGGTTCGGCGGACACCTCGTCCAGGGTCATGTCGACGGCACCGGCGTCGTCGTGTCCCGGACACCGAGTGCCCACTGGGACGTCGTACGCATCACGTGCCCCGTTGGCCTCGCACGGTACGTCGCGGAAAAGGGTTCGATCGCCGTCGACGGCACCTCCTTGACCGTCGTCGAGATCACCGACGGCGACACACCGACCTTCACGGTGTCCTTGATCCCCACCACCTTGGAAGCCACCACGCTCGGCAGAAGGCGGCCCGACGACCTGGTCAACCTCGAGGTCGACGTGCTCGCCAAACATCTCGAAAGGTTGATGTCATGAACGTCCTGAGCTGGTTGCTCGAGGGAACGGTGTCGGTGGGGGGCGGGCACCTGCTCGTGCGCGAGATCGTCGGCAACGGGTTCGGCCTGGCCAGCGCGGTGTTCGGCATGCGCCGGCTGGTGCTCGCCTGGCCGATCGGCATCGTCGGCAACGTGCTGCTGTTCACGGTGTTCGTCGGCGGGGTGCTGAGCAAGCCCCAGATGCACGACCTGTGGGGCCAGGCGGGTCGACAGGTCTTCTTCGTGGCCGTCAGTGTCTACGGGTGGCAGCAGTGGCGCCGCCGCCGGGCAAGCGGGGAGGCAGCAGACGGCCGGGCGGTCCAGCCGACCTGGGCGGGTCGGCGTGGGCTGATCGAGCTTGCGGTGCTCGCAGTGGTCGGCATGGCGGTCTTCTACCCCGTACTCAAGGCGTTGGGGTCATGGGGACCGCTGCCGGACGCCTGGATCCTGACCGGCAGCATTCTCGCCACCTGGGGCATGGCCCGCGGGTGGGTGGAGTTCTGGCTGATCTGGATCGCCGTCGACGCCGTCGGCGTCCCGCTGCTGTTCGCCTCGGGCTACTACCCCTCTGCGGTGATGTACCTCGTGTACGGCGTCTTCTGCGCCTTCGGATTCGCCACCTGGTGGCGGGTCTCGCGCACCGGCACCGGGGTGGCGGCCCCGACCGGTGTCGCGACGCAGGACAGCCACGCATGAGCGGCCGGTTGCCTCTGGACAGCGTCGAGCGCGCTGTGGGCGAGATCGCGGCCGGGCGGGCGGTCGTCGTCATCGACGACGAGGATCGTGAGAACGAGGGCGACCTGATCTTCGCCGCGAGCCGTGCCACCCCCGAGCTGATGGCGTTCCTCGTCCGCTACAGCAGCGGGTACGTCTGCGCCCCCGTCACCGGCGAGCTGCTCGACCGTCTGGTGATCCCGCTGATGACGCCGCACAACCGGGACCGACTGCGCACGGCGTACACCGTCTCGGTCGACGCACGCGACGGCATCACAACCGGCATCTCCGCAGCGGACCGCGCGCGTACCGTCCGGGTCCTCGCCGACTCCGCGACCGAGCCGTTCGAGCTGATCCAGCCCGGCCACATCCTGCCGCTGCGAGCGATGCCGGGCGGGGTGCTCGAACGGGCCGGTCACACCGAGGCCGCGGTCGACCTCGCGAGGCTCGCCGGGCTGACCCCGGCCGGGGTCATCGGCGAGCTCGTCGCCGACGACGGCACCCTGCTGCGCGGGCCAGCACTGCGCGAGTTCGCCGACGCTCACGGGCTCGCGATGATCTGCGTCGCCGACCTGGTCACGTATCGCAAGCGTCACGAGCAGCAGCTGCGTCGGGTGGCGCAGACGATGCTGCCGACGGAGTTCGGCGAGTTCACCGCGTACGGCTTCCGCGACGAGATCGACGCCAGCGAACACGTCGCGCTGGTCCACGGCGACATCGGCGGGGGACGCGACGTCCTCACCCGCTTGCACTCAGAGTGCCTGACCGGTGACGTGCTGGGGTCGCAGCGCTGCGACTGTGGCCCACAGCTGCAGGCATCCATGGCCAGGATCACCGAGGAGGGAGCCGGTGTCGTGGTCTACCTGAGGGGACACGAGGGGCGCGGCATCGGCCTGCTCGCCAAGCTGCAGGCGTACGCGTTGCAGGACGCGGGCCGGGACACCGTCGATGCCAACCTCGATCTCGGGTACGCCGCGGACAGTCGCGACTACAGCGCCGGGGCGCAGATGCTGCGTGATCTCGGCATCGTCTCGGTCCGGTTGCTGAGCAACAACCCGGCGAAGGAGCGAGCGCTCGAGACGTACGGCGTGAGCGTGTCCGAACGCCTCGCGCTGGCGGTCGAGCCGACCGCGGGCAACCTGCGTTACCTGCAGACCAAGGCCGCCCGCATGGGCCACGACCTGCCTGACTTGGCGGACCCGGTCGACGCGGGAGCAACGACATGAGTGGAGCGGGATCGCCGATGCTCGACGTCGACGGGCGTGGCCTCCGGGTTGCCGTGGTGGCGTCGTCCTGGCACGACGAGGTGATGGCGGGACTGCTCGCCGGTGCCGAGGCCGCCCTCGCCGATGCAGGTGTGCACGAGGTGACGGTCGTACGGGTCGCCGGCTCCTTCGAGCTGCCCGTCGTCGCGCAGGCGTGTGCGAGGGCCGGCTACGACGCCGTCGTGGCCCTCGGCGTCATCATCCGCGGCGGCACGCCCCATTTCGAGTACGTCTGCCGCGCGACCACCGACGGGCTGGCCGGCGTGCCCGTGCGCACGGGCGTACCCGTGGGCTTCGGCCTGCTCACGTGCGAAGACGAGCAGCAGGCGCTCGCCCGCGCCGGTCTGCCCGACAGCTCCGAGGACAAGGGCCGCGAAGCCGCCCAGGCCGCGGTCGCCACAGCCGTGACGCTGCGGACCATCGGCAGCGACTAGGCTGAGGCTCGATGAAGACCTTCGACCAGCTGTTCGCCGAGCTCTCCGACAAGGCGGCCAACCGGCCGTCCGGCTCGCGTACCGTCGCTGAGCTCGACGCCGGCATCCACAGCATCGGCAAGAAGCTCGTCGAGGAGGCCGCTGAGTCGTGGATGGCGGCGGAGCACGAGAGCCCCGAGCGCGCGGCCCAGGAGCTCAGCCAGCTGCTCTACCACGCACAAGTCATGATGGTCGCGACCGGGCTGAGCCTCGACGACATCTACGCCCACCTGTGACGGACAGGTCACCATGCTGAAGATCGCTCTACCCAACAAGGGCGCCTTGTCGGAGTCCGCCGCGCAGATGCTGACCGAGGCGGGCTACCGGCAGCGGCGCAGCACCCGCGACCTCGTCACGATCGACGCCGACAACGACGTGGAGTTCTTCTACCTTCGCCCGCGCGACATCGCCATCTACGTCGGGGAGGGCACGCTCGACGTCGGTGTGACGGGGCGCGACCTCCTGCTCGACTCCGGCGCCCACGCCGTCGAGGCCATGCAGCTCGGCTTCGGCAGCTCCTCGTTCCGCTTCGCCGCTCCGTCGGGCACCATGTCAGGCGTCGACGACCTGCGTGGCAAGCGGGTCGCGACCTCCTACCCCGGTGTGGTGAACCGCTACCTGCGCGAGCGGGACATCGACGCGGCCGTCGTCCACCTCGACGGGGCCGTGGAGTCCTCGGTTCGGCTCGGAGTGGCCGACGCGATCGCCGACGTAGTCGAGACCGGCAGCACCCTGCGCCAAGCCGGTCTGGAGATCGTCGGTGAAACGATCCTGGAGTCCGAGGCTGTCCTCATCACCCCCGCTGGCGCACCCGAGCCGGACAAGCTCGACGTGTTCAAGCGCCGTCTCGAAGGCGTCCTCGTCGCTCGGACCTACGTGATGATGGACTACGACATCCGGGTCGAGCAGGTCGAGTCGGCCGTCGCCCTCACGCCAGGGATCGAGTCGCCGACGGTCTCGCCGCTGCATCGCGAGGGCTGGGTGGCGGTCCGCTCGATGGTGCCCCGCCGGGCCGCCCAGCAGGTCATGGACGAGCTCTGGCAGCTCGGCGCGAGGGGAACCCTCGTCACCGACGTGCTCGCGTGCCGGTTGTGACCACGATGACCGTACGCCCGGTCGGCGCGCGCGTCGTCGCGTACGTCGCCGGTGGGTGCCTGATCGCGATGTTCGCGGTGATCGCGGTGGCACTCTCACCGGAGGTCCGGTCAGGGTTCACCCCGAGCCAGGTGGGCACGCTGGTGCTGATGCTCGCCGTCGTGCTCGCGGTGCTGTGGGGGATCGCCCGGAGCACCGTGCGCACCGACGAGAGCGGTATCCACGTCCGCAACGGCTACCGCAGCCACCACGTCCCGTGGGCCGACGCACGTACGGTGTCGTTCGGCGGTGGCACACCGTGGGGCGTGCTCGAGACGGTGGACGGCGCGTCGATAGCGATGATCGCCATCCAGGGCTCGGACGGTCAGTATGCACGGACCGCTGTCCAGCTCCTGCGCACGGAGATCGTCGCGAGGCACTGATCTGTCCATGAACGAGGTCAGGCCCCCTGCCGCGCCCAGGCAAGTCCGGCGCGGGTCCGTACCAGGGTGTCGCCTGCGGCGAGGTGGAGCAGGTCGGACTCTTCGACCACGACCGCGACCGGGCCGGCAACGTCGAGGACGATCGCCGTCGCTCCCTCGGCCTTGGCGGCCGCCGCCACCTGCTGGGTGAGTACGGGTACCGGTCGTGCATCGGCCTTCCAAGCAAGCAGCGACCGCAGGTCCGAGAAGGCCAACAGTGCCGTGCGGCCGTCCGCTCCGGTCAGCAGCACCGCAGCCATGTCGTCGCCCTTGTCCCCGGGGGCCGGGGCCATGTCGTCGCCCCGGACCGCGACCACCGGCACGAGCAACCGGACCCCTGGGAGCGCCTGCAGCACGGCCGGCAGCTCTCGGCTCTGCTCGTACGTCGCGAGCGCCGTACCGAGACGGGGATCAGCCGATCCGTCGTCATCGGGGAAGATCGGCCGCGCGAGAGAGAGCATCGCTCCACGCTAACGGCGCACCCACCGATGCGGCAGACTGGGCGCATGAACTCCGTTTACACGTGGTCTACGCTGCCGTGGGCCGCCGTGCTCTCCGCAGCCGCCGCGTTCGGCGGATGGCGGGCCTGGCGCCGCGGCGACCGGCCGACAGCCGTACGCCGGTCCGGGTGGGCACTCGTGCCCTGGGCCCTGTGGTTCGTCGGACTGATGGGCGTGGTGGTGCGCGTCGGCAGTGCCATCGCCAGCTGGGCGGCCGGCTTCGTGTTCCGTCCGTCGGCGTGGCTGGGGCTCGCGATAGGCGTCGTCGCCGTAGCCCTGGTCGCGGCCGGGTCACTGGGGAAGCGGCGCGCGTCCCGAACCGGTTCGGACGAGCTGACCGCCAAGCCCGCAGGCAGCACCGGCCCCGCCGAGCTGTCGACCCGCAAACCTGCGGTAGGCGATGACGACATGGACGACATCGAGGCGATCCTGCGCAAGCACGGGATCCAGTAGCTCCCGCTCTCAGCGGGGGGAGGCCCGGTTGACGTCCCAGCGCAGGTGCCCCTCGTCGTCAAGCACTCGCAGGTCGATCGTCCCGACCGTGCCGTCCTCCAGCCGCATGGTGCACGCCGCTCTGGTGCCGATCGTGTCGTCGATGGCCGCGGGGCAGTCCACCGAGGCGACGCGGGCGCCTTCGACCTGGGACTCGTACGCCTCGGCGAGCTCGCGCTCGGCTTTGGCGGGGTCGATCGCCGTCCCTTCATCGCCGCCGCGGCACGCGGTGAGCAGAAGCAGCGCCGCCGCGGCGCCGCCCGCGACCGACGCCGATACCTTCACGTCTCGACGCTAGCAGCCGATGTGGACCTGCCCGGGCCCACACAGGACGGCGAGAATGTGCGCGGCGACGGTCGGCCCTGGTAGGCTCGTGACACAAGTGGAGGACCATCTCCCACCCAGGCGGTTTTTGATCGTCGGGTTCGCACACCTGGTACGGACGCCCTGGCGTTCGTACCCAGGTCGCGTCTGGTGCCTTCGCACCAGTGATGGTCTTCGCTCGTGCGGAGGCCATTTTCTTGTGGGCTTTCCTCCGCACCACCGTCACAGCAACGCCTGCGTCACAACAGCACACCGTCACAGCAGCACTGCAATAGGAGGACCCATCAGCACAGAGTTGCGCATCAATGACCGGATCCGTGTCAACGAAGTGCGTCTCGTCGGACCCAACGGCGAGCAGGTCGGCATCGTCCGTATCGACGACGCCCTTCGCCTGGCGCAGGAGGCGGATCTCGATCTCGTCGAGGTCGCCCCCACCGCACGACCGCCCGTCTGCCGCCTGATGGACTACGGCAAGTTCAAGTACGAGGCAGCGCAGAAGGCACGTGAGTCCCGGCGCAACCAGACCAACACTGTCATCAAAGAGATGAAGCTGCGTCCCAAGATCGACCAGCACGACTACGACACCAAGAAGGGCCACGTCGTCCGGTTCCTGCGCTCGGGCGACAAGGTCAAGATCACCATCATGTTCCGCGGCCGTGAGCAGCACCGCCCCGAGCTGGGGTTCCGGCTCCTGCAGCGCCTGGCCGCCGACGTCGAGGACCTCGGTTTCGTCGAGTCCACGCCGCGCCAGGACGGACGCAACATGACGATGGTCATCGGTCCGCTCAAGAAGAAGTCCGAGGCGCGGGCCGAGGTCAAGGCAGAGAAGGTCAAGGCCGCCACCGTGAAGGCCGCCGAGCGCGAGGCAGACCGCGAGATCGACAAGGCCCACCGCGAAGCAAGCGAGCCGACGGCGAAGAAGCCCCGCCGGCGATCAGAGAACATCGATCCAGACATGGAGGCATGACATGCCGAAGATGAAGTCCAACTCGGGCATCAAGAAGCGGGTCAAGATCACCGGCACCGGCAAGCTGATGCACGAGAAGGGTCGCCGTCGCACCCACCTCGTGCAGAAGCAGTCCAGCGGTCGAAGCCGTCTCGACGGCGGCATGGTCCCGATCGCGAAGGCCGACCGCAAGCGCGTCAAGAAGCTGCTCGGCAAGTGAGCGACGCCGCGGTACGCCGCGGCCCGCGCTGAACCAGCCCGACCCCCGTACCGAACGAACAAGGAGTAGTCACGTGGCACGCGTCAAGCGGTCCGTCAACGCATCGAAGAAGCGCAGGGAGACCATCGAGGCCGCCTCGGGCTATCGAGGACAGCGCTCGCGCCTGTACCGCAAGGCCAAGGAGCAGGTCACCCACTCGCTGGTCTACTCCTACCGCGACCGCCGGGCCCGCAAGGGTGATTTCCGTCGGCTCTGGATCCAGCGCATCAACGCCGCCGTGCGTCAGCACGACATGACGTACAACCGATTCATCCAGGGTCTGCGCGAGGCTGGTGTCGAGGTCGACCGTCGCAACCTCGCCGAGCTCGCGGTCAACGAACCGGCCGCCTTCACCGCGCTCGTCGAGGTGGCCAAGGCCAACCTCCCGGCCGATGTCAACGCCGCCAAGAGCAACGCCGAGGGCGGCGCAGCGGCCTGACGGTCGCCGGCGCCACCGTTCACGACACGTGGCGAGCCACGCGCCCCTGACACCCCGGTCGATCCGGGTCAGGAGCGCTCGGCGGCTCGCGGCACGTAGTGTGCGCACCGACACCCGCGAGTTCCTCGCCGAAGGACCTCAGGCCGTCCGCGAGGCGCTGAACGCTCGCGGCATGACGATCGAGGTGTATGCGACCGCGCGCGCCGACCGCGAACACGCCGACCTGGCAGCGGCTGCGGCACGTACCGACGTCGCGTGGCGCGTCGTGGACGACGAGGTGGTCGCGACGATCTGCGACACGGTGCATCCGCAGGGCGTCGTCGCACGATGCCGATTCCTGGACCGCCCGTTGGGAACCGTCCTGCAAGCCTCGCCGCGCCTGATCGTGGTGTGCGTCGACGTACGGGACCCGGGCAACGCCGGTGCCGTCATCCGGTGCGCGGACGCCGCCGGGGCCGACGGCGTCATCGTGTGCGGGCGTAGTGTTGATCCGTACAACCCCAAGGCGGTACGAGCCAGCGCGGGCAGCATCTTCCACGTCCCGTTGGCGATCGAGACCGACGCAGTCTCGGCGCTGACGCAGGTACGGACGGCCGGCCTGACAGTCCTCGCAGCCGAAGGTACCGCCGAGCTGGATCTCGTCGTCGCCGCGGAGCGCGGCATCCTCAGCGCACCGACCGCATGGCTGCTGGGCAACGAGGCGTGGGGACTACCGGCCGCGGTCCGCGACCTCGCAGACGAGTCAGTCGCGGTCCCCATCTTCGGTGCGGCCGAGAGCCTCAACCTCGCCACGGCCGCCGCAGTGTGTCTGTACGCCTCCGCGGTCGCCCAGCGGCGGTAGGTTGAGACGATGGCGCTCCTGGACAAGCTGCCCGACGGCGTGATCGTCGCTGGCCCGGACGCCATCGTGGCGCAGCTGAACCAGAGTGCAGCGTGCATGCTCGACACGGCGCCCGATGCCGCCGTCGGGCGCCACGTCCGAGACGTGCTCCCGCTGGACGACCTGCAGGGTCACCACTGGTTCGACTCCCTGCGCCCCTACGATGGCTTCGCCGCCCGTACCCGGTTGTGCGAGCAGAGCTGGTACACCCCGGCCGGCGTCGAGCTGCTCATCACTGCACAGCTCGTGCGCGACAGCCCGCGCGGACCGGTCAACGAGCTCGTCCTTTGTGTCCGCTCCGCGCATGCACGCGCCCGCCGTGACCGCGACCGCTCAGACCTCGTGGCCACGGTCGCGCACGAGCTCCGCTCACCACTGACCGGCGTCAAAGGATTCACCTCGACTCTGCTGACGAAGTGGGACCGGTTCTCCGACGAGCAGCGCCAGCTGATGCTGGAGACGGTGGACAGCGACGCCGACCGGCTCAGCCGGCTGATCACCGAGCTGCTCGACGCCGCTCGGATCGACTCCGGTCGGCTGACGTTGCGGGCGGCGCCGGTGGACTTCGGGGCGCTCGTGCAACGCGTGCTGGACAACATCTCGGCAGGAAGCGGCCACGCGTTGCAGGCTCGCGTCGCCGACGACCTGCCGAAGGTCTGGGCCGACAGCGACCGGATGGCACAGGTGGTCACCAACCTTGTGGAGAACGCGCTGCGCCACGGCCACGGTGTCGACCACGTCGAGGTACGACGGCCCTACGACGACCGCGACGGGCTCGTACTGGAGGTACGAGACCGTGGCCCGGGCGTGCCTGCGGACGTCAGGTCACGGGTGTTCACCAGGTTCTGGAAGTCCGGTGAACGCGGCGGCAGCGGGCTCGGCCTGTTCATCGTCAAGGGCATCGTGGACAGCCACGGGGGAGCGGTGGCGATCGGGGACGCCGACACCGGCGGCGCCCGGTTCATGGTGTGGGTGCCCGAGAACGAGCCCGCAGTCCTGCGCGAGGACAGCAGCGGCTGGTGAGCGCCGCCGGCGGTCTCGGGTGCTTCCGCCTTCACTCCTGTACCAGGTTATTCGGGTAATGCGTCAATGCACCGGGGTTGCAACCGTCAGGAAGTGACGCCGCACCTGGATAACCTGGTGCAGTTGCGACTCGGTGTCCCTTCGTCGGATGACGTTTGGCTGGTGACCGCCGCGCCGATACCCGTTGGCCAGGACCGGAGTGCAGTTCCTAGACTTGGGTGGTCATCGACGAGAGGCACCCATGTCCCGCCCCAGCTCCGACTACGACCCGGTCGAGGTCAGCCCGTTACACGCCGACGAGGTCGAGGCGATGCGCGACGCGGCGCTCGAAGCGATCGACGCGGCAGTGAGCCTCGATGACCTCAAACAGGTACGGATCGAACACGCGGGGGACCGCTCGCCGCTGGCCCTGGCGAACCGTGAGATCGGTGCTTTGCCGCCGCAAGCGCGAAAGAACGCCGGCATGCGGGTCGGGCAGGCACGTAAGGCCGTCGGTGCGAGGCTGGCCGAGCGGGCCGCAGCGCTGCAGGAGAAGCAGGACGCGCGGATCCTGCTCGAGGAGTCCGTGGACGTCACCCTGCCGGTCGACCGGGAGCCTCGCGGTGCCCGGCACCCGCTGACTACCATCCAGGAACGCGTGTGCGACGTCTTCGTCGCGATGGGCTGGGAGGTCGCCGAGGGCCCCGAGGTCGAGGCCGAGTGGCTCAACTTCGATGCCCTCAACCTCGGCCCCGACCACCCGGCGCGCACCATGCAGGACACCTTCTGGCTCACGCCGGCCAAGGCTGCGTTGGTGCTGCGCACCCATACCTCACCGGTGCAAGCCCGCACGATGCTCGAGCGGACTCCGCCGATCTACGTGATCTGTCCCGGCCGGACGTTTCGCACCGACGCACTCGACGCCACCCACACCCCGGTGTTCCACCAGGTGGAGGGCCTCGCGATCGACGAAGGCCTGTCGATGGCGCACCTCAAGGGCACGCTCGACCACTTCGCCACCGAGATGTTCGGGTACGGCATCACGACCCGGTTCCGCCCGTCGTACTTCCCGTTCACCGAACCCAGCGCCGAGGTCGACCTGATCTGCTTCGTCTGCCGCGACGTCCCCGGCGAGGTCGAGACGTGTCGCACCTGCCGGGGCGAGGGGTGGATCGAGTGGGGCGGCTGCGGGGTCGTGAACCCGCGCGTGCTGATCGCGTGCGGTGTCGACCCCGAGCGCTACACCGGCTTCGCCTTCGGCATGGGCCTGGACCGCACCTTGATGGTGCGCTACGCCCTCGAGGACATGCGCGACATGGTCGAGGGTGACGTACGTTTCACCGTGCCGTTCGGACTGGAGCTCTGATGCGGGTCCCCGTCTCGTGGTTGCGCGACTACGTCGACCTCCCACCCGACCTCGGACCGGCGTCGCTGGCCGCCCGGTTGACCGCGCTCGGCCTCACGCTCGAGGCGCTGCACACGCTCGACATCACCGGACCCGTCGTCGTCGGCCGGGTCCTGAAGGCGGTGCCCGAGAAGCACTCCAACGGCAAGACGGTCAGCTGGTGCCAGGTCGACGTCGGCGATGGTGACGAGCCGAGGGGGATCGTGTGCGGCGCGGACAACTTCGCCGTGGACGACCTGGTCGTGGTGGCACTGCCCGGTGCGGTGCTACCCGGGGGTTTCGTCATCATCGCCCGCAAGACGTACGGTCACGTCTCGGACGGCATGATCTGCTCGACCCGCGAGCTGGGTATCGGTGACGACCACCTCGGGATCCTCGTCCTGGACCCCGCCGGGGCGGCCGTCGGCGATGACGGTATCGCTCTGCTCGACCTCGACGACACCGTCATCGAGCTCGAGATCACCGCCGACCGCGGCTATGCCTTGTCCATGCGCGGCGTCGCCCGGGACGCCGCGATCGGCGGCTTACCCTGGCGCGACCCGGCCGACGTGGAGGTTCCCGAGACCAGCGGACACGGCTACCCCGTCCAGGTCGAGGACGACGACGCCTGTCCGGTCTTCGCCGCCGTCACCGTCACCGGGCTTGACGCCACCGCGCCGACGCCGCACTGGATGGCCCAGCGCGCCCACCTCGCCGGCATGCGCTCGATCTCCTTGCCCGTCGACGTCACCAACTACGTGATGCTCGAGCTCGGCCAACCCATCCACGGGTACGACAGGTCGGCCCTGCGCGGACCCATCGTCGTCCGCCGGGCACGAGCCGGTGAGAAGCTCAGGACCCTCGACGGCGTGGTACGCCAGGTGAGCGAGAACGACTTGCTGATCACTGACGACACCGGTCCGATCGGTCTCGCCGGAGTCATGGGCGGCGAGCAGACCGAGCTCTCTGCGGCCACCACCGACATCGTGATCGAGGCCGCCAACTTCGACCCGCCGACGATCGCGCGCACCGCCCGCCGCCACAAGCTGCCGTCCGAGGCGTCCAAACGGTTCGAGCGGGGCGTCGACCCCGCGATCTGCCTGCAGGCGGCACACCGTGTTGCCGGCCTTCTCGTCGAGCACGGCGGAGGACGGATCGAACCCGGTGTCACCCTCCTCGGCGGTGAGCCCGAGCGAGCCCCCATCACGATCCGGGCCGACCTTCCCGCGCGCATCACGGGCATCGACATCGACGCCGGCACCAGCCGGCGGGCACTGGAGGCCGTCGGTTGCCGCGTCCAGGGTGACGCGAGCATGTTGGCTGCCACGCCACCGACGTGGCGCCAGGACCTGACCGACTCCTACGACCTCGTCGAGGAGGTCGCCCGGGTCGTCGGATACGACAAGGTGCCGTCGGTGCTCCCGACCGCCCCTCCCGGTCGCGGGCTGACCTCCGCTCAACGGCGGCGACGGCGCGTCGGTCTCGCGCTCGCCGGTGCTGGACTCGTCGAGGTCAAGAACTACCCGTTCATCGGTACGGACGCGCTCGACGCGCTCGGCCTGGACGCCGACGACGTGCTGAGGCGCACCTTGCACCTGGAGAACCCCCTGTCCGAGGAGGAACCGCAGCTCACCACGACGCTCCTCCCGGGCCTGCTCAAGGTGCTGGGCCGCAACGTCCGGCGAGGGCAGCGCAACCTGGCGATCTTCGAGACCGCGCACGTGTTCCTGCCCGCGGCGGACCCACCAGCGGCCCCGATCCTGGCGGTCGACAGACGTCCCGATGCAGCAGAGCTCGCCGCGCTGGACGCCGCACTGCCGGCGCAACCACGCTTCCTCGCACTGGCGATGACCGGAGAGCGGGAGGCGTCTGGGTGGTGGGGCGCCGGTCGCGACTCGTCCTGGGCAGACGCGATCGCGGTCGTCGAGGAGGTGGCGCGGGTACTCGGGCGCACGCTCACGGTCCTCAAGGCGACGCGCGCACCGTGGCACCCGGGCCGTTGCGCCCAGATCCTCCTCGACGGCGAAGAGATCGGGCACGCCGGTGAGCTGCATCCCTCGGTGTGTGCCGCATTCGCGGTACCCGAGCGAACCGCCGTCGCCGAGGTCGACCTCGACGCACTCGTGGCCGCCGCTGCTCCCGCGACATCATCGCGGCTGTCGAGCTTCCCGGTCGCAAAGGAGGACGTCGCCCTGCTCGTAGCCGAGGACGTGCCGGCCGCCGAGGTGCAGCAGGCACTGCTGGCCGGAGGCGGCCCGTTGCTGGAGTCGGCGCGACTGTTCGACGTGTACACCGGCGCCCCGGTACCGGCCGGCATGCGTTCCCTGGCGTTCGCCCTGCGACTGCGCGCCCCCGACCGTACCCTCACCGAGGCCGACGTCCGCCCCGTGCGCGAGGCCGCCGTCGCCGCCGCCCACGCGGCCACCGGAGCGACGCAGCGCAGCTGACTCGCGACCCGCCGCGGGCCAACCCGAGTTCGCATTGAATTGCGACACCATGCATACTTATGCGCATGGCCAGTCCTACCGTGCACGTCGCCGTCGCCGGTGCGAGCGGGTATGCCGGCGGCGAACTGCTGCGCCTCCTGCTCGGGCACGACGGTGTCCGGATCGGGAGCCTCACCGCCGGCGCCAACGCGGGGACACGGCTCGGCGCCCACCACCCCCACCTGGTGCCGCTCGCCGACGAGCTGCTC